>Ga0182024_10025484_pt1 | contig 10439 bp, 7 predicted proteins | sample P32metaG_FD_120480 | JGI IMG/M metagenome (GOLD analysis project Ga0182024, IMG submission 120480) | Permafrost microbial communities from Stordalen Mire, Sweden - P3-2 metaG (Illumina Assembly) | ecosystem: Environmental > Terrestrial > Soil > Wetlands > Permafrost | place: Sweden: Stordalen...
CCTCGGCGTTTTTCTCATAGGTGGAATTGCCGGTGACATCGCTGAGACGGATTAGAGCGTCCGCGTAGAGGCCGGTGGTGTAATCCCAGCCGCTCCTGCCGACCGGGGCGGCGTAGAGGGTCTTGCCGGAGCGCTGAATTTGCGAGTTGGCCATGCGGATGGACCAGCCGAGCGGGGTGGTGCCGCTGACGAGGGGCGAGGGGTCGGCGAGAAGAGGGACGGCCGCGGTGGCGAGGAGGGTGAAGGAGAGGAGGAGGCGCACGGGGAAAGGTTGAAGGATGAAGATTGAAGCCATGCCGAAGGACAGGTCCGTCCTCCGGCGGAGATGAAGGGGGGGAGACGCTAGAGGGACTCGAGCCAGATGTTGCGGAATTCGATGGAGTAGCCTTCGACCTGGAGGGCGATCTGGCCGGAATCGGCCGGGAGTTTGTCGACGAAGTTTTGACGGAGGTTGTTCACGTAAACTTCGACGGATGAGCCGCGGCAGTAGATGTCGTCGCCGTTCCACTCGCCGGGTGCCTTTTCGTTGTCCGGGTGAAATTTGTTCATCGTGGGATTGGGATTGGGGGCGGGGAAAAGGAGGCCCCCCTGGGAGAGGAGATCGCCAGAGAACCCGGCTTTTACCTGAACCTGAATGCTGTAGGGCCAGAGGATGTCCGGGGCGCGGACGAATACAAAGATGCCGCTGTTATTGGCGCCGGATTTTGGCTGGCCGAGCCAGCGCCACTCGGCGTGAAGGTGGAAGTTTGAGTAGTCTTTGTTTGTGCGGAGGTAGCCTTTCGGCTTGCCCGCGAAGTGGAGGGCGTCGCCGGCGACGGACCAGAAATCGGCGGGGGCCGGTGTGCTGCCGCTGGTGAAAAGGGTCCAGCCGGTGATGTCTTTGCCGTTCCAGAGCTGGGTGGCGCCGGCGGGTGCGGTCCATGGGATGGGCTGGATGGCGGCCGGGGCGGGCGCGGGGCTTTGCGCGGCGGCGATGCAGGGGATGAGCAGGAGGAGCGCGTGGAGATGTCTCATGGGGAGCAGGTAAGGTTTAAATTCCGGGGTTGGGGGAAAGTTGCCGGGGGAGAACTGGGATTCTCTTCTTGAGGGCGGGAATGTCAATTCGGGCGGTTTTGTTATGAACGGCATCCCGCCTCGGAGGCGGGAGCGGTAATTATGGGATGGTGGGGCTGTTTGATCAGCGTTCACTCGCTGAGGATGTGATTGAGACATAAAAAAACCAGGTGGGGAGAAGAGCCTCCCTCACCTGGTTTATTTGGGATTCAGCGGGTTTGGTTATTGCGGAGGAGCGGGGGCGTTGGGGTTGGCGTTGGAGCCTGGGGCGAGGCCGCTCTTGCCTTGGCCGGGATCGCCTGTATTTGGGACGCCGGGGGTTGTGCTCATGTCACCGGACGGGCCTGAGGCTACGGGCGCGGGATTGGCGCCCGTGGCATCGGCGGCGGCGCCGCTCTTGCCGGCGGCGGCATCACTGGAGGCTTCCGTCGAAGGCGCCATCGTCATGGCGGTGGATGATGGGGCCTTGTGATAACCGGCAAGCCCGTGGGAGCCGGCGATCTCCTGGATCATGCTGAGATGATCCGTGATGACTTTCAAGGAGTCGGTGGCGAATTGCTTGAGGTCGGCGTTCTTGGCGCTGGAAGCTTCCTCGGTGAAGAGCGCTTTATCGCCGACGTGGGCCTTGATCATGGCGTGGATGTAGGCGGTATCGAACGTCTTGCCGGATTCCTTTGAGAGTTTGTCGATGAGGGCCTGCTGATCCGCGGTGGGTTTATCGGGGATTGTCAGGTTATCCTTGGTGGCGATGGCTTTGAGGTTATCGTTGATCGTGCCGTGGTCGGTGACCATTTTGGCGCCGAAGTCCTTGACGTCCTGGGTCTCACCATTTTGCTGGGCGAGCTTGCCGAGCTCGACTTCCGTGAGGCCGCCGGCGGCGGCTTTTTTGGCGAAGGTCGCGTCAGTTAAGGCTTTTCCAGAGGTGGCGGCGCTAACGGGGTGGGCGACACCGAGCGCGGCCACGAGGAATAATGTGTGGAATAACGTATTTTGTTTCATAGAGATATTAAGAAAGGCTTCGGACGGGGGACAGGGTGTGGTTGCCTGATGGCTGGAGTTTATGGGGCGGCGGGGACAAGGGGGAATCTTCTGGTTTGCGCGGGGCATTGGCGGGGCGGGTGCGATGCGGGTTGATTTTACCGGGAATGCCGGGGTAATCTGAGCCGGCCGGACAGAAAGCAAGTCCCGCAATTAATGAATACCAAAATAGAAGCCCTTGAGGAGCAAATAGCCGCTCTGAGAGTCAAGTTGTCGAAATTGCGGAAGCAAACGGTGGAGGCCGCGGAGGTACGTAATTATACGTTGCTGGAAGCATCCGGAACCGAATGCGATGGAAGATGGTGGACAGGATCTCAAATGAGTTCCTGAGATGAGAATGGGCATAAAGAGGGAGAATCGTGCGCCGGGCTATTTGTTCGCGCTGGTAATCACCGGATCGTCGCTGGGGTCGCGGCTGGAGCTTTCGCGATACCTGGGGGCATACAATCGGCTCACGAAATTTTACATTTGAAAAACCTAAAACCATTCATTCGAGTAGCGCGCCTGGTCGTCCGAAATCCGGCCGCGTTCATGGGCCGGAAGGATTATCTGTTCATAATCAGCCACATGCGGAGCAACTCGAGTTTGCTTTCGCATATTCTCGGGAGTCATCCGGAGATTTCCGGTCACGCGGAGATGCACCAATCGTATTTTGAGGAGCTGGGACTGCTTGAATTGCGCTCGAAGGTTTATTTTGAACGCGGCCGCCAGGCAAGGGGAAGATTTGTATTGGACAAATTGCTCCATAATTACGCCCAAATCTCGCGAGAGATGCTTCAAAGACGCGGCATCAAATTTATTTTTTTGCTCCGGGAGCCTGAACAGACCATCAAGAGCACGCTTAAGATGGGCGGAGAGTTGACACGGAAAGGGATCATCGGCGGGCACGAGCAGTGGTTCAATGATCCGAAAGCGGTTTCTGATTATTACTGCGAACGATTGAGAGCGATCGGGGAGATGGCCACGATTGTGAGGGAGAACGGTTTGTATATACCGTCGGAAACGATAATCACCGATACGGACCGAGTCCTTGGGTTATTGACTACATGGCTGGGGCTGGGCACCGGGCTGGAGTCAAAATACTCGATATTTGAAAATACGGGAAAACACGGTTACGGGGACATCTCTGAAAAGATAAAGTCGGGGATAGTGGTGAGAGATAAGTCGAACTATGACGATATCTCCGTTTCGCCTGAGGTATTGGAGCGGACAGAAGCGGCGTATCAGGCGTGCAGGTCAATCCTGGCGGCTAGATGCGCCACGCTGGAGAGCATGGAAAGGATGATCTCGACGCCCGCGCTGGAGAAGAGGTAGCGGGATGGGGAATGTATCCAAACCTCGTTACCGTTTGCGCAGGCGCAAGCATAGTACCAGCCCGAATTGCGATGATCGAATTCCGTTTATCAATACGCAAGCGCAATAGATGTTACGGGGAGACGAGTATTCTGTAGAAACCCGAAGGGCCGGAAGGGGACGGGTCGTTAAAAATGAGCGCCGCCCCGGCGCCTGTCTGCGCGGCGCCGATATTGGTCCACGTAACCGGAGCATTGAGCGACGTTGCCCGCTGCAACTGATAGGTGTGCAACGCGTAACCAAAAAACGTGACCGAGAAGCCATTTGAGCTGGCGCTGGCGGAAACTTGCCCATCCTGGATGGTGGCGGCATTCAGCACGCTGCCATTGTTGACAAAGCCGGCCGGGAGCGACTGCGGTCCGTCGATCAGATCGAGCACGCCGTTATTCGTAAAAGTGCCAGTCAGGCTTAGAGCCGCACTGCCGGCCAGTTTCATGATCCCGTTGTTTGTGATGGAGCCGCTGACGCTCAGCGCGCCGCCATCCAGGTAGAGCACCGCCCCGGGTGAGATCGTTACCGGGCCGGAGGCGGAGATCGTCCCGTCCAACTGGAGGACGCCGCCGGTCACCGTGGTTGAGCCCGAGTAAGTGGCGGCGCCTGTCATAATCATAGTGCCGGCGCCGGCCTTCGTAAAGCCGGCGGGCCCGGATAAGTTACCGGAGTAAGTCGTGGTCGCGCCATTGCCACCGGCAGTAAGGCTGCCGGAAGTGAGCGCGATGTTCCCTGTCCCGCCAAGCGCGCCGAGCTGCGGCGCGATCGTGGTGAAGAGGACTGCATTGGTTGACGTGTTGTTGTCGAGAATGGTGGCATTGACGAGGGCGGTGTTGTTTTCAATCTCGAGCACGCCGCCCAGCCTTCCGCTGGACGGCGGATTGATCGTAATAGTCCCGCTATATGGGTTCGAGGCCGTATCGACGATGACGTAGCCGGGGAAATTGTCGCCGGCGGCCTGAATATCGTCGATCAGGACGCTGCCGCTCCCGCTCCATTGGGAGTGGATATAAAGATTCTTGGCGCTCCAACTCGTAAAAAGTTCCGCGCCAGTGCCCCCGATGGAAATGCCGCCGGTTAGCTCCTGCACTCCGTCTATCGAGTAAAGGTTGCCGCCATTGATGGTGATGGAATTCGGAATGATGTAGGTCTGAACGCTGCCGCCGTGTCCCCCGAACCGGAGTTGCCCGCCATCCTCGACCAAAACCGCGCTTGCTGCCGGACCGAGCGACCCGCACGTGCCCCCCGAGAGGCCAGGGCTTTCGACCGTGCTTGTGCTCTGAGAATCATCGGCTCCCTGCGCGTAGATTCCACCTTCGATGATGGTGCCGTTGACATAGGACTCGCTGCCCGTGAGTGTCACGGAGCCGCCGCCGGTCTTCATAACAGTCGTAGAACCCGAGATGCCGGCTGTCGCGGAATTGAAGGTATAGGCAGTAGAGGTATTTGTAAATTCAACCAGGGCGGGGCTGACTGAACTCGATATATTTACAGTTGCGTTGACGGGATTGTTAGGGAAAACGACATCGACGCCATCGGCGTAAGCGCTGGCGGCGCCGCCGGCGGTCGCCCAGTTATCGCTGGTGTAGTCCCACGAGTTGCTTGCGGATCCGGTCCATGTGAGTGTTGACGTGCCGGAGAGGATCGCGCTCGCCTGGTTTGAATAGGCGCTGGTTCCAGCGGCGTTCGAGGCGGTGACGACATAATAATAAGTTATTCCCGAAAGCGCGGCGTTATCGGTGGCACTGGTGGACACAAGTCCGGTGGCGATCATGCTAAACGGGCCGCCATTGGCCGTGGCCCGCAGGACTCCATAACCGCCAGCCCCGGCGGAGGCGCCCCAGGCGAGACTGATGGCGGAGTTCGTGGCGGTCGCGGTCAGATTGGCGGGAGCGAGCGGGACGGCGGAAGTCGGGGTGGCCGACGCCTGGACGGAAGCGATGCCGGTGCCGGTGGTGGTATTGACTGAGGCGACCACATAGTAATAGGGGGTTCCATTTACAAGGCCGCTGTCCGTGTAGGATGGACCGGCTGCAGCGCCTATAAGCGAGTAAGGGCCGCCGCTGGCCGTGCCGCGCTCGACAATGTAACTGGTCGCCGCGGCGACACTGGGCCAGGTCAGCGTGACCTGGGTATCGCCAGGCGCCGCGGTGAGGCTGCCGGGAGGGGATGGGCCGGTGCTGACCTCCTGGGAACTTCCGCTCACCCCGGCTTCATTGACGGCAACTATTTCGTAATAGTCCGTGCCGCTCAGGGGGCCGGTCTCCGCGTAAGTAAGACTGGCGACGGATTCCAGGTAGCTGAATGGGCCGTTCGGAGAAGTCGCGACCTCGATAATATATCCCGTCGCGCCCGCGACCGCCGACCAACTGAGAGTAACCACGCCGCTGGATACGGCAGCGGTCACGTTCTGCGGCACGGAAAGCGCAGTCTGCGAGACCGGCTTCGCGAGGACGGGGCTCGAGGTGGAACTTATTCCCGCGGCATTTGACGCCATGACCGTATAGGCGTATTGCGAACCATTGGTTACGGAATTATCGACGTAGCTGAGGCCCGTGACGGTGTTGCTCAAGGTAATGGTGGCGAGATAGGTGCTCGTGCTGCTAAGCACGGGGTTGGTGGAAAAATCGGGTATCTTGTCGATGACTGCCGTCCGCTGGATGGTATAATAGTTCGCGTTTGCCGAGGAGTTCCATGTCAGGGCGACCGCCCCGTTGGTGGCCGAGACGCCGAGCCCGGCCGGCGCAGACGGCGCCGTGGAAGGCGATGAGGCCGATGGCGTTGCGGCGCCGCTCTGCGAGGAGTTCGCGCTGGCGCCCGTTGGATTCACCGATTGCACGACATAGTAATAAGTGCCGCCATTGGTCGCGGTGGTATCGATATAAGTGGCATTGGAGGGACCGCTTCCCACGACCGGCCCCAGGACTCCGGTGGCGAGCACTGAGAACCCCGAGCCGGAGGTTTGCGAGCTCAAGATGTTATAGGATGTCGCGCCTGGTGTGGCGGGCCAGCTCAAAAGCACGCTCGCATTGCCGGGATAAGCGGCTACCGCCGAAGGCGGAGGCGGGACATAGCCTGTGAGCTCCAGGCGAACGTAATCGTACATAAAATGGTCCGCGCCGTAAGGGCTGCCTATCTGGTTCATTCCGAAGACGAGCGTATTTGTCCCGGCATGGAGCATGGAGGACGGAAAGTTAATGCGTTCATCGGAAAAAGGGGCGTTGCAGCCCTCGCGGACACTCGTGTCACTGCTATCGTAGGAAGGGGAGAATCCGTTGGTGGAGATGGCCTTTGGCGCCGCCGCCACGCCCGCCGCGCTACCGAGGTTGGTCCCGTTGACGGTTACGGAAAAGTTCGCGTCATAAGCCGAGGCGATGCCCAGATAGAGCGAGGCCGTCCCGCCGGTGACCGGGGCCGCGGCGAGGTTGAATTTAATTGTCGAGCTCGAGTTGGTATCCACATTTGCCGAACTGACCAGGACAGGCTGGATGAAGAACCAGTCGGTCGGCCACCGGCTCGTGCCGACATTGTAAGTGACGCCGTTTGGGAAATCATTTGGCAATTCAAGAAATTTGGTCCAGACGGGGCTCGGCTCGGTGGCGCTTGGGCCGATGTCGCCGACCCACCAATCGTCCCCATGCCGGAACTTATGTCCGGTGCGGTCCGGATATCCGATCTCAAATACCGTCGGTGCCACGCGTGTCGGAGTCCAGGTGACGTTGCCGAGGTTCGTATTGGTCCCCGCCGTAACGGTGACGCTGAACGGGGCCGACGGGAGGTTAAAGAGCAGAGGCGGATTTCCACCCGTCTGGTTCTGCGACATAAAGGTGCCTTCCGCGCCCGGACCGAAGGCATACATGGTATAATTGCTACCCGAGATGACGGAGGGTATGGTGAAGTTTCCGCCGGCATCGGCCTGCACCCAAAACTGGTACGGTTTGTACCACATTTGGAAATCATAGACCCCGTCCGCCGTGGAAGGCTGCTGGACCACCCCCACCCACATGTTCGAGCCGGAGGCGTTCGGATTGCCGGGATCATTGATGACGATGCGCCCGGAAACCGAGCCGCGCGCCGACGGCTGGGCATAGCCGGAATCGTAAGTGGCATTGTTGAACCACGCATACGGCCACGGTGTGGCGGCGATACCTGAACCGAGCGTCACCGCGCTGCCGGACGCCTCCGCGGCGCCCTGCGCAAGCGCATCGTTATAGAGCCCCTGCGAGGCCTGCACGGGGTCGCTCATCGTGTTCGGGACGTTGTTAAGATAGACGAAGAACGGCCCCTGAACGCGCGACCATTGCTCATTTGCCGCAAAAACGCTATCGCTACCCATCTCGTAGTGGCCGCCGTTGAGCATGTTGCAGAGCGGCGCGTCCATGAGCTCCGGTTTCATCGGCCCGCCGTTGTAATACTCCGAGCTGGCAAGGACGTACCAAATGCCGACATTGGCTCCCGTGGTTACGCCGTGGGCGGGGTCGCTGATGCTGCCCCAGCCCCATACCCGCTCGGTCCCGAAAAGCTCGCTGAATTTGTATTTGTCCTCGTAAGTCCCCTTGTCCACTCCCGCGGTCCAGTTGGTGCACTCCTGCGGCGCGTCAAAGGCCGGCACTGCCGAGGGCGGGCTGGGGCCGTTGAGGGGGACCTCGCGCTGGACTCTTGCGCTTTCGGACATCCAATTGAAGTCCGGCGAGATATAGATATTGGTGCGCATCTCGCCCAACGGATCTACGACAATGTCTCCGGTATGATGGGTCATCGTCAGAGTGACGTAAAAACCGGGCGAGCCACGCAGCATCGAGAAGTTGACCTGGATGTCTCCTTCCGCGCCGGTTCCCGACGCGATGCTGGTAAAGGCGACCTCAGCGTAGTTGCCGCCCGTAGTCGAGGGGTCCACAACGTCGGTATAGGTCCAGGAGCTTCCTCCAAAGCCGCCGAATTCCCAGTAAAGCTCGCCCCCATCCTTGGCGCCGTTGAATATCTGCTTGGTAACTGTGCCGCTGCCGTTGTTATAAGTGTAATTGATCTGGCTGATTACCGCGTTGTTGGTGGTGCAGACGAGCTGGACTATGCCATTGCCGAGAGTGGGGCCGTTGCCGCCGCTGGTAAGGGTGACCGGAGCGGAGCTGCCGCTAACGATGCCGGCGGGACTATTGGCATGCGCAAGTCCCCCCAGCAGGGTGAAACCCAGAAGAATTGCGCAGAGGAGTTGACGGGCGTTCATGGGGGGAGAACAGACCAGTATGTGATGATTTTCGCGGGTTTAGAATAGCACAAATTGACCAAACGATGGATGGAATTTATCGACAAGGCTCGTAAACGGATGCTTTTCAGACCCAATTCGCTTGTCCGGAGCCGCCAAAGGTTATTTTGGCCGATGCCTGATCGAGTGACGGACGCTCCGTTATTTCGGGAGCAGAAAGTTGATTGAGAGCAAAGGCAGGAACGGCCAGACGGTTTCGCGATCGGTAGTAGCTCGACTCCCCGCCGGAGCCTGCCATCCTTGCCGCCATGCCCGTGCCCAACCTCTACCTCGATAGCTCCGTCATCGGCGGCTACTTCGACGACGAATGGAGAGATCCCACCCAGGAGCTTTGGCGCCAGATGGAGGCGGGCCGATACCGGTTTCTGACTTCCGCCGTGACCGCCGACGAACTGAGCACCGCGCCGGAGCGCGTTCGCGATCTCTTTGCCGACACCTTCCCCGCCGAAGTTATCCTTGAGATCACGGCGGAATCCGAACGCCTCGCCGCGCCTACATGGAGCGCCACATTCTGACACCCAAATACACCGATGACGCCCGCCACGTCGCCGTCTGCACCGTCTCGCAGCTCGAATACCTGGTGAGTTGGAACTTCCGACACCTCGTAAACGTCGAACGCGAGAAAGGCTTCAATGCGGTGAATCTCTTGCAAGGCTATCGCCCCATCCGTATCGTAAACCCACTGGAACTCATCTATGGAAATCAAGACGAAAGCCTTTGATGCCGTCGCCGAAAGCCGCAAATGGCGCGAAGCCACCAGCCGCAAGCTCGACGCCATGACCGTGGAAGAACGCCTCGCTTACCTCCAAAGCGTGCGGCAGCGCTACGCCGCAGAGCGGAAAAGTGGCCGTCCCGCTGCGGCGCATTGAGCCGCTATGCCTCCAACGGTTTCCGGACCTATGACGCACCAACTTCTACGCGCTCGTCCGTAGCCAAGTTTTGCTGAAAACTGCCGATTTCATGTCGTGACCGTGAAAAAATGAGGAACGAAGTTCGAAAATAAATCATAAGTATCACGCAATGAACTACTTGGGCCTGTAGCTCAGCGGTTAGAGCAGGGGACTCATAATCCCTTGGTCGTGGGTTCGAATCCCACCGGGCCCACATTTCGGGAGCGCGGCTGTGCGGGGAGCGACATATTCGTGGCGAAGAGCGCGGGGGGGCTTGCGAAGGGCGGCGGAGGGGCGGTAGGATGGGGCCATGAAATTCCGGACGTATCGCAATACTGATTTAACCGTGAGTGAGGTGGGATTTGGGATGTGGACGGTATCCACCGGGTGGTGGGGGAATTATACGGAAGGGGAGGCGCTGGCGCTGATGCACAAGGCATTTGACCTGGGGGTGACCCTTTATGACGCGGCGGATACGTATGGCAATGGGTTGAGCGAGGAGTATATCGCGAAAGCGTTCCCGACGCGGCGTGATGACATCGTGATCGCGACGAAGATCGGTTATGATTTTGTGAATCATGGGGAGGAGAGGGGGCGTGGGCAGCGGGAGATTCCGCAGGATTTCTCGCCGGAGGCGCTGGTGCGGGCGACCAATGCGGCGCTCAAGCGGCTGAAGACGGACCGGATTGACCTGGTGCAGCTTCACAACATCCGGATGGAGCAGGTGTATGACGATGCGGTGTGGCGGACGATGGACGAGTTGAAGGCATCCGGGAAAATCCGCCATTACGGGATTGCGCTGGGGCCGGCGATCGGGTGGCTGTATGAGGGGGTGAATTGCATCCGGGAAC
>Ga0182024_10025485_pt1 | contig 10438 bp, 7 predicted proteins | sample P32metaG_FD_120480 | JGI IMG/M metagenome (GOLD analysis project Ga0182024, IMG submission 120480) | Permafrost microbial communities from Stordalen Mire, Sweden - P3-2 metaG (Illumina Assembly) | ecosystem: Environmental > Terrestrial > Soil > Wetlands > Permafrost | place: Sweden: Stordalen...
GGCTTGCCCAGAACGGCGGGCGAGAACATCGGACCCATCGTGTAATTCTTCTTGATGATATCGACGGCCTTGGCGCGCAATTCGGGCGTGAAGTCGATCAGATCGTCCGTGGTTATGGCGTTGCGCGCATAGGATTGCGGCTTGGTGGGGAAGGGCTGGGTTTTGGACGTCTCCTCGCCCGGCACGGTGCTCTGCGGCACTTTCTTTTCCACGATCGGCCAGATCGGCTTGCCCGTCACCCGGTCGAATACATAGAGATTGGCTTCCTTGGACGGGACGGCGACCGCCTTTACCGTTTTGCCATCGTGGGTGATGTTCACCAGAAGCGGCGGAGAGGACAGGTCATAGTCCCAGATCGGATGATGGGCGATCTGGTAATACCATTTCATCTTGCCGGTGGTGAGATCCAGGCACACCAAACTGTCGCCGAACAAATCGTTGCCCGGGCGCGCGCCGCCAAAGGCATCGTTGGTGGGATCCTCGATCGGCACATAGACGCTGTTGAGTTCCGGATCGACGGTCATACTGGCCCAGGTTCCAGTGTTGCCGTTGAAGTCTGCCGAGTTGTTCTTCCAGCTATCGTAGCCAAACTCTCCCTTCTGCGGGATGTTGTGGAAGGTCCAGAGCAACTTGCCGGTCTTCGCGTCGAAGGCGCGGGTCAGTCCCTTGGTGTTGTTCGCTTCCAGGGGTTGCGAGCCTTCCTTGAAGGACGAACCCACCAGCACGGTGTTGTTCACCACCGTGGCCGTGCTGTGCAGCCCGATCTCGCCGGTCACGAGATCAACTTGTTTGTATACGCCAGCCTGCCCTATCACGCCGGCATAGGCTCCCACCTTCAAGTCCACCATGCCATGATCACCGAAGGATTCGATGGGACGGCCGGTATGGGCATTGAGTTCGACCAGGCGATAGCCGGTCGTGACGTAGATGATGCGGTCATCGCCATTGCCGTCGGTCCAATAGGACACGCCGCGGCCGGAAAGTTGGCGCGGCGCAAGCGCAGCGCGGATGCCTTCGTCCAGGCTATAGACCCATTTGATTTCACCGGTTTTGGCGTTCAGCGCGACCACGTCACGGCGCGAGCCCGCAGTGGTGTACAGCGTGCCGTTAATCTCGATCGGCGTGCCTTCCAGCTTGAATTCCGGCCGCCCGCCCAGATTGTCAGTCTTGAAATGCCAAGCCTGCTGCAGCTGATTGAAGTTGGAACCGTTGATCTGATCCTGTGGCGAATAGCGCGATCCCGACGGATCGGCAAAATACATGGGCCAGTCGCCCTTGGCGGTCGAAGGCTGGCCTGTGCTTTGGGCCGATGCCGTACCCATGGCAGACAAAAGCGCAATCGCCGCGACTGAAGCCAGACGCGACGCTAAATTCTTCCCAGACATTCGTATTCCCCTCTTGGATGAAGAGGCGGTGAGGTACCGGAACGCGCCCTCGCCCCTCCGGTGTTATTGGACCAGCTTTTCATAGGACGAAAGGACTGGCAATGGACGCGCTAAAAACAAACAAGCGCCGGACAGGTCCGGCGCTTGTTGCACAAGTTATGCTGCGATGCAGAAAGATTACTTGATGGCTGGATTGACGTATCCGTGCTCCAAGACCTTCTTGGGATCGGGACGCACGCTGAGATAGGTCACTCCGCTGGCGGGGATGTCCGACCAGCCATGGGGCACGCCCGCCGGGATCACCGAGATGTCGCCCACCGTGACTTTGCGGGAGACATAGTTGCCTACAATCTGACCACTGCAGGACGGGCCATTGAGGATCTTGGTGACTTCACTGTCCGGACCTGAGCGCATGCCGTTCATGACCTGGCCGCCGGTGACCAGGGTACCCGAACCCGCGATCACGATGTAGGTCTCTACGGTATCGTCATGCGAGATGCCGCCCGCGGACGCCGGCTTGGAGCCGGCCGGAAGCGCCTTGATCCCGCACGGAACGGCATTGGCGGGCCGCTGCGGCGCAGCGCCCGCTGGGCGCGGGCCGCCGGTCGGGCCGCGCTTCACCACGGCGACAGAAAGCTGATACGAGCCCATGTCCACCACTTTCAAAGTGTGATCCACGGATTTCTGGCCGCTGTTCAGAACCGCCTGAACTTGGGCGTTGGTGATGTCGGTGGCGACATCCTGTTGTGCATATGCCGCGCCGGTTAGCGCGAGCAAGGCTGTCGCCGTGAGCAAAGTCGTTCTACGCATAAGTCCCCTCCTGAAAAATCGTCTTCCCTGGAAGCGGCCTCCCGGCCGCTTTCTGGCCGCATTATAGACGGATATCCGCGCTCGGTTCCACACCCCCGGCCCGCGCCGCGCCCTAGAAATTCAAAAGCCATCCAGCGGTTTAAGAGGGAGGTAATCCTGTCATGGGATTCTGCAGTCATGGAATCGCGCCGCACCTTTGGCCGGCGGGCCGTGCCGCAAGCGCCTGTTCCGCGTGTGGTGACGCAAGCACTTGGCCATCCGGCCCAGCCTATTCTTCCTTCTCTGGCGCCCGTCGCCACGCTGGCTTCCCTCGATGATGAGATCGAGGCATGGAAAGCAGCGCGCGGGTCCGTCGGTCCGTTCCCCTGGCGTCAGCTCTCGCTGATGGCAGGCCTTTGCTTCGGTATCGCGTCTTTCGTCCTGCCCGATACTGTCAACGACGCCCTGCAATGGCCCCTTTATGCACTGACCGCGATTAGCCTTTACGTGGGCTTGCACAAGCGCAAGCGCGAAGCAAAGCCGCAGTGACTTCGCACAATTGTCAGAACTACGCGGTATGATCGGGGGATGCGCAAAGCCTCATATTTTCTTTTGGTTGCAGCCTTCATGGCTTTGGGAATGACGGGAGCGGGCGCGCAATCCCTGAAACATTGCTTCACCGACAATCAGTTCGACGGCTGGTGGCGCACCGCCGGCGACAAGACGCTTTACATCCGCACCAATGCCGCGCGCTATTACCGGCTCGACCTTACCCAGCAGTGCGGCCTGTCCGGCTTTCCCGGCGCGCATCTGATCTTCAACATTCACGGAAGTGACACAATTTGCTCGCCATTGGATTTCGACCTGCGCATCAGCCAAGGCGTCGGCGATATTCCCCAGCCCTGTTTTGTAAAAAGCATGAGCGAAGTGCCGGCCAGGGAAATCGCTTCACTCAAGAATCACAAACCGTAGCCCGCGAATCGGGGTTTAACTTTTCACCATTTCATTGGCGATATTTATAGTCGCGTGAATTCCAACGCGCCCTGAAATTTCTCGCTGCATTTTCAATTCTCTATTTCTTCTTGCCAGTGCTCACATCCCACACGCACGTCCGGGCTTTTCCTGCTGTCATCAAGTCGTCAATCAGCCATGCGATTCACGCCCGCGCGACGGGGACATCTCATCTGACCACGCGGCACAGGGCTTTCGCAAAAACGCGATTGCGCTGATGCCTCTGCTCACCCCTGTCGGATTTTGATCAACCAAGGGGTGTTAAATGGCCGCAATTATTTCCAACCGTCTCAGAAATTCATCCGCCAGCCTGGCGCTGACCATCGCGACCATGTTTTTCGCCGCTCCGGCTTTGGCTCAACAGGTCGCAGCCAATGACCCCAACGGCCAACCGCTCGAGACCGTGATCGTCACCGGTACCGCCCAGTTCAGCACCGACGCCGCGCCGGCAAAATCCTCGCTCAACACGATGGAGCCGGAAACCATCATCAACCGCTCCTATATCGAGAATTTCATGCCGCCCCAGGCGGACTATGTGACCATCCTGTCGATCGTACCGTCGATGACCGGCGGCGATCCCAATGGTCCGGGCCTGTCGGATGGCGGCGCCAAGAACACGCTGCGCGGCCTGCCCGACGGCCAATTCTCCATGCAATATGACGACATTCCCTTCGGCGATACCAACGGCCCCACCCACCACAACATTTCCTACTTCCCCGCCACCACCATCGGCTCGATCAATGTGGACCGGGGCCCGGGCAATGCCGGCAATCTGGCCTCCAACACCTATGGTGGCACTGTCAAGCTGTTCTCCGAGGTGTTGGGCGATGACCCCACCGCCAAGGGCTTTGTAAGCTATGGCAGCTTCGATACCTGGATCGTCAACGCCAATGCCCAAAGCGGCGAGATGGATCTGGGCGGCACAGAGGCCAAAGGCCTGTTCAATATCCAACATGCCGAATCGGATGGCGCGTTGAGCTTGCAGAATCTGGAAACCACCAATGCATTGGTGAAGGTGCAGGATACCTTCGCGCCCAACTGGACCGTGACCTTGTTCGGCACTTACAGCTTCCTGAACGAACATTTGGACGACAATAACGGTCTCACGCCCGCGCAGGTGGAAGTCTTCGGCAAGAATTTCTCCCTGCAGAACACCAATCCCAATCTGCCGACCTACCAAGCCTACAACTACACGGCCAAGGCGACCGATTTCGAATATGTCAAACTGGACGGCCAGGTTGGTGGGTTGAGCATCCAAAACACCGGCTATACCTACGCCTATTGGAATCACACCTTCAGTCCTAACAGCCAGACCCAGACCTTGCCGCAACTTTTGGCTGGCACATCGGGAGATACCCTCTCGGCCAACAAAGCCACCGACGTCAATGGAGTGAACCAACCCAACGATCTGCTGGCTTACGACAAGCAGAATGCCTATCGCGTGTGGGGCGACGTGCTGAAGGTATCCGACGATTACGATGTTGGTGGCGTCACCGGCCAGGTCCGCGCCGGCATCTGGTACGAAGCCCAGGCCACCCATCGCTATAAATATTATTTCGACGCCAATCAGTGCGCCGCCGACAACGCCAATGTTTACCGGCAGGACGCGCCTTCACAGGCTGCGACCGTGTGCGGTGCCAAGAAGGGCTCCGACCTCATTCCCGGCCTGGGTTATTCCAAGGACGATGAATACTCCGCCTGGACCCAGTATGAACCTTTCGCGGAAATCGACATCCGCCCCACCGAAGACCTCTTGATCACGCCCGGCGTCAAATACATCCACTGGAATCACTCGGTGAATGCCCCGGTCGAGCAGGGAAACACTTGCGGCGTGGATCTGGCGTGCGCGCCCTATAATACGCTGGGCCAGGATTTCGTTGCGGCCTTCACCACCACCGACACGCTGCCGTTCCTGCAAGTCAATTACCGGCTGGACACCAACTGGAGCGTCTATGGCGAATACGCCAAGGGCATCTATGTGCCGGATATCTCGGCCTTCGAAGCCGGCACCCAGACCACCGCATTCCCCAAGGCGGAAACCACCACCAACTATCAAGTCGGTACGGTCTATTACGCCGATCACTTCACCTTCGACGCCGACCTCTATTACATCGGAATCGCCAACAACTACGTCAGCCTGGCCTGCGCCCCGCCCGACCAAAACGACACCTGCTTCGTGAACAATGGGCGGGCCACATACGAAGGCATCGAGGGCGAGGGCACTTATGCCTTCGACAATCTGCTGGGCCTGGATGTGACCGGCCTCTCCATGTTTGCCAATGGCGCCTTGATGCGCTCGGTGGCACAGACCAACCTGTGGGAGCCGAATGCCCCCTTCTGGACCGCTGCGTTGGGCGTATTGTTCCAGAGCAGCAACTGGCGGTTCAGCATCATCGACAAATATACCGGCCAGCAATATTCCGACGTCACCAATATTAAGGCCTATGAGCTGCCAGCCTATGGCGATCTCAGCGCCAGCATCGCCTATATGTTTGCCAATTACGAAATTGGCATCAACGCGGACAATCTCACCAGCAGCCGCGCTGCCACCTTGATCGCCGAAGGCGGCACCGGCACCGATCCCAACACCAGCACCGACCAGTATATCTTCCAGGCCCCCATGAGCGTGATGGTGACCTTGAAGGCGCATCTTTAAGCGCCTTTAACTTCGACAAGGGCCCCGTGCGCGTAAGCGTGCGGGGCTTTTCTTTTGGACTTATGCGCGGGTGAGAAGGTCCATGGCGGCGCGCGCCATCACCTTGGCGGAATCCACCATGTCCTGGATGCCCACCCATTCGTCGGGCTGGTGCGCCAGATCCAGCACGCCCGGACCATAGGCGATGCAGTCTTTCAGCCGGCCGATGCGATCCACATGCTTCTGGTCGTAGGTGCCCGGCGAGCAGACAATCTTGGCATCGCGCCCCAGCACCTGACGGATCGCTCTGGCCGTCGCCGACGCCACCGGGCCGTTGCGGTCCGCCATCACGGGCTCAACATGGAACAGCTCGCGCATTTTGTAGCGGAAGCCGGCGCGGTCGCGCGCCAACCCATCCAGCAGCGATTTCATTTCGCCCTGGACCTGCGCCAGGGATTCCTCAATCAGAAAGCGGCGATCGATCACCATGCGGCAGGAATCGGCCACGCAGGGCGCGGGCAAGCCTTCGAACGATTCCGCCGGGCCGCCATGAATGGAATTGATGTTCATGGTGGATTGGCGCGCCCCGTCCGGCACCACCGGCATTTCGGAATGGCGCCCGGCCAGCGCCGGATAAAGCTCTTGCTCAAATTTCTCCAGCACCGCGCTCATATGCCGGATCGCACTGTCGCCCAGGAACGGCATCGAGCCATGAGCGATGCGGCCCAAGGTCTCGATCTCGGCCCACCACACGCCGCGATGGCCGATGCAGACCCGGTCCACGTTCAAGGGCTCGGGGATGATCACATGATCCACGCGGGGCTTGGAGAAAAAGCCGCGCTCCGCCAGATAGGCGACGCCGCCATAGCCGCCGGATTCCTCGTCCACGGTGCCGGAGATTTCCAAGGCGCCTGGCAATTCCATGCCGGAATCGATCAGGGCTTCCACCGCCACCACGGCTGCGGCCAAGCCGCCTTTCATGTCGCAAGCGCCCCTGCCATAGAGTTTGTCGTCGCGCACCACGCCTTCGAACGGATCGACTGTCCAGCCCGCGCCGGTCTGCACCACATCAAGATGACCGTTGAAATGCACGCAAGGCCCGGACCGCGAACCTTCGCGGCGGCCCACCACATTGATGCGGGGATATTTGTCATTGTCGCCCGGCGTGCCTTCGGCGCGCACATAGGTGACGTCAAAGCCGCGGCGCTTCAGCCGGTCGCCCAGAAATTCCGCGCAGGGGCGATAGGCCTCGCCCGGCGGATTGACGGTGGGAAAGCGGATCAGGTCGCGGGCGAGCGCGACGATTTCATCCCGGCGGCCTTCGATCTCGCTCAGCGCAGCGTCCAACCCGCGAACTTGCTCAGATGCAACGGCCACCATCCACCTCCAGGGCGACGCCCGTGATCATGGACGCTTCGTCGCTGCAAAGAAAGCAGGCAGCGGAGGCGATATCATCCGGCGTGGAAAAACGGCCGATGGGGATGGAGGCCAGGAATTTGGCCCGGATTTCCGGCGTGTCCTCGCCCATGAAGGTGGCCAGCAGCGGGGTTTCGCCGGCCACCGGATTGATCGCATTCACGCGTATGCCGAAGGGCGCAAGCTCGACCGCCATGGCGCGGGTCGCGGTGATCATCCAGCCCTTGGAAGCATTGTACCAAGTGAGGTTGGGCCGGGGGCTGACGCCGCCGGTGGAGGCGATGTTGAGAATCGCGCCGCGCTTCCTGGCTTTCATGGCAGGTACGATCTCGCGCGCGGTGAGGAACACCGATTTGGCATTGATCGCCAGGATGCGGTCGAAGGTTTCTTCGGACAGCGTATCCAGCGCCTGGGGCTTGTGACCGATGCCGGCATTGTTCACCAGGATGTCGATCTCGCCCCATTTGGCGCGCACGGTTTCGGCCAGCGCTTTAACATCGGCTCCGCGAGAAATATCGGCGCGGACTGCCAGGCCACCCAATTCCTTTGCCAACTCTCGTGCCGCACTCTCATTGAGATCGGCGATCGCCACGCGCGCGCCTTCCTGGGCGAACCGGCGCGCGATGCCTTCGCCAAAGCCTGACGCGCCGCCGGTCACGAGCGCGACTTTGTCTTTCAGCCGCTCAACCATGGAAGGTGGCCACGGTTTTCACTCGGCTGAAGGCATAGAGCGCCTCGAAGCCTTTTTCTCGGCCATGGCCGGAGCGGCCGGTGCCGCCGAATGGCAATTCCACGCCGCCCGCTGCGCCGTAATTGTTGACAAAGACCTGGCCGGCCCGCACCGCGCGCGCCAGCCGCATGGCGCGGCCGCCATCGCGCGTCCAGACGCCTGCGACCAGCCCGTAAGGCGTGCCATTGGCAATCTGGATCGCCTCGTCTTCGGAATCGAATGGGATCACCACCTGCACCGGTCCGAAAATCTCTTCCTGCGCCAGCCTGTGATCCGGCGGGACATTGCCGAACAAGACTGGGGCTACAAAATGACCGCCGGCGGGGGCATTGGAAGCGATGGCGCCTTGCGCAATCACGGACAGACCGTCCTTGCGGCCCAACTCGATATAGCGTTCGACCCTGGATTTCTGGTTGGCGGAAATCAGCGGACCCACATCCAGATCGTCGCGCGCCGCGCCCACCCGCAAGGCGCGATAACGCTCGGCCAGCTTCTTGGTCAACTCATCATAGATAGGACGCTGAATCAGGAGGCGCGACGAAGCCGAGCAAGTCTGTCCGCCATTCTGGATTCCGGCATTCACCAGGAAGGGCAACGCTTTTTCCTGATCGGCGTCGGCAAAGACGATCTGTGGGGATTTTCCGCCCAGTTCCAATGTCACCGGCACCGCGTTCTTGCCCGCCGCGCCCTGCACCAGCGCGCCCACTTCGGTCGAACCGGTGAAAGAGAGATGGTCGATGCCAGGATGGGATGCCAACGCCGCGCCCGCCACTTCGCCCGTGCCGGTCACCACATTGAACGCGCCCTCCGGCATGCCGGCTTCCTGGGCGATGCGCGCCAGCGCCAGCGCGGTGAGGCTGGCTTCTTCCGCCGGCTTCAACGCCACGGCATTGCCCACCGCCAGCGCCGCGATCGCGGTGCGTCCGCCAATCTGCATGGGATAATTCCAGGGAATGATGTGGGCGGTGACGCCGTGCGGCTCGCGCAGCGTATAGACCGTATAATTGTTGAGATAGGGGATGGTCTCGCCCATCAGTTTGTCGGCGGCGCCGGCATAGAATTCCAGGTAGCGCGCCAGCACCACGGCGTCGGAGCGCGCCTGCTTCAATGGCTTGCCCACATCGCGGGCTTCCATTTCGGCCAGGGCATCGATGCGCGTCTCCACGATCTTGCCCATGCGCGCCAGGATGCGGCCCCGTTCGGCGGCGTTGAGCGCGCCCCATGCGCCGTGAAAAGCGTTTTGCGCGGCCTTGACGGCCTGATCGACATCGTCGGCGGTGCCGGCCGCCATGGTGCCGATGGTCTCGCCGGTAGAGGGGTCTTCAATGGGAAGCGTGGCCTTTGCGGCCCGCCAACGGCCCGCGATGAAAAGTTGTTCGCTGATCATGCCGATATCCTACTTGCCATGTTTTTGCGGCTCAAGGCACGTATCGCGATGGGAATTCGTTCGCGGTCGGGAAAGAAGTAAAGCGCCGAAAAAACAATGCCTGCATTGACGGCAAGGCCGGCGAAGCCCGGATTCACGCCATAAAGCGGAACCGCGAATTCATAGAGCGCGATCGCCACCACATTGCCCGCGACGATGCCAGCAATGATGGCGGAGGCGCGCATGCGGCGAAGGAACAGAATCCCCAACATGCCGGGCAGCGACTGGGTGATACCGAAATAGAAGAAATTGTTGATGGTGATCAGCAGCGGGGACGAAGTGGCGGCGCCCGCGATGGAGAGAAGAAGATAAAGCGCCATCACCAGCTTGGACCATTGGCGCTGCTGGTTGTTGCTCAATCCCGGCACCAGATTGCGCGAAACCAGGGGGCCGATCGCGAGGCAGACGCCGGTCAACACCACCAAACCCGATAATGCCGCGCCCGCCAGCACCAATCCCACCATTGGCGCCGGCAACAGCGCATGCGCGACAGCGGGAAACACGTCATTCGAAGAGGCCAGCGCCATGGGATGGCGCAAAGCGAAATACGCGACCAGGGTGAGAAACGGGAACATCACCATGTAAAGCGGCATAGTGATCTGGGCGCGCCTGACCGCCTTGGCCGACCGCGCGGTGAAGACATAGGCGCAGGTCTGCGGCACCAGGCAGAAGCCCATACATTGCAGAAGGATCGTAGTGATGGAGAACATGTCGGTCTGAAGCGTCGGTGTGGCCAGTTTCAACTGTGCAGTGGCCGCGGACGCGCCATCCGTCCAATGCTGGAGGGCGACCAGACCGGTCAGCAGAATCGCCATGATCAGAAGTGCATCCTTCAATATTGCCACATAGGCCGAAGCGCGAATGCCGGAGATCGCGATATAGCTGAAGGCGAGGACGCCGGCGGCGAAGGTCAATATCAGCGGGGAGATTTCCCAGTCCAATTCCTTGAGAATGATCTGGAGTCCCACGAATTGCTGCATTCCCAACGGCACCAGGAACAGCAGCCCCGCGCCCGCCACCACCAGCTCCAGCGCACGGCTGTCGAA
>Ga0182024_10025486_pt1 | contig 10438 bp, 9 predicted proteins | sample P32metaG_FD_120480 | JGI IMG/M metagenome (GOLD analysis project Ga0182024, IMG submission 120480) | Permafrost microbial communities from Stordalen Mire, Sweden - P3-2 metaG (Illumina Assembly) | ecosystem: Environmental > Terrestrial > Soil > Wetlands > Permafrost | place: Sweden: Stordalen...
CCGTTCGCGTCGCGTACCGAGAACGCGACTGGTCCCAGGGCTTTGCCGCTGCGATCCGGTCGCACCGGCGACGTCGGGAAAAACCCCATCGTCGGGGCCGCGAGCTCCGTTTGCCACCACTGGTTGCAGACCGCGAGCTCTCCGCCGCCGATCACGTCGTACAAGAAGCGCCACGCTTCGGGATTGAGCGGCTCGCCGGCGCAATAGACGGCCTGCAGCGAGGACAGATCGTACTCCGCCGCGGCGCCGATCCCGAGCCGCAACAACATCCGCGCGAGCGTCGGCGCGGTGTAGAACTTCGTGACCTTGAGCCGGTCGATCGCGCCGTAGACCGCGCCGGGCACCGGATAGTCGGCCGCGCCTTCGCGCAGCACGCAACGATAGCGGTTGGCGAGCGCGCCGTAGACCATCATCGTATGGCCGACGATCCAGCCGATGTCGCTCGTGCACCAGTAGACATCGTCGGGCGTGATCCCGGTCGTCTCGGCCAACATCGACGCCGCGCCGACGAGATAGCCGCCGTGGTTCATCACCACGCCTTTCGGCTTGCCGGTCGTGCCGCTGGTGTACAGGATGAACAGCGGATGCTCCGCGCCGACGATCTCGGGCTCGCAGTCTGTGCGCTGCGCGTCGCAATACGTCTCGAAATTGACCTCGCGCGGGTCGGCCGGCGGCGGCGAGGCCGCTCGGCGATGGACGATCACGCGCCGCACGGTGTCCAAGCCCCGGACCGCGTCGTCGACGATCCCCTTGAGGTCGACGGCACGGCCCTTGCGGTACGTGACGTCGCCGACGATCAGGACCGACGCGCCGGCATCCGCGATGCGGTCGCGCAGTGCGGTCGCGCCCAGACCCGCGTACACGACGGAGTGAATCGCGCCGATGCGCGCGCAGGCCAGCATCGCCGCGATCCCCTCGATGGTGAGCGGCATGTAGATGCACACCCGGTCGCCGGCGGCGACGCCGTCGGCGCGCAGCGCGTTCGCCAACTGGTTGACGCGCGCGAGCAGCGCGGCGTAGCTGATCGACTGCTCCGTACCGTCTTCGCAGAGGTAGACGTATGCGATCGCGTCGCCGTGGTGCGCGATATGGCGGTCGAGACACGACACGGTCGCGTTGAGCCGGCCGTCGGGGAACCAATGCGGGTCGTCGATCGCGCCGGCGAACACGGTCTTCGGCGCGGTCGTCCAGGCGATGCGCCGAGCGCGCTCCTGCCAGAACGCCATGGGATCGCGCAGCGCATCGGCGACGAACGCGTCCTGATCGGCGATCGGAAACCAGTCGGAGACGCCGGCCGGTGGTGCGATCACCTCACCGGTCGAGAGCAATCCTTCGATGTACGACGGTTTCGTCTCCATGCTCGATCTCCCGAACTATTCCCGGATGTAGTCGTGCTGGTCGATGACCGGCCCCGACGGACCGTTGAGCACGTGATACGTCGCGTAGTACGCACCGCGCCCCGAGCTCAGCCGCACCTCGACCGTTGCGCCGGTCGGATCGGTCGACGTCGTGCGAATCGAGACGATCCGCGTGCCGCGGTCGATGAACGCTTCCTCCGACAGTCCGCCCTCGCCGGGCGATTTCCCGAGCGCCGCGTAGGCACCGGTCTCGTTCCCGGCGATCAGATCGTCGAGATACCGGCGCACCGTGCTCTGGGCGACGCCGCCGAACGTCACCGGCGTCGCGCGCGCGATTGCGGTCGCCAACGGCGTCGGCGACGGCGTCGGTACGACGCGCGGCGGGACGAGTCGCGGCGTGGCGACTGCCGGCGCGGGCGTCAGCACCGTTTCGCGCGGCGTCGCCGTCGCTCGCGGTGCGACCGTTTGCACGAGCGGCGTTGCCGTGGGATGCACCGTCGGCGTCGCGTGCGGTGTCGGCGTGGTGCGCGCGGTCGCGGTGGGCGACGCTACGGGAGTCGCTGTCGGTGACGGTGTCGAGGTCGCATGCGCGACCAGCGTCGCAATCGCGATCGGACGGCGCGTCGGCTGACCGACCGGCGTCAGCGCCGGCAAGCCGCGAGCCGGCGGCGTGGTCGTCGACGTGACGGTCCGCGTTTCCTTGTGTTGCATCGCCGAAAGGAACGCTCCGATACCGAGTCCGGCGACGACGACACCGATTCCCAGCGCGATCGTCGGCAGCCAGCTCGACGACGACGAGGACGGACGGCGCGGCGGCGGATTGCGACGACGACGGGGCGGATCGGCCATTGCTCGCGAGGTTCCGCGCCTACCGGGAGCGGCCCCGCCATTGGGGGAAGGAGCGCGTCGGTATGCTCCGGGTTGCCATTCCGATCGACGTCTCTGCTGTCTCCAGCACCGCATCGACCGCGTTCGCGCTCGCGACGCCGTTGCGCGTCTGCGATCTGTTGCGCGCGGCCGTCGTCGAAGCGCTGGGTCCGCGTGCGCCGCAAGACAAGCGCGAGCGCGTCGTGCGCTCGACGCTCGACGGTTTGAACTCCGGCAGATTCGTGGTCGAGATCGACGGCCGGGTCTACGACGATCCCGACGACGTTGCGGTGTGCTCGGGAACCGTGACGCTCCGCTTCTTCTTGCGCCGCGCACTCGCGGCGTGAACGCCGCCGACCACGACCAGCATCTGCCGCCGACGGTCGGCGGGCTGATCGGTTTCGCGCTTCGCAGTTGGGCCGCGGACGCGCCGTTCTATGTCGCCCTGGCGCTGATCGTTTTTTGCGCCTACGCCCTGGTCGAGTGGACGATACCGGCCGCTCCGCTCGAGAGCGACGAGGGCGTCTTCAAGCTCTACGCGCTCATGTACACCGGCGTGTTCGCCGACGCGTACATCACCGCTGCGGTGGCGCTGGGCGTCGCGGCGCGCGGACTCGGGACGCCGCTCGCACCGCGAACCCTGGCCGGCGGCGCACTCGAGCGCTGGTTACCCGTGATCGCGGTGTCGGTGCTCGCGCAAGGCGTCATCATCCTCACCGGGCCGCTGGCCAACCTGATGGCCCCGCCCGAACCGCGCTGGCTGATCTATTTCACGACACCGTTGATCTGGGTACTGTGGGGTATCCTCGGACTCACCGGACCGTTCGTCGCCCTCGCGCAGACGCGCACGGCGAGCACGGTCCTGATCGGTTTCGCGCACGCATTCGCCGTCGCTTTGCGCCCGACGAACCTTTCCCGGCTCTGCATCCTCGCGCTCATCACCGTCGTTCCCGAGCTGATCGCGCTGATCTTGCAGCAGACCTTACAGCAGCATCACGTCGCGCGTTCCATCTTCTGGGCGGAGATTCCGGTCGACGTCCTCTCGATCGGGCCGTTGAGCGCGATTCAAACGGCGTTCGCGCTGGATTTCGTCCGGCGCACCAATCTGGACGCGCGAGCGCGTCCGTAGCGGCTCAGCGCTGCGCGTACGCCTGACCGCGCCGCGTCATCACGAGTTGCGTGTAGAGCGCGTTCGGCCACGCGAAGTCCTCGCGCGTGAACGATTCGGGCCAATCGGCATTGAAGGACTCGTGCAGGCGATGATCGCCCACGTCGGAGACCGCGATCCAGCCGAACACGCGCGAGATCTCCGCATCGTCGGTCGCGGTTAGCGCCTGAACGCACAACGCAAGCGGCCAGACATAGCCGTGCGGCGTGTGCGGGCTGCCGATGCCCTGCGCGTACTTGCCGTGGAAAAAGTATGGGTTGCGATCCGAGAGCGCGAACTTGCGGGTGGCGAGGTAGAGCGAGTTCGTCTTGGGCAGGTAGCCGAAGTACGGGATCGAGAGCAACGAGGGAATGTTGGCGTCGTCCATCACGTTCGCATGGCCGCGGCCGTCGACTTCATAGGCGTAGATCCGGCCGAACGGCGCGAGCACCACCGTTCCGTACTGCTCGATCCCGCGTTGGATCTCGACCGACAGGCCCCAGGCGTTGGCCGACATCCGGCCGTCGTGCCAGACCTCGCGCTCGATCGAGCTGAGGTCGCGCATCACAACGGCCGCGAACATGTTGTCGGGGATGTTGAAGTGGTAGCGGTCGGGATCGTCCGACGGGCGAAAGCCGGTCCACACCATCCCGGTGTACCGGACCGGGCTGCCGCGGCCGTTGTCGGCCAGTTGCGGATGCCGGTAATGCGAGCGCTGCGGATGGTGTTGCTCGTCGCGCAGGGTCGCGACGACGCGTTCGAACGCGCGCCGGACCTCGGGTGTGAAGAGCCTCCGGTCGCCGGTCTGGTGGTAGTAGTCGTACGCGAACCAAATCGGATAGAGCAGCGAGTCCACCTCGAACTTGCGCTCGACCACATGATAATTCGATGAGAAAGCGTTCGCGTACGGATCGATCAGGATGTACTTGGCTTGCCGCGCCACGACGCCGCGCAGCGTTCGGGCAATGTCCCGATCGTGTGCCGCCAGACCGATGTACGGCCGGACGGTCTCACTCGCGTCGCGCAGCCACTCCGCGTCGATGTCGCCGGTCGAGACATAGGTCGTTCCGTCGCGCTGAGCGAGCGCGTGCCGTTGGATCGTCTCGTCGTAGGCGGTCGCGTACAGGACGTTGAGCTTGGCGTTCAGTGCCGGGCTGAGCGTCAAACCCTCGCCGGCGCGTGCCGGTACACCGGCGCCGACCACGGTCAGTGCCAATGCGAACGCGGCGATTCGGCTGCAAACGCTCTTTAGCAACTTACTCACCATATCGGCACGTTTCCGAGGTAGCATAATCCGGGAACGTAATCACTCCCACGTCCGTCTGAGGCCCTCGATGACTTTCCGCCGCGCCGTTGTCGCCGGCACGTTCGCACTCCTGATCGTTGCGGCGGTGTCCGCTGCCGCAGCGGTCGCCGACCAAACGTACGCGGTCGAGGGCAGCGATACGTTCCGCGCCGGTGCCGGCGAAGTCCGCAGCCAGACGATCTACCACGGCACGCAACGCCTTGCGGTCGCGCGCAGCGGCGCGACGACCGTCTATACGGCACGCGTCGACTACGACAAAACGAGTGACGGCGGGAAGCAACATGAAAGCGCTTCGTTCACGTCAACCCTGCTCCCCTCGGGTGCGCAGAAAGACGGACCAAATTCTGACCCTGATTACCTGACGGTCCTAAATCAGCCGTTCGCCGTGCAGCTAGATGCACCAACGATGCGTGATCTCGGTCACGTCAGGCGTTCGGTGCCCTTCGATTTTCCGTCGCCGATGACGGGTGCGCCGCTGCGCGGGACGTTGCGCCGGCTGCCCGACGCGTTTGTCGGCGGCAGCCGCGCGATGGGCATTGCGTTCGAGGCGACCGGGCCGCTCCACGGTGCGCTCCCCGACCGGCCGGCCATGGCGCTGGCCGGATCGATCACGATGAAGGGCACCGCCTACTACGACTACGCGACCACGATGCTGGTCGCGCTCGATGCGACGCTGTCGATCGACGGCAGCCTCGACGACGACGCGCACCGCTCGCCGGTCTCGATCGTCTACGCTCGCTCGATCCGCTCGGCGGGGCCGACCGAAGCCGCCCGCGCCCCTACCCCCAGACGACTCTAGGGGGTTCGCCTGCGGGCGAACCCTTCGCGGTCTTCGCTCCGCTCCGGTCCGCCGATTCGCGAGGGATGACCGGAACTATACGGAAATCGCGCAACCGGCGCTCGTCTGGGTCCGGTTGCATGCCCTGATGAGTGCGTTCGCAGCACCGATCATCGGAGACCACTACCTCGTGACCGCACCGGTAACGGTGTCTCACCCCGTTCCGGGACCCGAGACTTTCGAGTCGATCGTCGACGACTATCAGCGTCGCCTCTACGGGTTCGCGCTCCGCATGACCGGCAACCGCGAGGATGCCGAGGAGATCGTCCAGGACGCCTTCGTGCGCGCCTACCGGGCCCTCGCCAAGATGGACCCGCAGCAAAGGGCCGAGCTGCGCTTGCAGCCCTGGCTCTATACGATCACCTTGAACGTCACCCGTAACCGCCTGCGCTCCAAGCGCCCGACGAACGTCGCGCTCGACTCGCTGGCCGATCCCGACGCGCTCCTCAACGAGACCCAAGAAGGACCCGACCAGCCCGAGCAAATCGTCGACCGGGCGGCCGATATGGTCCTGGTCGAACAAGCTCTGCTTCAGCTTCCGATGCATCTGCGCGCCGCAGCGACGCTGCGCTTCATCGAAGGCCGGAGCCACCCCGAGATCGCCGAGATCCTCAATCAGCCGATCGGCACGGTCAAATCGCACGTCCATCGCGCCGTGCGCATCCTGCGCCGCATCCTCGGGCCCCAAGTCGGACGCATCGTGCAGAACGATCGGCCCGCCGCTGCCGAGGAAGAAGAGGAATAGCCGATGCGCTGCTGCGACGTAGAACGTCTTTGGGACGAGATGCGCGAGGGTGTCGAACCGCAACGCGAGCATGTGCTCGCCCATCTCCGCGGCTGTACCGTGTGCCAGGAAATCTATCGCGAGAACGAGGGCATCGCGTACTGCTTGACCTGTCTGCCGCCGGTCGATCCGCCGTCGAGCATGGTGCCCAAGATCCTCGAGCACATCAAGATCGCGGTCAAAATCGAGACGCCGGATTCCATCTCGACCGTCGATTCGCCGGTCGGCCGGCTCTTCGTCGCCTTTCGCCACAGCGGGATCACGGCAATCGCCTTCGACCGCGGCGACGGTGAGGAAGCGATCCTCGGCCGGCTACAACGCCGGTTAGGGCGCGGGCTCATTCCGTCACAAGCACCGCAGTGGGTGCTCGACACGGTCGCCGTCTTCTTTCGAAAGCACACCAGCGATCTCGAGAAGGTCGACATCACCGAACTGAGCCCGTTCGAGCAATCGGCGTTACGGGCCGCCGCCTCGATCCCGGCGGGCGAAGTGCGGTCGTACGGGTGGATCGCCGAATCGATCGGTCAGCCGAGCGCCGCGCGCGCCGTCGGCCGCGCGATGGCTCGCAATCCGGTGCCGCTGCTCTATCCGTGCCACCGCGTCGTCGACGCCACCGGCGCGCTGCACCAGTACGCCTACGGCGTCGAGCTCAAGGCACGGATCCTCGAGTTGGAAGGCTATCAGCGGGAAACCGTGGTGATCGGCTCGCGTCGTCGCTGAGGCGGAAGGAAAACGCGCAAAGCATCCGCGAAGGCGAGGCCTCACGATACGTCCGCGGATCCTTCAGACAAGAGATCAGCGAAGGTTAACAGGCGGACAAGAGGAGGTGGTCATCGTTACTAGCGACAGTCCCAAACAGTGTCTCACGATGATCGGAGGTCGTCGGACGTAGTCCGATCCTCCGCCAAGCGAACCAATCTTGTCCGCCGCCCGATTCGGGCGGCTTTTTTTTTGCCGGGCAGTCGATGCTCGACGCCACCACGCACGCCGCTCGTAGGCTTCGCCCGAAGGGCGACGGATTCGGCCGAATGGCCGAATCCTACAGGTCCCGCGCGTTCACGGCCGAAAACCTCCGGTTCGTGTCCCGGCACGTTTTGCTGACCGGTTTCGCGCCATTCGGGCCGCACGCCGTCAACCCCAGCGAGCTTCTCACCCGCAGCCTTGAAGGCCGGATCATCGGCGGATGCATCATCGATGCACGCATCCTTCCGGTCGAGACGCGGCCATTGCGCGATCGGCTGGCGAAAGCGCTGACCGAGACCCGCCCGCAGGCCGTCATCGGCCTTGGCTATGCGCCCGGGCGAGCTGCGCTGGCGCTCGAGCGGATCGCGGTGAACGTGCTCGACTTCGAGCTCCCCGACACCGCCGGGATCACCCGCAAGGACGAGCCGATCGACGAGAACGGCCCCGACGGGCGGCTTTCGACGCTGCCGTCCGGCGAGATCGTGGCAGCCTGGAACGAAGGCGGCGTGCCCGGCTACGTCTCCGACAGCGCCGGGACGTACCTCTGCAATCAATGGCTGTACGAAACGCTTGCGCTCACCGCGGCGGCCCCGAACGCAATCCCGGCCGGCTTCGTGCACGTTCCGGCGCTGCCGGCGCAGGCGGTCGCGATGGGCGCGGATCGGACGCCGTCGATGACGCTCGAGCTCATGCAACGCGGTATCGAGACCGCGATCGAGATCATCGCGCGGCGGCTTGATGCCGCCGCCCCAGCACCGCCGCCTCGCGCGGCCGGCGAGTCATGGATCCCCGGACGAACGCAACGTTGAGCGACTACACCGAACGCGACCCGCGACTGTTCGCCATTCCCGATACGCACGGTCACGCCAAGGGAGAACATAAACCCTACGCTGAGGAACGGCCGTTACCGCTGACCGCGCGGATGCTGTTCCTGTGGTTCTATCATGCCTGCCGGCGAGGCTATCCGCGTTTCCTGATGGTCGCCGACCACATGAACTATCTGACGTTCGAGGATCCGGCGGCGGTGAATCTGGTGCGCCGCGCGCTCAAGCTGGCGCAAGCCGGTGACCTCTACGGCGCGGCGGAAACCGCCAGCGTCGAGGTCGGCCACGCGGCGGTCGTGAGCGAAGGATTGCGGCGCGGCATGCGCTACTCGATCGGCGCCGAGGTCGACAACGACCCGCGTTCGCGTCCCGACGCACAGAACATCGTCGACGCGATGCGCCCCGACGCGATCATTCGTTCGGTGCATTTCATTCCGATCGCCCATCCGGTGCACGGCGAGAACTGGCCCTGGCCGTTCGACAACCCGGAGTTCGCCGAGCTTCACGAGAGCGTCGGAGCCGACGTGCTCTGGGACGGCTACGTCAACATCTTGGTCGATGCGATCGAACGGCTGCCGGGTCACATCGTCGGCCACTTCTTCGCGCCGGCGGTCTTCGGTCAGTGGCCGGACGACGCGAAGCTGGGGGCCTACGAAGACCGCGTTCTCGCCGCCGCGGCGGCTCGACAGATGGCCGTCGAATTCAACACCCGTTTTCTGTATCGCGATCATCCGGACGAACAGAAGCGTCGCTACCTCGATGCCAACCGGCGCTTCTTGCGCAAGGCGAAAGAGCGCGGCGTCGGGATCGCGGTCGGCTCCGACGCGCACTCGCCGAAGGACCAAGGCGGCGCGTTCGACCTCGTGCTCGACGTGCTCGACGAACTCGAAATCAACGAGATCGTGTTTCCGCTCGGCGGCCAACTGCGGCGCGTTGCCCTGCGCGTCGTGCGCGAGCCCGAACCGGAACCGGTTCCCGAACCACCGCCTCCGCCCGAACCGGTACGCGTCGCGCGCGAATCGGCCGAGCCGAGTGCGAAGCCCGTCCGCAAAGCACGCGCGACCGCCAAACCCGCGCGCAGTGCCGACGCCTCGGCAGAACGTCCGCCGGAACGCGCTGAGCAATCGGCGCCGCCGCCGGCGGGCACCGAAAACGCGAGGAAACCGGCGCGGAAATCCGTGCCGAAGCCCGCTGCGCAAACGCCACCTGCCGCAGAAGCAAAACCGGTCGTCGCAAAACCGGTCGTCGCGAAGGCACCGGAAAGAAAAGCCCCGGCGGTCAAACCGGTACCGGCGAAAACCGCAGCGAAGCCGCCGGCCAAACCGGTGCCGAAACCAACGTCAAAACCGGTCCCGAAACCGGTGGTGAAAGCGGCCTCGAAGCCGACTGTCAAGCCTGCCCCGAAGGCAACCGCGAAGACCAAGCCGGCACCGGCGAAGAAAAGCGCGCCTGCCGTTGCCGGTAAGGGCCGTGCGAAAGCGGCCCCGTCAAAGGCGGTCAAGAAGGGTTCCGCGCCCACGCGCGCCGTCGCGGCGAAGAAGGTCGTGCCGAAGCGGACCGCGCCGAAGAAGCCGGCGCCGGTGCGGCCGGTCGCCAAGAAGGCCGCTCCGGCCAAGAAGAAACTTCCACCCAAGGCGGCGGCAAAGAAAGCGACGCCGGCGCGGAAAGCGCCCGCGCGCGGGACCGGCCCCGCCAAGAAGACGACAGGAAAGAAGACGGCGCCGAAGCGGCGCTAGGAGGATCCGGTTTGAGAACTCTGGTGATCGGCGCGCTCGCATGCGCGCTGTCCGTTAGCGCGTGCTCGAAGGTCGGCGATCAAAGCGCCGCCGGCGGGAGCGCCCACGGCACGGGGACGGTTCCCGGCGAGTTGCGCGTCGCCATTCAGCGTTCGCCCAACACGCTCAACCCGATCCTGTCCGCGTTCACTATCGAAGGGTTCCTGAACCGCCTGAGCTTCGATACGCTCGTAAGCGTCGATTCCAGCGGAAAGAACGTCGTTCCGATCCTCGCCTCGACGGTTCCGACCGAACAGAACGGCGGAATCAGCAAAGACGGCTTGACGATCACGTACCATTTGCGCAGCGGCGTCAAGTGGCAAGACGGCGTCCCGTTCAGCAGCAAGGACGTCAAGTTCAGTTGGCAAGCGATGATGAACAACGCGAACAACGTGAACGAGCGCGTCGGCTACGAAGACGTCGCCTCGGTAGATACGCCGGACGCCACGACGGTCGTGTTTCATCTCAAGCACAAGTTTGCGCCGTTCGTGAACACGGTGTTCGGCGAGAGCGATAGCCCCGTCTGCGTGATTCCGGAGCATTTACTCGCGAAGTATTCGAGCCTCAACCAGATCC
>Ga0182024_10025487_pt1 | contig 10438 bp, 8 predicted proteins | sample P32metaG_FD_120480 | JGI IMG/M metagenome (GOLD analysis project Ga0182024, IMG submission 120480) | Permafrost microbial communities from Stordalen Mire, Sweden - P3-2 metaG (Illumina Assembly) | ecosystem: Environmental > Terrestrial > Soil > Wetlands > Permafrost | place: Sweden: Stordalen...
ATTTTCTCTGCGTACTCACTGCGATTCATACTCTGGCCTCTAGTAATCCCTCTCCGCTTCCCACAATTCCTGGGTTCACGTTTCGTCCCGAAGTTCCTTGGTACAACATAATCGACTCAATCTCACCCCGTGGCGACACACCTATCTTTGGCATCAGCGCTCTTGACCAATGCGTCAGGTGCGATAAGAGACAGTATACCGTGGGGCAGGGGCTTGAAGATGCGGCACGACGGGCCCAAGGGCATCGAACAGTTTTCGAAACCACGCGCTTCGAGGCTCGAACATCATTTCCAGAACCCCGGGTGCATGCTAAGCCTGCGCTTCCATTTCAAGGAAATCTTGCTTTCAATCTTGCCTAAGCGATAGCCTCCGAACTTAAGTGCGGAGCGAATTAACGCCGAGGGGACCAACCACCAATGTCCATGCCATAAATGTGCTAGTTCCGAGGCGATAAATCGATGCCCTTCTCTCGATGCTCCGCCAAACTCTTCGAGCAGCCAGCCCTCCCGCGAGTGAAGCACGCCAATATCGAAGTAGCGTTTGAACTCTTGCCGCCAGGTGTAGCAGTGGGAGTGGTAAGCCGCTGCGTCTGATGCGTAAGCTATCTTCCCCCCTGCAAGCAATAACTTTGCTGCGGTTATCGTGTCTTCACCGAAGATGACATTGGCCGGAAAACCCCCGACCGATAACAAAGCTTCCCGTCGGTACGCAGCAAATGAATTGGACAAAAAAATTGCCTTAAAGCCTAAGACTTCACGACTCGCGAGCGTGCGGACGCTCGATTGAGCCGGATAATTAAAAAAGCGCGCGTGGGCTTCAATTGGTCCTGCTTCGGGCCGAGGCAACTGACGTCCAAATGCTGCTGCAACATTGGGATCGGAAAAGGGCTCCAGTAAATTTCTGATTGCATCAGGTTCCGCAAGAACCGCATCTTGAGTTAGAAAAATCAGGAATTCCACTGTGGGCAGCAACCGAGTCGCCAACTGCCTCGTGCCACCATGATTGAATTCCGTCCGCGAGATCGAGTGCACGCGAAAGCCTATGGCGCGCGCCAGATCGGCCGTGCCATCGTCAGAGGAAGAGTCAAGCACTAATACCTGCTCAGGTTGAACACAAGCAAGCAGAGCCGCGGCAAACCGCCGCCAGTCATTAGCGGCACTCAGTGTAGGAACAACGACGGCGATGTTGGCAGGAGTTTGTATAGACATATAAGTCGAAATCGAACGGTCACTAGAGTTGGCCGATCGCAATCATGCACTTTCATTTCTCGTTCGAATGGAAATGACTTGGCTCGTTGTTCGGGTTAGCCCACCAATATTTGCGGCTGCTTTGAATTCTTGAAGCGCGGCCCATTCACGCGGCCTCTTACTGAGGTACAAGCCGCTTCCGAAATACCGCTTAGCATTTTGAAAAATATAATTTGAGCGACGATCGGCAAAAAAAACCAAAAATTGACAAAGAAGGAGAAAGACGCACAGAAGTATAGAACGCTAAAAATTCCAACGCCACCGATGGAAACGGCCCGATTCAACTGACGATATTTTCTGGCGGTCAACCAAAGTGCAGTGACAGTAAGAAATAAAACGCCCGTTCGTCCCAGATCTTTATATACAGGGTACATATACGACGATACGTTGAAATTGCTAACCAGCAAGTAGTCTTCTGTCTCATAAGTCGGTCGAAGAAACGATGGTATTAATTGACTAAGCGAAGAAGCATCGTAATAGGGTGCATTTGACTGATAAAGCATCTTATCCAAATTTGCGATATTGAAATACGAATATGCATACAGCCAGATTATCGGCTCTGGGACCCAGGAGTATTCTGTCTCGATACCGGCTATGTCTCGTACACTGCCCGACCGAAAAGATCCTATGAAGCTAAAAACGATACCCGACAAGGCGCCGACGACGATAATCGTCCGCAATTTTATCCTTCCCCGGACAAGAGAGTAAGCAACCACACTCTCAACTAGAACCGAAATTAGATTCTGTCTGGTGATAAACGCAACGAAGATTAATATGATGGCAACGTAGCGAACTATATAAATGCGCTTTCCCGTGCGTAAGAAAATAATGAAATTAACAATAGCCAGCGCGTTCGCCAGTGCTAAATAAAATCCAAAAATTCCATGAATGCCAAACTCTAGATATCCAGTGTCCCCCCCCGACAAACCGCGGAGAAGTGGGACATATCCGGCAACCACGATATTGAGAGCGGTAAAGAAGAAGAAGAAGATGTCAATGAGAAGAAAAGCTGTACTCGATTTCAACCGGGACTTAGGGGGTTTGACCCAACAATTAATCGTTGATATTTTTGTTGACCTTGTGCCTGCAACAAACATGGCTCCGGTAATCGCCATAATTATTAGAGTAAAGGTTTGTGCGTGAATACTAACTGCGAAGCGGCTGAGTCGAGTAGTGGAGAAAAAGAGGATTATTATCCATGGAATGAGGTAACCAACAAAAGGGTCGAGATAATCGAAGCGCTTAACAAGCGCGATATAAACAACCAAAATAAGTACAATGAGTGAAACTGATTTTTCGAGGTCGGCTCCCAAAAAAATGAGAAGAAAGAATGAGGCAGCCAATATTGAATGTCCTATAAAGTAGCCGAGAGTCTTGTATTTTAAAAAGGCTGTCTTGATCAACGGTGTAATCCTCTGCAACTCCTCAAAGGTCGAACGCCCATACCATCCCATATTTGACAAGGGCGTAGATGAGATATGGAGAACCGAACCTCACGAATAATTTTATGTCATTACGCGCTGAGAGCATCCTCATCTTTCGAGAAACAGCATGACGCCCCTTCCATCCTCTGCAGTGATATACAGTTAGCCCCGGATGATGGACTAAAGTCCATCCTGCACGAATGGCTTTCCAGGACAAGTCAATATCCTCCTTGTACATGAAGTAGTCGGGATCAAAAAGAACATTCTTCTCAGCAATGGCGCTCAGCACAGAGTTCCGCGCCAGCAACACAGCCCCACAAATCGCAGGGACAGGGTTGGGTTCACGGTACTTCTCCAAGACGGAGATAGCCTTACCTTGATCTCGATCAATAGATTGGCCGTACCACGTATGCATGACGCCCGTAGAATCGACTAACCCTGTAGGGCGATCCAAGTGGATATCGTAGCCTAGCAGGGTTCCAGTCAGCATGCCGACTTTCTTACCTGCGTCTTCTTTCATATACTGCAGGGCATCTTCGATAAAGCGCGGTGTGAGGAATGCATCAGGATTCAAGAACAAGACAAAGTCGGCATCTCTCGAAAGGTTCCAGCCGATATTGCACCCTACCGAAAATCCAACATTCGATTCTAATATGACTACGCATTTAATTGTCGATACATCGGTGCGTTTTAAGTATTCAGTGTCCCTTGATCCGGAGTCGATAATCACGACCCGATCTGGCCGGCGTGATTGCTGCTCCAGTGCAGTCAGACAATGCGAGAGAACTTGGCCACTGTTATGAGTAACAATTACTACGGCTATGCATTTCATCGTTAAATCCATTATTCAACTACGTCTTCTGATAGCCTTGATTCAACAGCTTCTACTTAGGCTGCAAGAAGCTTTGGGCCGAAAATAGGTCTCATCTTCAATCAAGAGCAAATAGTTCCGATCCGGTCAAACAGGCTACGAAAACGACTCAGCCGTTCCCCCGTCGAGCCTCCAAGTTCATTCTCGATGATTACGCGAGATCCAAAGACCGGGCTGAGCTAGTCACACTAGCTGAAGACGAGTTCCTATTTGAAAAATCTGCAAACACTAGACGATTCTATCGTTCGAGAGGATTGGATTAGCGTTCGCTTCCGAAACATTCGTGGAAGAAGTCTGAGAGTTTCTGGAAGAGCGGAAAGAGTAGCTGGCATGAAGAAAAGCATGAAAATTACCATACCAACTTCTCTAACAATTATTTTAGGCAGATCTCGATAGAAACACCAGCCGAAATCATTCTTGATGATTGCAAACAGGTGATTCCTCCAGTTCCATTGCCGAACGGAAAGAGGAAGGGACAGTTGATGTTTTACAAATATCGAAAACTTAGAAACACCTTCGGGACTAGCCCCCGCAGCTCGGCCATGCTCGACAATCGCTTCGGGCACGTACACGCATTCGAATCCGCGGAGGCGCAGGCGCCAAGAGAGATCGAAATCCTCCCAGTACGCAAAAAAATCCTGATCGAAGTACTCCGCCTCACCCAGCTTGATTGCCTCCAACGCAGTCTTGCGATAGACGGCGGCCGTTCCAGACACTCCGAATACTATTCGGCTGTGGTCGTATCCGCCATGATCCACCTCCAGTTGTCCACGCTCGCGGGCACGACGTGAGCGATAAATCTCAATGCCGGTGCCGTCCAATATTCTCTCTCCACTGGCGGATGCTTGACGTTTTAGCATCTTTCCTGTCACTGCTCCGACCGTGGAATCCGAGAAGGGCCGGACGATGTTTTGCAGAAACTGCGGGTCAATAATTGCATCGGGATTCAAGACCATGAGCAGTTCGTTGTCGTTCTCTGCGAAGAACCGGTTATGAGCGCCGGCGTATCCAAGGTTGCTGTCGTTTCGAACGGCACGGAGCCTGCCATCTCTGCCGAAGTGTCGCTGTATCTCGTCCATCAAGGATGGAGCGGTCAAGTGAGGGTTTTCCGTGTAGGTCAACTCAAAGGTTTCGAAATCGGAGTTCAAGACGGCTGCCACGCAGTGCTGAACTTCGTCCCAGGGCGTACTCCATCGCAACAGATTAATCGCTATCATCGTCATGTTTGAGAGATTTTCTTCACGCAGTAGCTGATGGCTATCTGCAGCCGAGCTGAGGTAAGCCCAGGCGCCTGACGTCCATCAAATGCTTCTACGAGAGTACGAGAGAGCGCGACGAACCATGCCTTTTTCGGCGTGTCGCTAGACGGTAACCCGCAAGAGATTTTAAATCGAAAACGCTGGAGTATCCTGCAATAGATACCAATGACTAGATTCCTCATTCAGTGTGTGGTGGTTCTCTACAAGCAGCGCCCGAGAGAATCAAATGCCTTATCTGCCTTACTCGATATCTGCAACTCTGACCCTTCAATCGCCAGCCAAATTGCAATCCTGGTGCAGGACAATTCACCACTCGCCCAGGAATTCGTCCTGGATGTTCCGGAAATCGGACATAGCGTTTGTTTAGAATATCACCATACGCTTGGAAACCCAGGTTTGGCTTATGCGTACAACAACGCCTTGGATCTTGCCAATAAACACAATATTCCCTGGCTGTTGTTACTGGATCAGGATACCTGCCTGACCCGCCAATTCTTGATTCGGCTGTTGGAGGCCATTCGGACAAACACACATTCTCAAATGTGCTGCGCATTCGTCCCACAACTGGTACGAGAGGGTCTCGTCCTTTCTCCTCAAGTCGTGGGAAAGATATTCTACCGTCGACTGCGAAGGGGTTGTTCAGGTTTGGCCACGCAGCCACTTGTCGCCTTCAATTCGGCCGCGTGCATCCGCGTGCACGATCTTACAGCAATTGGCGGCTTCCCGAAAGAATTCTGGTTGGATTACCTGGATCACATGGTCTTCTATAGCCTGCAGCAAGCCGGGGGGCGAGTGTTCGTTCTAGACTCGCAGCTTGAACATAGCCTGTCGCTCACGAACATTGAGTCAGAAGTCTCCAACGAACGCTATGAGAATGTGCTCAGAGCCGAATGGATGTTTGTCCGGAAGACCGGATGGGGTGGAGGTTCCGTCGCACACCGGTTCCGTCTGCTGAAGCGAGCGTTCAGCCATTCCGTAAAGTTGCGCAACAAGAGCTATGCTTTGCAAACACTACGTTCCGCCTTCTCCTGAACTCTATTTTCTTGCACGGAATAGCAATGGAGGAACGGACTCCTACAGTACCTTTGCCAGCAGACAGTGCCGCATTTCATTGGCATTCGTTCGGCGGCACATACGCGGTCATTATGGCAACGCGTAGCCAAGCAGCTCTTCGGTAGTTGCGCCATTACAGTTTGAGTCGTTGCTGACGAAATGATCTGAACCCGAAAGGCAGCGATAAAGAGGAACCAGACTGACACCCGCCACGGGTTGAGAATAGCCGTAGCCGTTCAGACCGAGAATGCGCGTGCCCTCACAAGCGCTGTCACGCGATACGAAGTAGCCAACCGAACCTGACTTGCATCCATAAAAAGGCACCGTCGCACCATTTTGGGGTGCCTCGTAGAGATGACCGAGGGTGGACTGCAAAATAAATCCGCCGTTCGGATCGATCCAACCGGTAGTCACCTCGTGGACTTTGTTATTGAAATACACATTGAGAGCAAGTGGGCCATCTCGTGTAGACCACATAGCGGACCCTATGTCCCAGTTCTCTACCCGACAGGATGCGCTGGCTTGTTCGGGCGTGGCATCCCAGTTTACGAACTGATTCGATATCGACGGGTACATCTGAATCGTCGAATAGGCTCCGATGTTCACATCTCCGTACTCGTCTCGCAGTAAACCTGCAATGAAATTGCACTCGTACCCTGTCGAATTGGTGTCGACGGTCTTCAGCAGTTGCCACGGAGTCGTGCCGCTCAAAAGTGATCCATCTGCTATTCGATACAGTTGGATACCGTACTGTCCACGCTCTGTTGCGGTTGGGGCCGCTTCGGAGTTGACGAATCCAGTGGTAGCGGAATTACGAAGCGGGAGATTAAACACTGCATACCAGGAGTTATTCGTCACATCATATGCCATGTCACCCCAGGAGGGTTGTGGATTGTTGGGATCGAGCCCATTGGTGGTCAAAATGCCTTGAATGGTAAAGTGAATTCCATCGGTAGAAGTTGTCTCGATGTGAACATTTTTGGGATTACTGTCCTCGTAAAACATCCAGATCGCGGCTTTATGATCACTGTTATATACAGTCGGCTGAGCGGCCCCGTAGCCAGAGGTGGAGATCGACCGGACAACGGGTTGCGGATACTTCTTCCAATGAATGCCATCGACCGAAAACGCGGCCCCGATGCTATTTAGGGGTTGATTTTCTCCTATTCCGACGTAATACATCGCATAAGTGTAGGTCTGCCCATCTCCGAGCGGGTTTACAAAAGAGCCCCGTACTACCTTGGGATTGCAGGTATTTACCGCGTCCCACGTGCCGGGAGTTTCAGCCAGAACGACAACTGGAGTAGAACTTGCCTTTGTCGAAGTATTGATTGTTGCGTACAGGATGCTGTCGGTAGTCTGGTCCGCGTTTTCTGGATCTCGACCTAGGCCGCACCACCAGAATTGTTGAATATCCCCTGATTGAATCACGGAAGGAGAGTAGTCGTAGACACCGGCTCGACCAACTACCGCACCTGGTGGAGTACCTGAAGGGCCACAACTACTAATGCCCAAAGACAGCCCCAACACGAATAAAATCAAGAATATGTTTAGCACTCGATGCTTCGGACCTTCAAGATTCAATTGGCCTCGATCCGGATCTTGTCTATCCCCAATTTTGATACTATCAAGGAACTGTTTCGGCACCAATCGCTGAGCTGATATCAGAGAGTTCTGTGTATCGCAGCAAGCGCCTTGCAGGCATTTGGTAGTGTTAGATCATTCTGGCAAACGAACGCCATTGAAATGACGATTCCTGTCAGCACCGCTATCGAGCTCAGGCTTTCGCCAACATATCGCTATTTTAGGAGGGTACTTGCTCAACTGGGCCGCGCGCTATTTCCCGATCCTCAGAACTTTAGAGCAGCACGATTTACTTAAGAGTGGCACGATTCTTGAGATCGGGTCGGGACCGTTTGGCATCGGGACTTTTCGTAAAGTGCCTTTTACGGGCTGCGACCTTGCATTTTCAAGCAAGCCGGTCTGGCCGATGACGCAATTGATCGCCTCGGCAGCTGATCTCCCTCTGGCGGACAAGTCGTTCGATGTTGTGCTCGCCTCGGACGTGCTGGAACATGTACCGCCTGCGTTGCGGGAGACAGTCATTCACGAAGCGCTTCGAGTGGCACGGCGCCTGGTTATCTTTGGGTTTCCCTGCGGTGTTGTTGCACACAATGCGGATAAAGCTCTGACGCAGTTCTACTTGAGCAACCACATTGAGGTGCCAGTGTGGTTGGAGGAGCATATGGAGGCTGATTTTCCCGAACCATCCCTGTTCCGCGATCTGCCTGGGTGGAAAATCGTTCAGTTTGGCAACGAGAGCATTCGGTTTCACACATGGATGATGCAACAGGAAACGCACAGGTTGTTCGCAAGAATCTCCGGAAAGCTGGTGCGCACAACTCCGGCCCTGCTTGAGCCGTTCCTGCGTATGGGGGACGGTGCGCCGTACTATCGCCAAATATTTGTACTCAGTCCCGCCGATGTTTGATAGCGGTGCGGCAGGTCCTCCGACCCAAACACCACGAGCGCCGTGGACTCCAGCTTTTCTCTTACGTACAATCGAGACAATTCCATGGCGTACCAAAGCCTCTCATGATGGGGACTCGAGATTCGCGTCGTGACAGATATTCGGAGACTTCCATCCACCCAATCGGTGTAGTGATTCCCACATACAATCGAGCCGATACTCTTTTGACCTGCCTTGAGCATCTCGAGAAGCAGACGTGGAAGGATTTTGAAGTCATCGTCGTTGACGATGGATCGACGGATTCAACGCCTCAGACGATGGACGAGTATCAGGCTCGCGCTCCCTTTTCGTTCCGTTATCTTAGGCAGTCCAACAGCGGACCAGCCCGCGCCCGCAATCAAGCGATTCGAGAACTCAACACAACGATTTGCGTTCTCTTGGGCGATGACATTTTTGCGTCCCCCGACCTTCTGCGTATCCATTGTGAGCACCATCGTTCGCATCCAAGTATAGATGCTGTTGCTGTTGGCCTCACTCGCTGGAGCAAGAAAGGGCAGACGGTTACTCCATTCATGCGATGGCTCGATCGGGACGGTGCACAGTTCGCCTATGGCGATCTATTACGCGGTGTCTCCCCTTCATGGAAGCACTTCTATACAAGTAATCTGTCGTTGAAGACGGATCAGCTACGCCGTCATCCGTTTGATGAGCGCTTTCGCAGGGCGGCGCTGGAGGACATCGAGTTAGGATATCGCCTCGCGGTGAAGCGCGAGCTATCAATGTCGTTCCTCCCCGAAGCGGTCGCCGAACATCTTCATCCGACTAGCTTTCGTCAGGCGTGCCGCCGCATGGTTGGACTAGGCGCCAGTGCTCATCTTCTGGGCGAAATATGGCCGGAGCATCGAATAGAGTCCGCCGGACCCGCTAAACTGAAACTCCGCTCCATACTGCATCAATCGTGGATATTGGCTCGACTTACCGATGCTGCAGATTTATGGACTGAGGTCCATGTTCCCAATCCGTTGATGGAGAAGGTTCTATCGCTGTACTCCACCCTCGGCTATCAACAGGCTGTGGAACGCGATAAGTCCTCTCCTCGGTAGCCACCCTTAAACGCTCGACACAACCTGCCGCGGCTGCGCGCCATTCATACCGTACACCATCACGTAGATATGGGTGAGCAGCGGACCAAAAGCAGAAAGCAGCGAGAAGAAAACAGCATCGTGTGTCGTTCGTACTCCATGCATCGCAATGAAGAGCACTTGTCCCACCAGCGTCAAGGCTATTTCGAGGATCGTTCCGCTCCAGAACACCCACTTTCTAGCGCGATTCATAATCCAGATCAACATCGACATGTAATTTATTGCTCCGGTCAACATTGCCCACCCCACAACACCGCGGAGCCCTTCATATTTCGATCCCAACAACCACAAAACCGGACCGGGTGCTAAGAACGCCAGCAGCACGACCGGCGCGCATGCTAGCAAGGCTATGAGGATGAGAATCATAGATCGGGAGAGCACCTTGGCCTGGGGCAGCCTCGCCATCACGGGTTCAACCACGACAGTATTGAAAATCGTAAGAATGCTGAATATTTGACTTAGCCGGCCCAGCGCCGATATTTGAGCGATGCTGATGCTCTGACCGAAGATGCCGATCAGAAACACCGAGCTCTGCAATTGAAACGCCGCAAAGACCAAAGCCGGTATCGCCGGCAACACGTATCGAATTACCTCTCGATCGATCTTAGGATCATCCTGCTCTGGCCACTCCACTTGCGCGTGAGATACCTTCCGCAGTATCGCCCCGTTGAGCGTAATATTCAGAGCGGTTACGATCGCCGCCGTCCAACCAGTCAGTGCCCCAGCGGCGCGAATAACCCAAAATACGGCGAGACGCAGTATAGCGGTAAGCGTCTGCGGGAGATAAAAGTCTTTGAGGCGTCCGTAAAGGAAGAGCGGTGCAGAGTAGTACGACACCTTCCCGCCCGAATACACTGACAGCAATACCGAACCCATCAATAGAACTTCAGATGTCCAGGACCAGTTGTGCCTGCGCATGATAGCGAAAAATGCAATCATCGCGATAGGTGAAAGTATCCAGAACGTACGATC
>Ga0182024_10025488_pt1 | contig 10437 bp, 8 predicted proteins | sample P32metaG_FD_120480 | JGI IMG/M metagenome (GOLD analysis project Ga0182024, IMG submission 120480) | Permafrost microbial communities from Stordalen Mire, Sweden - P3-2 metaG (Illumina Assembly) | ecosystem: Environmental > Terrestrial > Soil > Wetlands > Permafrost | place: Sweden: Stordalen...
ATAGCGGTGCATATCAGGATGAGAACGTCGCCCGGACAGCCGTCCCTCAACTGACAGAGGACAGTTGCAGTGACGATGCCTCCGGCCCTTTGCAGCGAACCGGCAATCCTTCATATGTCGGCGGAAAATAGTAAGCATATTAAGCATATTTCGACCCTAAAACGAGTAGCACGCGCTGTATTCGCTTGGTCCGCAAACTATTGATTCTAAAATAGATAAAATGGTGGAGGCGGCGGGAGTCGAACCCGCGTCCGAAATCGTAGTCAGCCGAGAGACTCCATGCGTAGTCTATTCAGTAAATTCGCTTCACCCGCTCAGAACAGACAAGAAACGAATGAAGCTAGTCCGATGATCTTGTTGCTGCCACACGGACCGAGCGGCAACAACCAGCCTGCTGTGCGACGCCCGCTCTCAGCCCACAGGCAAAGATGAGGAGGACGGCTGCCTATTTAATTAAGCAGCAAGTGCCAGATTGTTGTTGGCAATTGTGTTTTTGTAAGCGATTACGGGTGCCCACACCCCGGCATGCCTCTCTGCCGCTTGCGATCCCGTCGAAACCGTGACGCCCCCACTTGGGTGAGACCATCAGCCGGGCCGATTGGCTCGTGCTGCATCTCTATTGTACGCCAGATACTGCCTGAAACTAACCTAAAAGCGAATAAAAGGTGAATGGACCCCGGGGGAGGGGTATGTTTTTGTGGCTAAGTGATTGATATATAGTACGTTAGACGAGATTATGGGCGTGTTTTGATGCGCTTTTGCGCTCTTTTGCGCCCTTATTTCGCCTGTCTTTTCATTGGCCCATTGATCCATCGATCCAATGATTGGGGATGGGATTATGCTCGCGGTGCTACCGGTGGTTCACCCGCTATGGTCAGTATGTGCCGTGGGAGGGCAATTCTCCGCAACAGCGTCTTGAGCTTTACTGATTCTCCAGTGGGATGCTTTCGTACTCGTGGTGGGCAATGGCGGCACGTATCTGCGCGGGAGTCTTGCCCGCCTTCGTTTGCTGGTATGCGAAGATGCCTTCCTTGGCGCAGGTCGAACACTCGGTGCCATGCAGGCCTTCAAAGCAGCTGCGCAGACTGGTGTGGCCCAGGGCGCGATCGCAGCGGCAATTGCAGGGAAGCTGATAGAGCACGCTCGAAACCTTGGCGGCGTCTTCATAAACATGCTTCTGCCACGGATAGCGGAAGTTGTCTCCGGTGAGTTTGGGTCCGCTCAGGATTGGGGGCAGGGAACTAACCTTTAGGGGAGCTGACGAGTGATAGGCCGGAATCTCATCGGCGGGGTTGGTCCATTGTGCATAGCTAATGGCGGTAGCAGCGGCGAAAACAAGAGCCGCGGCCCAACGGCGAAAATTCCGAATCTGCATAAACATCCTCTGTACGTGCCCGGCCAAATTGTGATCAAGTAGCGGATCAAATCTGACTGATTAGACTTCGTCGCGTTCATTCTATCGCCATTTGCGCAGACAAAAAAAGACGCCACGAACGGTTACCTGTTCGTGGCGGGAGGCCAGTGACGCAACTTACTTGCTGCGGAAAACGGGAGACTCACTACCATCTCCAGCAGCAATATCTACACCTTACTATAGATTTGCGAGAAAGCAAATACCAAAATCCAAATATTTGACGGTATAGTGTCCTCAAAAATACACATTCTGCGAGATAGACGGGTAGAATCAGCAGCGATAGCAGTCTTAATACCCGGATCGGATTCAGGAGCTTTTGCTTTGGCAAACGATAGAAAAAGCGAAGGTTACACGGAAGAGGATAGTTCGAGAAGCACTGCTTCTTCGGCAGTTAAACTCGGATTGGTCTCGGTGGCCTCAGCGCTCGTGGGAGGATTGGCTGCCGCATGGTGGTACAGAAAAACATTGACCAAACTCCAAAATCCCATAGCGGCCGAGGATCAATATAGGCCGGGAAGGCAATGGAGGGATGGTGAAGTTGCCGAATTGGGCAAAGATGACGACTTGCCGCACCTTATCAATGACTAATTGAGATTTAATTAGAACTGATTAAAGATCGAAACAGCGGCTGCCCCTGCTGGAGTCTTAGCTGAAGCGACTGCTAGAGAACGTGGCCAATCTCCGCCGCGAGAGAAAAGTCTCGTTTGGTAATACCGCCGGCGTCGTGGCTCGACAGAGCCAGCGTTACCTTGTTGTAGCGGATATCGATATCCGGATGATGATTGGCTCGCTCGGCCAGCGCGGCTACTGCGTTCACAAAGCTCATGGCTTCGCGAAAGTCGGAGAAAGAAAAGGTTCGGGCCAGTGAGCCATTCTCAAGATGCCATTCCGGGATGGCCTTGAGCGCATCGGTGATTTCAGCAGGTGAGAGAGTGGCCATTTTGGGCTCCTGTATAGGGCGTTTGGCAGCGGCGGTCCGGAGTTGAAGCTCCGGGTATGGAATCTATTGTAGTTATCGGGCCACTTCGAGTGCGACAAAGGGTGGAGTCTGGCCGGTTATTTCGGTGCGGAGCTCGATCCACAACTCGTTTGGAATCTTCAGAAAAAGCTCGACGACGGCCGGATCAAACTGCGTGCCGGAGCAGCGGAGAATTTCCAGGCGGGCCACGTCGAAGCTCTTGGCGCCCCGGTACGGGCGGTCGCTGGTGATGGCATCGAGCGTGTCGGCGATGGCAAATATACGGGCGCCGATGGGGATGCCGTTGCCACGCAGGCCGCGGGGGTAGCCGCTGCCGTCGTAGTGTTCCTGGTGCGAGTAGACGATCTCGGCCGCCTCGCTCAGGAACGGAATCTTGCGCAGGATGTTGTAGCCGCGTTCGCAATGTTCACGCATGAGCGTCTGCTCCGCCAGGGTGAGTTTGCCGGGCTTGCGCAGGATCGCATCAGGGATCGCCATCTTGCCGATATCGTGCAGAAAGGCCCCGCGGGCAATGACCTTGATCCCATCCGAGCCGATCCCCATGGCTCGCGCCAGCGCGATCGTATAGGCCGTTACTCGCTTGGAGTGGCCCTCGGTTTCGGAGTCTTTGAGGTCGAGTGCGTCGCCGAGAGCCTCGAGAGTGATGTCGTACGAGCGCTCGAGGTCGACGATGGCCTGATGCAACAGTTCGGTGCGGGCCTGTACTATCTGCTCGAGATTCTGCTGGTAACTCTCGTTCTCTCGAAGAGTCTTGCGATGGTCGAGGGCGCGTTTGACCGTGGCCAAAAGCTGATCACGCTCGAAAGGCTTGAGCAGGTAGTCGTAGGCGCCTTTACGCATTGCGCTGATGGCTACGCTGATGTCCTGAATGGCCGTGACCATGACCACCGGTGTCTGCGGCTGGTCGATGTGCAGGCGGTCCAGCAGTCCAATGCCATTGCCGTCGCGCATGACCATGTCTGTCAGGACGAGGTCAAAATGCTGGCGGTCAATCAACTCGAAGGCTTCCGCATTGCTCGCGGCCTGGACGGTCTGGTAGTTCTGGCGATCGAGAGTCGCGCCGAGCATGGCGCGCACATGAGGCTCGTCGTCAACAATCAGAATCCGTGCCGCTAGACCCATTTGCACCTCCCGCATTCGTCTCTAACACTGGATGCCATTATTACGCAGATGTTGGCCGCAAAGATGGATGTGAGCCGGAATTGTAGAGAACGGCTCGCCGAGCGGCAAAACCGCCCGACCGAATTCCACAATCTCTACTGGAGCTCCACTTACAATTCAATGCTACAGGGCTCAAAAAAAGCAAGCAGCAACGAGTTGAACGGCAAAAAACAGCCGGACTCAGCTTTCACATTCTGATACATCCCCGAACCGCTGTGATGCTTTCTTTGCCACGGTCACCTTCGAGTCAACACTCTTTCGTCATGCGCGCGCGCCTTGCGGCTGCCCAGCCTTCCTTGGTTACCTGACGGCTGCGACCTACGGCGAGCGCGTCTGCGGGTACTTCGCGGGTGATGCACGAGCCTGCGCCGATGTAGGCCCCATCGCCGATAGTGATAGGAGCTACGAGCGTTGAATCGCTGCCGACGAAGACTCTCTCGCCGATTACCGTCTTATGCTTATTGACGCCGTCGTAGTTGCAGGTAATAACGCCAGCGCCAATGTTAGTGCGGGCTCCTACGTCAGAATCACCCAGATAGGCGAGATGATTGGCTTTCGCGCCTTTACCCATGCGGGATTTCTTGGTTTCAACAAAGTTGCCGACGTGGGCATTGTCACCGATGTCGCTGCCCATGCGCAGGTGAGCGAAGGGCCCGATCTCCGCGCCGCTGCCGATGCTGGAATCCTCGATAACGCAGTGATTTCTGATAAGGGTGCCGTCGGCGATTGTCGAGTTGTCAATTACTGAGCCTGCGCGTATCAGACAATCGGAGCCGATCTTTGTGCGTTTGAGCAGGTGGACGCAGGGTTCGATCACCGTATCGGGACCGACCTCAACCTCGGCGTCGATGATGCAGGTCTCAGGGCGGAAGATGGTTACTCCCTGGGCCATGAGCCGGGATGCAATGTTCAACCGCAGAGTCAGATCGAGCGCTACTAACTCGGCGATGGTGTTGGCGCCCAGCACTTCATTGACATCCGGAGCTGTCACGGCGACCACGCGCTCTCCGGCGGCGGAAAGGATCTGCGCCATATCCGTGAGGTAGTATTCGCCCTGACTGTTGCCGGCGGAGAGATCTTTGAGATGTTCAAACAGCGTTGACGTGCGGAAGGCGTAGATGCCGGAGTTGATTTCGCGCAGACTCTCCTGACCGGCGCTGAGGGACTTCTCCTCGATGATGGCTTCGACCTCGACAGACTGACCGCTCTTGCGGATTACGCGGCCGTAGCCGAAGGAATTCTCGGAGATGGCGGCTAGCAGCGTCATCGCTGCGCCTTCAGCCTGGTGAAAATCCCAAAGCTGCTCGATGGTCTGCGGGCGGATCAGGGGAACGTCCCCGGAGAGCACGAGTATGTGATCGTAGCCTGCGACGGCTTGTTGTGCGCATTGGATCGCGTGCCCGGTGCCGAGCTGCTCGGTCTGCAGGACGAACCTGACTCCGGTCGGCGCCAGTGCTGCTTGCACTCTGTCTGCCTGATGACCGACGACAACGTAAATGTCTGCGGGATCCACGATCTTGCTGGCTGCGGCGATCACGTGGGCCAGCAGCGGCTTGCCGCCAATCTCGTGCAGCACCTTAGGCCGCCGCGAATTGAGTCGCGTACCTTTGCCCGCCGCTAAAATGACAATTGCCAGACTCACTGCTTACACCTCGTGCTGTACATACACTCTCCAGGGAACTGCGTCTCATACGAAGCTAAGCGGGACGCCTCGGAGAGTCAATTCAGAGGCGGCGAGCCCAGGCGGCCTGGAGCTTCGATGGCTCTCCTTGACCCCGCGCCGCGCATCCCCGTATGCTCTGGAGCGTTCGGCTCCGCTCTGAATATGGATATCCCATGACCACGCTCAGCTCTGTACAGATCAACGAGAGTTCTGAAACGCCGCCTGGAGCGCCGCCCATGCTGGTGCGCAGCGCGGCGGTGCTTGGAGCAGGCACCATGGGATCGCGCATCGCAGCGCATCTTGCCAATTGCGGTATCCCTGTCCTCTTGCTGGATATAGTGCCCGAGGGGGAGACAAGGGCTAGAAACCGTCTAGCCGCTGCGGCCCTCGACGCACTGTTGAAATCGAAGCCGGCTGCTTTTTACGAGTCTGCCGCGGCGCGTCTCGTGACTGCTGGCAACTTTGAGGACGATCTGCCCAGACTCGCGGGTTGCGATTGGGTGGTCGAGGTGGTCACCGAAGACCTCGCCGTGAAGCAGGCGCTGCTGACGAGAGTGCTTCCGCACATCGGTCCTGGGGCTATTCTGACCACGAATACTTCGGGATTGCCGATCGCAAAGATTGCTGCCAGTCTCGGCGATGCTCTCACGGAATCCTGCCGCAAACGGTGGTTCGGGACGCACTTCTTCAATCCTCCCCGGTACATGCGGTTGCTCGAGGTGATTCCGACGGCGGATTCCGATCCTGCGGTCGTGGCTGGGTTCGCAGCTTTCGCGGATCGCATTCTGGGCAAAGAGGTTGTGCTCGCGCATGACACGCCCAACTTCATCGCCAACCGCATCGGTGTGGCCAACATGCTCGCCGCGCTGACCCTGATGCAGCGGCAGGGATTGACGGTCGAAGAGGTTGACGCACTCACGGGCACCGCCATCGGGTGGCCGCGCACCGGAACCTTCCGGCTGGCGGACATGGTGGGCATTGATGTGATGGCTCATGTGGCTTCCAATTTCAAGGAAGAATCGTCGGGGGCGGAGGCGCTTTCGCTGCTTCAGGCCATGCTTGAACGGCGATGGCTTGGCGACAAGACCGGTCAGGGCTTCTACAAGAAGAGCCGCGACGCCAGCGGACAGGAACAGCGTCTGGCGCTCGATGTGGCTACGATGGAGTATCGTCCGCTGGCAAAGGCGAAAATTCCTTCGCTTGATATGGCGAAGAATGCCGCGAGCCTTTCGGAGCGGCTGAAACTGCTTCTGGCGGGCGATCCGAATAAGGACAAGGCGGCTGCTTATCTCTGGCCTTTGCTGGGGAATATATGGAATTACGCCGCTGATCGCATCGGCGAAGTCGCTGACGATATCGCCTCGATCGATCGCGCGATTTGCTCCGGCTTCAACTGGGAGCTGGGCCCGTTTGCCATGTGGGATGCGGCGGGTGTTGCCGGAACGGTGGCCCGTTTTCGGGAGCTGGGTTTGCGGGTAAGCAAGCGGGTGGAAGAGCTGCTGGCGGCGGGATTTCAGAGCTGGTATTCGGGTGATGGAGGGTCGTGCTTTTCCCCTGTAACGGGAAAGATGGAGCCGATTGCGGCTAGTCCGGGCCATGCGCGTGTGGCGGATTTTCGGATTGCGAAGGGTGAGCGGCGCGGTGTGGTTCGGAAGAATCCCGGCGCTTCGCTGGTCGATCTGGGAGATGGAATTGGCTGCTTAGAGCTGCATTCGCCCAAGTCTGCTATTGGCGGAGATGTGGTTTCGCTGGTGGGTGCGGTGCTGGCGTCCGGGAGCGAGGCGGTGCGCGACTTTCGCGGCTTTGTGATTGCCAGCGATCAGGAGAACTTCTCGGTTGGCGCGAATTTGATGCAGCTTCTGCTGGCCATGCAGGAGGGCGACTGGGACGACGTTAGCCTGGCGATTCGCGGCTTCCAGCAGATGACGGCTGCGATCAAGTTTTGCCCCAGGCCGGTGGTTGTCGCTGCGTTTGGCATGTGTCTCGGGGGTGGGGCGGAGGTTACGCTGCACGCAGCTGCCCGTCAGGCGCATGCTGAGCTATATATAGGTTTGGTTGAGGCTGGGGTTGGGCTTATTCCGGGGGGCGGCGGCACAAAGGAGATGTCTCTTCGCGCTTTCGATCAGGCTATGGCCTTCGCTCCGCCTGAACCGCGGGATCCTCCCTCGAAATTTGCCCAATCTGGCGAGTATGCTGCGGCGTTGAAGCGGGCGATGGAGACGATCGCGCTGGCCAAGGTTTCCACTTCGGCGGCGGAGGCTCGCGGTCTGGGGTTGCTCACGGCTGCGGATCGTGTGACGCGCAACCGGGAGCGCTTGTTGCTGGACGCGAAGGCGCAGGCCGTTTTTCTGGCGGAGCAGGGGTATGTTCCGCCGGTGCCGCGGACTCAAATTCCGGTTGCCGGGCTGGCTGCGCTGCCTATGCTGGAAACTGGCGTCTACCTGATGGGAGAGGCTGGCTTTGCGTCGGAACACGATCAGCTGGTTGCCCGTAAGGCTGCTTACATTCTCTGCGGTGGACGGCTGACGGCGGGAAGTCTTGTCTCCGAGCAGTATTTTCTCGATCTGGAGCTCGAGGCGTTCCTCTCGCTCTGCGGTGAGCGAAAGACGCAGGAGCGGATTGCGTTCACTCTCAAGACCGGCAAGCCATTGAGGAACTAACCGTGGCAATCGGCTGGGGTGGGACAATTTTGGCGCTGGCGCTGGCTTTTTACCCGGCGAAATTTTGGCCGCTGGGCGAGCAGCAACCGCCGGCTGCGGAGCAGCTGATCGATATCGGGCATCTTTCGGTGGACGGTCGCGATGTGCGCTATCGCATTCGGAATCTGCCGGTTAGCTCGTTTCCGGAGTTGCCGTCTCCAATAGCGGATGCGCTTGTTGCGCGGGGATGCATGGTTCCGCAGACCTACCAGGCCCACCGGCCGGAGAATATCGTACACGCCAGCTTGCAGCGGGCCGAATCGAGCGATTGGGCGGTCCTTTGCTCGGCGCAGGGCAAGGTTTCGCTGCTGGTTTTCTTTGCCGGTTCGCCTCCTGCCCAGCCGGAGGTGCTGGCTACGGCGGCCAAGACTGACCGGCTGCAGCCGCATGATCCGAGCGGCGAACTTGGCTTCAACTGGGGAATCGATCCGGCGTCGCCTAAGCGAATTCACGATGCTCAGGCGGGAATGAGCCACCGGCCTTTGCCGCCGGACCATGATTGCCTGGCAGATAGCACGGTGGATCAGAAGACGGTCTATCATCTTTACCGGGACGGGGCCTGGTCGAAGGTCGACGTGGAGTAGGGTTGCCGGGTGTTGGAAGGAAGGGGGAAATCATGTCGGAAGCTGTGATTGTCAGTGCTGTTCGTACTGCTGTTGGCCGTTCTGGGAGGGGGGCTTTTGCTACTACTCGTCCGGATGATCTTGCGGCTTTTGCTGTAAAGGGGGCGCTGGGGCGGGTGCCTGAGCTGGATGTGGCGGAGGTTGGGGATCTGGTTTTGGGCTGCGCCATGCCGGAGGCTGAGCAGGGCTGGAATCTTGCGCGGACTGTGGTTTTGCGGGCTGGGTTGCCGGTTGAGATCGGGGGAGTTACCGTCAACCGGTTGTGCGCTTCGGGGCTTGAGGCTATCGTGCAGGCGACGTATCAGGTTGAATCCGGGAGGGTTACGGCTGCGGTGGCTGGCGGGGCGGAGTCCATGAGCATGATTCCCATGGGGGGGAATAAGCCCTCGCCGAGCCCCTGGCTGGCGGAGCATTATCCGGCGGCTTTGCTTACGATGGGGCTTACGGCGGAGCGGGTGGCGCGGCATTATGGGGTTTCGCGGGAGGACCAGGATGCTTTTGCGCTGGCTAGCCATGAGAAGGCTGTGGCGGCGCAGAGTGCGGGTCGATTTGACGAGGAGATCGTTGGGGTTACGGTGACGAATGCGGCTTCGAATGGGAAGCCTGGGAAGGTGGAGGAGTCTCAAGTTGTTGTTTCTAAAGATGATGGGCCTCGGGATGACACTTCGCTGGCGGCACTGGCAAAGCTGAAACCGGCTTTCCACGCTCACGGTACTGTGACTGCTGGTAATTCTTCGCAGACTTCGGATGGGGCGGCGGCTGTGGTGGTGATGTCGGCGCAACGTGCTGAGGAGCTTGGACTTAGGCCGCTGGCGAGGTTGGTGGCTTATGCGACGGCTGGTTGTTTGCCGGAGGAAATGGGGATCGGGCCGATTTTTGCGATTCCCAAGGCGCTGAAGCTGGCTGGGCTTACGCTTGACGATATTGGCTTAGTTGAATTGAATGAGGCATTTGCGGCGCAATCGCTGGCTGTGATCCGGGAGCTGGGGCTCGATCCGGCGAGGGTAAATGTGAATGGCGGGGCGATTGCGCTGGGGCATCCGCTGGGGTGTACGGGGGCTAAATTGACGGCTTCGATTCTGGCTGAGATGGGGCGGCGGCAGGCGCGATATGGGATGGTGACTATGTGCGCAGGTGGGGGAATGGGGGCTGCGGGGATTTTTGAGCGGCTCTCGTGACGGACTTTGGGGCGCCGACAGACGGGATGGGCAATGTACGGTGACGGACGGGCTATGTCGCTTGCGGGATTTTGAAGATTGATTGAGGTTTTTCTAACGTAAATTGCGGGTTGTCTAACGTACGGCAGCGGTTTTTGGGTGAGATTTTGGGCGCACGCAGAAAAGGCAGGATGCCGGGGCATCCTGCCTTTGTGTTTTGGAGTCTAGGGAAGGCGATTATGCCTTGGCGGGAGCTGTGACGAGCGCCTTGAGGCGGGCGTTCAGGCGGCTCTTGTATCGCGAAACTGTGTTCTTGTGTAGGACGCCCTTCTGCACGCTCTTGTCGAGGGCGGAGACGGTGGCCTTGAACTGGGTCTGGGCTACGGCTACGTCGCCCTTGGTGAGGGCTTCGCGCATGAGGCGCAGGCTGCCGCGAACGCGGGTGCGGTTGGCGCGGTTCACTTCAGTTTTGACGACGGTCTGACGGGCGCGCTTGAGCGACGAAACATGATTTGCCATTTTTGGTTCTGATCCTTTTCTGGTCCCCGGTCACGGGGTGGAATGCTGGCCGGAAGACGGGTTCAGCCGCATCCCTTGCAATTCCCTAGTCTACGCGAAGGCTTGATTTGGGTCAATCGTGACTCTCTTCCAACACAAGATGAGCCTGAAGGCAGAAGTTGATTCCAACACAAGATGAGCCTGAAGGATTAGGCATGCTGGAGATTGAACATCCGCGTGCAT
>Ga0182024_10025489_pt1 | contig 10437 bp, 9 predicted proteins | sample P32metaG_FD_120480 | JGI IMG/M metagenome (GOLD analysis project Ga0182024, IMG submission 120480) | Permafrost microbial communities from Stordalen Mire, Sweden - P3-2 metaG (Illumina Assembly) | ecosystem: Environmental > Terrestrial > Soil > Wetlands > Permafrost | place: Sweden: Stordalen...
GACTTGGACAATTAGTTCGGTGAGTCCAACCGGAGGCGCGCCCGGATCTTTCTCGACCACAACGCCCGGACTTTACGCAGCGCCAACGGGGATCACCGTCGCGGAAACGGTAACGATCCAGGCGAGCAGCGCCGATGGACAAGCCTCCGCCACGGCAACGGTGAATTTGGCGCCCGCGCCGACTGCGGGCGGCAATGCAGCCACCTTCATCAAGATCGACGCCGCAACGGAAGGAAACTGGCCGTCCGCCTACGGTACCGATGGGTACCTGCTCGCCAATGAAAGCGTCCAAAAGATTCCCACGTACGCCGCGTTCCAAGTTCACAACCAGCAGAATTGGACGTGGGCTTCTAGCACCAGCGACCCCAGAGCCCTCGCCATACCGAATGGCTCCGGAGGAATTGCGGCAACATGGTACGGCACGGCCTATGGCCCCTCGGCATTCACCTTCAGCGCAAACATCTCAGGATCGCACGAACTCGCATTGTACGCCGTGGATTGGGATAACCAGGGCCGCTCGGAGACGATCCAAATCTTGGATGCCACTACAAAGACTGTGCTCGACAGCCGCTCGATTTCGAATTTTACGAACGGCATCTATCTGGTGTGGAGTATTTCCGGAAACGTAGTCATCAACGTGGCTCTGAACAAAGGCCCCAATGCCGTAGTCAGCGGCGTCCTTTTCGGCAACTGAAGTTTCTGCCCGTACGCATCTTTTCCAGCCTAACGGCCTGCAAGTATCTGAGCAAGCTCAGCCCCGGCGCTGAAATTGGTGGCCATCGCCTAAAAGGTTAAGTTCGGTAGCGGGGCAAAATCCTCTCCGCATTTCCGCGGTTAATTGCGGAAAGCTCCTCGGCATTGAAAACTTTACTCGTAACCAATCCTCTGCCTGTTTCTGCCGCCGTGCGATACCAATAATCCGTCCCAAAAACAATTTGAGAGACGGGCACCACTTCCCGAAGGGCCCTCATGGCAACTGGATTCGAAGATTGCGCCGTATCGTAGTACATTTTCCTCAATTCGTAGAGCGCGCCCTTCGGCACATTTTTAGGAACCTCGGCGTTTACACCTTTGGTGACAATTCCTGGCACAACTTCAGCGGAAGTTCCGACTAGAAAGCGTTCAATCGTAAACGGCATGGTTCCCCCTGCATGCGAGAAAATCCACTGCATATCGGGGAAACGCGTCGTGGTGCCGCTGAAAATCAAGTCCGCAATGGCTCGGGTAGTATCCGCACCAAATTCAATCGTCGCGAACTCATTAGGGACGCTCGGAAGCAGCTTCTGAAGGTTCGCGCAGCAGGGCGCCAGTGTGGGATGGACGTATGCTACGACTTTTCTTCGGTTCAGCTCCTCGTAAACCGGAGCGAATGATGGATGCCCTAGCCATTTGTCCTCGTAACTGGAGAACAGGCCGATTCCGTCAGCTTTCAAAGTATCCAGCGCGTACTCCGCCTCCCGTAGTGCGCCGTCGGTATCGTTCAGCGGGATTGCGGCGAAAACGCCGAATCTTCCTGGATGGTCGGCACGCAATTGGGCCGCGGCCTCGTTGCATTCCCGGACTACCTTGCGCACCTCTTCTTTCTCACCGAACCCAAACAAGGGAGAACTGATGCTGAGAATCGCGGTGGCCGTGCCGTTTTTGTCCATATCATCGAGATCGGCGGAGAGTATCCACTTTCCCGGACTGACTTGGTTGTGTGCTTTCAGAAAATCGAGGTAACTTTCAGTCTGGAAGTGATGGTGCACGTCAATTCGGCGAGGGGATGCTTCGGTTTGAGTCTGAGCGGCCGCCATGCTTCCGGAAACGAGCGTCCCTGCGCAAAGCGCGCCGAGTTCCGCGAGAAACGTTCGCCGTGACGGACACAACAACCGTGCGCTGGCCTGAAAAGAAAGATGTGTGCCACCTTGCGTGCGGACAGATTCTAATTTGCTCATGATCTACCGTAGACAGCCCCCTGCACCGTCCCGCCGGCCGTCGGCAAACGCCTAGCTTATACCTTGCCGTTCTTTAGATGTCGAGTCGTTGTCCGAACAATGCGCCGGTGATAGACTTCCGCAATGCCGAAGGGTAAAAGACGAACTCATCGGAAAAAGACGGCCGCCAGGAAAAGAACGGCCAATCCCGTCAAACCGGTCGATTCGAAGGGACCCAAAGACGGCCCGTCTGCGCAGATCCATCAAGGTGTTGGAGTGGAGACCAATGCGCGGAATAAATCCGAGCCGGGTGTCTGAGGTTTCCGGTTCGCGCACCATGTGACGTGAGAGCGCCACTTCAGTCGGAGCAAAACGACGGCAGGGCCATTTGAGGTTCTCGAATCCGGTTGGACCAGGTCATCGCCCCGTGCACTTCAATTCAAGGAGGTTCTGCAATGCGACTTTCGAAATTCAAGGTAATCGGCACGGCAGCTCTTTTCGCGACTTTCGCGTGGGCTCAGACTCACACAATCGTCAGTACCGATGGCAGCGATCCGGCGGCATGGGATAAGAATCTCGACGGCCCCATTGCAGCGTCCGGCAATCACAAGATTATTTTTGAGAATGACAACATCCGCGTGCAATCCGTGACGGTTCCGCCTCATTCCGAGGAACCCTACCACCTGCACCCGTATGCTTCGATACTTGTGATCGATAGCGCACCCGCGAAGATCGTTGACCGCGATAGCAAGGGGAACGTCGTCACGACTCCCGTAGTCCTGGAGCAGGCCAAGACGTTTCCCGTGATCTTCGTGCAGCCTCCGCAGGCCCGCCACTCCATTAAAAACGATGATCCAACGCAGTCGGTGCACCTGATCCGCATTGAAGGCAAGAAGGGCATTCCACATCTTCTGTCGTTCCCAAGGATGGGACCGATTGCTACGCAAGGCCCATTGCCGATCAGTACCGATGGCAGCGATCCCGCGACTTGGGATCCGAAGAAGGCCTCCGCGATTGCAGCACCGGGAAATCACAAAATCGTTTTCGAAAACGAAAATCTTCGGGTTATTTCGGTGACGATTCCGGCGGGCACCACCGAGCCGTACCACGATCATCCTTATTACTCACTCCTAATAATCGACGGCGGGGGCCACGATGTCGATCACGACGCGAGCGGTAAAGTAGCGGTCACACCGCAGTCCGGAGCCCCGCGTACTCTTCCGTTCGCATTCCTGCAACCGCCGCAGGCCTTGCATGCCGTCGAGGACCTCGACAAGAAAACGGACGGCCACCTTATCCGTATCGAATTCAAGAAGGGGTTCAAACAAACTTAGCTAGACAGTTCCACGAGGAAAGAAACGTTCGAACGGGTGTGCAAGCGTAGAGGGATTTGGATGCGCTGCAGTTTGTCCGAAGGCTTGGTGGGACTGCCGCGGGGCCCGAGCGGAATCCATTAAGATCGTTGCGAGTTCAAATCAACGGAAGAACTAAACTACTTCTTATCCGGCGACGACGAGTCCTGCGGCGGCGGAGGCACGACTTCATCCTTGGTTGGCGTTGCCACGTCGCCTTCTGCGCCTGGGGCCGATCCACCGAACAGGAACTTTCGCCCGTCGGGGAAAGTCATATTCACGCCGACGCCTTTGTGCTTGAACGCCTTCGATTGGTAACCCTCGACGATGAGTTCCGTTCCAATCGGAATGGTGTTCTTCGTCACGCCGTGGCGGATCAGTGAGTTCGGGCTGCCGCCTTCAAACCCCCAGCTATCCACCGTGCCGTCCGGATTCTTTACGTCCAACCAGAACCATGAATGGGGATTGATCAACTCGATCTTCGTCACCACGCCTTTCACAGTGATCGGCTTGCTCGTGTCAAACGTCGCGGCAAATGCGTGGTGAGCGCTCACCGGCGCCGAAGACATCAAAAGACCGGCACTAACAACTGCGAGAGCTAGAATTACGGTTGCCTTCATCGAAGTTTACCTCCTCGTGACTCACGTCCAGCACGCCCCGATGTGTGATCGTAACATAAGCAGGCATCCTCGGCTTACAAGCATGCTACTTGCTGGGATGCTTCTTGTAATAGGGGCTGTACAGCAGGTCTTCCACGAACGCCACGCAGTTGAAATCCACGAGTTGGATATTCTTCTCCATGCGGCGATAAAGAGGAAAGCTCATCTTCCACGGCCGTGTGAAAACGTTCGGGTCCTCAATGGTAGCTTCGTACATGATATGGTACGGACTCACCAGCGTATAGCGCTCGACTACGTGCAAGGCATCGCTATGATAATCTCCCGCCCGGTCGAACCAGGTCCATGGAACAAACCCGGTTGAGTCCACGACGAGCGTGTCACCTTCCCAGTGGCCGTGCGACCATCCCATCCAACTGTCGGAGGGCGCCTCCTTGGGAGCCTCCTTCGGATCTTCCTTCATGTTAATCGTCCGCAGGGCGTGCGCGAATTCGTACGCGACCATTATTTTGTCCGTGCTCTGAATAATCTGGAACGGAAAAGGCATGTAATTGGCGCGCGGGATGCCCGGTCGGTAACATTTGAGTTCCGGATCGCCGGTCTCGTGCCGCTCCTCATCCGCGGTAATATTGATTACCATCCGATTGTCGGCATTTTTTTTTCTTTGAGCCAGCGCCTCGGGCTTGTACGGGATTTCGCCGCCTTCCACAATTCCTTGGCCGCCTGGCCACGCTCCGTAAGTCCCCATGATCTCGGGGTGCGGTCCGGGCGCGGGGTCGTGGTCCAGAACATCTATATCTGCGGTGACGAAGGCTTGCCAGATTCCGTTCAAGTTGGCTTTCCCGTCCGCCGTGCGCGGCGCTTTGTAAGGAGGCCATTCGCCAGGGGTCGCCGCCTTCGCGGACTTATTCGCGGTCACCTTGCCGTTACTGGTTGTCTGGGCGGCGATTGGTCCGACGGCCGCCAGGGAAAAAATGCTTAGGATGGCACTCGCTCGAATGATCCGATTCACATCTTGACGAAACATCCGATATGCTCCCTCCACCGGGCCGTTTGCGACTGTCAACCTATGCCTCGATAAAATTAATGTCAAGGGGCTTTATCGGAAACCGGCTCGCTGTGCGAGAAAACTTGATACAGTGCTCGTCTGTTCGCTGAATCCCGTGGCCGATTGCAGCTCCAAACGCTCAGGCCCAACTCAAACAAAGTGCGGCGATTCTTGCTACTCGTACTCAACGGGTCCCTCGGCCGCAACTTGACAGGTACGCGCTCCGGTGATGGGATAAGGCCCGATGTTTTCGCGGATCGGATACGTCAAGTTCATGTAGGAGAGAAATTATGAAGAAGTTTCTCGTTTTAGTGTTTTTGACCGCGCTGGCGGCAGCCGGCGCGTCGGCCAGGCAACAGACCGACTTGCTTCCCGCGGATGGGGGCGATATTCAAATCACGCCCATCATGCACTCGAGCGTGCAGCTTCAATACGCGGGCAAGGTCATACAGGTGGACCCTGTATCGAAGTATGACAATGTCGATCTGCCGCTGCTAGGCAAGTTCGACGCCTTAAAGCCGGCCGATCTGATCCTGGTGACTGACATCCACCCCGAGAATCTCGACATCGACGAGATCGTCAAAATCCGCAAACCCGGCGCGCCGGTCGTGATGCCGTCCGCTGTTGCGGAACAAGCTGGGGCAAAGATTTCCGCGCCGGTGACGCTGATGGCCAACGGCGACATGAAGACCGTCGCAGGCATCAGTATCGAAACAATTCCCATGTATAACATCATGCATGGACTGAAGCCTGGAGAACCCTATCATCCCAAGAGTCGCGGCAATGGTTACATTCTCACTCTCGGCGGAAAGCGAATTTACTTCTCGGGTGACACCGAATGCACGCCGGAGATTAAAGCTCTCACCAACATTGACGTTGCGTTCCTTCCGATGAACATGCCCACAACAATGACGCCGTCCGAAGTGGTCGAGTGCATCAAGGCTTTTCAGCCGAAAATCTTCTATCCGTATCATTATGAGGGACAAAAGAGAGACGAGGCGCTTGTAAAGGCATTCTTGAAGGATGCGCCCACCGAAATTCGCGTCAATCTGAAATAAGAGGTTGCTGAGAGAGCCGCGCTTTGGGGAGCGGGCGCATCCCGGTCGCGACTTGCAGAAGGAATTGCACTCTCGCGTGCGGTAAGGAAAGGGGAAACAATAATGAAATTGGGTTCGATTCAGATGATCGTGCGCGCAATGGGCACGACGGTGTTGTCCCTGCTCGTCATAGCCTCGACGTCGGCGGCACGCCAAGCGGCACAAAGTCAGACGGCGCCAACCGGCCAAACGGAGAAGGGAAGTCAGGCAGCCGCTCCTGGCGGGCAGACGCGACCCGTCGGGCAGGCAGGTGCCGGCAACGAGCAACCGCTGGCCGGAGATTTCTTCAAAAACGTTCAGGTGCTTCGCAACATTCCCGTCGATGAATTCATGGGAACCATGGGTTTCATCTCCGCTTCCTTGAGCCTTAATTGCCTTGATTGTCACGTCAACGAAAGCGCCAGCGACTTTTCAAAGTATGCGGAAGACACTCCAATCAAGTTGATGGCGCGCCAGATGATCGTCATGGTGAACACCATGAATAAGGAGAATTTCCGAGGAGAGCGCAAGCTGACGTGCTACACCTGCCATCGAAGTGACGTGGCCCCCAAGTCCGTCCCAAGTCTCGCCGAACAATACGGCACGCCGCCTCCACCCGACCCGAACGATATCGAAATTATCGGACCGCCCGATCCCGCGGCGCCATCAGCCCAACAAATTCTTGATCGGTATATCGCCGCACTCGGAGGAGCGCAAAAACTGGCGGGAATCACTAGCTTTGCTGCCAAGGGCACCTATGCGGGATATGACACAGACTTTGGTAAGTTTCCCGCGGAGATCTATGCCAAAGCGCCAAACCAGCGGACCACAGTCATCCATCCGCCCGGTGGGGACAGTACCACGGCCTTTGACGGCAATTCGGGTTGGATCGCTGCCACCAACACGCAACTGCCGATCGCTTCATTGACGGGAGGAGAATTGGACGGCGTCAGGCTGGATGCGTTGTTCTCGTTTCCCGCGGGTATCAAGCAAAATCTCTCCCGATGGCGCGCCGGTTTTCCGCCAACCGAAGTGGACGATAAACCGGTGCAGGTGATCGAGGGATTCGCGCAGGGAGGCTCTCGCGTGAAACTATTCTTCGCGAAAGACTCGGGTTTGCTGATACGGCAGGTTCGTTTCAGCAACACGGCGCTGGGCTTTAATCCCACGCAGATCGATTACTCGGACTATCGAGATGTGGCAGGAGTCAAGATGCCGTTTCACTACACGCAAACTTGGACGGATGGCCGCTCGGAATTTGAGCTGACGGACGTTCAGCCCAACGTTCCGATTGACGCCGCGCACTTTGGCAAACCGGCGCCCCCCGCACGCATCAACCCGTAACGCGCGGCATGGACCGTAATGCCTGGGAATCGCGACAGTGCGAACATCCGCTAAGACGCCACGCCAGTAGAAGGCAAGATGTTGCGGTCTGCAAATACGTTGCGTATTCGCCGCCGAAAGGATTAGAATCGCGCCGTCTCCGTACGTATCAGCCAAACCTGAATTATTAATCGAAAAGGGAGGACCAGATGCGTAATCGCTCTCTTGCGCGTACTCTCGCGGTGGCGATTGCTATGTCCTCAGTCTTGCCTGCATTGGCCACGGCCCAGGCAACATCCGGCACGAAGCCTGCGAGCACCGCGCGGACCACTGCCCAAAAAGATGGAAGCGCAAAAGCGGCTGCCGGGACCGCGGAAAAGAAGCCATGGAAGTTGTCCTATACGCCGGACGGCCAACCGGACCTCCAAGGCATTTGGACGAATCTCAGCTTTACGCCCATGGTGCGCCCTCCGGAGTTTGGGAACCGTGAGTTCCTCACCAAAGAAGAGCTGGATAAATCTTTCAAGGCTGGCGTGCAGCGCTCGTATGAGTATACTTTGGGCAATGCCGCCGATTCTCCGTTCTACGATGCCACCACATATGCGCTGGGCGCATGGCAAAACGGGATTCAGCCCAATCCGCGAACCTCTCTCATCGTAGATCCGCCGGATGGCCAATTTCCTCCACTCTCGCCCGAAGCGGCTAAGAAAAGGGCCAAGGCGCCACCAAACCTCGGAAACACAGCTCCAAAGGCAGATACTGCGCAGGACCAGACACTGGGCGTGCGCTGTATGACATTTGGCGGTCCGCCGATCCTTCCTTCCGTCAGCAACAGCGATTTACAGATCGTCCAGAGTGCCGACGATGTCCTGCTGGAATGGGAATGGGACAGCACTCCTCGCATCGTCCCGCTGGACGGAAGGCCACAGCTATCGTCAAAAATTCATCGCTGGAATGGAGACTCGCGAGGACACTGGGAAGGCAATTCTCTGGTCGTGGAGACTACCAACTTCCGGCCCGGTGCCACCTACCAAAACGCGAACCCCGATACCCTGAAGATTACGGAATATTTCACCCGCACGGATGAAGGAACGATCGAGTACAAGTTCACGGTCAACGACCCGACCACGTGGACCAAGCCTTGGACGGCCATTGTTCCCTTGAGCAAGATAAAAGGGCCCTTTCCCGAGTTCGCCTGTAGCGAGGGCAATTTCGCTTTGGTTGAGATATTGGCGGGAGCTCGCGCCGATGAGGAAGCAGCAAAGGAGAAGGCTACAAGCGCTCCCAATTCACGGAAGTGACAATCTGGCATAAAGGAATTTTCCGAGGAGGAAAAAGATGAAGAGTCGAAAGATGTTGTTGTGCGCGGGCTTGTTGGCCATCGTGTTCGCAAGCATGGTTGTAACCACCAGAGGTCAATCCGAGGCTGGCAAGCCTGGTGGGATGATGCGGATGAATCAGACGCGCGGTCCGATTCGTATGGCGGACACGTCCGCTCCATCAGGCAAGATGGCTATGAGCGAGATCCTTGGCGGACCAACCAGCGGTTCCGACAATGCCTATCTGATTTACACGCGCATGGCGCCGGGTGCGCACGGACCCGCCCTTTTCACGCTGCCCGTGGATGACTACTACGTTGTCACTTCGGGCAAAATGAACGTGCAGATTGGCACCGACAAATTCGTCGCCGGACCCCTGACGGGAGTCGTCATCCCTGCCAATACTCCCCACGCCGTCTGGAATGAGGGCACTGAGCCTGAGGCGAACCTCGAGGTGATCACGTGTGCCAACCCGGACAAGGACCTCTCTCGGGACCTGAAGTCGATGATGAAGCCGGCCCAACCCACGAAGGTCGATAATGCCGCCCAATACATTCGCGAGATCAAGATTCCGGCTGCCTCGGAACTGAAGCCGGGCTTGAATCGTCAGGTTTACACGAACCGCGCCAAGGGCAGCCCGATCACAATCGCCCTCGACAGCACGTCTCCGGGTTCCGGCGGTCCGAAGCCGCACGTCCACAGGTTCGAGCAGGTTTACTTCATGCTCGACGGCGAGACAACCGTCATGTATGGCCTCGATAACCCGGTCGCGAAGAAGAACGACATCGTGATTCTCCCTACAGGGGTGATCCACACCAATACCAATCACAGCCAGACCATCGAGCGGCATATTACGCTACTGCTGCCCGAACCGGACAAACAGCCTTTCGATATCGAGTTTGAAGAGAAGGGTCCTGCGGGCGGCACCGCGGGAGCGGGGGCACCGACGCGCTAGAAAGGTTGGTATAGCCTTCAATCCACTGGTACGGCTGAAGACAGCTCAGTGAAGTTGAACAGGTACTTTCAGGCAACGCCAAGCTGGCACCCAGCCAGGCGTTGCCTGGAATTCGAAGCTGCTGGAAGCTATTTATCTAGCTATCTCGTAAATGCTTTTCGGGGGGGGGGCGGAGCCTTCAGCTTCGACACAGATGCTGGCGCCCGCAACCTCCAGAAGAGCTTTGTGTGTCTATTCGGTCGTTAGCACGGCGCTGAAAAGCACACGCGAGGCGCTGACAACGCCAAGAATCCCCGCGAAAAGCCTCTCAAGGCTAACAAAGCGACGCACCGAGGGCAGAAATCGCTCGCTCGACGCGATTTTTCAGCAGCCTGTTACTTCAACGCAAATTGGATCACTCTCGGATTCACCGACGACCTATTCGTTCTGAGGAAACTTGAACTTGAGGCTAGGAGTTGGAGGCTGGACGCTAGAGCGGAAGCTACCGGAGAAGCTACCGCGAGAGGAAGGCGCTGTGCGCCAAGCGTCTATATCCGAGCTGAAGCTCCGACCCCCGAAAGGTGCCGCAGCTCCCGTCGCGCGCCAGTCGCGGCTCCCACGACAACGGATAGGATTGTAAAGAAAAGGCCCCACCCTCAAAAACCAAGGATGGGACACCCGGAAAAGGTTCGCGGCGCGACCGTTCGCCTGAAATCATCGAATGTGTTGAGCCCTGGCTAGCGGATAACCGCGGCTCGAAAACGCACTCCACCGGTGCCAGGCTTCCCAGACGTTTCCGACGAGTACGCCCGCAAGCAGATAGTAGGCCGCGCCCACCCATTCAAAGATTGC
>Ga0182024_10025491_pt1 | contig 10437 bp, 12 predicted proteins | sample P32metaG_FD_120480 | JGI IMG/M metagenome (GOLD analysis project Ga0182024, IMG submission 120480) | Permafrost microbial communities from Stordalen Mire, Sweden - P3-2 metaG (Illumina Assembly) | ecosystem: Environmental > Terrestrial > Soil > Wetlands > Permafrost | place: Sweden: Stordalen...
AGCTCTGTGAATCAATGGGGGTCCGTCTCGTCCCGGTGGTCACCTACACGCCGAAGTGGATGGCACCGAGATTCAACGTGCCACCGGAGCCGGAGCCCTTTGCAAACCTCGTGGACGCCCTGGTGAGGCGATACGGCCACTACATCAAGCACTGGGAGATATGGAACGAGGCCAACTCGTACTTCTTCTGGATGGGGGACGCCGCGCAGTACGCGACGCTGCTCGAGTCGGCCTCGACGGCCGCAAAGCGGGCGAACGGAGAATCCAAGATCCTGATGTGCGGCCTCGCAGACCCGGCCCGTCCCGACACGAGTTTCCTCTTCGATGTGTTGAACAGGACGGGGGGCGGGCGTTCCGTAGACATCCTCAACCTTCACGCCTACCCCGGCACCTGGAACAGCCGCACGGTCGAGGACTGGCCCGCATTGCTCCTCGGCCTCAAAGAGAGGCTGGGAGAGATGGGTGTCGACAAGCCGTTATGGGTGACGGAGACGGGGCTCTCGAGCCACGAAGGCGGCTCGCTGGACGGCCTACGGCAGGAATCTTATCTTATCAGAGCTTTTGCTTCCCTGTTAGGGTCGGGGGTCCTCGAGAAGGTGTTCTGGTATCGGCTCAAGGACGAAGCCTCCGCCGGCGACGGCTCCGAAGCAGACCGGTTCGGTCTGTTGAACCAGGACACCGTCCTCGGCGGTCGGAAACTCGTCCAGCGCGGCTATTCCAGACTCTCAAGGACGCTCCCTTCGGGCTTGGGCTCATTGGCGGGAGCGGCCTTCCGGGACAGACCGAAGCCAGCGTTCAAAGCCTACTCGGCTCTCATACGTCTGCTGGGACAGGATTTCGACTGCACGTCCTCCACGTTCGACGGCGGCGCCGTCTCCGTCTCGCTGCGTCTCCCCGAGGGTCCGGTCCGCATATTCTGGGACGGTCGGGCCGGCGAGCCTCCGCAGGCCAGCGTCTCGGGGTCTGCACCATTCACGCTCGGGGCCGTGCAGCCCGGCGTGCCCCGGGTCTCTCGCAGCCACGGACAGCGGTCGTCGTCCTCGAAGGCTCGGACGCCCGAGGTGAAATGAGAGGATGACTGAAGCCGAAGAGGTATCTTTCCGAAGGATAATCGAAGAGTCAGAAAAAAGGGCCGGGACCGTGAAGGTCTTCACGGTGTACGGAAAGAGAATTGCGTTCAAGACAAACTCCCCTGCGGTCGAGAGGGAAATGTCTCAGGATCTCAAGAACTTCGCGGACGGCTCAAAAGGGGAGCGGGACGTCACCGTCTATGGTTTCCTCGAGACGCGGAAGAGACTCAATGCGCTCGCAAGGCCGCCGCCCGGCGCCATCCTCGTCTGGAAGAGCCTCGACCACAGCCAAGTCCACTATCAGCTGGATGATACCGTCATCATGTACCACACGAAGGATGAAAAAATCGTTGCGGTGACGCTTACCTTCAATTCCCACGACTCGACGGTCTGCTTCTCCAGTGAGAGAAACGTCCTTTACGAGCTCTGCCTGTTCGAGGTCGAGAAGCGCGCGGCGAAGCTGCTGGAGAAGGAGGGCAAGCGGTTGCTCCATGCATCGTCCGTAGAGATGGACGGAAGAGGCCTGCTCTTCCCTGCGACGAGCGGCTTCGGGAAGACGTTCCTGACGCTCGTCCTGCTCAACAACGGCCACCGGTTGCTCTCCGACGACAAGACCTTCGTGGATCCGGACCGCATGATGATATTCCCGTATTCCAGGCGACTCAGGGTCGACAGGAGGTCCGTGGCCCTGTTTCCGGCCCTGAGACCGAATCTGCGGTCGCAGGAGAGACGCTTCTTGAACTACAAGGCGAAGTATTTCATCGATGCGGAGAAGGCGTGGCCCGGGTCACGGGGCAGCGTATGCCCCCTCGGCTGCATCATCTTCCCTACCGTCTGGGTCAATGCGGAGTCCAGGCTCGTGCCTTGCAGGATCGAGCTTGCGTTGAGCCGGCTCCTGACGTCGATGAAGCTCTTCCACCAGGAGCTCACGAGGGAGGAGACGCAGGCAGCACTGGAGCTTGCGACGAGGGTGCCCTCCTACAACCTGCTGATAGGGACGGACATCTCCGGGATCGAGAAAGCGATAAGAACCGGCATCAAATCCTGAGGGCGTTCGTCTTGGGAGGCTGCCTGGGGATTGTCTGAGAAAGAAAAAGCACGGGGCGCTCAGATAGAAGGGCCGTCCGGCAGGAACTCGAACGTCCTCACAAGAGAGACAGAGGGTTGGGTGTTCCTCTTCAATACCTCCACGAACGAACTGTTCCGCGTCAACTCCACCGGAGGCCGGATCTGGGACCTGCTTGGGAAGGGGCACTCCGCCGAAGAGATGGCCGTGACGATCTCGAGCGAGTTTGACGGCGCCGATCTTGGAAGGGTTCGGACGGCAGTTGACGCATTCCTGAAAGAACTTTCCAAAAGGGAACTGATAGAACAATAACGCGGGACGATTCCTCCGCCCCGATGAATCAAGTCCCTCCGGCCGTTCGCCCGCTCTGTCTGAGCCAACGAGCTTCTGCGCGTCCTGCGCTTCGCCCGTCGCGCCCGGCTCGAGGTTCTGTGGCAATTGCGGACAATCCGCATGGCATCAGGTCGAACTGCGGGCTCTGAAACCCAGGTCCGAGCATCGAAGGCGACAGGAGGGACGATGAATACTCGATGAACTTCGCGGGTTCGAGGCGGCGCTTTATGGGGTTGACCTTCAGGCGGAGGCTCTCGAGGGTAGTGAGTCCGAGAAGCGGCTCTTCACCGTCGGGGCCGATGAGTACCCTGACCGTCGCTCTGTCACCCATTATCTCGACTTCCGCTTCAGCGAGACCACGTTGTCTATCGGTACCGTCAGCCAATTCCACCACAGCAGAACCCGTAGGCGTGATCCCGAGCCTTTTGGCGGTCGATTCGTCTATCTTCGTCAGCGTCGAGCCGGTGTCTGCGAGCATTTCAACGTCCGCATGCCCCAAAGGGCCATGCACCTTGACCACGACATGGGTTTCGCCCATCTTCATTGATTCACTTCAGTTAGCATCTCAGAGTTAAACATTAGCGCCACCCCGGCTTCGATAAGCAGGCCTTCGGAGGGAACTATCGTAGTCACTAGCACGTGCAGCTGAGAGGTTCTGCTCAGCTTATCTCGTCAGAGCGCGATAAGGCAGTTCTTCGGGAGAGGAGTGCCCTACGCGTCCACCATTGGGAACTTCGCTTCCGCCTGATTTCTCCTGTTCAAGCTGCAGGTTCCTACGGCCCTCTTCCCTTTTCTCCTGCCGCCCGTTCATCCACATGATTGCGAAGGCACGGGAGACCATACCGGTGATGCCATAACATATGTTATATTTATCTGTGACTGTGTTAATGATAATCGTTAACACCGTTATTAACAGCAGTCGAACGACCGGATATGCTTCGCCGGAGGATATCTATTGGAGAGCGAAACCAGCATCGATGGAGCCGCTGATCGAGCATGCGCGGATGGAGATTAGCCATCGCAGGAGTTCAGGGTGCATCCGTGGGGTCCCAGTCAGTGTGCAGGTCTTCGCCGAGAGAGTCGAGGCTGGCCATGTCCGCGGCGGAGATCTCAAAATCGAAAACCTCTGAGTTCTCCTTGATCCTCTCAGGGCGAGCCGACTTTGGGATGACGACGAGCCCGTGCTGCAGACCCCATCGGATCATGACCTGGGCAGCACTCTTGGAATACCTTTCGGCGACACTGAGGACCACGGGGTGGCGGAGTTTGTGCCCCCTTGTCAGCGGGCTGTAGGCCTCGAGCTGTATCCCCTTGCCGTTACAGAAGCGGAGCAACTCCTTCTGATAGAGGAACGGGTTGAACTCGACCTGGTTGACGTCGGGAATGACCTCCGAACTATCGACCAGCTCCTGAAGGTGCCTCACGGTGTAGTTGCTCACGCCTATGGCCCGGCAAGAGCCCCGCCGCTGGAGTTCCACGAGCGCCTTCCAGGTCTCGTTCCTGAGCTCAGGGACCGGCCAGTGAATTAGATAGAGGTCGACGTAGCCCAGCCCGAGCCGCTTCAAGCTGCGGTCGCAGGCACGCAGGGCGGAATCGTAACCATGGTCGCTGTTCCAGAGCTTTGTAGTGACGTAGACCTGCTCGCGCGGCACTCCGCTGTCTCTGACGCCTTTGCCGACATCCTCCTCGTTCCCGTATAGGCTCGCCGTGTCGACGTGCCTGTAGCCTATCTTCAGAGCGAACTTCACGGCTTCCTGTGTTATCTTTCCGGGAGGCGTCTGGTACACTCCCAACCCGAGTACGGGTATCTCCGCGCCCGAGTTGAGCTTCCGTGTCGACGTCAGGTCTAGGCCCACCGCTTGCGCACCGGATTGGATGACCGGGGCCCGACCTTAAACTAATCGAGTACAGACGAGTCGACAGCCCTACCTGGATGAGAGCGTGGAGCAGGACGTCGAAGGTCTTCCCGGCTACCCCCGACGGTGATCGGCGAGCTTCAGGCAGTCGCTACCAGGGCCAGTGGATGCTGGTTCCCGAGTATCTTGAAGAGCCTCGTCCCGCACGACCCGCAGGTACCTCGCAACGCTCTCCGTCCGTTCTTGAGCGTCACTTCCTGGGGAGAGCTGATCTCTCTCTTCGCCTTCTCCTTCATGCAGTATGCTTCTGTCATGGGAGTATCAACGAATACTGGAGATAAACGCCCGTGGAGCAAGATAATTGTACTTCTGCCTCCCAAAAGCTTGACAAGAGTAAAACCCCCCCTCTCCCGAGTTCTCGGCAGAGGACCCGAAAAGTACGAGGTGTTCGCATGAACCGGAGAAAAAGAAAGGCTGCTACCGATAGTGGTTAGTCACCGCAGGAACTCACGCGAAGTTCCATCACATCCTTCGCCACGAGCAATACGCTCGCAAGATCCTCGAGTCACCCTCCACTAAACGACTCGATTAACTCCCGCAGCCGCCTTCAATGTGATTATGAGTAGCTTCGCACGTAATCATGCCGAAGGGCAAGAAGACTAGACAAAAGACTTGGTATTGAAATAGGTTCACCATGTGAAAAATATATACGCAACCAGACCGTGGAGCAGCCAAATGGTCAGTGCTGCCAATGCAGTATTGTGCCTGGCTGTCTTCTCTCTGTTGATCGCTCCTGCTTCACACGTTGCATCTGGACTGCCGGCCGACCCAAAATTCTTCCTAGATTGCAGTAACAAGCCTCCAACCGTGAGCGATGCGCAACCATCAAAGGATGCTGAATGCGCCTTGGGCAGCGTGACTTCTACTCCGGTGCCCTGGACAGGAGCGGCTTTCACCATCTCGGACGACTTATCCTCCGCGCAGTTCCAGATGCATGGACCGGGAGTGGCCACTCAGGTGGCCGGAACCTACATGGTGATCGACGTGACGACATCGACGGCACTGGCTCATGGTACATTCGGGCCCGCGGTGCTGAACAGCGGAAGCTGCACAAACCCAGACATCGTAGCAGGCAGTGGAACGGCCTCCAAGGGCGAGATCGTCTCCAAAGACGACCTGATCAAGGTCGAAATAACGTTCACTTCCATGTTCAAAGAGACCGTGTGCAGCTCTCAGACCCCGACTTCGACCTCGGTCAGCGTGACTGCTGCCTCATGTGACAGCACCGCGGAGGCCTGTCTCGGTGTTCCCGAATTCGGGGCATCGGTGATGGTTGTAGCGGCGATGGGCATGGTCGTCGTGGTTCTTCTCAGGGAGCTGCGAACAAGGCATCTTCTCGAGAGACAGCCCGCATAGCATTCAGACACCACTACCCGGAGGCCCAAGTCGAGCGCTCCACTCTATGACCCTACGAACTCCGCTTCCCCTAGTCCCTCGAAATCCGGGTCTCCGGTCAGCACCTTCGCACCAACCTTCCTGGCTAGTTGGAGAACGAAAGAGTCTGCGAGTCCAAAGTTCGGTGATTTTGGCTTGACCTCCGCATGAATCCGACCGGCCTCTATCGCGTCTTCGCGGTCAGGAACTCCGAGCTTGGATAAGGAGCCAACGGCTTCGACGGCCGTCTGTTCCGGGAGGCCTTCACGTCTGTATTTTGATACGATCTCGGTTAGCGAGACTACGCTGGTCCAAAGTTCGTCTTCATGCGAAATCCTTTCGCTTACCTTCCTCCCTGCCTTTGATCCCCGAAGGTACTCGACCCAGGCCCAAGAATCGACGACGAGCCTACTCATGCGTGTCAAGCTCGTCATCGTGGACAAAGGGACCGACACTAGGAGTGGAGCCAAACCATTCTTTCTTCGGCTTTCTGACGTCCACTTCTACCATCTCGCCCTCATGGATATCCTCCTGCTGCACGACTTCCTTCGGGAGCCGCACCATAATGGAGCCTCCCACTCTCTTGGCTCTTGTGAGCGCCTTGGTCATGAACGGTGATCGAGTCCCCTCGTTTACTTAAGGTTATCCTGATAGTTATATCCTGTTATATCTGAAGTTAGCACACCTCGCATTATACCAGACGCCATCGACGAAGCCGAGCGCGTGATGATGCAGAATTCGACAAGGCAAACCCCCCCCGAGCGTCAGCAGACCCCAACAGGTGCGGTCCCCTGCAAAAGCGCAGTGTGGTCGGAAGCGACCGTCTACCACAAAGGGGAGTAAGAGGGGAGGAGAAGGAATAATCACAGTCAATTCAGAGACGCATACCCGATGAACTTCGCGGGTTCGAGGCGGCTGTTTGATGGGGTTGACTTCAGGTGGAGACTCCCGCTTTTGGTTCGAAGTCATTAAGTAGACATGCCGGCCTCATATCCGCTATGGTCTGGTCTTCCGGGTTTCATCCGAGGTTTGTCAAATCGGTTTTCGGAACGCAACGAGTTCCTGAACGAGCAGAAGCGGTTCGAGCGGGGATGACGATCGCCCAGCTCTCCACGGCTGAGGGGGCGTACTAATGCCTCTCATGCATCCGAAAACTCCTCGAGTAGGAAAGCGGAACTTATCGCTGGACCCCGTATTCGTTGCGGAGGGATTGAAACCGGTCCCGAGAAACGAGCTGCCGGCCGATAGCATGGACCCTAACATAGCGTATCAGATAGTTCACGATGAGCTGCTGCTCGATGGAGATGCCAGACTGAATCTGGCGACCTTTGTTGGCACCTGGATGGAACCGCAAGCCCAGAAGCTCTACGCGGAGACATACGACAAGAACATGATCGACAAGGACGAGTATCCTCAGACCGCTGAACTCGAGATGCGCTGCGTCAACATGCTCGCCCACCTGTTTCACTCTCCCGACGTCAGCAAGGCTACCGGGTGCTCCACGACCGGTTCAAGCGAGGCGGCGATGCTCGGGGGTCTGGCGCTCAAGCGGCGCTGGCAGCACAAGAGAAAGGCCCAGAGAAGACCCGCCGACAGACCCAACATGGTGATGGGCATCAACGTGCAGGTCTGCTGGGAAAAGTTCTGCAACTACTGGGATGTTGAGATGCGCCTGGTGCCCATGGAGGGCAACCGCTTCCACCTCAGTGCCGAAGAGGCCGTCAAGCTTTGCGACGAGAACACGATCGGCGTCGTTGCCATCATGGGTTCGACATTCGACGGGTCATACGAGCCGGTCGAGGAGATCTGCAAGGCCCTCGACGAATTCCAGACCAAGACCGGGATCGATATTCAGGTGCACGTCGATGCCGCATCGGGCGGCATGATCGCCCCCTTTCTAGACAAAGAACTCGAATGGGACTTCCGTCTCCCGCGCGTGGCTTCCATCAACGTATCAGGTCACAAGTACGGCCTCGTGTACCCCGGGGTCGGGTGGATCCTGTGGCGAGACGCAGAAGCGCTGCCAGAAGACCTCATCTTCAAAGTCAATTATCTAGGCGGCAACATGCCGACCTTCGCGCTCAACTTCTCGCGTCCCGGAGCTCAGATTGTGTTGCAGTACTATAACTTCCTTCGTCTTGGTTTCTCGGGCTACACGAGGGTCCAGCAATATGCCCGGGACGTGGCCACGTATCTTTCGGGAGCGATCGAGAAGCTGGGCATGTTTGAACTCGTCACAAGAGGCGATGAGCTGCCCGTGTTCGCATTCAAGCTAAAGGAGAACGTCAAGAACTACACGGTATTCGACGTGTCGAGTGCGCTCCGCGAGCGCGGCTGGACTCTGCCCGCCTATACGTTCCCGAAGAACCGCACGGACGTGGCCGTCCTGCGCGTCGTCGTAAGAACTGGAGTCAGTCACGACCTCGCTGACATGCTGATCGCAGATATGAAGCGCCAGCTCCCCCATCTGCAGAAACAGCACATGCCGGTTCGTGACGCCGGGTCGGGAGGAGGATTCCGCCATTGAGGAGGAGTTCCGAATGAGACTGTCTGTATTTTTTCCATCAACGGTCTTGGCAACCGAGCTAAGATCTCACCCTGCAGCGAATCGCTGGCAGCGGCTTCAGTGAGTTGATCTGAATCACCGCCTCGCCTTATAAATGCAGGCGAGTTGACATCTCCAGTTCCAGAATCACGTCGAGCGTCTCCAACTCTTCGCAGAGGTTCTCCGGACTACGGACGGGCGCCCATGGCGTGATACGTCCGCAGCTACGAGGGCATGCGGGGCATCTTCTCGCCGAAAAACGTCAAAGATGGTCTGCAATTCATCTTGGACGTCCAGCGTTTCGACACCGTATCAGAATCGTTTCAGCCAAGTAGGGACTGTATCGAAATCGTTTCAGCGAACCAATTTAGTCGGACGCTTCCTATACACTCCCTGTGATTCAAAAATGAACGCACAAAAAATGACGGAAGCATTTCCAGGTACCGCCTCTATACTCGCCATAGTAGGCGCCTGCTTCATGATCGTGGCTGGACTCCTGGTCCTTGCGGTCTCCGCCTTCGTGATACCTCACCTGAACAGCTCGTTCTTCAACGGGACGATGAACTTCAACAATACGGGCCATCCGATACCCATCCATAACCTCCCGGGCTTCGTAGGAGGTATCCTGGCAGGGGTAGGCCTGTTCGGGCTCATCTCGGGACTCGTCGTACTGGGCTCCGGCATCATGGTAAGGATCCATCCGGAGCAGTCAGGGGTCTTCGGGGTGCTGATACTCGTCTTCTCCGTCCTGAGCTTCTTCGGGTCCGGAGGGTTCGTCATCGGGGCGATACTGGGCATCGTAGGCGGCATCATGACCCTCAGGTGGAGACGACAGGCGGCTCAGCCAGTGGCACCATCGACCGTCCCGGTGGCATGAAAAACCGGGCTCGGATAGGGTAAAGAGCCGTCCAGAGAGCGGGAGAGCGAGGGGCCGAGCGATTTGAAGAAGCTCAAGGTACTGCTGATACTGCTGCTGGTAGCCACCTCGGGACTTGCGGTCTCGATCTACCTGCTCGCCCTCATCTACGCCCCCGCAGAATCGCCGATAAGCGTGCTCTATCTGATCCTGACGCGCGGATTCCCGCAGAACCTGACTTTCTTCATCCCGCTCTCCTCGCTCCTATTCCTCAGCACGGTGCTCGCCAGCATGGTCGGGGTGATCTACTTCCTCGTCCTGCCGGAGGTGAAGACCTACTACGAATCGGATCCCGGAAAGGAGGCAGGCGCGATGGTGATGAGGACCCTGAAGCCCGATGAGAGGAAGGTGGTCGGTGTTCTCAAAGTCCATGGGGGCAGCTACATGCAGAAGTTCATCACTCAGGAGACCGGACTGTCCAGACTGAAGACCCACAGGGTCGTCGCTACCCTCGCGGAGAGGGGGATCGTGCACGTCGAAAGGCGGGGGAACACGAACGAGGTCTCGCTCGCAAAATGGTTCCTCGACGGGATGGGATAAGCCGACGCCGCGGAAGATCCCTATCTGCTGTCTTGTCTGATGAGTTCTAGTGAATCCTTCTTCCTCTCTATCAGCTGGATTCGTGCCGTTTGAGGGTCGGACCACCACTTGTCGTAACAGCGTCGATGGTCTGGCGATCCCTCGACTCCATCATCTCTTCGAGGAGCTTTCGCGTCTCCTTGACCCTATAAGCCCGAGATAGGATGAAATTCGGCAAATGCCTCGGGTGTGAGAATCAAGGTCGTGCTCAAACAAAGCTATAGCGGCTCGCACCGCTGGTCTCCTGCTTCCCCGTAGTCATACCTGTCCGATCAGTGTGCTTCCCATCGTCTCGATGAACTTCTCCACCAACGTCGCATCCGCATCCTGTGGAGCAAGAAGGTTCAGCCGGTGGACGCCGAGTTCCGAGAACTGCTGAGCGGTCGCCTTGGTGACGGGCACTTTGGGGGCCACGGTGATCTCAAGCTCTCCCAGTTCTGGAGGTCGGGAGTACTTTCCCGCGGCTTCGCGTAGGCTCGCGACGGCGCGCTTGGTGTCCTCCAGGTCCAGCCCGACGCCGAACCAGCCGTTCCCCTGCCGCACGGCTCGCCGATACGCCTCCTCCGAGACCCCGCCTATCACGATTGGAGGGTTCGGCTGCTGCACGGGGCGCGGGTTCGCCTGCAGACCGTCGAACG
>Ga0182024_10025492_pt1 | contig 10437 bp, 10 predicted proteins | sample P32metaG_FD_120480 | JGI IMG/M metagenome (GOLD analysis project Ga0182024, IMG submission 120480) | Permafrost microbial communities from Stordalen Mire, Sweden - P3-2 metaG (Illumina Assembly) | ecosystem: Environmental > Terrestrial > Soil > Wetlands > Permafrost | place: Sweden: Stordalen...
GTCCACCGCGTCGACCGCGTCGACCGCGTCGACCGCGTCGACCGCGTCGACCGCGTCGACCGCGTCGACCACGCCGGCCGCTCGCTTCTCGTATCTGTTCCCGACGAGCGACGCCGCGATCATTCAGGTCCGGCTGCGCGCGGGGCTGAGCGACAGCCAGCAGCAGCAGGCGATCGGCGCGATCCGGGCCGCCGTGGCCTCGCCGAGGTTCCGCCTCAGCGGGGTCAGCTACACGGTGACCGGCGAGCCGGTGCTGCTCGCGGGGTTGGGCGACGAGATCGGGGGTCAGCTCGTGATCTTGTTGGCGGTCGCTGTGGCGGTGATGGCGCTGGTGTTGCTGGTCGCGTTCAGGCGCCGGCTGCGGCTGCTGCCGCTGGCCGTGGCGATCGCCGCGGTCGCGATCACATTCGGCCTGATCGGCGCCGTCGGCGGCCGTCTCACGGTCGCCGAGGTCGCCGTCTTCCCGGTGCTGCTCGGCCTCGGCGTCGACTACGGCGTCCAATTCCGTTCGGGCACACCGCGTGGCGCGATCTCGATCGCCGCCCTCGCCACGATCGCCGGATTCGTCGCGCTGCTGATCTCGCCGGTGCCGATGGTGCGCGGCTTCGGGGTCCTGTTGATGGCCGGCGTGGCCGTGGCGTTGGCGGTGGCCGCGGTCTGCGTTCCGAGGGGTCCCGGCGAGCGACTCTCCACGCCGCGACTGCCCGAGCCGCTGCTCGCCTCCGTCTTCGGCGCCGGCGAGATCCTGCGCGGCCTGCTGCCGGCGCTGATCCGCCAGCCCCGTCGCGTGCTTGCGGTGGCGCTCGTGCTGGCGGCCGGTGGCTGGGTGCTCGACGCGCACACGGCTGTGCAGTCGGACATCACCAAGCTGGTGCCGTCCGACCTGCCGGCGCTCCGGCACCTCGACACGCTCGAGCGTGTCACCGGTGTCTCCGGCGAGGTGGACGTGCTGGTCAATGCCCGTGACGTCACCTCCACTGAGGCGGTGAGCTGGATGAAGTCGTACGAGCGGCGCATGAGTGATCGCTTCGGTGACAGCTCGGGGGCCGGAGGCTGCAGGCGAGTCACGTTGTGCCCGGCGCTCTCACTGCCCAGCCTGCTCGAGGCCGCGAGCGGCTCGCTCGAGGCTGTCCCGGGTTACTTTCAGCATGCGGTCCTGACCTCAAACCACCGCTACGCGATCCTGGCCTTCGGGATCAGGTTGATGCCGCTGCAGCGGCAGCATCAGGTGATCGAGCAGATGCGTGCGGCGCTCGATCCGCCGCGCGGGGTCAGCGCCCGGCTCGCGGGTCTGCCGGTGTTGGGAGCGGACGCGGAGGGCTCGCTGTCCTCCGTGCCGGATCGGCTGCTGATGCTGGTGATCAGCCTGGTCGTAGTCGGCCTGGTGCTGCTGGCGGCGCTGCGGCGCTGGCGCCGGGCCCTGATCCCCCTGGTTCCGATCGTGCTCGCCACCGGTTGGTCGGCGCTGCTCGTCTACGCGCTGCGGATTCCGCTGAACCCGATGTCGGCGACGCTCGGAACGCTAGTGATCGCGGTCACGACCGAGTTCAGCGTGCTGCTGTCCGAGCGCGTCCGCCGGCAGTTGCGTGTGGGGATGTCCCTCCAGCAGGCGATCGACAACGCCTACCGGACCACGGGTGTCGCGGTGCTGACCTCGGCTGTGACCGCGATCGCCGGCTTCGGCGTACTCGTCGTCTCCAACATCACGATGCTGCGGGACTTCGGTTTCCTGACGCTGGTCGACCTGTCGGTATCGCTCGCGGGCGTGATGCTCGTGCTGCCGGCGGTGTTCGGCATCCTCGGCCGCGAGCCACGGCCGGCCGCTCGCCGGCCACGGCCGGTCGCTGCCGAGGCTCGCCCATGATCGACACGCGCAGGTACCAGTGGATGGTCGGCGGGATCGGGCTGGTGCTGGTGATCGCGTTCTCGGTGTACCTCTATGTGGAGGGCGGCGGCCACACGCATCCGGGTGTGCGTGAGGGACAGAGGCTGCGCCACTTCGTGGCGCCGCTCGCCACCAGTGACCTGAACGCGCCCGCCAACGTCTCGCCGCGCTGCGACCCCGCTCGTCCGGCGCGCCGCGGCCTCAACGTCTGCGGCCGTGAGCCGCTGGTGCTCGAGTTCTTCGCGCTCAACGCGGGACCCTGTATAAAGGCGGTCGACGCTCTCCAACTGATCGCGCGGCGGTTTCCGGGTGTCGAATTCGCTGCCGTCGCCGCCGGTGGCGACAAAAGCAACACGCTCGCGCTGGTGCGCTCGCACCACTGGACGATCCCCGTCGCCTACGACTCGACGGCTGCGGTCGCCCAGCTGTACGACGTCGCCGTATGCCCGCTGATTGAGGTCGCCGGGCGCCGCGGCGTGGTCAAGCGGCTGCTGATCGGAGAGCGCTGGGAGCACGCGGCCGCGCTGGCCGGCGTGTTGCGGGGCCTCCTGCGTCCTGCTATCTGAGAGTTGATGCGTGAGCTGCTTCGCATTGGCGCGGGAGCGCTGCTGGGGCTGACGATCATGTTCGTCGGCAGTCTCGTGATGTGGTTGGGCACGCCACTGCTATGGCTCTGGGTCGGCTCGCAGGTGCAGGGCTCGACCTCGTCGCTCAGCCTCGCGCTGCTGGTGATGGGCGCCGGTGTGCTCGTGACGGTCTGGCTGCTGGCGACAGTTCTCGCAAAGCTGAGCCAGATCTACCGCGCCAACGCGCTCGCGCGGGGAGAGGCCGATCCGGGGCACGGCGTGCTCGAGTCGGTGATGATCGTCGCGGCCGGGGTGGCGATCGCGGTGTTCGGAGTGTGGTTCCTGCTGTTCGCCGGTGCGAGCCCGATCCCGCTCGGCATGAACCTCTGAGCGTGCGGAGCGTCTGAGCCGGGTCAGAGCGCCGCGCGCCCGCTCCCGGCCGGTCGCCAGCGGGCGACCGGCCGGGAGGGGGCGTCTCTCAGACCCAGGCGAGCTCGCGCGCGCCGGTGGTCTCAATCTCGGTCGCCGCGCAGCCGTTCAGCTGCTCGGCGAGAAGGTGACGCTGGCGCTCGGTCAGCGCGCCGATCGGCTTGATCTCGCTCACGCCGTTGCGCTCGAGGAACTTGCGGCACCGCGTGCTGCCCCAGCGTCGTTGCGACATGAGCAGCTCAGCGACCGTCCACCGGCGGGCCGGGTCGGGGCATTCGAGGATCACGTCGGCGGCGGAGATCTCGCCGTCGGCGATGCGTCGCTTGAGCTCGGCGCGAGCCAGGCGAACCGCGTTGGCCTGTCCAAGTGCTCGTAGTCGCTGCGGCTCTGCCAGCGTCGTTGCGGCCAGCGTCTGTGCTGTTTCCGTCATCGCTTGCTTCTCCATCTGATGGTTGCCGCCTGACCCGGCGGAGGGCATTGATTGCCACTCGGAGGGCGCACACAACCACCACCCGAGCGGATTCTTCTCGAACTGTGTCTCGTACAGGCCGGCAGCTTTGTTGGCGCTTCCGCCTCCAACCCTGTCACTTCCAGAAGCTCACGTCAGCGGCTGCCTTGATGCCCTCCTCGAACTAAAGGGACGCTATGCGCTCCGGGCGCTAACAGCAAGGTCACAACTTGCGAACCGTTTGCTTAGAGCGTGTTTTTTCTGTTACCGGGCTCGCGCAACAATTCGCACTGAATCGGTTGAGATTGCCGACAGCGGCGTCAGTTCCCGACCGGCAGCGGCCCGTGCTCGGCTTCGAAAGCCTGCTTGGACTGCTTGAAGATCTCGAGCGCCTCGTCGAGCACGGTCGTGTCGTGGGTCGCCATCACGCTCGTGCGCAGCAGCGCGCCGGCCGGCGGAACGGCCGGGTGGATCGCGACGTTGACGAAGACGCCGGCCTCATAGAGGGCCTTCCAGAGGAAGACGGCCTTCCAGTCGTCGCCGACCACCACTGGGACCACGGGCGTGACGATCTCGGTGCCGTCGGGCATCCGCGCGAGCGGCAGCACGCTGAAGCCGAGCTCGGCCAGGCCGCTGCGCAGGTAGGCGGAGTTCGCGAGCACCTTTGCGAACAGCTCGGGGCCCTCCGCCGAACGGCAGATCCGCACGGCGGCGAGTGCCGCGCCGACCGCGGCCGGCACGCCCGAGGCAGTGAAGATGAACGGCCGCGAGGCGATCCGCAGGAACTCGATGACCTCCTGCGAGCCCGCGATCACGCCGCCGCAGGAAGCCAGTGACTTGGAGAAGGTCGCCATCCGCAGGTCGACATCGTCCTCGACGCCGAATAGCTCGCAGCTCCCGGCGCCACGCTCGCCGAGCACGCCGAAGGCGTGCGCCTCGTCGACCATCAGCCGGGCGCCGTACTGCTTGGTCAGCTTGAGGATCTCCGGCAAGGGCGCGACGTCGCCCTCCATCGAGTAGACGCCGTCGACCACGACGAGGGTGCCGCCGCCGTCCTCCTGCGCGGCGACCAGGCGCTTCTCGAGCAGGTCCAGACGGTTATGACGGAAGGGCCGCAGCTTCGCCTGTGAGAGCAGGCAGCCGTCGAGGATCGAGGCATGGTCGCCCGAGTCGGCGATCACGGTGTCCTGGGGGCCGAGGATCGTGCCGAGCGCGCCGAGGTTGGCCTGGTGGCCGGTCGTGAAGACGAGCGCGTCATCGGTGCCGAACCAGTCGGCGAGCTCGCGCTCGAGCTCGACGTGCAGGTCGATCGTGCCGTTGAGGAAACGCGAGCCGGTGAGGCCCGTGCCGTAGCGGTCAAGCGCGTCGCGGGCGCCCTGCTTGACGCGCTCGTCGCCGGTCAGCCCCAGGTAATTGTTGGAGCCGAGCATGATCCGGCGCTGGCCCTCCATCTCCACGACCGGGAGGGTTGGCCCCTCCAGCACGTGGAAATACGGGAGGACGCCGATCTCACGGGCGGCCCGGAGTTGCTCGAGGCGCTCGAACTCACGAGCCTTGGCGAAAACGTCGATTGCGGTCATCTCCGGAATCGCATCGTAACGAGCCGCGCGGGATGTCAACATGGAGGGGTGGAGCACGACGAGGAGCCCTACGCGGAGCCCTACGAGATCGAGGTGCTTGACGGCGAGCTGGTCGAGCAGTCGTGGACGCTCGCTCAGCCGGAGGTCTCCGAGCGCTCGCTGACTTGGGTCTCGCCGCCCGTGCAGACGGCGGTCGCCGCCGCAACCGGATTCGTCGCCGGGGCCGTCACGCTGGCGCTGCTGCGCCGCTACGGGATGTCCCGGCTCGAGCGCAGCTCGAGCCTGCGCGGGATCGAGCCACTGTCCGCCGGCCGCGGGCACACCTACATCGTTCACGTGCGGCCGCTGCGGCCGCCCGTCGAGTGACTCGAGCGGAGCCTGCACTGCGCACTGAGTTGCGCGTCGAGGTGCGGCCGCCGTGGCCGTTTCGCCTCACTCGCCGCAGCGGGATGGACGGCCTCAGCCCGGTGCGGCGCGGGGTGCTACACCGCCTGCTGCACGAATGCGACGACGCGCAGGAGCTTGAGCAGCCGATCCATGTGCGCGTCGCGCAGCTCGGCTCGGGTGCTGTGCTGATCGGCGCGCGGGCGGCGGATCGGGGCCCGGCGGAGCGGGCGATCGCCCGCATGCGCCGCACGCTCGGTGTCGACCTCGACCTGCGCGCGTTTCACGACGAATACAGCCGCGACCCGCTGATCGGTGCCGCCGTGCGGGCCAACCCGGCGCTACGACCGCCCGGACGCCCCGACCCGTTCGAGGCGCTCGCCTGGGCCGTCACCGAGCAGCTGATCGAGTACGAGCGCGCGGCCGCGATCCAGCGTCGGATGGTCGCGGCGCTGGGGCGCCGCGATTCGGAGAGTGGCTTGCGTAACTCTCCGAGCGCCGCCCTCTTCGCCGGCGTCGCACCGGCGCGCCTCGAGTCCTTCGACCTGTCGGCCGGACGCGCCATCGCACTCGTCAAGGTCGCGCGCGAGGTCGCTTCCGGACGGGTTCAGCTTGACGACCTCGATCCGGTTGTCCAGGAAGCGGGTTGGCGGCGCCTGCGCGCGATCCCCGGGATCGGCAGCTGGACGGTTGAGATCCTCGCGCTCACCGGTCAGGGCCGGCTCGACCAGATCCCGGCAGGCGACCTCGGGCTGATCAAGCTCGTCGGCCGGCTGCTCTCGGGCGGCGACCCCTGGGCCCGCGCCGAGGAACAGCAGGTGCGTGACTTCTTCGCCCGCTTCGGGCGCTGGCAGGGGTTGGCCGCGAGCTATGCGCTGCGGGCGGCCGGATCGATCTCGCCGCTGTCCCAGTAGTCGTGGTCGACCTCGTGGCGCTGTCCCAATAGTCGCGGTCGACGCCGTGACCCTGGACCACCTCTGACCGGTCCGGGCGGCCAGCGGGCCGCCGGACCGGCGCTAAACGCCCTGGCCCTGAAGCAGCTCGTTGGTGGACGCGTCGGTGATCGCGTTCGGATTGCTGAGCAGGTGGTGGGTCGTCATCCAGGTGCCGAACGTGTTCCACTCCGCCTCGCGCTGCCATCCCCAGAGCTTCGCGCCGGCGGGGAACATGTCGGGGAGGGCAGCCTTCAGGGTCGCGAGCTGCAGCGCCCGGGTTGCGCCGAGCGCAGGCACCGCGGCGACGAGCTTGTTGATCGCCTGCCGCGGGTCGCCTCGAGCGGCCCGATAACCGTGCGCGAGCGCCTGCACGAAACGGCGGACCAATCCGGCATGCTCGACGATCGTGCCCTTGCGGGCGACCACCACGAGGCCGTCGTAGGTCGGGGCACCGGGCTGGCTCAGCAGCTGTTGCAACGCGGCCGGCCAGAGCGTCGTGTCGGGCGCCGACACCGTCGTGGTGGTCGGCGTGGTGGTGGTTGTGGTGCTTGTTGTGGTCGTCTTCCTATGGATGTTGGTAGGAGTGGTGGTGACCGCCTTGCCGCCGGAGGAGCTCGGCTTCGGCAGCGGAATCGTGATCGCCGGCAGCGGCACGTGCACGATCGCCCCGACCGCGGCCAGGGGCTCGTCCTCGTTGCGGTGCAGCAGCACACTGGGCTCGGAGGAGATGCTGAGCAGCGCCTGCCCGCCGTGGACCATCGACAGAGGATCCTGGCCGGCGCCCGGCGTCACCACGTGAACGTCCATGTCCGTCTGGGCGAAGTAGCCGAGCGCCTGCGCCTCGTAGATGCCGGCGTAGAGCCCGTTCGGCGGCCCGGCGAGCACGACCGTGACCTGGTTGGCGGTGTTCTTCTTCGGTGTGATCGTGTTCTTGACCTCGCCACAGCCGGCCAGTACTACGCCCGCGAGCGCGACGCCGACCGCGGCCGCTCGTACACGGAAACCTCTTTGGCGTTGGAGTCTCATCGGGTCGGTGTCTCTCTCTGTCGGTGAACCCACGGCAGCGCCCGGCGCTCGAACAGCGTAAGCAGCGCGAACAGAAGGATGGTGAAAGCTGCGAGTACGAACACGGTGGCAAACGCCTCGGCTGTCTCCAGGTTGGCAACAGTCACCCCCAACAGGTACCCAAGTCCCGAGGTCGAGCCCGCCTGCTCGGCGAAGACGGCGCCGATCACCGAGAAAACGGCGGCCAGCTTGGCACCGGTGAACAGCCACGGGAGCGCGCTCGGCAGCTCCACATGCCAGAACGTCTGACGCGGCGACGCATCGAACGTGTGCAGCAACTTGGTCAGGTCCGGCTCGACTGCCTGGAGCCCGTAGAGCGTCGTTACGACGATCGGGAAGAAGCACACGAGCGCGATCACGATCAGCTTCGGCAGCAGGCCGAAGCCGAGCCAGAGCACGAGCAATGGCGCGAGGATCACGATCGGGATCGCCTGTGACGCGACCAGCAGCGGAAACAGCGCCCGCCGCGCGACCAGAGAGAAGTGCAGCCACACGGAGAGCAGCAGCCCCGCGACGGCCGCGATCGCGATCCCGCAGACGATCTCGACGCCGGTCGTCTTCAGGTTGTGCCAGAGTGTGCCGCGGTCATCGACCAGCGCCGTCGCCACCGCGTGCGGCGAGGGCAGCACCAGCGAGCTGACGCCGCCGGCGTCGACATATAGCTCCCACACCCCGAGCAGCGCGAGCAACGCCAGCACCGGCAGCAGCATGGTCGTCCAGCTCCACGACCGCGTCATACGGCGACCCCGAGCGCGTCGAGCGCCGCTGCGCGCAGGGAGACCACCGACGGGTCGGTACGCGTCCGTGGGCGGGGGCTCGCGACCCTCAGGTCCGCGATCACGTGCCCCGGCCGCGGCGACAGGACCACGACGCGATCCCCGAGCAGCACAGCCTCCTCGACGTCATGGGTCACGAGCACGACCGTGCGCTGCTCCTCGGCGAGGGCCCGAGAGAGCCAGCCCTGCATCTCGGCGCGGGTGATCGCGTCGAGCGCGGCGAACGGCTCATCCAACGCCAGCACCGGCTTGCCGGCCAGCAGCGTGCGCAGGAACGCGACCCGCTGCCGCATCCCGCCCGAGAGCTCATACGGGCGCGCCTGCTCGAACCCGGACAGTCCGAAACGCTCGAACCACGGTTGCACCTGATCGCGCGCCCGCTGGCGCGCGAACCCGGCCACGCGCAGGGCCAGCCCCGCGTTGTCGAGCGCCGAGAGCCACGGCAGCAGCAGGTCGCGTTGCGGCATCAACGCCGCCGGCGGGCTGTGCACGGTACCCGCGTCGGGTCGCTGCAATCCGCAGATCAGCTCGAGCAGCGTCGTCTTGCCGCACCCGCTTGCACCGACGACCGCGACCGTCTCGTCGGTGGCGACCGTCAGCGACAGGTCGCGCAGCGCCTCCACCGGCTCGCCGCCGCGACGCCCCGCGAACGTTCGCGAAACGCCCTCGATTTGAATCAACTGGCGCTCGGCCTTGTCAGAGCCTTGACGAAGTCCTCGAGCTGGTCGGTCCGCCAGCACTCGAACGCCTGGCAGTACTGCGCGTAGACGGAGATCACGCTGTCGCCGTAGTTCCAGTACAGCTTCGGCTCCGGATTCAGCCAGAACGTGCGACCCGCTTTGGCGGTGATCGCCGCGAACAGATCCTCGCGCGGCGGGCGGCCGTTGGTGCGAGCGTCGCCGAGCACGATCACGGTCGCGCGCGGGTGCAGCTCGTCCTCGATCTCGGACAGGAACTCGCTCCATACGCGCCCGTAGTCGGTGTAGCCGGAGACATCGGCGACGCCGGCGTCGCGCGCGATCGCGGCGGCTGCGGAACGGAAATCGCGCTCGCGCTGGAAGACCTCGGTGACCTCGGAGATGCGCTCGATGAACACGAACGAGCGCTGCTTTCGGAACGTGTCGTGCAGGGCGTGCAGAACGCTCAGGAAGAACGTGCTGGCGCTGGTGACCGACGTCGAGATGTCGCACAGGACGAAGATCTCGGGTCGCCGTGGCCGCTTCGGCCGGAATTTGAGCTGCACCGGCACGCCGCCGGTTTGCAGGGAGGCGCGCATCGTCGCCCGCATGTCCAGATGCGCGTGGCGCTTGTGGCCGCGTCGCTCGTGGCCCTGCGAGGCGAGTCTGCGGCGCAGCTGCGCCACGACCCGGTGGACGGCGGCCAGATCCTGGACGGGCCCGCCGGGCAGCGAGCGGTCGAGGTCGGTCAGCGGGCGCTTCGGAGGTAGCGTCTGGTTGCGCTCGATCTGGGCGCGCTCGAGCTCGCGCCGTAGCGCCTGCTCGAAGCGCCGCAGCTGCTCACGCGCGATGCCGTCGCGACGCGGGTCCTCCGGCGGCAGCTCCGGCTGAGGCTCGGTCCTCAGGCCGAGCGCGCGGCGGATGCGCTGCACGTCGACGCCGAGGACCCCGGAGCCCTGACCCTTGCCGAACGCTGCGATCGCCAGTCGCGCGAGGTCGCGCAGGTCGGATTCCGAGCCCTCTTCGAGCGCCTGCGCGATCTGGCGGCGCAGCTCGTCGAGGTCGACCTCATCACCGCCCACGCGGGTTTGCGGCTCTGACACCTCGAGACGGACCGCCTGTATCTCGGTGGCGCGGAAGAAGAAGCGGTCAAAGACGAGGTCGAAGACGCGGCGGTCCTCGGGAGATTTGGCGATCGTGGCCGCGAGCGTCTCGCGGAAGTCCGCGGGGGAGCCCCATTCGATGAGCTGCAGCGCCTGAAAGGCGTCGAGCAGCTCCGACGTGCCGACCGCCACGCCCTCGGAGCGCAGATCTTCGCCGAAGGCGACGAGCTGCCCGTCGAAGTCGGCCCGTTCGCCGGACATCGCCTGGTGCTCAGGCGACCTGGGCGGGTTCGAGCTTGACGCCGACCCGCTCGGCGACCGTGTCGAGGTCGGTTCGGTGCTTCACGATCACGCTCATCGTCTGACGGAAGGTGGCCTGATCGATGTCGCTGGCGCCGAGCAGCAGCAGTGCTCGCGCCCAGTCGATCGACTCGGCGATGCTCGGCGGCTTCTTCAGGTCCAGCTCGCGCACCATCTGCACCACCTCGACGAGCTTGCGCGCGACCGTCTCGGGCAGGTCCGGCGAATGCATCCGCACGATCTCGAGCTCCTGCTCGAGCTCGGGGTAGTCGAGCCACAGGTACAGGCA
>Ga0182024_10025493_pt1 | contig 10437 bp, 3 predicted proteins | sample P32metaG_FD_120480 | JGI IMG/M metagenome (GOLD analysis project Ga0182024, IMG submission 120480) | Permafrost microbial communities from Stordalen Mire, Sweden - P3-2 metaG (Illumina Assembly) | ecosystem: Environmental > Terrestrial > Soil > Wetlands > Permafrost | place: Sweden: Stordalen...
CGAAGAGGATGAACTCAAGGAATGCGCCCACGCCATCGAGCAAAAGTGCCAGGAGTTTGACGTTAGCGGCCGCGTGACTCAGATCAATCCGGGCCCCGTCGTAACCACCTACGAATTCAAGCCCGAAGCCGGAATTAAATACAGCCGCATCACCGGCCTCGCCGACGATCTCTGCCTCGCGCTCAAAGCGGAATCCATTCTCATCGAGCGAATCCCCGGGAAATCGACGGTGGGCATCGAAGTCCCGAACGCGAATCGGCAGACGATCGCTCTGCGCGAGCAAATCGAATCCGCCGAGTTCGTCAATTCGCCTTCCAAGCTGACGCTCGCTCTCGGCAAGGACCTGATCGGTCGCAATCGCGTTTCCGACCTCTGCCAAATGCCCCACTTGCTCATCGCCGGATCGACGGGAACAGGCAAGAGCGTATTCCTCAATTCCCTGATTCTCTCGATGCTCTACAAGGGCACGCCCGACGAACTGAAAATGGTGATGATCGATCCGAAGCGGCTGGAACTCGGCCTGTACGAAGACATCCCGCATCTCCTCGCTCCCGTCGTCACCGATCCAAAAGTCGCATCCAACGTTTTGCGCAACGCCACGCGCGAAATGGAATCGCGCCTGAAGCTTCTCGCCGCGCGCGGCGTTCGCAACATCGATCAGTACAACCGCACCTTCCAGAAGGGCCAGTCGCTCTCGCTCTTTGACGACGCCGAAACCGCCGAGCACAAGCCGCTCCCCTACATCGTCATCGTCATTGACGAGTTGGCTGACCTGATGATGGTGGACACGACCAACGTCGAGGAATCGATCACGCGACTCGCGCAAATGGCCCGCGCTGTCGGTATTCACCTGATCCTCGCCACGCAACGCCCGTCGGTAGACGTCATTACCGGCTTGATCAAGGCCAACTTCCCTGCCCGCATTTCGTTCCGCGTGGCCAGCAAAGTCGACTCGCGCACGATTCTCGATGCCAACGGTGCCGAATCGCTCCTCGGCCGTGGCGACATGCTTTACTTGCCGGCAGGATCGGCGCGCCTCAACCGCATGCACGGCCCCTACGTCACCGAAGACGAAATCTCCGCCGTCTGCGATCACTGGCGCTCGCAAGCAAAGGCCGTTTATAACGAACGCCTGCTCGAAGCCCCAAGAGATGAAAACGCCGCAGGCCCCGACGGCGAACCCGAAGGCGAAGCCGTCGACGACGATCTCTACCAGGAAGCCGTCCGCGTCGTCTGCGAAGCAGGCCGCGCCTCGACTTCCACTTTGCAGCGACGCCTGCGCATAGGTTACGGCCGCGCCGCCCGCTTGATCGACATCATGGAAAAAGACGGCATCGTCGGCCCCCCGGACGGCACCAAGCCCCGCGAAGTCCTGAAAGCAAAAGACTGGATGCGTGAGATCGATCAGTCGTTGAGATAAATTTGTCGGAAGAATGCAAAAATACCCTGCGGCGAGGTTTTAGTGGAACAGGCTTCAGCCTGTGAGATTTGGTCCGTCTCGCCCTAAACCCCACATGCTGAAGCCTGTTCCACTGGGTTCCTTCGTAGCGGTTCGGCCTGTCTTTTCCAAGGTCTACTGAGAACTCCACGGGAAAGAGTGCGGGAAGTCCGATTTAGTGGACTGCAATCTCCCCGCCCTTGCGCGGCTTCTTGACCAGGAAAACGAAAGGAATCAGGCACAAGCTCACAATCGCAAGAACGCGAAAATTATCAATGTAGGCAAGCATCGTCGCCTGGCGCTGAACATTGACCTGCAGCAGAGCATAGGCTTGCTGCATCGCGCTGGAGCCACTCTGCGCTTTCAGTGCAGAAGCGGTGCCCTGCAGCATCTGCTGCAAGTTCGGATTTCCGGGATCGAGATGCGACGCGAGCTGGTCCTGGTGGATCTGCGCCCCCCGGTCGAGCATCGTCGTGACGTATGAAATCCCCATGCTCGCTCCCACGTTCCGCGCCAGGTTAATCAGTCCGGACGCGGCATTGTTCTTCTCTCGCGGCAGGTAGGAATACGCCACCGTGTTGACGGGCACCCACAGAAAAGCCATGCCGGCGCCCTGGACCAGCCGGGCAAATACAACGTTCCCGAAACCGAGTTGCAGGTTGAAGCGCGCCATGTAAAACATCGACGTAGACAGCAGGCACAAACCGAAGACCATCATCCTCCGCGGATCGGATCGCGCCAGCATCCGCCCCACCAGCGGCAGCAACGCAATGATCACCAACCCGCCCGGCATCAGCACCAGCCCCGCCTGCTCCGCGGGATAGCCCATCAGCGTCTGCACAAACAGCGGGATCAGCAGGGTCGTCCCCCACAGCACAAAGCCCAACGAGAACATCAGCAAGCAAGCCGTCGCGAAAGAGCGGTCGAGAAACAGCCTCAGATCGATGATGGGATGGTCGTGGTGCCACTCCCAGAAAATGACCATCACGAGAGCGGCGACCGCGATCGTCGTCAGAATCACGATGAGATGCGAATCGAACCAGTCATCCCGCTGCCCCTTGTCCAAGACGACCTGCAGCGCACCGAGCCCAAGTGCGAGCAAACCGAGCCCAATGTAATCAATGCTGAAACTTCGTCTTCTCGATTCGCTCAGATGCGGCGGGTCGCTGATCAGGCGAGACGTAAGCAGCAGGGAGATAATCCCGATGGGCACGTTGATGTAAAAAATCCACCGCCAGCTGTAGTTGTCCGTGATGAATCCCCCGAGCGTCGGCCCCACGGCGGGCGCCACCACCACGGCCATGCCGTAGATCGCGAAGGCCATGCCGCGTTTGGCCGGGGGAAAGGTGTCCGCCAGAATGGCCTGCTCGCTGGGCTGAAGACCGCCGCCTCCCAAACCTTGCAGCACGCGGAAAAAGATAAGCGCGCCCAGATTCGGCGCCAGCCCGCACAGAAATGAGCTGATCGTGAACACCGCCACGCACGCCATGTAAAAACGCTTTCGCCCGATCAGGTTGGAGAACCATCCGCTCATCGGCAGGATGATGGCGTTCGAGACGAGGTAGGACGTCAGGATCCAGGTGCTCTCATCGACTCCCGCGGAAAGGCCGCCCGCAATGTGCGGCAGGGAGACGTTGGCGATGCTGGTGTCGAGCACCTCCATAAACGTTGCCATGGTCACCACGAGCGCGATGATCCAGGGGTTGACAGCCGGCCTGCTGTAAGCCTGCAAGCCCGGCGCCGCGATGGTCGTGTCGCTCATCGCACCATCGCCGTGGGCTCAATCGATATGCGCGCGGGGGAAAACTGATTCTCGTTTTCACTGAAGTTCGACACGGTTTTCTCTGAAATCCTTTGCTCCGTCATAGGACCACGCTAATTAGAAACAGTGAGCGTATATAGCCGCGAGCCCATTCTCAAGAAAAATCAGAAGCCACGTAGCCAACAAGTGTTGATGAGTTGTTCCATTCGAGACTGGATCACCTCACCAAGTGAGCCGCTTGACCTTCATCCCTCCCAGGCATACAGTCTCCGCATTCCCACGCATGTTCGTTGAGACGGCCGCGTGGCGCGGCGACTTCAATTCTCACTGGAGACCGTTTATGAAAAAGATTCTCGCGTGTGCGGCGCTCGTGGTCTTGTGGGCCGCGCCAGGTTTCAGCCAAACGACGGAAGAGTTGAACAGCGACGGGAAGAACACTGACAACGTCCTCACAGAGAGCATGGGAAACGCTCGAAAGAGCTACAGCCCGCTCCACCAGATCAATAAATCGAACATCAGCCGCCTCGTGCCCGTCTGGAACGCCAGCACCATGAACGAACTCGGGGACCTTGCCGCGCCAACGGTCTACAACGGCGTCATGTACGTGATCAACGGCCGTTGGAGCTTTGCATTTGACGTGGAAACGGGCCGGCAGATCTGGCGCACCCCGACAAAAATTGAGCCTGCGAACAAGCACAACGCATTCAATCGAGGCGCGGCGGTGATTTATAACGGAAAACTCTTTCGCGTGACGATTGATGACCACGTCCTCGCGCTCGATCTGAAAACCGGCAAGGAAATCTGGAACCAGAAATTTGCAAACACCGAAGAAGGTTACTACGCGACAGGCGGCCCGATCGTTGCCAACGGCGTGCTGATTTCGGGCGTCTCCGGCGGAGAATCAACGACGCGCGGCTTCCTGGACGGCTGGGACCCGGACACCGGGAAAAAATTGTGGCGCAGGTACACGATTCCCGCGCCCGGAGAACCCGGTTCCGAAACCTGGCCAAAAAACAGTGACGCGTGGAAGTACGGTGGCGGCCCAACGTGGCGATCCGGTTCCTACGATCCGGACCTGGACCTCGTCTATTGGGGCACCGGCAATGCAGAGCCGTACGATCCCAAGAAACGCGAGGGACTCGACAGTCTGTATACATCCAGCATGCTGGCGATCCGCCCGAAGACGGGCGAGATTGCCTGCTACTACCAATTCACGCCCAACGACATCTACGACGTGGACGGCACCGACGAGCCCGTGCTCGCTGATATCAAGATTGGCGGGCAACTCCGGAAAGTCATGATTCAGGCCAACAAGAACGGATTCATGTACGTGCTCGACCGCACAAACTGCAAACTGATCGCCGCGCACCCCTACGTCAAGGTCAACTGGGCCAGCGCCATTGATCTGGACACCGGCAGGCCAGTATTGACCGACGTACAGAAGCGCTTTACCGCGGGAGAAGAAGTCGAAATCTGGCCGTCGCGCGGCACAAATGCCGTTCCCATTGCGTTCGATCCGGCGAACGGACTGGTCTACGCGGACACATGGAACATCTCGCGAATCCAAAAGATCGACCCGAGCGCGGAACCGGAAGAGTTGGGCGAACCGACGACAGGCGTGGCAGCGCGTACACCGAACATGAAACCGGACGATGTTCTCGGCCACTTCCTGGCCATCAATCCCGTGACGGGTGAAAAGAAATGGGAGATTCCGCTCACCGATCTTCCGAGTTCCGCCGGCATGCTGGCGACGGGCGGCGGCCTGATTTTCACCGGCAAGATGTCAGGTGAATTCCTCGCACTCGACGAGGAAACCGGCAAGACCCTTTGGCAGTTCAAGACCGGATCAAGCGTCAATTCGACGGCCATCACCTACACCCACAACGGTCGCCAGTATGTGACCATCGCATCGGGCCTCGGAGGCGCACTCGCGACTCGCTACGGCGCGGCAAAAGTCCCGGCAGGCGGCTCGATCTGGACGTTCGCGCTGTTTTCGGGCAAGTAGGGAGAGCAGCCTTCCGGTCTCGTCCGCCAATGCCATTCCGACTGTCATCCCGAGCGAAGCGAGGGATCTGCTTTTTCGCGCGGCACGAAAAAAGCAGATTCCTCGGCCAAACCCGGCCCTCGGAATGACAATGAATTTCCCAGCCTCCAACCCCCAGAAGGCCCCTTGCGTCAAGCCTCCTGCGCCCGTACAATCTTTTGTCTACCGAAAAGCCGGGGTAGCTCACCGGTAGAGCGCGGCCCTGAAAAGGCCGGCGTAGGGAGTTCAACTCTCCCCCCCGGCACCATATTTTCCGGCGGCTCTTACTAATATCCTCTCTTGCGAGACTAATATTTACAGTTTCAGATTTGCGCGCAAATGCCCACCCACGAAACTTTCTTTACCGTCCACACAACAGTCCAATTCATGCTCGCGACGTCAGGGCTTCTTACACGCGGGGTTCAAAATCTTTGACGCTTTTAAATTTACTGGACAGCAAAGGCTGCGTCGAACCTGTAAGACGTCCCATCCGGATTTGTGAGCGTGACCGCTGCGGTTCCGCTGGGAACGGCAGGCACGGTAATCTCCATCGTATCCGCATCAATAAAAGAGGACAAAGCCGAAACGCCGCCAACAGTTGCCGTCGTACCCGACTGGAAGCCGCTTCCCCTCAGTTTGATTACGGTACCTGCCTGCCCTGCTACCGCAGATAGACTACCGATCGAAAGCGGCACGGCGTCCAGTTGGATGACCGCAAGTCCACCAGAAGTAATCAGAAAGATTTGTTGTCCGGTATTATCAACTGACAGGGATCCGCTCAACAACGCGGGGGACTGGCTCAACAGGATCCGTTCGGCGAGAGATCCGTGACGCACGTCGATTATGTCCACACCGGCATACGTCGAAGAGTACAGGAGCGCTCCGCTATCGTGAAGAGCGATGCCTGGCTCATTCCCTGCGGAAAAGAGAGATTCTATTCCAAGCTGAGAGATCAGGTTTAAGTTGGAATCAACAAACATCGGCGTGAAGAAATATGAGGAAAGAAATATAGAATCCGCATTGTTCACCGCAAACAAATTCCCATCACGTGCGGTCGCAACATCATCCAGAAACTGCTCAGCTACCCCTCCCAAATTGCTCCCCTTCCATGAATCGGTCTCGGCGGACCACACCGCGATACTGCCGCCACTGTCGTCTGGCGTACATAGAAATACTCTTGTTCCATCGGCGGACTGGCTCATCGGCTCGCCTGAAACCTGAACAAAATTCGGAACATCATTGCGAACCGTCGCGTGCAGAGTTGTCAAGTCGAGTTCGTACATTAACCCACCGCCACCAGACAGGAAGCCTGTTGTTCCTATATCTATAAAAGCCGTGTTCTTGCTTGTAGTGGCAATCGAGTGTGGGCCCTCTGGCTGCGCGTCCGGTCCGATCGGCGGAGCGATCTGAACCACCATTGCACCAGCGGGAAGATCGGGATTAATGATCGAGACAGAGTCATCGCTGAAATTTCCAACGATTAGCTTTGAGCTGTCTGGCGTTAGCGCCATCCCTTGTAGTTGGGAAGTCGCCCCAAGAGTCGGCGGTTTGATCGGAGTTCCGAAAGAATTACTTATGAGAGAAAAAACATCGATGTGGTCGCCGGCATTCAAATAGAGCTGTCGACGCACCGAGTCATAAAGGACTGCCGAAAAGGTGTCTGGAGAAGAAAATGTAGTGACACTATTGAGATAGCGGAAGCCCTTCGGATATGTGGCTGTTCCGGTTGGTGATGTCACCACGATATCCGCGGGTCCGGGTGAGCCTGGAGGAACATTGAGTACGAGACCCTGCACCGGAAATCCTTGCGATTGGGTTGCCGCCACCACACTTGCACTGCGGCCTCCGATCGTGGCCTGTTGCGAAGTCACGCCGGCGTCGGCAGAAAATCCGAAGCCAAACACATTCGCAATTACATTACCCGCAGGCCCTTCCGCAAGGGGCGCGGTCAACAGCGGAACCGTTCCGAAAGTGAATCCTTGCGGGACGATTGCCATTACTCCGGTCGGATCGATCAGCTTGACGTTCACTACTCCAACGGCCTGTGCAGGTGGTGTGGTTGCCTGTAATTGAGACGGCGCAATCATGCTTGTTGCGGTAGCTCGCTGAGCCCCAAACCAAACATCGGGAACGGCAGTTGAAATCGGCGAAAGCTTGGTGAGGGTCCCCCCCTGAACCGGGCCTTCGCTGGGTGTAACCGACGAACCCTGCGTCGCCTCAGTCGCCGTGAAGTTATAGAAATCCGTCGAATCGTCGAAAACAAGCCCTCCAACGGCAGACCCGATAACCAAACCAGTATCATCAGCAGTCAGTGGGTTCTCAATATTGAAAGCATCTCGTGGGTCTCCGTTCGCGTATCCGGGCGCGGTTCCGAGGATTGAAAACGTGGTTGTGTCAATCGTGATGATCGTACCAACGGGGCCCGGTGTGACCACGTACAATCGTGTGCCGTCGAGGCTGTAAACGACTCCAGTCGGCTGGTACTCATTCTGTTGGTTCAGTATGACTCGGCCGAGCACGTTTAATTTGTCGTCAACGAAAACCACATCAGGAAACTCGCCTAGAACGAGGCCCAGTGCAAATTGGTTCCCCGCCGGATTAGCGGCGGCGAAAAAAGCAGCCCCCAATCCAGATGAGTTTTGTACAGAGTCGGTCGCTGCAACGTAAATAGATGGATTCCCAGCAAACAAAACTTCTGTCCCAGAAGGGTTGGCTGCGACGCCATTTCCTCCTGGCAAATCCTTTCGTATAGTCGCAGTGTTCGCGACTGGATCCCACTCCACTACGGCCGGGAAAACCCCACTTTCAGTTGCCTCGAACAATACCTTCCCGTTGGACAAGAGGTACGGATTCTGAACATAACTTGGAAGATCGCCGCCACTCGCGAAATCTGGAACGACACACTGAAAGTTGTATGGAATCCATGACAGCATACCTAAAACCGGGTCGCCTGCGAGCGGTAACAACTGCCACTTACTTACTTCCATAAGCCTGGTATCGATCCACGCGACCTGCTGCGTACTCGTGGTCGCCAAAATCTGCGTGTTATCGGCGCTTATCCCAAGAGCCTGAACACCAGGCACCGGAATTCTGGTGACGATTTGCCCGGCGGGAACCGAAATGGCGTCGACAAGTCCTAGATTCGGCTCACTCGCGAACGCCATTTTGTGGAGAGCATCGTAAACAGCAGAACTTGGTGTGTCGCCCGTACGGATCAAGGTGGTTCGATTCCCGGGGAGTTGACCAGGAGGAAGAGCGTCAGTAATCGTAAAGCTGGCCGAGGCTACGACGCCGTCGGACACGCGTGTAGCGATAAGTTGGGCGGGAATATTAGTGCCCAATGCCGCCCCAGAAGCAGCGTTGAGCATAATTGACTGCTGGCTGGCAATCCCGGGGAGGGGGTTTTCCGAGAACGTTGCTGTAACCCCCGCCGGAAGCCCGGCGACGCTTAGATTTACGCTAAAGTTGGTGGAACCGGAGGAACCGTTGGTAATGTCAAACGTGCCGGAAACTGACCCGTTCTGACGGACGAGAAGGTCTGAAAAAAATAGATGAAGGCTAAAGGTTGCCAGCACCTGTACGTTTAGCGATGCGGACTGGTTGAACGTGAGATTGCCGCTTGTCTCTTGAAATGTGAGTGGATACGTTCCGGTCGACACCGTCGAACTCGCCGTCAGATTTAGCACCAGACCAGCGGCCGGAACGGTGAATGGCGAAGCAGGAGAACTCGTGACTCCAGAGGGTAGTCCGGACAGATTCACCGTAACCGTCCCAGAAAACCCATTCTGCGGATTGAGCGTCAATTGGATTTGAGTGGTCGAGTTGGACGAAATTGTGATGGTGGAAAGGATTCCACCGACAGAAAACGAAGGGGGGCCAGAAGAATTGGCGGAGCCGCCGCCCCCGGCGCAGCCGAACAACAAAATCCCCGCAGACCCAACGACCAAAATAACCAGGGCCAAGTTCCTAGGCATCTTTTTTATTTCCGGCAATTTAAGCTATAACTGCGTTTTGTGAGCGAAATTTACCATCTAGCACTAGGCAAGTCAACGCAACAATAAATGCCTTTCTGCGGTTGTAGAAAAAAAGATGCGGTAATTTACTCTGCTTTAGCAGCCAATGGATCTAGAACTTCGGCCTATGCGTCGTGGCGCCCGGGTCGGCGCCACCGCCGATTCGTGTGCTCTTTCCCGCCGTACGTTTGCACGCCGCCACGTTGCAAACCCTTTGCAAACCACCGATTGACAATGTTTTCGCCCCGGCATACGATTTCTCACGGCCTTCAATTCTTGCACAGGTTATGCATCCCAATCTTCGCTCGCGGATGCCTTGGCCTTGGCCCAGCCGCCGAAGGAGATCAGCCGAATGAACAAGAAAATGTCGTACCTCGCGATCGTGGCAATTTGTCTCGCCGGAGTTTTGGGAATTGCGCGCACGAGCCGCACGGCAGGAAAGCCCGCCGCGGAAATTAAAATCGTCTCCGACGACATCGGCGGCGTGGTCACCAGCTCGAAGGGCCCGGAAGCGGGCGTGTGGGTGATCGCGGAAACGAAAGATCTTCCCACCGGCTATCGCAAAATCGTCGTCACCGACGATCAGGGCCGCTACGTGATTCCCGAGCTGCCGAAAGCGAATTACGACGTCTGGGTGCGCGGCTACGGGCTCGTGGATTCTCCGAAAGTAAAAAGTATGCCGGGCAAAATGCTGAATCTCACCGCCGTCCTCGCGCCGGATGATCATGAGGCCGCGAAGTATTATCCGGCCTCCTACTGGTATTCGATGCTGCACATCCCGCCGAAGAGCGACTTCCCCGGCACGGGCGACAAAGGCAACGGGATCTCCCCGCGCATCAAGGATCAGGGCGAGTGGATTGAAAACATAAAGACCGACGGTTGCGAAGCCTGCCACCAGCTAGGCGACAAGGCCACGCGCGAAATCGAACCCACCCTCGGCGCCTTTGACACCGCGCAGGCCGCGTGGGACCGCCGCATCAAGTCGGCGCAAGTCGGGACCCTGATGAACTCCGTATCGGTGCGCATGGGCCGCAATCGCCTGCTCAGCGAATACGCCGACTGGACCGATCGCATCAAGAACGGCGCCCTGCCCGCCCAGAAACCGCCGCGCCCCGAAGGAATGGAGCGCAACGTCGTCATCACCGAATGGGACTGGTCCGGGCCGAAAGAATACTTCCACGATGAAATTTCGGTCGACCGC
>Ga0182024_10025494_pt1 | contig 10437 bp, 9 predicted proteins | sample P32metaG_FD_120480 | JGI IMG/M metagenome (GOLD analysis project Ga0182024, IMG submission 120480) | Permafrost microbial communities from Stordalen Mire, Sweden - P3-2 metaG (Illumina Assembly) | ecosystem: Environmental > Terrestrial > Soil > Wetlands > Permafrost | place: Sweden: Stordalen...
GCGTCCCGAGCCCAGGCTGGTGTCGGCCTCCAGCGCAAGACACTCACGCGTGTAGGCATCGACCACGCTCAGGATGCGCACCATCCTCCCAGTCGCCAGGCCGTCGACGATGAAGTCCATCGCCCACTCCTGGTTGGGACGGATCAGACGCGGCTCCAGCGCCCGATCCCGCACCAGACGCTTGCGTTTCCTGCGCCGCACCGCCAGCCCTTCCTCCGCATACAGCCGGTAGACACGCTTCACGTTCACAGGCTGGCCTCCGTTCGCACCTCGCCGTTCCAGTAGCGCATGCAGCCGGCGATAGCCATAACGAGGCTTCTGCCGCGCCAGCTTCACCAACTCCTCGCGTAGTTCGATGTTGCGGTCCGGTCGAGGCTCATACCGATAGCTCGACCGCTCCACACCCAGCAGCTTGCAGGCCGTGCGCTCGCTCAGCCGGAACTCGACCGAGACGAACGCAACTTCTTCTCTTAGACCGGCAAGCTCCAGCCGCTTTTTCGGATCACAGCCTTCAGAGCCTCGCCATGCAGGCTCAACTCCGCTACCAGCAGCTTCAGACGGCGGTTCTCGTCCTCCATCGCCTTCAGCCGCTGCGCCTCGCTGACTTCCATGCCGCCGAACTTCGACTTCCAGCCATAGAACGTCGCCGCGCCGATCCCGTGCTCCCGGCAAAGATCCGCCGTCTTCACCCCAGCCTCATGCTGCTTCAGTATCCCGATGATCTGCTCTTCCGTGTACCGGCTCTTCTTCATCGTCAGCTCCCTCGCTTAGATTACGAGAGAACTCCAGTTATCAATGGGGTGAAGAATCAGGGGCACGTCACGTGAACTATTGCCGAAGATGTCTATTCTCTTGGGCCGAGAGCAGCACGTGGAGCCCGGCCGTTCGCATCGAGCAGCGGCTCACACGGGATCATCCCCCTTCAAAGCGACAAGAGCCTCTTCATCCCCGACCCCATGATGCTCGGCTTTCACGGGTAAGTGATCGGCGTACCACCGCGCAGGTACAGCACCCTTCCGCTATAGCAAAGCCCGCGTCATCGAGTTCGCCGGAACCCACCGGCCACGAGTCCAAATCACCACCCGCGCCGATACCACTCGGATACCCGAAGCCATCAACCTCCCCGACGCCTACCCAATCCTCGTACGCCACGACCAACCAAGTCCGCTTGACGTAACCAACCGCTGTAGCTTTTACTGCGAAACGGCAAAGGTGAATGTGAGCGCAAAGCCCGGCTTCCAACTCGTTACGGTTGGAATCGCCGTCAGGCCATTTCCCGATGGGAAGCCGATCGAGTAACCCGGAAGCAACGCTTGACGAAGCCCCATCTGCAGCATCGGCGAGACGAAGAACGCTCGATGCATCATTGAAAACGATAGACCAGCCATGGGTTCCACGTTGGCGGTTCCTGCGCTTGACCCGAGCCCCGCGGCGATAGCGGCCTGCATCCCAAACCCCTTATGGGAGTCAAGAAGTCCTATGTTGTACTGCGCTACATAGACGGGAGTGATGGCTTGGTCCGTAGTCGTACCGATCACGGAAATCGTCGTCCCCGGTGTGGTCGGGCTGATGCCGGAGACGAAGTTGTACTCCGTATTGTGCAGAAAGCTCATACCCACGCCGGTCGACACCGTCGCCGGGGTAAGACAGGTGCTGGTCGAAATCTGCACGGGGGTGTCCGTCGGCGTCGCAGCGGCGGTATCAACGTAATGCAGATTGATAGTGTCAGTACGCCCACGACCATACCAGTTCGTGTTGCAGTTTACATTCACTGAGAACATAAACGGTGAATCATCCGTAGCGTTCGCGATGCTGGTCAACAGCGCGCGTTCCCCTGCGTTGTAAGCCACGATGGCCGCGTACGCGGTCGCAGCGGTCGAGCCGACTGCATAGCTCTGCAACTGCGTGGCCAATGTGGCAATTGCGGTCGTTGCGGCGTCGTAAGCTTTTTCCTGGCCCGCCACTGCGTACCATGCCGCGAAACCCGGATCGAAGGTCATCGCAGCCATATCCATCTGTAGCTTATTCAGTGAGCTTTCCGCTGTCGTGTACGAATCGAGTGGCCATTTGTCATCACCGTCCACAGCGCAGGAAGTTGTTGGAACGCCAAGGCTCAACGGCTTGCCGGACAAAATGGGTGTGCCGTTAGCCGTCGCGAATGTCTTCAGGTCGTTCTTGTGCGTTTCATCGAGCCGCCAGGTGGAGAAGTACTGCAAACGGACCTTATAACAGCTCTGCTCGGCCGCAGCACCGGAACTGACTGTTTCGAGCGCCTTCTGCAGGTTGAAAATATTTTGCCGAGTGGTACCCAAATCTACACCAATATTCGTCCACTGGGTCGACAGGTCCGGCGGTGGAGGCGGTGGAGGCGGGGGCGGAGGCGCCGGGGGCGGGGGTGGAGGCGCCGGGGGCGCCGGGTTAATACCAGGATTGGCTCCGCCGGCCGTGGTGGGGTTCACCCCAAGCGCAACTGGAAGCGCGGGAGCGCTGACATTTGTCGAGGTGGTCTGGACGCTATATTGAAACCGGAATGGATTGATATATTCGACCACGATACCGATTGACCCGGTGGTGGTCACAGGCAGCGGAACCGTTGAACCGATGATCTTCTCCTTTTTATCCTTCTTTGGTGGGGTCGTTCCGGGGGGCGTTGAACCTTGGGGACCTTGTTGTGCGAATGCCGACGAGGCGAGCAGAGCTACCGTGAGAGCGATCGTAATCTGGCGCATAGGCGTCTATCTCCATTTCTCGAGCTAAAAGTGATAAGGGAGCAAATTAGTTTTTCGGCTTTACATCCGTGACGTGCAGTACCAGCGTCTTCTCCTGTCCGTTGACGGTCGAAGCACCGAGAGTGCCGATCACCGTCACCTGCCGGTCCAGTAGCTGCGAAAGAGTCGACGCCGAGGGGGGATTACCCGTACGAGGCCCGGGCGGAACAACTTCGGTCGGGCCGCCGATGCTCACAGGAATGGTTCGCCCGGTAGCGTCCGCCAGTCGCACTTCGAGATCGGTGAAATAATTGTCGCCCGTGTTTTGCAGCAATCCCTGCAGAGAGACCTTCTCGCCCGGGGCAAAACGCTCCGGGTGCTCGCTAATTTCGCTCAGACTGACTGCCTTTGCGGCGGGCGGCTGGTTTGGCTGCTTCGCCTGCCCGCCAGGTAGCTCACTTACCGGCCTTGTCAGAATACCTTCCTCCACCACCAATCCATGGTGGGTTGCGACCGCAGCAGCACCAGGCGCTTGCGCCACAACGGCCTCGCTCCGAGGGCATGTCGTTGTGCTTACCAGCAATTGAGCATGGATCAGGAGGGTCGTCTCGTCCTTGTGGATTCCGCACAGGGCAAACGGCCCGGGAGTGGCTGGCGACGAGTTCGCATCTAGATTCTGCCCATCCCTCACGGGAAACACGTCGTTCGCGTTAAATCCAGCCCAGGTTGAGGTCGTCTCGAAGTCCGTCAGACGCGTCTGACCGTCCCCTTCCACCACCTTAACCCCTGACCCGGGGTAGGAGTTTATCCGGTTGTTCGACATTTGTGCGTTCACCTGCACCGAATCGACCTGTTCGATCAGGAGACCGGAGTTGGGCAGCTGCACGTCATAACCCTCCTTATTGCGGTTGGAAAGCAGAAAGTAGGTCTGACCCGTGCCGGGCACTTTGTAGGCCATCGGTTTTTTTTCGATCGGCACCAACGCAATGTCGTCGATGTCGAAAGGTACCGGCAGTGGCTTCACCCAATTCAGATACTCTTGGCTCCAGGCCGACATCCACGTAGGCAATTGTGGGCTATCCCAATCACCGCCCCATGCCCCCAATGCCATAAGGTCCCAGGTGCCGACCCCGCCAACCGTCGTAGTCTGCTGGCCGCCGACCAGCGTAGTGTTCAGATCGTAAAGATCGGGCAGACCGAACGCATGTCCAAACTCGTGCGAGACTACTCCAATCGGGTTAGGCTCACTCGGGTTACCACTACAATCAAGAGCTGGTACAATCACGAAATCACTTATCTGCAGGAAGGCGCCCGGGTGACCGACCCACGGGGTCGGCGTCGTCACCACCGGATCGAGATGGCCACGAAACGACCAGATATGCGGCGATGACCCCGGCTTATAGCACTCCGCGCCACTGCCTGGATGCACAATGGCAACGAAATCCACAAACCCGTTATCATCTCCGGAGTTTGGCTGCCGGTCTGGACCATTGTTGCTGAACTTGCCCCAATCGACCCCCGGATTGGCCGACACCAGTTCCTGAACCATCTGCGAGATGCGCCAGGCGTTGCCCACGCAAAAGCCATTGCAGGGCTGGGTGGTTCCATTGGCATCTTGGTAGTTGTCGCCTGCATACCAGTCTGCGTTCTGGGAGAGTTGGCGCCAGTTCAGCACGACACCCTGCACGTTTAGATTGCCATACGACATCTTCGAGTAGAGATCGGTCAGGGTTCCCGGCTTCGAGTCGAAATATTTTTGCCCCAAAACGGATGGATCATAAGGCGGTGTCGGAGAATCGGGTGAGGTAGCCAGCAGCAGAGGCAGAAACTTCGTTCCACTTACGGTGGTTCCACCCAACAGCGCTGCAACGGCCTCTGCTTGATCACCACCGCCCCCATTAGCGAGCGAGATACGATTTTCTAACAGCTGGTTGACGAGCGCACGATAGCCATGTTGAAAGGAAAACGCATTCGGGTCTGACTTCGAACGCTGATAATAGGCATCAGGCAGGGAATGCCCGGGACCCATCGGTATCTGAGCCGAAGCCCATGTAAGAGTGGAGAACCAAAGCCACAACAGGCCCACGCGTTTGGACGAATTCATCCCGCACCTCCACACCTTCGCGAATATTCGAAGCTGAAAAATCACCAAAGCAAAATCTGAACTCAGAAAAGAGATATATAACTTTGTGAAAATTGCGATTGGGTTGGGGGGGCCTGAAGTAGGTATATTGCAGACTTCGTGACTAGGCAAGATAATTCTCGATCACACGCTGACAAGAGAAGCCTCTTCTAATACGCCGACTACGCTTTTCAGTTTCCGTGGCCCGAGGGGTCGGGGCCTTCGCTTCAGGAAGACGCTCCACAGATCCAGATTAGAGCTTAAAAGAGATCTTAGTTGGCGATATCGGTCTTACCGCGATTCGAAACCTCCGAAGAGCAGGCAGCAGAACGGTCGTTCACCGACTCTTCAAGGTTCTGTTTGCAACCGAGGTAAGGCTCGTTCGTTGAGACGGATGCGTGCCCTAGAAGGAACTGCATTTGCTCCAGGTCAGCGCCTCAGTATGACCAGGCGATCCCCACATTGACTTTGGCGAGGTCGGTCACGCTGTTTGGCTCATGATGTTGTCCTTTTAATACAGAACCCTCATATGCGGATGTGCTCTCACCGAAGCCGAAGCGGGAGTAGTCGATCCCGGCAAAAGCGTGAACTCGACCACCCATCGGGTAATCGATACCGAGACCTGCCTGCCAGACGTCGTGCTGGTTGAGGGAAAACGTGTGTGGCGGCACTTGAACGGTTGGATCTGCATCTCCGCTTCCCGCCATCGTCGGAAAAACTGTGTATGCGAATCCGCTTCGCGCCGTCACCACGAAACGGCCCAATGGGTTATAGGCTGCTCTCACCCCTATTCCCGGGGCCCAGAATGTGTAGTGCTCTATGAGATCGAGTTCGTTAAAAGGCAAGCCGCGATGCCATTCTCTGTATTCCACGTCGGCTCCAGGCGTTACGGAAAAGCGGGATGTCGGCGTGAATGTCGGTCCTATTCCAACAAACATGTCGTTGGTGATAAAGGCTGCAACCATCGGCGAAGCGTTTGGCATCGTGTGCTTTGAGGTGCCATCGTCGTACTCATAGGTAGCCTCGGCTAACCAGTGAGTCCTGAGCGTCTCGAAAGGAGCTGACGCCTTGAACCCTCCACCTTTGACCCAACCATGTTCGCTGTTCAGCCATGCGGAACCGTACTCACCATAGGCGATTAGAGATGGAGAGAAAGATAGTCCGACCTCCCGGTTTACCGCCATGATCGCATGGCTTTTATCCTGACAGGCGGCGGAGAGTGAAAGGACGAGAAGCGCTAGGACAATCGCACACTGTCGTTGCAGAAGGGGCATACTCTACTCTCCTGGGCAAGTGGAGATTTGATTCTACAGTGTCTCTGTGCTCAGTTCGGGGCCCCGTCGTCCCTCGCCATGAGAGACGCAATAACCTCCACGTCCTCTCCTCGCCGGAGACTTTGTGTGACTGATTCCGGGGTAGCGACTCAGCCCTGACGTATGAAGATCGGAGCATCGGGCCATTCCTCTTTGCAGTAGCGAGCGTCAATCGACTGCTTGACTTCGACGCTCACTGACAATTGAGTGCCATCGGAAAACCGAATGATGACTTCCCGCCCTGATGGCGGGTTATCGTAAATGGATAATTCTGCCACTGACTTGCCGACAACTTCTGGAAACTCTATCTTTTGGCTTTCCATTGTGATGGTTTACCTCCCAACGCGACCTATTAAGCGTGTCCCTTATTAGGGGATTGGTCAACTTTTCACCACACTTCAGGGTGTGGCAGGACGAGCAAAACCGGAGGCGCGACGATCTCGCAAAGGACGTAGTGCTAAGCTGCGGGCCTATTACGAGGAGGTTCTGTCGCGATTGATCGCTGCGCGTATCGAAAGCGGCCTGACGCAACGTGAAGTCTCGTTACAGTTGGGCATGGCGCATTCTTTCATGAACAAATGCGAATCCGGCGAGCGCGCCATCGATATCGCGGAGCTGTGGGCTCTCTCCAATCTGTACAGGAAGCCGCTCAGCTATTTCGCTCCCGACAAATTGTAATACGTGGATCGGTTCTGAATGGACTCCACTTACCGCCTAAAACTTCTTTCAATATTGCCGAGGCAAACGATTGGAGTCGATCGGCAGACTCAGTTGATGCGGCTGAAGCACATCCTTCATCCGCTTCACGAAAGCGCGCACAAACTCACTGACCAGCTTCGATGGATTGTCAGCTCGCGCCGCCAGATGTTCGTCCAGGCGGAGCGAATCCTCATCCAGAGGCTTCGCTACCAATCCCCGCGTCGCAATCCTGAGCGCTTGAGACTTGGTCAGAAACGCTACGCCGCCATTGGCGGCAAGCAGATGCTCCGCCTCATCTGCATGAAGGATGTGGTGGACTTCCTTCGGCCGGAATCCTCCGTCGCGAGCTTTCAGCATGACGCTTTCGTATAGGGAGGGGTGAATCCTCTTGTCGAACAGAACCCAATGACTGTCGCCCAAATCCTGCAGTTTCAAAACTTCCTTTCGAGCCAAGACGTGATCTTCGGGAACAACTGCATAGAGCGGCGTCTCGGTCAGCTTTACGGTTGTGAGTTTGGGATTTATCTCTGGGTGCGTAATAAGCGCGACATCGAGGTGAGAGGTCAGGAGACTGTGGGCCAACTCAGATGAGAACTCACTATGAACATTAATCTTGAGAGTTGGATAGAGCGGCAGACGGATCGAAAATAGGATCTCCACCAAGCGGGGATCGACATCTGGGGAGTTGCCGATCAAGAGTACGGACTCTACTCCTGCGTTTGCTGCCTTCGCGAACTGGACAGCTCGTTCACCATGCAGGATAGAGATTCGAGCCTCTTCAACGTATGCCCGGCCAGGGTCAGTGAGTTCCACGCGGCCTCGGCTTCGTTCAAAGAGCCTTACCCCTAAGCTCTGCTCAACAGCCTGGATGCATCGGGTTAGGCCAGACTGGGTCATTCCAAGTCGCGTAGCGGCGCTCGTATAGTTGAGTTTTTCCGCAAGGACAACTACGGCATTCAGGTAATGAATCTCTGGCTTCCTGCTCTGCATTGCCCGATCCCCAATTTGCTCAGAAGTTTAGGGCTACAACGCCTGCAGGGGAGGGGTGTGGTAGAGAAATAGCTTCCCACCAACGGCGCCTAATTATCCACAGGATCGCGGGTATTGTCAAACTTGATTCTGCCACTATTCAACCCACCCTGATTGAACTGCATCGTGGCGTTCCGTGGCTGAGGAAAGCGACGCCTTATGAGCCCCGGTCATAAGACCCACCTCGAAACTCATTGGACAGAATGAGACGCTTGGCTTTCTTCTTAGAAAACAGATCTCGCATGATGGAGAGGCCAATGTTCTCGTTGCCGACCAGCAAGAAGCCGGTTCAAGCAGAAGGTATTTGCTCCGTCGCATTGGAGCGCCATTACTCCGTGCTGGAAGTTGCTGAACTTTGGGGGATTAGTGAAAAGACTGTGCGGCGTCTCTTCGATGGGGAAGAGGGCGTTCTACGTTGGGGAACTAGTGAAACCATTCGCAAACGCAGTTACTACAATCTGCGTATCCCTCAAAGCGTATTAGTTCGAGTTCACCATCGTCGTGAAAGCGCGTGACGACATATCAGGGGTGAAAGGCTAGGATCTTTGACCTCGGCAATTTAGAATCTTTCGGCGGTATTGGCCCAAGAGTGGACCACGCATTCCGCACGCTAGCCGCCAATTGATCCTGCCGAGCCTTGACCCACGGGGAGTAATGTTTCTCCGTGATCTTGACGCTTGAGTGTCCCAACAACATCGAGACCTGGTCGATCGGAACGCCCGCAAGAAGCATCTCGACAGCAAAAGTGTCCCGAAGCATATGGGGAAAGCACCTCTTCAAGGAACCATCGGGCTTCTCCAGGCCTGCCAGTTTGAAGAGCCGACGGAAGCTGCGTTGCCAGTCGGCAACAGCACTCTTCGGTAGACCATTTCCGCTCCAGAAGAAGTAGCGCGGATTGGGCTTCGCGCCCGCTGGCACATTCCGTAGAGCCTCGGCTACCTGCGGTGGGAGCGGAACGTATACGGGTGTCCCCGTCTTCGCTTGATACAGCAACAGATTGTCGTTTATGAGGCGAGTCCGTTCCAGGGTTACTGCGTCCCGAATCCGAAGGCCGCTCCAGCGCATCAGCGTTGTTAGGGTGCGAATGCGAGTGCTGTTCGCTCCGCCAATCGTCTCGCCTCGGTTCTCACGGTAAAGATAGGTGGCGTCGATCAACTTCTCATACTCTTCCCGAGGGAAGTAGTCAGTCGGGGCCTGCGTCACGGAGATGCGGCCAAGTTTATCGGTCGGATTGCCGACCATCCAGCCTGCCCGGATGCAGAACCAGAAGAACCCCGTCATGCGTTCTTGTTTCTTTTTCTTCGCCATTGCGCCGTCCGTCCAGGATGCTCGGAAGGACTGAGCGGCCCGAAGATCCATCTCGCGCAGCAGCTTGTAGCCCTCCACCTTGCACCAGGCGAGGAACTGCTTTCTGAAGAAGATGTCCAACTTGTAAATGGTGGCGTCCGCCAACTCGCGGGCTTTGGCGTCAGCCAGATACTCAGTGACGGCCTGAACGATGGTGACAGGCTCATCCTTCCGCTCTGGTGTCGCGGCTGGATTCTCGGAGCTCTCAATTACTCGCGAAAGATCGACGGCCCGTTCCCAACTGCCAGTTTTCAGGCTACGCCGAACGTAGGTGCCGTTCGCCGTGCCCTCGACCCACATCGAGCAAGTGCAGCGTTTGTAAAAGCGGTCAGCCTTTTTCGTGCAGGCTTTCAGATGTCTGCGATAGAGGGTAAGCATCTTCCATCTATCGTACGCCTATCGTACACAGGATTTCAAGTGCTACATAAGTCATTCACAGTAAACGACTTAAAAATGGTGGAGGCGGTGGGAGTCGAACCCACGTCCGAAACTACCGACAACAGAGAGCATTCATGCTTTTCCGCGTTCCTCTTTGTCTCGTCGCTGACGCTTAGAACGGGCGAAGACGCGGCGGCGACCAGTCTGATCAGTCTCATCGGACCCGCGCAGACGGAGCAGGGCGGACCAGCCTACTGTGCGACGATCGGTACCCGCCCGTAGGCGAAGCGGGAGCGATCGGCTACTTAATTAATTAAGCAGCAAGAGCCAGATTGCTGTTGGCACTTATGGTTTTGTGAGCGATTACGGGTGTCCACACCCCGGCATGCCTCTCTGCCGCAAGCAATCCCGTCGAAGCCGTGACGCCCCCATGTGTGGGCTGGCAGCAACTATGCTGTGGCACTCAAAGAACTGAGTTAAGTATACGCTGCGGGTCAAGGGCCCGGCGATGAATGCCGGGCAGGTGGGCGCTGGCGCGTTGGTGCCAGCCAGTTCAGCAAAGAGAGAAGGATAAGGACGAGGAAACAAACAATTGTCCAGCGGAACGAGAATACGCGTAGCGCACTCAAGGTCAGAACGAGACAATTGAGAAGGATGAGTATCCCGTATATGCACTGCTGACGGTTCGGGCGTAGCGTCGCATCTTCCATAGCAACAATGGAGTGCCCGGCCTTTTATGTACCAGTTCTCGTGAGAGAGACTGTACAAAAAGGAGCTGGAGATGGCGAAGGGCAAGAAGCATACACCTGAGCAGATTGTGAGTTTGCTGCGGCAGATTGAA
>Ga0182024_10025495_pt1 | contig 10436 bp, 7 predicted proteins | sample P32metaG_FD_120480 | JGI IMG/M metagenome (GOLD analysis project Ga0182024, IMG submission 120480) | Permafrost microbial communities from Stordalen Mire, Sweden - P3-2 metaG (Illumina Assembly) | ecosystem: Environmental > Terrestrial > Soil > Wetlands > Permafrost | place: Sweden: Stordalen...
CGGCGAAGGTGTTGAGCACGGCGCCGGCGGTGACGGTCAAAAACCCCGCGCCCGATCCGCCGACCAAGATCTGCCCGTTCGTGGTGCCGCCGGCGGTGCTGGTGGTCCAGGTGGTGCCGCTGCCGGTGAGCGTCATCGTGCCCGTGCCGCCGCCGGGCGAACCGACGTCGGCGATGGCGATCGGGCCGACGCAGGACCCGCTCGCTCCCGCGCTGACAGTCAGCGTGCCTGCGCTGGGGCCGCCGATGTAAAGAAGGTTGCCGATGGTCCACTTCGAGCCGGCGCCGGTCACGGTGACGCTCGATGCCCCTCCGCCGACGAATCCGCCGATCGTGGCATAGTTCGTGTCGCTGACGACTCCGCCGTTTTCGATTGTGAGTATGCCGCTTCCATTAAAGCCGACGTTGAACACTTGCTGCGTCATCCACTGCGAACCGCTGCCGGAGACGGTTGCGGTTCCCGAGCTTCCCGGATTGAAACCGAGGATGACGAAAGCGGAGGTGCTGCCATTGCAATTCACGACGCCCCCGCTGCTGATCGCCAGGCTGCCGGCGCCGTTATAGCCCACCACGAGATCGAGGCCGGAATGAGTCCAGGTCGCGCCAGGGCCGCTGACCGTGACGGAGGCGTTGGCCGTAGTGTTGGCGATCAGCGCATTTCCACTGGCTTCGGCGAAAGCGCCCGTGACGTTTAGCGCCCCGGCTTGGATATTCGTGTCGCCGCTGTAAGAATTCGCGTTGCTGGACAAGACCAGAGTGCCGGGGCCGAAATAGTTGAAGCCCGAACTGCCGGTAATGCTGCCGGTGAGAGTTGACTGGGCGCCGAGCGCGGCGCCCAAGCCGAGGTTCGAGACGTTGCTGAAGGAAAGATTGCTCGTGTAGTTTTGGAACTGCAGCGCTCCGCCGCTGATAAAGTTCACGCCGGTGGAAGTATTGCCGATGTCGGCGTCGGTGCTAATGGCCAGTACCGCGCCGACGTAGAGAAAAACGGGCTGGCCGGCCGGCAGCGCGGCGGTGTTGCCGACGACCAGCGTGCCATTGGAGACGTAGGTGTTGCCGGAGTAGGTATTTGTGTCGTTCAAAATCAAAGTGCCGGGACCGCTATAAGTGAAAAAAGTGTTGCCCGAAATGTTCCCGCTGAGGGTCGAAGGAGCGCCGGGCGCGGCGCCGAGGCTCAGCGCAGCGTCGTTGTTGAACGATAAGTTGCTGGTGTAATTGTTGAATTGCAGCGTGCCGCCGTTGAACGTGATGCCGCCGGCGCCGTTGTTGACGGCGGCGTCGGAGATGATCGCCAGCGTGCCGCCGGTGAGATTGGTCACGCCCGAATAGTTGTTCGTCCCGTTGAGCGTCAAAAACGAAGAGGTATCGGCGCCGGCGACGGTCAGGCCGCTGGTGCCCGAGATCGTCGCACTAATCGTGGGATTGAGCCCCGAGGCGACGGAGATCGTCGCCGGAGCGACGAGCGTCAGCGTGTCGCCCGCGGAGCCGCCGGCGACGGTATAGTTGCCGCTGCCAACTGCATTGAAATTCACCTCGCCCGCGACGACGGGGGTCGTGATGGTGATGGTTCCGGCCGTGCCGCCGTTGCCGATGGCGGCGGTATAGACGGTCGACGACGGGGCGGGCCAAACCACGTCGGCCGATCCGTTGGACCAATTGGCCACTGAGGTGCTCCAGTTGCCGCTGCCGTCGAGGGGCGCGGCGAAATTGCCGCCGCTGCTGTCCCAAGTGAGCGTGTTGGCCGCAAGCGCGGCCATCGGGGCCGACAACAGCCACGCCGCGGCGATCAAGGCGCACACAACATGACAAGACAGACTTATCACTCCGCGTTCACTCCGGCAAACCGGCAAAGATTTCATTGGTGCATCTCCGTCAAAAGGAAAGCGATGGTCTGGCCTCGGCCGTACCGCCACCCGCGCCGGCCGAAGCCAAACGTCAGTAGCAGGCGGGCGAATCCTGAACGTCAAGGGAACAGCGGTAGGGGGGAGGGAGGAACGATGCGCGAGGGTATTTTGGCGAGCAAATCTAGGCGCGACGGAGCCGGCAACGCTCATTCCAAAAACGTCGCCGACGGCCCGACAAACCAACCCGCGGCGCCACCGTGCCCCGCGGCAGCCGGACCCATATCCCGAGCCCGGCCATAGCCGCGAATATAAGTTCCCATTCCGGCGGGGGCAAGCAGATTCTGCGGCACGGCTAAAACTTGCTTTGGCCGGGCAGGATTGACTTGGGAGAACGCCGCTTGGCCGGCTACACTACCAGCATGCCCGTTCCGCCTACCATTCAGGATCCCGACGACAACCCGTACCGGTCGCCCGCAGTTCCAAAATTGCCGTGGGAGTTCGCGGCGGCGGAGGGGTGTCCGAGGCCGAACCGGCGACGGCGGTTTCCTTGGATGGCGGTAATGCTGTTTGTGGCCGGCCTGAACACATTCCTATTGTCTGGGATTATCGGAGCCGCGATCGGAATCGCCATATTGCTAGTGGTGGCCTCGATCGGCGGCATTTTGGGCCGGATGAACCGTTGGCCGTAGAGCCAACTGGCTTGTGCCCACGCTAGCGACGCCGAAAAATACTAGCGGCTACGCCGGGTTCGCTCGGACCGCCAGCCACAGGATCAGCATCGAGCCGCCGTTGAGCAGTGCATGCACCACCAGCGACGGCCAAATGCGATGCGTTCGCTGATAGAGATAGCCCAGCACCAGCGCCAGGAAAAAAAGCGGAATCGGCGCTAATCCTTGGCCCCAATGCGCCAGGGCGAAAATCGTCGAGCTGGCAACGATTGGCCACCGCTTCGGCCTGATGTCTGGCGGATCGGTTCGGCGGTCGAGGATCGCCGGCGAGCGATACGGATTCGGGTCGTCCGGCTGTCCGGCGTTTGGCATGACCGCGCCCGCGTCTTCACTGCCCGACAAGCCGGCGATGGCGTCCGGCACGTCCGTGCTGGAGTTTTGCATTCCATCAGCAGCGGCTCGTCGCGCCGCGTCGATCCTGGGCCAGCCGCGCAGCGGCAGCAGACGAATGAAGTTTCGGCCGTCCAGCGTGATCGTCTCCAGCCAGCCTTGCAACAGGACGCGGAAAAAAAACTCCTCGCAAAGCGGCGCAACCACAACGGCCAACGCCAGGCTGATCGCCAGCATTCCCGGGCCTGGGTGCTGGCGGTAGCTTTCGATCAAAGGATGCTCGTAGGGACGAAACTGCTCCAAACTCATTTGCAGCGCGGAAATCGGCGCCACCGCCGCCAGATAGGCCAGCCCGCCCAACGCGAAATCGTAGCCGATCCGCGGCGGGCGGAACCCCAAATCGGCCGCCGTCGCGCCGGCGCTCAGCCACATCAATCCGAGGGCAAACACCAGTGTTCCCAACTCGGCGGCCATGCTCGCCGCCAAATCCGGCGGGCCCATCACGTCCGGCGCTGCCCCACCATGGTAGATCGCCAACGCGCGATGCGCGGCAAAGCTTAGCAACCACAGCACCGCCAGCACCATGAGCAAGTCGAACCCATTCCAAGGAACCGACCGCCGCGGCTCGAACGGAATAAGCTGCCGCCCGGTCGCCAAGCGCCGGGCAATAATTCCCCAGACGATCGCGCTGCCTAGCGTGGCGGCCGCCCCGATGAGCACGAGCGGCAGCGGCATGACGGCTTCGGGAGGCATCGCTTAACCGTCTTTGCAAAGAAATCGAACGGCCCCGGCGTCAGCGGCGCAGCAGCCGGATTGCCGCGAACACGTAGGCCACGCCGGAAAGGACTGTCAGCAGCACGGCCCCCCAAACGGAAATCGTCAACAGTGGCGGGAGCCATGCCGGCTGGGCTATGCCGTCCTTGACGTGCCACAGCGTGAACAAACTGACCGGGGCGGCCACGCATTGGAGCACCATCTTCAGCTTGCCGGAGAGCGTGGCGCTGAAATCGGCCCCCTGCTGCTCCAGAAAGCTCCGCAGGGCCGTGACCATTAGCTCGCGCCCCACGACGACCACGGCCATTGCCGGCGTCAGCCCCGAGCCCTTCTCCGACAAGGCCGCCAGAAAAATGAACGTCCCGCAGATGATGATCTTGTCGACGAATGGATCGAGGATTCGCCCCAGCGTGGTCACCTGGTTGTAGCGCCGGGCCCAAAAGCCGTCGATCCAATCGGTCCCCGCCGCCACGATAAACAACCACGTGCTCCACCAGTATTGCTCGTGGGCGATCAGGAAGAAGAGCACGATCGCCAGAATCAAGCGGATCGTGGTCAGTTGATTGGGGACGTTTAGGATCGTGCGGCGATCGTATTGCAGGCCCTGGGGGTCTTCGGCGCGGATCGACATGCGCTGCCTCGGAATACGCTGCTTTGCTTTATCGCACGACCGAATTCAACCCGTTTTCGCCCGGCAAGCCGGGCGGCTTAAATTGCAATACGGAATTACCACGGTTTGCCGGCTGGGGCCGCGGCCAAATCATAGTCGCTGGTGGCGACGATTTCGCACGGCACGATCTGGCCCGCCTGGAGATTCCGCCCGGTGACATAGACCACGCCGTCAATTTCCGGGGCATCGGCGTAGGTTCGCCCGAGCCAAACATCTTTTTCCTTCGGCAGCGGGGCGTCGAGCAGCACGTCATGCCGCCGGCCCACCTGCCGGCGGTTCCAATCGAACGCGATTTCCTGCTGGGCCTGCATCAGGGCTTCGCGGCGAGATTGCTTCACCTCTTCGGGCAAGTGCCCCTCCATCCGCGCCGCCGGCGTGTCCGGCTCGAAGGAATAGGTGAACACCCCTAGCCGCTCGAACCGCTGCTGGCGGACGAACTCCAGCAGCTCCGCGAACTGTTCGTCCGTCTCGCCAGGAAAGCCGGTGATGAACGTCGTTCGCAGCACCAGGCCGGGAACGCGCTCGCGCAGTCGGCCCAATAATTCTACCGTCGGCCCGCGGCTCACCCGCCGCTGCATCCGCCGCAGCATCGTGTCGTTGATATGTTGCAGCGGAATATCGAAATACGGAATGATTTTTCCGCCCGCCGCGAGCAGGTCCATCAATTCGTCCGAAAAATGCTCTGGATAAAGATACAGCAGCCGGATCCAATCGAGCCCTTCGATGGCCACTAGCTCGCGGAGCAAATCGGCCAGCCGCGGCCGGCCGTACAAATCCATGCCGTAGTAAGTGGTGTCCTGGGCGACGATATTCAGCTCCCGCACGCCGTCGGCCGCCAGCTCGCGGGCTTCGGCCACGACTTCCTCGATCGGCTTGGTGGCATGTTTGCCCCGCATTTTCGGAATCGCGCAGAAGGTGCAAAGCCGGTCGCATCCCTCGGAGATTTTTAGATACGCATAATGCCGCGGCGTGATCCGCAGGCGAGCCCGATCGGACAGCGGCCGCGATGGGGCAGGCTGGAACACGGTCCGCTGCTCGGTCGCCGCGCCGAAAAAACGATCGGCCATTTTTGTGACATGCTCGCGGCCGAACACTCCGACCAGGCAATCGACCCCTGGGCAGGCGGCCAGCAGGGCATCTTTCTCGCGCTCGGCCAGGCAGCCGCTGACGATGACGCCTCGCGTTCCCCCCTCGCGCTTCAGTTGCAGCATCTCGCGGATCGCGCCGTACGACTCTTGCCGGGCTCGTTCGATGAAACCGCAGGTGTTCACGACCACGAAATCGGTTCCGGCCGGATCGCCGACGAGCCGATAGCCGTCTAACTGCAAAAGGCCCAGCATCCGCTCGCTATCCACCAGATTCTTGGGGCAGCCAAGGCTGACGAAGGCGTAAGTCCCCTTGGCGTCGGTTTTGGCTTCGGGAGCGAGCGTGGCGAAAGAGGTGGTCAACGGTTGGGTCTCGGGGGGAAAGTGTCTTGCCGCCGGGGTAGCGGACGGCCGTCAAAGTTCGAGCGCATTCCATCATACCCGGTGGGACCGCTTTCGGCGAGTCGGACACGATCGGCGGGCCGCCGCCGCTAGAAATGCGCCAGTCGGCCGGCCCCAGCCCCCGACGGCAATGTCCCCTTCTTCAGCAGATTTTCACACGGGGAAAGCGCGGAAATGAATCGCCAGCACAATCGCCGCCGCCGCGAGGCAGTAGAAGCCGAACCATTGCCAGCGCTGCTTTTCCAGCCATCGCGATAGCACCCAAAGAGCGACCAGCCCTGCCAGGCAGCTAAAAAACATCCCAGCCAATCCGGAGAAAAGCACCTCGGATAGACTTCGCTCGCCCAACTTGGCCAGCGCGTGCTCCGAAACAATCTTTGAAACCTCTCGGACAATAATCACGGGCGTAAGCAGCACGGAGAGCGCAAAGCTAAACTCCTCGGCTCGAATTCGGGCGATGCCGGCCAACATTCCCGCGGAAATCGTTGAGCCTGATCGCGAAAAGCCGCGAACGGGCAGCGCCATTCCTTGCACCGCGCCGATCAACGCCGACCGCCAAAGCCCGATTGACTCGCCGCGGGCCGGCGATCGCTGATCGCGAAACCCGGAGATGATAATTATCAGCCCGGCAGCGAACAGTCCGGAGGCGATCAGCGGAAGGTTGTCGAAAGTTTCCTCGATGTCGCCGTGAGTTCCGTCGGCGTGGCGGAGAAAAGTGTGCTCGATGCCAACGATAAGGGCTCCCCCGACGATGCCCGTCGCGATCGTGCCGGCAATCAGCGCCGGCACCTCTTGGCGAAGCCAGCGCCAGCGAGCGCGAAAATACCAAAGCACGGACAGCATCGTGCCCGTATGCAGCATCACCAGGAGAAAGGCCCATTCGTGATTCTGCTTCGTGTTAATGTCGAAACCGATTAGCCGCGCCGCCAGAACGACGTGTGCGGAACTGGAGATGGGAAGCAATTCGGCCGCCCCTTGAACGATTGCCAGCAGCAGGATTTGGAGAATATGCATGGGGGGAACAGGCTAGAGGTGAGAGGCTAGAGACCAGAGGGACAAAATGCGAAAGACAATAGCCGTGGGCGGAAGCCCACGGTTTGAGGCGCGGCAGGTCGCCGAATCTTCACTGCAAATATAGCTTGGCGGCGCGAAACGCGAAGCGGGAGTTCGCGGCGGAGGGGGGCGTGAGTTCCTCCGCGAACCGAGGGCTTCCGCCCACGGCTAGGGTCTTTCGTGTCGCGCGCCGTTTGCCTCTGGCCTCTCCCCTCTGGCCTCTCGCCTGTTCCCCGCCCCCTGTCCCCTGGCCCCTGAGTTTGGCATAATTCGTTATTCGCGGCTGGTGCCGCGGCTTCGCGGGGGAGCGAGTGGCAGTTGGGCAAAAGGGAACGGAATGTTCAGAAATCTTAGCACCGAAGGGCTTGGAGTTTCGGGGCATCAGAGCGAGATCATCGAGCTGGCCCTGTCATTCGGCTTTCAAGGAATCGACCTCGATCTGGCCGATTTTCAGCAGCAGGTCAAGGCGCAGGGCGTCGCCCATGCCCGGCGGCTGCTGGATAGCGCGCGGCTGAAATTCGGCACGTTTCCGCTCCCGCTAACATGGGACGACAGCGATGAAACCTATCAGCAAGGCTTGCAGGCTTTGGCCGAGCCGCTGAAATTAGCCGCTGATTTGGGGGCCAAACGGGCCATCACGATGCTGTCCCCGGCCAACGATATTCGCCCGTATCATGAGAATTTCGAGTTCCACCGCCGCCGGCTTTCGGAAGTTGGCGAGGCGCTGGCCCCGTTTGGAATTCAATTGGGGATCGGATTCGTCGCCCCGGCCGCGCTGCGGAAAGAGCGGGCCTATCAATTCATTCGCACGTTCGACGCGGCCGTGCTGCTGGCCGGGATGGTGCGGGCGGCGAATGTCGGAGTGATCGTCGATGCCTGGCAGCTTCATGCGGCCGGCAGTTCGCTCGACGACGTGCAAAAACTCGGCGGAAAGCCGATCGTGGCGGTTATTTTGTCCGACGCCCCGGCGGAAGTTCCCCCGGCCGATTTGACCGACGCGCAGCGGCTTTTGCCGGGCGAAACCGGCGCGATCGACTCCGCGGCCCTGTTGTCTCGGCTGGCTGCGCTGGGCTTCGATGGGCCGGTGACGCCGCGAATGCATCGCAGCCAGATTCACGGAATGCGGCGAGATCAGCTCGTCAAGCTGGCCGGCGAGCGGATGAAGCAGGCTTGGACGGGGGCCGGTCTTACCGCGCACGCTGCCGGGGCCGGCCGGGCCGGTCGCATCTGACATGCCGGAAGCGCCGAACCTGCCGCCGCTGCCGCTCTGTCGGCATCTGTTGTGACGGCTGGGGGGCCGGACAATTCGCTCCCCAACGCCTGCCGGGCAGAATTCGGTTATACGGCTCGCGTGGCCAGGTCGATTCGTTCAATGGCGGCGGCGAATCGCTCGCGCTGCCGCTTTGCAAACGGACTACCCCGGCCGACAGGCCGACCTCACGGACGAAATCGATGGATCGCCTGCGCACTCCTCGCGTTGCCGGATGGATGCTCGCCTGCGAGTTGGCAGCCTTTGCGGGCTGGACCGGCTGCGGCCCCGCGGCAAATTCTCCGGCTGAAAGCGGGCCTCCCGCGGCAACGGCGGCCGAAACCGGCGAGTCGCCCCGATTGCTGACGGACGTCAAACTCAATTCGCCGCAAATCAAGCTGGCCGCCTGGCCCGCGGACGCTGGTCCGGCTGGCGCGAGCAACGTTGGCCCGAGCGATCCATTCGACAGCGACACATTCCAATACGGCAACAGCTTTCCCATGCGGCTGGCGCAGTTGGGCCCAATTCCGCTGGGCAGCGATGGCCCAGAGCTGACGCCGCCGGAAGCCAAACCAGCCGAGCCGAGGCCAACTGAGCCGAAACCGGCCGCCGCGCCGTCCCCCCCTTCATCGGCTTGGCCACGCGCTGCCCCCTCCGCATGGCCCGCGGAAGTTGACGCAAAGCCGGTTGCACCTTCCATTGTCGCCCCGGCCGAGCCGCTGCGGTTCACGGCGCGCCCAACCCGGCGCACTCCGGAAATGGACGCGGTGATCCGCCGTGCCGAGGCGCTGAACCGGCATGCGTTCGAGCTGGCCGGTCACGGCGCGATCTATTCGGCCCGAAGCGAATTCATTCAGGCGATGCAAACCGTTGCCGACGCCCTGGACGCGCAGCAGGGAGAAAGCTGCCACCGACGGATGTTGGCCGCCGGACTGCAAGCCCTGCGCGAGCTCGACGATTTCGGCCGGCGCAGCGCCGAGCCGGGGCGCGACGCGGACATCGCCGCCATTGTCGCGGGGCATCAAACGCCCGTGCTGAAAAACGAATTGCCGGAAAGCTTGACCGCGACCACCGCGACGGCCCGCTATCTTACCTACGCCCAGGAACAATTGGCCGCCTCGGTGGCCGACATTCCGCCCGGCTCGGCGGCTCTTTATGGGCTGGGACGCATTTTCACGGTGCCCGAATCGGCGCATGGCCCAGTTGATCCGACACACGGGGCGAAGGCCATCGCGCTGCATCAGGCGGCGCTGATGGTCGACGGCCGGAATTATCCGGCGGCCAATGAATTGGGAGTTTTGCTTGTCCAATTCGGAGAGTTGCCCGCCGCTCGGGCCGCATTTTTACAAAGTCTGTCGGTCGCGGGGCAACCAGTGACGTGGCGGAATTTGTCAGCCGTTTCGGCAGCAATGGGAGACCGCCCTGGGGCGGACCAAGCCCAGCGCGAAGCGAGTTTGGCGACCAGCCGGCAGAACGGCGCGGCCGGCCAATTCGCCGGACCAGGGGGTCCCGTGCAATGGATGGACCCGGCGACATTCGCCCGCACAACGCCATTTAATATCGACGCAACACCCGGCTCGCAGCCCGGCCCCGGCAATCCGTTCGAACCGCAGCAGAAGAGCGTGGCAACGAGCCCTTATACGGCTCCGGCGAAGTATTAGGCGAAATCGTCAACTGAACGTTCGGTGGCAGGAGCGAAGAGGAAATGAAGACTTCGTGGATCCATGGGACCGGCGGTGCGATACGGCTGACCGCAGTCATCGTCGCGGCAGCAGTCGCGCTAACGGTTGTCGCGACTTCTTCTCCCTCTCCCTTGACGGGAGAGGGCCGGGGTGAGGGTGCAAACATCCGCATAGACGGCCGCTCCGAAAGCGCCGCCCTGCTCACCCGCAACCCCTGTCCCGCGAATTCGAAGGCGGATCGCGAAATCCGGCTCTGCCAAGCATATGGCCTCTGCGAAGCTTGCGACGCGCGGCAATGCGCGCCCTGGCAACCTTGCGGCTGGGACAATTACGGCCAATACGTCGAGCCGGCCCGGACTGCTCATGTGGCCTCCTATCGGCTACGAGTGGATGACGTGATGCGATGCGTCTATCGCCTCACCCGCAACGAAACCACGCGCCCGTATGAATTGAACGTCGGCGACGAGATTAAGGTCGAATCGTTCACCGATCCCAATCTGGATCGGAGCCTGATCGTGCAGCCGGACGGAACCATCACGCTCCGCCTATTGGGCCAGGTTCATGCCGCGCATCGCACCGTCGACCAGTTGCGCCTCGATCTCGATGAAACCTTCAAGAAG
>Ga0182024_10025496_pt1 | contig 10436 bp, 4 predicted proteins | sample P32metaG_FD_120480 | JGI IMG/M metagenome (GOLD analysis project Ga0182024, IMG submission 120480) | Permafrost microbial communities from Stordalen Mire, Sweden - P3-2 metaG (Illumina Assembly) | ecosystem: Environmental > Terrestrial > Soil > Wetlands > Permafrost | place: Sweden: Stordalen...
CCGGTGAACTTCGATACACATCCTTCCCGGTACCGGCACTGGCATCTGGCGGTCGACGATGCCGTCGCGACCCTGACCATGGAGGTCAACGAAGAAGCTGGCATTCGCCCGGGCTATCGCCTGAAGCTCAATTCCTATGATCTCGGTGTCGATATCGAACTGTACGATGCCTTACAACGCATCCGGTTCGAGTATCCCGAGGTGGGCGCGGTGATCATCACCAGCGGCAAGGAGCGGATATTCTGTTCCGGCGCGAACATCTTCATGCTCGGCCTGTCGAGTCACGCGTGGAAAGTGAATTTTTGCAAATTCACCAACGAGACTCGCAACGGCATCGAGGATTCGAGCGCGCACTCCGGCATCCGATTCATCGCCGCATGCAATGGCACGACCGCCGGCGGCGGTTACGAACTAGCACTCGCCTGCGATGAAATCGTCCTCATCGATGATCGCTCATCGGCGGTGAGCTTACCCGAGGTGCCTTTGCTTGGCGTGCTGCCGGGCACCGGTGGCCTGACCCGCTTGACCGACAAACGGCACGTGCGCCGTGACCTCGCCGACGTATTCTGTACCACGGTCGAAGGCGTACGCGGTCAGCGCGCCCGCGATTGGGGATTGGTCGACACGATCGTCAAGCCGCAGAATTTTCCGGATTACATCCAGCAACGCGCGCGGGCCCTCGCCGCGACGAGCGAGCGCCCCAAGGCCGCGGTGGGAGTTCCTCTTCCGCCGCTCGAGAGAATCAGCGACGCACGAGGCTTCCATTATCGATTCGTCGATGTTCGACTCGACCCCACAACACAGCTGGTCGAGTTGACCATCTCGGCACCCGACCCGGCCTCGCCCGCGTCACTCGACCGCGTTCTTGCCGCCGGCGCGCATTGGTGGCCATTGCAGATGGCACGAGAACTCGACGATGCCATTTTGAATCTGCGCACAAACTTTCTCGACTTCGGCGTGTGGGTATTGAAGACCCGCGGTGCGGCGCCGGCGGTGCTCGCCACGGACGCATTTCTTCTCGAACATCGCCGGCATTGGTTCGTCCGCGAAGTCATCGGTCAGTTACGGCGCACCTTCGCCCGACTCGACGTCTCGTCACGCTCGCTGTTCACGCTGATCGAGGCGGGCAGTTGCTTCGTGGGTTCGTTGCTCGAGCTGGCGTTCGCGTCGGATCGCATTTACATGTTGAATCAGGCCCTCGCCGAGGGCGGTCCCGAGCTGATTCTGTCCGAGGCCAATTTTGGCCTGCTGCCCGCCGTGCACGGGCAATCGCGAATCGAAGCCCGTTTCTACGGCGATGCTAAACTCACGGCGGCGGCACGGGCCGCCATCGGTGCCCCCCTCGACGTCCCGTCCGCGCAGTCCCTGGGGCTCATCACCTTCGGGCCCGACGCCCTCGATTGGGACGATGAGATTCGCATCGCGCTCGAAGAACGCCGTGCGCTATCGCCCGATGCTTTGAGCGGCATGGAAGCCAACTTGCGCTTTGGCCCGGGCGAGACGCTGGAAACACGGGTATTCGGCCGCTTGTCGGCGTGGCAGAACTGGATATTCATCCGTCCCAACGCCGTGGGCGAAACCGGCGCTCTGAAAGTCTTCGGCACCGGCCGCAAGGCGAAATTCAACCGCGATCGCATCTAGGAAAATCCATCCATGACCATTACCTACGCGGACAAGATTCCCAACAACGTCGATCTCGGCAGCGACAAAGTATTGCAGCGTGCGCTCGAACACTGGCAGCCCGAGTTTCTCAAGTGGTGGATGGACATGGGCCCGGAGGGTTCACACAGCACCGAGGTGTACCTGCGAACCGCCGTCAGTGTCCACCCAAGCGGCTGGGCGAATTTCGACTACGTGAAAATGCCCGAGTACCGTTGGGGGATTTTCCTCTCGCCCGCCGATGGCGCGCGCAAGGTCAATTTCGGCGATCATAAGGGCGAACCCGTCTGGCAAGACGTTCCCGGCGAACACCGCGCCAACTTGCGCCGCATCATCGTCACCCAAGGCGACACGGAACCCGCCTCGGTTGAACAGCAACGTCATCTCGGTCTCACCTGTCCGTCGCTGTACGACTTGCGCAACTTATTTCAGGTCAACGTCGAAGAGGGCCGCCACCTGTGGGCCATGGTGTACTTGCTGCATCGGTATTTCGGCCGCGACGGCCGTGAAGAGGCCGAGGCGCTGCTGCAACGCCGCTCCGGAGATCGCGACAATCCGCGGATTCTGGGGGCGTTCAACGAGAAGACCCCTGACTGGCTGGCATTCTTCATGTTTACCTACTTCACGGACCGCGATGGAAAATTCCAGCTCCTGGCCTTGACCGAGTCCGGCTTCGATCCCTTGGCCCGCACCACGCGCTTCATGCTGATGGAAGAGGCACATCACATGTACGTCGGTGAATCCGGCGTCGGCCGTGTCATCCACCGCACCTGCGAAGTCATGGCCGAGCACAAGACCGACGATCCGGCCACGCTGCGTGCGCTGGGCGTCATCGACCTGCCGACCATCCAGCGCTACCTCAATCTTCATTTCAGCGTGACCATTGATCTCTTCGGCGCGGATGTCTCCTCGAATGCCGCCACGTTTTACTCGAGCGGTCTCAAGGGGCGCTACGAGGAGACGAAATTCGACGACGATCATCTGCTGCGGGACGCGGTCTATCCCGTTATGCAGGTCATTGACGGACGCATGGTGACGAGCGAGGCACCGGCCCTCAATGCGCTCAATGAAAAGCTTCGCGACGACTACATCAAGGATACCGTCGCCGGGGTCGGCCGCTGGAACCGCATCATCCAAAAGGCGGGAATCCCCTCCGAGCTAACCGTCCCGCACAAGGCGTTCAATCGGAAGATCGGGCCGCTGGCGGGGCTCAAGATCGCACCGGACGGGCGCGTCATCAGCGAGGCGGAGTGGGCCGGAAAGCAGCGCGAATGGCTCGCCACCGACGAGGATCGGGCTTTCGTTGCCTCGCTAATGGGCCGAGTAGCCGCTCCCGGCGTGTACGCTAATTGGATATCGCCGCCGACTCTCGCAATCAACAAGCAACCGAGAGACTTCGAGTTCGTGCGCTTCAACTAGTCAAGGGTTCACGCGGTTCCACACAATCTTTCCGATAATGGGCGCTTCAGTTCCGGATCAGGCGGTAGGAGTCTAACCTACGTGGTCGATGTTCAAGGCATCGCTGGGATAACGGCAACCCACACCTGAATAAAGGTGGATCAGGCGGCTGGAATCGAACCAGCGTTGGCACCGTTTCAGAGACGGGCTGTGATGCCAGCAACACACACCTGAGAAAGATTGGCGGGTCAGTAACGAGTTGCACGCTACTTTGCAGTTTTGGAGGCTGCTACCTCTCTCCGAGGACCGACCCGAGAATTGGCGGAGAGCACTGCCCCCGAGGCAGATGCCATTTTATTGACACGAACTGATTTCCAATCAGTCTCGGCACCCTGGCCGATTAACTCTCCCTACCTTGGTGGGACCTGAAGGAAATCGAACCTTCGCGTGCTACCACTAGCACTATGTCGGCGTGGTCCCGAGGGCAGGAGTCGAACCTGCAACAACAAGCCTTCGGAGGGCTCGCGCCGTAGTCCGCCGGCCTCGAGGAATTGGTACCGCTGGTGTGAGTCGAACACACAAAACCAAAGGTCGTAGCTTCGGCCCCGTAATCCGCCGGCAGCGGTATAAATGACGGCGTGCTGCCATTACACTAAGTGACGCCCTGAGAGCGCCCCTGCGGGGATCGAACCCGCGCCTCCGTCTGCTCTGGTTGTCCACCCTGGTGTTGATCCAGGCCGTCCCCGCTAATCTGGCAGGTTTCAGCGGGATATAAATCCGCTCCGCACGCCGGTGCTGTGGACAAAAAAGTTGGTAGCGGGCTCCGGTAATGCTCCGGACTCGGAACCGGGTTATGAGCCCAGCCGGATCGCTTGATCGCCCGCAATAAAATTGGTGCCGAGACCTGGGATCGAACCAAGTTTTCTAGTTCTTCAAACTAGCGCTATCACCAGACTAGCTCTCTCGGCGAATTGGTGCCCTACTGTGGATTCGAACCACAACGTAAAACAGGTTTGAGCTGTTCTCCTCTGCCAGTTGGGATACTAGGGCGTGGTGCGTCAAGATGGATTCGAACCATCACTGTCGCGGATTTTAAGTTCGCGGCCTCTGCCGTTGGGCTACTGACGCATTGGTCTCGCTAGTTGGATTCGAACCAACGATGATCGATGTAGGAAATCGAATAGCGTCCATCGGCCGCGAGATGGTCTCCCCGGTTGGAGTCGAACCAACGTAAAGCGATTTAGAAACTCGCAGCCGTTCATGCGGGCGGGAAGAATTGGAGCGGCATGCGGGGATCGAACTCGCCAGGGCTTCTTTGGCAAAGACGCCTCGCACCGTGCTGTATACCGCGTTTGGTCGGCCGCAAAGGAATCGAACCTTAAGTCGCGAGATTATCAGTCCCGTGCTCTGCCACTGAGCTAGCAGCCGAAATTGGTCAGAGCGGCAAGACTCGAACTTGCATAGTCTCGGTTCCAAGCCGAGTGATCAACCTTTGACCCACACTCTGAAATTTGACACGTCGACTGGATTCGAACCAGCGTAAGCAACGCTCTGCAGGCGTGCGCATCGCCTCTCTGCCACGACGTGATGAATTGGGGCGAACGATGGGAGTCGAACCCATTAAAGGGAGGTCACAGCTCCCGGTCTATACCGATTGACTTCGATCGCCATTGAACTGGTAGCCCCGGTGAGACTTGAACTCACAATTCCGAAGACGCCAGTTTCTAAGACTGGTGCGTATGCATTCCGCCACGGGGCCATAAACTGAAACAGAAAGCTCATCGCTGGTGCCGCATAGGCATCGCGAAGTCTCGGCGGGCCGCGCGTCCCGCTCTTACCGACATACTCTTACAGCTCGCATAAGAGAGCAGCTAACTCTCTACAGACGAGATTCCTGTTTGGTGCTCCAACAGGGAATCGAACCCTGATCTACTGATTGAGAATCAGTCGGTCTAGCGACCAACCTATAGGAGCGAATTGGCGAACCGTGTGGGTGTCGATCGCACCTTGCGAGCTTGAAAGGCACGCGACCTCACCGGAAGTCAAACGGTTCAAAAATGTGGACCTCCAGAGACTCGAACTCTGCTCTGCTGCATTGCAAGTGCTGCATGGGTTCCCCGCCCGAAGCCCGTAAAACGTTGGAGCGCTTGGCTCCGCTGCGCACTGTGACCTGAAGTGCATAGGGTCCGTTTTCCCCACATCAACGGACAAAGTTCAAAGGTCAAATTGGTGGGTCGCCAAGGAGTCGAACCTTGCTTTTCCGGTTAAGAGCCGGATACTTCGCCGACAAAGTTTGCAACCCAAAGTTGGTGCGTCGCCAAGGAATCAAACCTTGCGAGTCCGAAGACACGCGGGTTACAGCCGCGGCGGCCTTCATAGCCGTATAGCAACGCATTGACTGGTACCCCCGGCAGATTGAGTGCCTGCACGCTTTCGGATGTAAGCCGAATGCTCTTCACGATTGAGCTACAGGGGTGTAAGAACATAAAATTGGCGGGCGATACCAGATTCGAACTGGTGGTTTCTCCCTCGACAGGGGAGTGCATTGAGCCGCTATGCTAATCGCCCAAAATGGCTGCGGACTCTGGAATCGAACCAGACTCTTTCTCGTTAACGGCGAGGCGCATCACCTTGATGCTAATCCGCAAATAAAGTGGAGCGGGATAAGGGAGTCGAACCCTTTTCCACAGCTTGGAAGGCTGGTGCCCGGCCGTTCGGCCAACCCCGCTCAAGACAGCCGCATTGTTAAAGAACAACCGGTGGTTGGGTATCGGGGTTTGGAGCTAGAGGGATTTTCCCTCTGGTTTTCTTGGCCCCGGCATGGCACCGGGGGCCACGCGCGTCAATCGACGGAAATACCTGTGACGAGTCTATAATCGGGCCGCACGGTCGCGGTCCCGGGGAGACTCGGGCAATAGATGAAATGGCGTTGCGTGGATTTCGACATGGGCGCGATGTTAGTGCCGCGCACGCGAACAGTCAAATATTGTGGTGCCGGGTGTGATATCCATCCGCTCTACGACCTTCGAGTGCTCACCCGGCTATTCCTCGCGCCCGACTAATCCGGCCCACTCTAAACCGAATCGGGCTAGGTACTTGCGTAGCCTATCTGAGTCGTTGATCGTACGGCGTCGCGATCGACTGGCACCGAATAGGGCGCGGCCGGCATCCGCGATGGACCGCGACCGCCGGCAGACACCGACCACGGATTCCAATTGCAGCCGGTCAAAGGCGTCAAGCTCATTCAGCGTGGCGTCCGGTAGCATGCCGCTCAGAATATCGCTGCTGGGTTCGGCCCAATGTTCTTGCAGACGCCCGATTTCATCCGTTACCAACTGTTCGGTGATTCGCCCCCCATCCGCAAGCGTAGCCATGCGCGTGATCGCGGCCGACAGCTCGCGAAAATTTCCTGCCCAGAGTGCGTCCGGTGAGGTGGCAAAGCGAATGAAGGCGCGGCGCGCCTCGGCATTGAAGCGGACCGTGGAAGACGATTGTTGCGTGTGTCGCTCGAGTTCGTAATCGATATTCGGCTCGATATCCTCCGGTCGATCGCGTAGCGCGGGAAGGCGAAACGTCCAATGATTGATTCGCGCCAGAAGATCGTCGCGGAAGCGGCCCGCGCGCACATCGCTGCGCAGATCGTGGTTAGTGCCCGCGATCAATTGGAAGTCGCTCTGCGCCTCTTGGTCCGATCCCATCGGAAAGAAACGCTTCTCCTCGATCGCGCGCAGCAGCATCGCCTGCTCGTCCGCGCCCAATTCACCTATTTCATCGAGAAACACGATTCCAAGATGCGCCTTCTTGAGCAGCCCGGCGCGTTCGGTTTGAGCCCCCGTAAATGCACCTTTGGAATGCCCAAAAAGCGTCGACATCGCGGCATCGCCGCGCAGCGTCGCGCAATTGACCTCGACGAAGGCTCCCTGCAGTTGATGACGTGCCTTTTTGAGTTCGTAGATCCGACTCGCGAGCTGCGATTTGCCCGCACCTGTCGGGCCTATTAATAGGACCGGCGATCGGGATCGAATGGCGACCCGCTCAATATCGTCAATCAGACGGTTGAACGCCGGGTTGCGTGTGTGGATCCCTGACTTCAGAAATGCGGTGCTATCTTGCTTCTCGCGCGCGAAGCGCGCCGCCAACTGATCGTATTTTGAGAGATCGAGATCGATGATCGCGTAGGAGCCGACACTGTCGAGGTTTTGCCGGCGCGGCGGCGAGGATTGCAGCAATTCGGCCGGGAAATAGCGCGCCTCGGTCAGCAGGAACATGCAGATCTGAGCGACATGCGTACCGGTCGTGATGTGCATGAGGTACCGCTCATGCTCCACGTCGAACGTGTAGCCGCGCGCGAATTCGTGGAGCAGCCCATACACCTCTTGAAAATCCCAGGGGTTGCGCGGATCTACCAGATGCAATTTGACCGTAGTCTCGGGCGAAGCTGTGCCAATGTCCTCGACGAGCTGCTCAGCGAGCTTGTGGAATGGCCGGGAATACAGCAGATCCAACCGATGCACGAGGAAGTCTTCGTGCTGGCAGATGGAGACCGTCGGGCGCCATTTCTCCCAGCGCGCCGTGGTACCGCCGGCGTCCAGGGTTGAGCCGAGAAATCCGATGACCACGTTTCTCATAAGGCTAGCTTAAAAGATATATGGTGCGCGTACCATCTATGATCCACCGATCTCGTTCGGACCGATAAGCCGTCGCTTTAAGGCTGCTTTAAGGCACATTCATAAATAAACTCAAGAAATTCAATCAATTATGGGAATCACTCCCGAGGAGCCAAGACTTGGCCCGCGGGTTGCTCTGTTCTCCGTGCAAATCAGGAAAAGCACGACCGGGCGGCGCCATAGGGGCGCCGTCGATTTCCGACCGGCAGCACGGATCGACTGAGAACGCAGATGGCCGCATGGAGAATAGGGTTATGAGCGAGCACAACTACGAAGTCATGGAAAGCGAGGGCGGTCGTCACATCAAGATGTGGACGCGCGGTGTGCCCGTCGAGGACGAGGCACGCGAGCAGCTTGCCCGGACTTCCACGATGCCGTTCATCTTTCGGCACCTCGCCGTGATGCCGGATGTGCACGTCGGTAAGGGCTCGACGATTGGCAGCGTGATCCCAACGCTGCATGCGGTTATCCCGGCTGCGGTCGGTGTTGATATCGGCTGCGGCATGATGGCGGCCAAGACGACCTTGACCGCGGCCGACCTCCCGGACTCCTTAAGCGAGATTCGTTCGGCTATCGAGCGAGCCGTTCCGCATGGGCGAACCGTCGGTAAGCGTGATAAGGGCGCCTGGGGTGAGCAGCCGCCACCTGCGGCCGATGCCGCCTGGGCGACGCTCGCGGAACCGTTTGCGCGTCTCGTCGAGAAGCATCCGCGACTCAAGAACACGAACAACCGCGCACACTTGGGAACGCTCGGTACGGGCAATCACTTCATCGAGGTGTGCCTCGATGAGGCGAACGCGGTGTGGTTCATGCTTCACAGCGGTTCGCGCGGCGTGGGGAATGCGATCGGCTCCCACTTCATTGAACTTGCGAAGAAGGATATGCAGACCTGGATGATCAATCTTCCCGATAAGGATCTTGCTTACTTCCCTGAGGGAACCGAACACTTCGATGACTACGTCGAGGCGGTCGAGTGGGCGCAGAACTTCGCACAACAGAATCGGGAAGTCATGATGCAGACCGTGGTGCGCGCGGTGCGCGAGACGATTCCGAAGGCGTTTGAGACGCATGTGGAGGCGATCAATTGCCATCACAACTACGTCTCGCGGGAGAATCATTTCGGCGAGAACATTCTCGTGACGCGAAAGGGGGCTGTACGCGCCCGTAAGGGCGAGTTCGGGATCATTCCTGGCAGCATGGGCGCGCGGTCGTATATCGTGCGCGGTCTCGGCAACGCGGAGAGCTTCGATAGCTGTAGCCACGGCGCGGGGCGGGCCATGTCCCGTACCGAGGCGCGGCGTCGTTTCACGATCGATGATCACGCGGCAGCGACCGCCGGTGTCGAGTGCCGTAAGGACAAGGAGGTCATCGATGAGACGCCTGCGGCTTACAAGGATATTGATGCCGTGATGCACGCGCAGCGTGATCTCGTGGAGATCGTTCATACGCTGAAGCAGATTGTCTGCGTCAAGGGATGACGATGATTGAGATCGATGGAGCGGAAGACGAAGGGGGAGGGCAGGTCTTGCGATCTGCGCTCTCCCTTTCTATTTGCACGAATCAGCCCTTTCGAATCGACAACATCCGGGGAAAGCGCGAGAAGCCAGGATTGATGCGCCAGCATCTGACCGCCGTGCGTGCGGCGGTCGAAATATGCGACGCGAGCGTTTCCGGCGATGAAGTCGGCTCAACGCAACTCACATTCCGGCCGGGGGCCGTCAAGCCGGGCAACTACAGTTTCTCGATCGGGACCGCCGGCAGCTGCACGCTGGTTCTGCAGACTGTACTGCCGCCGCTGTTGACTGCGTCGGGCTCAAGTCAGATTCGGTTTTCGGGAGGAACGCACAACAAGGCGTCGCCGCCGGTCGACTTCCTGCAGCGCGCGTATCTGCCGCTTGTCGAGCGCATGGGACCGAAAGTGAGTCTTGACCTCGTGCGCCATGGTTTTTACCCGCGCGGCGGCGGCGAGATCCTGGCAACCATCACGCCAGTGCCCCGACTCTCACACTTAAGTCTCATGGAGCGCGGCAGCCGTCGTGGAAGCTATGCGGAAGCATACATTGCTGCAATTCCTTTGCACGTCGCTCAGCGTGAACTGGAGATCGTCGGCAAAATGCTCAACTGGCCGGGCGAGCAACTGCATGTGCGTGGTCTAGCAAATGACGTCGGGCCGGGTAATGCGCTCACGATTACGGTCGAGCACGAAGCAGTCACGGAAGTATTTACGGGATTCGGAGAGAAGGGCGTCGCAGCGGAGCAGGTTGCCAAGGGTGCCGCAGAGCGCGCCCGAGCCTATTTGGCGGCTCCGGTTGCTGTTGGCCGACATTTGGCCGATCAACTGCTCCTGCCGATAGCATTGGCGGGCGGCGGCGAATTCGCGACGCTTCCTGTGAGCGCGCACTTTCAGTCGCTTGCGTCGATCATTGAGGCCTTTGTTGGATGCCACGTGTCCGCCATTTCAAGTGATGGGGTCGTTCATGCGAGGATCGGCGAGCGAGGTCCGAAAAGCGGGCGTGTAGTTCGCTAGAGCAGGCGCTGACGGAAGAAATCTTCCGGTCGATGGCGGCGCCTCAATCTTAACTGACTTAGCCATCGCGCTTTGTCTCCGGTCGGACGGAGGCATTACATAGTCGCCTGCCGCACCGGGAGCACCTCAGTCGCTTTACCCGTACTCGACCGTCTTAGATCGCACCGCAACCATCTCCGGCAGCC
>Ga0182024_10025497_pt1 | contig 10436 bp, 7 predicted proteins | sample P32metaG_FD_120480 | JGI IMG/M metagenome (GOLD analysis project Ga0182024, IMG submission 120480) | Permafrost microbial communities from Stordalen Mire, Sweden - P3-2 metaG (Illumina Assembly) | ecosystem: Environmental > Terrestrial > Soil > Wetlands > Permafrost | place: Sweden: Stordalen...
CAATCTCTGCGCGATCGCCACCCAGACCGCCAACCTGCGCGTCTTCCCGCCCGACGTGAACCGTTAGGCGGGGCGCTCGACTTCGAGCACTGTGCGTTCGGTCGGAAGCGCGTCGTACAGGTCGGCGACCAGGTCGGCGCGTACGCCTTTGCGCTCGGCGTCGTCCCACAGGTTGACGAATTGGTGCGGGTCGTCGTCGACCGCGTACAGCTCGCCTTCGGTGCCTTCGTACGCGACCGGGCTGACCGGCCCGATACCGCCGCCGAACATGCCCGTCTGCGCGAACCACTTCTCCAAACCGTTCGGTTCACCGATCGTCGATTTCTCGTACACCGTGCACAGCCAGCCGTCGCGGTAGATCGAACGGAGGTGCATGCCGTAGCCGGGAAACTGCGAGTCCCACTCGCACAGCACCCGTTCACGACCCGAACCCTGACCGGTCGGAAGGGGCGTGCCCTGCACCCAGCCGGGCACGGGCACGCCCGCGATCTCGCAGAACGTCGGCGCGAGGTCGAGCTGACCGACCGGTTCTCGAACGACTGCGGGCGACACGCCGGCCGAAGGTGCCGGCTGCCACACCATGGGAAGTCGCATGAGCGAGTCGGTGTGAAATGGGCCTTTGAACACAAGTCCGTAGTCCCCTTGGAGCTCACCGTGGTCGGTCGTGAAGAACACGTCTGTGTGCTCGGCCCATCCGCGCGCAGACACCCGTGCCAGCACCCGTCCGCAGGCTTCGTCGATGAGCTCGTTCATGATGTGAGTCATCGCGTTGATCTCGCGGATGTTGTCGGCACTGACGTTCTGCGGGCGGTACGTCCCGGGTCCGCCTTCAGCATTGATCCATTCACCGTTCCACAACGCGAGCCAGTGTGCCGGCTTGCCCGAAAGGACGCGCTCGACGTCCTCGTCCGTGCCGGGATGGCCGGACGGCAGGTCAAGGTCACGCCAATTGCAGCGGTGCAGCTCAGACTCAGGCGGGTCCCACGGATGATGCGGATCGGGAAATGACATCCACACGAACCAGTCGGCGTCGTCGGGCAACGAGTCGAGGTAGGCGATCGTGCGATCGGCGACCCAATCGGTGTGATACCAGTCGCGCGGGATCGGATTGAGGCGCGTCTCCGGCGCGCCGGTCTCGCCACCCGGTTCGGCCGCGAGCAGCGGCGAGAAGCCCTTCGTCGCGTCGATGCCGTGCGTGTCGATCAGCCAACGTCCGTAGTGTTGGAGCGCGCGCTTGCCGACCGCGGGCACGTGCATGGCGAGCTCGGCATGCTCGAAACCACGGTAGGGGCCGACGAGACCCTGCTCCGACATGAAGTTCTCTTGCCAGTGGAGTTGCAGGTCGAAGCCCGGCTCGAAGTGGGCTTTGCCGAGCAGCGCCGTGTGGTAGCCGGCCGCGTCGCGCAAGTACTCGGCGATCGACGGGGCGTCATCCGGCAACGGAACACCGTTGGCGATCACGCCGTGCGTGCGCACGTATTGTCCCGTCAGCATCGTCGAACGCGCCGGCATGCAGACCGTGTTCTGGTTGTAGGCCCGCTCGTAGCGGACCCCGCGCGCGGCCAGCCCGTCAACGACCGGCGTACGTGCGATCGTCCCGCCGTTGCAGCCGAGCGAGTCGTAGCGCTGCTGATCGGTTGTGACGAACAGGATCTTGCGCCCCATATCCCGCCTCTCGGTGCAGTTCAGATGTCGAGCAGGGTGCGAATCGCGTTCGTGAGGACCCGACGAGCCCGAGCCACGGACAAGCCCTGCGCGGCCCGCAACCGATTCCAGGTGTCCCACGACGCGAGCGCGTCGATCGCGTCGGCGACGTCGGGCGGGACGCCGGGAAACGCCCGATCGATTTGGCGTCGCAAGGTGCGGTCGACCCGGGCGAGACTCGCCGCGATGGTCGGCGAACTCGCCAGCCACAGCAGTGCGGCACGACGTACCGGTGTGACGCCCTCAAAGATCGCGGCGCGTTGGTCGACGAGTTGGACAACGCGCTCGTCGATCGGGCTGGTCATGTCGATCGGGACGGCCAAGCGGGAGAAACGATCCCACTGTCGCTGAGCGACCGCGCCGCGCAGCGCCTCGACGTCAACGAAGTGGTTGTGTACCGAACGCGCCGACAGGCCGGCCCGCTCGGCAACCTGTTGCACGCTCGGGAGTAGGGTCCCTTCGTTGTAACAGGCGATCAGCGCGTCGATAATCGCCTCCCGGTTCCGAGCTCCTCGCCGGATCCGACCATCGACGACCGTCACGAGGTCCATCCAACACTCCTTGCAGTCTGCCTGCAAGTAGAACGAGGAGCGGCCGCGTCGGGCGCAACGCACCGCGACGCGCCCCGACGCGCCTACGTCGGCGTGGAGGGACACCGACGTCTCGCCCTGCGGGTTCGGGCCCGACCGTGAGCCGTCAGACCCGCAGTCCGACCATGTCGGTGCCGACGTTGCGCTCCAATCCAACTCTCGATCGTGGATGTGACCGATGTCACCCAGGTCGGGGCTCGCCGATCGGCGTAGCGTTCACGTCGTGACGACGAGCGAGACCCCCGACACCGGCTACCTCCCGGTGATGCTCAACCCGTTCGAGCCGGGTTTCTTCGACAATCCGTACGCGCAATACGCTCTCGTGCGCGCGCAGGACCCGGTGCACATGAGCCCGCTCGGGGTGCTGGTGCTGTTCGGTTACGAGGACGTCTCCCGGGCGTTGCGCGACCCGAACCTCAGCGTCGAACAGCGGCACGCCAAGCCGCTCGCCGTCACGATGGATGCCGACATCCAAGCGATGTTCGAAGAACGCCGTGAGGGTGGCACGCACACGATGCTCAACCTCGACCCGCCCGATCACCATCGGTTACGGCGGCTCGTCTCGAAGGTCTTCACTCCGCGTACCGTCGAAGCATTACAGCCACGGATCTGCCAACTCGTCGACGAGCATCTCGATGCTGTCGTGGCCCGCGGGACCGACGAGATGGACCTCATCGCCGATCTCGCGTTCCCGCTCCCGTTCGTTGTGATATCAGAGATGCTCGGGATCCCTGAAGGCCGCGACCGCAACCAGCTGCGCGAATGGTCCGGCGCGGTGGTGAAGACCTTCGACCCAATCCTCACCCGTGCGGAACAGCTTGCGGCGTTCGACGCGGTCGACAACATCATCGCCTACGTCAACGAGACGATCGACTGGAAACGTTCGCACCCGGCGGCCGACCTTTTGTCCGCGCTGATCGCCGCGGAAGACGAAGGCGATCGCCTGAGCGCGCAGGAGCTGGTCGAGCAGGTGATGCTGTTGTACGTCGCCGGGCACGAGACGACCGTGAACCTGATCGGGAACGGCACGCTCGCACTGCTGCGCGATCGCGGACAGCTCGAGCTGCTCCAGACCGATCCGTCGGTCGACGCGAACCTGCCCGATGAACTGTTGCGTTTCGACGGTCCAGTACAGATGAGCCGACGGGTGACCCTGAAGCCGTACGAGCTCGACGGTCACACCATCGAGCCCGGAACGATCTTGATGACCTGCCTCGGGTCGGCGAATCGCGACCCGCTCAAGTGGGGCGACACCGGCGACCGGGTTGACCTGCGTCGTTCGGACTCCAATCAGCACGTGGCGTTCGGTGGCGGATTCCATTCGTGCCTCGGCGCGCATCTCGCCCGGCTCGAAGCCCGCATCGCGATCGGCACGTTGGTGCGCCGCTTCCCCACCGTCGAACTGGCGACCGATCGACCCGAATGGAACGGCCGCATCGTGCTGCGCGGCCTCACGAGTCTTGCGCTGGCGATCGGCTCCTGACCGGCGGTTACGGCCGGCGGGGACGGTTGGTCCAACCGCCTTCTTCGGTCGGGAACCAGCCGCTCGCGGCGAGCGTGCCCCCGTCGGGGTGCACCGTCGTACCGGTGACGAACCCTGCGAGGTCGGAGGCCAGGAACAACGCAACGCCCGCAGTGTCGGCCGGGGCACCGAACCGGCCGAGCGGAACCCACGACGGGATGAGGTGTTCGTCGTCCGCCCCCACCCAGCGCGAGTACGGCACTTGCAGTGTCTCGGTCACGTCGGGCGCGATCGCGTTCACCCGGATCCGGTAACGCCCGTACTCGACCGCCAGACTGCGGGTGAGGCCGGTGATCGCGGCCTTGAACGCCGAGTAGACCGCCCGGGTGGGAATCGCCCGGAACGCCTCGATGGTCGAGACGTTCACGATGCTGCCGCCGTCACCCTGGGCGACGAGGACCGGCAGCACCGCGCGTGCGCACGAGAGCACATGGCCGAGATTGACCCGGTAGAGCTCGTCCCACTCTTCGTCTGACTGTTCGTGGAAGGCCTTGCGCGCACCGCCGTAGTGGCCGACGTTGTTGACGAGGACGTCAAGACGACCGAACTCGTCGCGTGCCGCGGTCACCAACGCGTCGGCGACGCCGCGGTCGCGTACATCGGCGACCACCGTGACGGCGCGGCCGCCGTCGCCCGTGATCGCGAGCTGGGTTTCGCGGGCGCGTTCGTGGTCGATCTCCGCGATGACCACTGCGGCGCCTTGGCGTGCGAAGCATTCAGAGACGCCACGTCCGATCCCTCCACCACCGCCGGTGACGATCGCGACTTTGCCGACGAGCAGGTCACCCACGGTTGCGGACGCTAGCTAGCCCGCAACCGTGGGATCGAACCGTTAGACCAGCGCCAGCTCCAATACCTCACGCACGTTGCGCACAGGATGGAACTGCATCGCCGCACGGACCGCTTCCGGTACGTCGTCGAGGTCGGGCTCGTTGTCGATCGGCAAGATCACGTCGGTGAGTCCGGCACGATGTGCGGCGAGCACCTTCTGTTTCAGCCCGCCGATCGGCAACACACGGCCTTGCAACGTGACTTCGCCGGTCATGCCGACTTCTGGCTTCACCGGCCGGCCGGTGACCAACGACGCGAGCGCAGTGGTCATCGTGATGCCGGCCGACGGACCGTCCTTCGGCACCGCGCCTGACGGGACATGCAGGTGGAAACGTCGGTGATCGAACGCTCCCGGCGGCACGTCGAGCTCTTCGGCGTTGGCCCGCACGAACGACAATGCGATTTGCGCCGACTCCGACATCACGTCGCCGAGCTGTCCGGTCACTTGGAGACCGGGTTCGCCGTCCATCGCCGTGACCTCGATCGTCAGCACGTCACCGCCGGCACCCGTCACCGCGAGTCCGGTCGCCAGACCGGGCACCGGGGCGCGGGTCGCGTCGTCGGTGTGGAAGCGCGGCCGCCCGACGTACTCGTTGAGCGTGTCGGTATCGACGACGACCGTCGTCGTCTCGCCGCCCGCGACTTTGCGCGCGGCTTTGCGTACCGCCTTGGCGAGCTGACGCTCGAGGTTCCGCACGCCGGCTTCGCGTGTCCAGCCTTCAACGAGTGCATGCAATGCCACGTCGGTGATCTCCAGCTCGTCGTCGCGCAAGCCCGCCTTCTCGCGTTGGCGCGGGAACAAGTGATGCTTGGCGATCGCGACCTTTTCGTCTTCGGTGTAGCCGTCGAGTTGCACGAGCTCCATCCGGTCGAGCAACGGTCCGGGGATCGTGTCGAGCACGTTGGCGGTCGTCAGGAACAACACGTCGGACAGGTCCAGGTCGAGTTCGAGGTAGTGGTCACGGAAGGTGTGGTTCTGCGCAGGATCCAAGACCTCAAGCAGCGCGGAAGACGGATCACCGCTCCAACCACCGGCCTGCAGCTTGTCGACCTCGTCGATGAGCACGACAGGGTTCATCGCTTTCGCCTCGGTCAACGCGGCGACGATGCGTCCGGCACGGGCGCCGACGTAGGTCCGCCGATGCCCTCGGATCTCGGCTTCGTCGCGCACGCCACCCACGGAGATCCGGACGAACGGCCGACCCAACGCACGCGCGACCGACTCGCCCAGCGAGGTCTTGCCCACGCCGGGAGGGCCGACCAACCCCAAGATGGCACCCGAGCCGCGACCGCTCGCGGCGGTTCCCAGTCCGCGCTCGCGCCGCAGCACACGCACGGCCAGGAACTCCAAGATGCGTTCCTTCACGTCGTCGAGGCCGTCGTGGTCGGCGTCGAGCACCTTGCGTGCCGCGTCGAGGTCGGCGTCTTCGGTGACGTACGTCCCCCAGGGCAGGTCGAGGACCGCGTCGAGCCAGTTGCGGACCCACGCCTGTTCGGGATTCTGTGCGCCCATGCGCTCGAACCGGTCGAGCTCCTTGTCGACCGCGACGCGCACCTTGTCGGGGAGCTCCAACGCGTTGGCACGGGTCCGGTACTCGGCGGCCGCGTCGTCGTCGCTTTCGCCCAGCTCTTTGCGGATGGCGTCCAGCTGGCGGCGCAGCAACATTTCGCGCTGCTGCGCGTCGATGCCGTCCGTCACCTCGGTGCGGATCCGGTCCTTCAGCTCCAATGTTGCGAGCGTCTCGCGGGCCCAGCCCAAAGCCAGCTCGAGGCGCGCTTCCACCTCGACGGCTTCCAACAACTCGACTCGTTGTGCGAGCTCGAGATCGGGCGCGTACGCGGCCATGTCGGCGAGCTGCCCGGGCGTGTCGACACCCGCGAGGATGTCGCCGATCCGGCCTGCGCCTCGATGCTCGAGGATCGACTCCACGACCGCGCGGTACTCCTTCGACAGCTCGCGGGCCCGTTCGGTCGGTTCCGGATCCTCGACCGGAACGACCTCGACGTGCAGCGCGCCCTCGTTGCCGACCGAGCCGCTACCCACGTGGGCACGGCTGACGCCGCGGATCACCAGCGCGAGCGTGCCGTTCGGCAACTCGCCGGCGTTTTCGATCTGGGCGATGGTGCCGACCGTCGAGTAGCGACCGTCGACGCGGGGCACGAGCACCAGACGGCGCCCGGCCTGTTCGGCCGCCGCGCCGGCCCGTTTCGCTTCGTCGGTTTCGAGCGCGATCGTCACGACCATCTGCGGGAACACGACTCCCTGGGTCAGCGGGAGCATCGGGAGCACCTCGGTGGCAGTCTCCGATTCGCCAGATTTGAAGCTTGTGGTGTCGTAGTCGGTCATGTCGTCCCACTTATGTCGTCGGGGCCTTTTCAAGTAACACCGAGGCAACGTCGTCGCCGGCAGGTCGATTCCCGATCGTGTGGGTCGGGTTGCGTGCGCCGTCCCCGATTAGCGTTGCTGGCGTGAGCCCACCGCCCGCGCCTGACCTGAATGTCCTGTTCGTGACCGTCGACCAGTGGCGCGGCGACTGCCTCAGCGGCGCCGGCCATCCCGTGGTGCGCACCCCGAACCTGGACCGGCTCGCCGCGGGCGGCGTCTCATTCCGGCGCCATTTCGCGCAGGCCGCGCCGTGCGGGCCGAGCCGCGCGTCGCTCTACACCGGCATGTATCTGATGAACCACCGGTCGGTGCTCAACGGCACGCCGCTCGACGCCCGCCACACCAACATCGCGCTGGTCGCCCGCGAACGGGGCTACGAGCCGGCCCTGTTCGGCTACACGGACACCAGCGTCGACCCGCGCACCGTTTCCGGCGACGATCCACGATTGCGAACGTACGAAGGCGTGCTTCCCGGCTTCGATCCGGTCGGCTACCTCCCCGAGGGCAACCCGGCGTCGTGGCTCGACTGGATGCGGACCACCGGGGTGGCCGTGCCCGACGACTGGCGCACGTTCGTCGATCAGCCCGCCGACGGCACCCGTTGGCGCACCCGGTACGACGCCGAACACAGCCAGACCGTCTTTGTCACCGATCGTCTCCTCGAGTTCGTCGACGACCGGGCCGCGGCCGGCACGCCCTGGTTCGCGCACGTCTCCTATCTCCGCCCGCACCCACCGTTCCTCGCGCCGGCCCCGTTCGACACGATGTTCGATCCTGCGTCGGTCCCCGACCCGGTTCGCGCCGCGACCCGAGCTGACGAAGGCGCCCAGCACCCGCTGCTCGACCTGCTGATCAACCATCCCGTCGTCGCGTCGCCCGACGACCCCCAAGAACAGCGCGAGTTGCAGGCGACCTACTACGGAATGATGGCGGAGGTCGACGGGCAACTCGGCCGCGTCTTCGACGCGCTCGACGAGACCGGCCTGGCGTCGCGCACGCTCGTGGTGCTGACCTCGGACCACGGTGAGACACTCGGAGACCACTGGATGATGCACAAGCTCGGGTGGTTCGACCAGACATTCCACGTCCCGCTCATCGTGCGCGATCCTCGCGACCGTTTCGACACGACCCGAGGGCGGGTGGTGACCGCGTTCACCGAACACGTCGACGTCTTGCCGACCATCTCGGAGCTTGTCGACGCCGACGTACCGCTGCAATGCGACGGACGGCCGCTCACACCGTGGCTCCGTGGCGACACACCCAACGATTGGCGGCGCGAGGTGCACTCGGAGTTCGACTTCCGCGATCCGGACGGCGCGATGTTCGAGGGTGCGTTCGGACTCACCCTCGAAGAATGTTCGCTTGCGGTGCTGCGCGACGACCACGGGAAGTACGTGCACTTCTCGGGACATCCGACGATGCCGCCGATCTTCTTCGATCTCGACACGGATCCGGCGCAGGTCGTCAACCGGGCCGACGACCCGACCTGTGCGCCAACGGTGCTCGAGTACGCGCAGCGAATGCTGGCCTGGCGGATGCGCCACGCCGAACGCACACTCACCGGAATGAAACTGACCGCACACAAAGGCTTAGTGGAGCGTCGCGCACCTCGCCGATAGTCAGGCCGCGGCGCGCTCGGATCCCGACTCACCCCGAGTACGTGGTGTCCCGATCGGCGCTGGCGCGCCGACGGCGACGCCCGGAACCGCTCGATGGGGATCTCCCGCCGACAAGGTTCTCGACGGCGGCGGGCAAGCCTGCACCCGGGTGTGGTGATCCTGCGATGCGTGCGCCGACCGGTACGTGAACCCCAGCATGGTTGTCGGGGCGTCGCGACCGGTCCTCAGGTCACAGCAACGAGCAGCTCGCGGGGCCCCTGGTCACGTCAGCGGATTCCGCCCCTGGAGCTGTCCCTGCGAGTTATAGGGACGGAAGCGGATGAATGCCTGCTGGTGGTGAAACGGCTTGGCTTCGCCCGTCGCGATCGCGTCCGGGTGGGCCGGATCGCGGTGTCCGTAGGCGAACGTCGACAGCGCCCGCGTCGAGTCCCACAGCGAGCAGGTCGCGACGAGCGATGGTGGACGAGCGAGACCGGTCGCCCAGGTGAGCCCGGGAGCGACGACGACACTCGCTTCGGCTTTCGCACTCGTACGCAGGAAACGGATCAGCTGGCTCGCACGGGGCCGACCGAGCGTGAGCGCGGCGACGGGACCGTCATAATCGACGTCTCGTCGGGTCGGGGTGTCGAGAGGGAGTCCGGGCCAGGTGCCGTACGCGCGCAGCGGCGCGAGCCGAACGTGCCAGCCCGAAGAAAGCTTTGCCGCGAGCGGATGGTCGCCGAGAAAGCCGTCGAGCGGGTCGTCACCTTCCCAGAACGCGATGAGGCCGACGCGGCCGAGTTGCGGTGACGGAAGGATCGAGCCGCTCAGCGGCGCGGCGAGCGCGACGTCCGAGTGGCATAGCCCGGCGATCGAACCGGCGGGCGGGGCCTTGCGGGTGATTGCGAGCGCCGACGCAACACCGACATCGGCCAGATGCACTGATGCGATCATGGCACCTCCCTGCCCGGCCAGTCTGATCCGACCGCAGACTCGACAACGAATCCGACGAGCCCCCGGACGCCAGAACCCGTCGGTGCACGTGCAGTCGTCGGTCGCGTTCCGGCGTGGGTGTTGGCGACCCGGACCCTCCCGTCGACGAACTCCACGGTTCGGCGTGGAGCCGGACAGACCGGTGACGGACGCGACCAGACCGTGGGGACGCAACGGGGCGGCTCGTCAGAAGTCCCGGACGTCGACGTGGCGTGCGGAGCATCCGACAGGTCGGTCGTGCACACGGTGGAGCGCAGCCGGGCGTCCCGTCGAACATGGCACCGGCATCTTGGACGGCCTTGGCGACGAGGGACCGGCCGAGCTGATCGTCCGGGCTGGACGTCGCGATCGTCGCGAGCTCGACTCCTCGCCCGAGGTTCGTGTGGCGTCAACATGGCGCGGCTATAGCCTCCGCCGCCGATGGACGCACTGACCTTTTTCGGCCTGGAGCCCACCGACGACCCGCACATCTGGCAGATGCAGGTGGTTTCAAGCCTCATCTCGGGAACTGGGGCGTTGTTCGGCGGGTGCGGGCTCGGCGCCGCGATCGAAGTCGTGGAACAGGTCACCGGCCGGCCGTGTGTGTGGGCGACCGCGCAGTTCCTGTCGTACGCGCGGCCGCCCGCGGTGGTCGAACTCGAAGTGGTCGAGGCTGTGCGCGGCCATCAGATCAGCCAGGTGCGTGTGAGCGCCCGTGTCGACGACCGCGAGATCCTCACCGTGGTCGGCGCGTTCGGCTGGCGACCGAGCCCGCTCGCCGGCCAGTGGGCAACCCGGCCCGACGTCGCACCTCCCGACGACTGCCCGCCCCG
>Ga0182024_10025498_pt1 | contig 10435 bp, 13 predicted proteins | sample P32metaG_FD_120480 | JGI IMG/M metagenome (GOLD analysis project Ga0182024, IMG submission 120480) | Permafrost microbial communities from Stordalen Mire, Sweden - P3-2 metaG (Illumina Assembly) | ecosystem: Environmental > Terrestrial > Soil > Wetlands > Permafrost | place: Sweden: Stordalen...
GAAGTCAGCGATGCGCAGATGCAGCGCGTCAACCTGGAACGCAACAAGTTTCATGGCGAATGGAACTACCTGATCAAACCAAACGTAAAGATCAGTTGATACCCTTATTTATTTACAGTGCCTTAGGTCATGCAGACCCGCTCTTGGGCGTGTATTCGGCGGTACTGAATTTCCGCTATTGGCTGGTCAGCGACCGTCGGTCCCGGACCACAGACAAAGGACGCTTCTTGACCCCAACCAGCCGATCACGAACGGCAGCTAACGAGAATCCAATTCCGAGCGCCCAAGTATGCATTCGTCGCCTTGTTCGCTCGAGCGCTGATTGCGTATGCCGATAAGCGGTTGAGCGCTTTGTCTCAGCCCAGGCGTGCGTAGCGGCTAATGTAATGAGATTCTTTCAAGAGAGGTCAAAGTTACATAACTGATGGTGGCAATCAGCCACGCAATACAAAGCGCACCTTGAACCCGTCGATTGTTGGAACGGAGCGACTGGCGGCCGAGTGCGTCGCCCCAGAGCTTCCAGGCGTCCGCGTGGTGCGGACTCAACTTGGCGGCCTGCTGAGCGTCCGCGATAGCACCCGGCACGCCCTGCTGGACGCCCAAGTCTCCTATGGCGGTATGCGCCCAAGCGCGTTCCAAGCGATCCGGGTGGTGCGCGAGTGGAGTAACAATTTGCAAGGCCTCGGCGAAGCGCTGGTGTGTTACGAGATAAAGTGCGTAGCGATAAGGTTGTGTCTGCTGATAAACCGCCTCGGCGGCTCGGTCAATGAGCTGGTCCAATTCGGTGTCAGTGCCGGTAAAATGTTTGCCTGCTTCGTCACCGGAGCGTGCGGTGACGATGAGCCCGGCCGCCGTGTGTAGATCTCACCCGAAATGTGGGTCTCGTGGCCGAGCGATTCGCGCAGGTACCTTCGCAGTTCACCCAGGGACACGCCCGTCTCCGGGATCTGGACCTTGATGTCATCGCCCCAGTTGTTGCGATAGCTATTAGCGGGCCGCTGCGATGCCGTTTGCGACTGCAGTTCAGCCAGACGGTCGAGGACCTGTTTCGCCACAACCTGGCCACTCAGTCCTTTCTCGGCGAGATCCGGAGGAACCGCGAATGGTTCAATAACGAGCCCTCTGTCCTGGGCGGCGTCCCAGGTCATCGCCCCTAAGGCAACTGCGATGTATGCAGCCACGAGGGCGAGGAAAGTACCCAGCCCGTTACGAATGCGGTCGGCGTAGCGCTTGCGTTTGGCGGCAGCGATTGCGAGTTGGTGTTCCTCGTCACAAAGTTTGATCTGCAGGTCCACGAGGTGGCGCTGTCGAGCCAGGTACTCACCTGCGTTGCGGCTGAGTTCCGGGTCACAGCGGGCCTGATCAATTGCGACTGCCATAACGACGGGGTCCGCACCGCCGACTCGAGCCTCGGCTTCCGTGCCCTCGTGATCCGCGCTTAAAGCATCCTCGATACCGCCGCCTTCCGCCATCGCAGTCCCCCTATTGCCAGCGCTAGGCATGTTCACGGATACTTCCGACGTTGGCAACAAGCCTAAGTTGCGGTAGGCAACCGTCAACCCCGGGGCCATCAGCAAAGGACGCTTCCTGACCTAGGCCGTGCGAAAACCGGCCGCCGAGTTGGAGCGAGCATGAATGATGCGCGCGCTGTCGTTGGGTGCGTGTGGCGGGTACGGGCTGACGATGGGCGTTCAACCGGGCCCATTTAGATTTAGTGTTCGTCGGTCTGGTAGAGCACCGCGCTCAGTCTTGCAACGAAACGCTGTCAGCCAACAGTCGTAGTAGCGCGAGTCATCATCCGGTTCACCACGCTCTGGGTCCGCTTCCAATTCGCCCGCCAGCGCAGCCGCCTATTCTTTCCACGTAAAATGCCCTTGCGCGGACAGCCGAACGTCGAGTGCGAATGCCTCTCTATCCGCAGATCGAATCCGTGTCTGGCACCCTCGATCGCCCATCTTCTTGCGCTGCAGGGGTTCATAATTCCTATCCGCTCCTATCCGCAAGCATTAATCTCATCTGTGCCATTCAACTCTAAGGAAAAGCCATGCAATCGATACCGGTCGGGGCCACGGGCTCGTTCAGTCTTGTCGTCATTCCCGACCATCTCGCCAGCCGTTTCAAGGATGCGACACTGCCTCCGGTTCTGGCGACGCCGGTCATGATCATGGTCATGGAGAACGCGGCGCTCAACGCAATCAAGCCTTATCTCGACCCTGGCGAAAGCGCGCTCGGCACGCACGTCGACGTGCGCCATCTGGCAGCGACGCCGGCCGGTCGGCGCGTCACCGGCGAAGCGAAGGTGACTAACGTTGATGGGCGGCGCATCGAGTTTTCGATTCGCGCGACCGACGGAAGCGAAGAGATTGGAGTCGGCACACACGAACGCGTGGTAATACACCTGGCGAAGTTATCCGAACGGATAAAGGCCAAATTCGGCTAGCGATGCGACAATCGCCACCATGGTGCACGGAGTATCGGCGCGCGCTCGACCCGCCTCAGCGACCGTGCACTGCGGCCTCTTGGTCCCGGCGGCCCGCAGTGATCCACAGCAGCAGTGCGAAGGCGAAGCCGAGCGCGCTCGCCGCCTCGAAAAATAGCATCATCGGCTGATAGCCGGCTGGGTTCTGCGCGCTCGCTCCAGCTGTGTCGTTGAGCCAACCGGCCACAAGATTGGCGCCAGCGATTCCGGCGTTCTGCGCGACCCACATCAGGCCGAGCGCCGTGCCGAAACGCGCGGGGGATACGAGCTTGCTGGTCAGCGGCCACATGACAGCAGGCACCAGTGAAAAACTTACTCCGATCAGCGCAGTTGCGACCCACAGGCTCCAGTGTGTCCACGTCATGATCGCGATCGACACGGGCAGCAACAATGCGCCGAAAGCCAGCATGGGGGCATACCGGCCGATCTTATCGCACAGCCAGCCGAACGCCGGCGTCGTGAACATAGCGGCCAGGAACACGTAGCTATTCATCGCCCCGGCGGTTGCCAGGTCGAGCCCGTGCGCGTGCTGAAAGTATTTGATCGAGAACGTGCTGCGGAATGCAAAGATTACCGCGTACCAAAGCACGCACAGCACCAGCAAGAACCAGTAGGCGGTTCCGAAGCGCAACAGGTCGCCCAGCACGAAGCGCTGGGTTGTGTCCGATGCGTCGACCTTCGGATCGCCGCGGCGGCGGTCGGTCCACCAGTAGCCGATGGCCGCGGCGAGAGAGGTTGCCGCAATCAGGGTTGCGATGACGAGCGGTGGCTGCCAGCCTTGTGCGTACGCGTGGGCGAACCATGTCGGTGACATGTCCGCAGCGAATGAGCCCGCGCGGCCGATGGCGAGGCACAAGCCCATCGCGAAGGCAAGGCGGCCGCCCGCAAAGTACTGCGCGATCGCCGCTAGCACACCGATGTTTAAGGTTTCCGCGCCGATGCCGAATAGTAGCCGGCCGCCGGCCATGCCTACGAAGCCCGGGCTGAACGCTGTGAGGGCCGTACCGACGAAACACACGGCGGTAGTCCAGAGGGTCATGCGGGCAGCGCCAAAGCGATCGACGAGGAAGCCGCCCACGAGGATCAGCACTACATTTGGCAAGTGGTAAATGGCATTGAGCATCCCGATTTGCGTGTCGCTGAATTCGCGTTGTCGCTGCAGGAGGTCGGAAACTGGCCCGATGGAATCGTAAACGTAGAAATTGCCACCCAAGGCCGCGGCAACTAGCGCGAACACAAGCCACGCGATGCGCCTGTCTCGGATGGTGTCGCTCATTTAGTTATGCCCTATCATCGCCCGACGCGCGGTGACCAGCGCCAGTTGACCATTGAACGCGCATGGTCAAACATCATACTTAACATGGCAAAAGTCGTGAGCGCCGCGGACTGTCATACCAGGCCGTACCGCATTAGCCCGACGCCGAGGCGACCGGTTCATGAGTGACTGCTCTGGAGCGACTCTGGAGCGATCTAACTGACTGTTCATCCGTCCACCTTTGGCCGGTCAGCGACCGTCAATACTGAGCCACCCGCCAACGGACGCTTCCTGCCCTGTCCGGCAGCAAAATGCATCTAACCGAGGCCTCAAGACGGCGGGGCGGCGGCCGCGCAGCCGAAAAGAACTAGGCGAAGACGACCGGGATTACGGCTGCTCGGCCGATCGAGCCCGCATAGGCGCCGTTGAATCTCTACCAGATGATCCGCGAGCTGCCAGGCTAATCTGTGCGCTTCAGTATTTTTATTGCTCAAAGGCATAAACAATTTCTGATTATAAATATTTACCGACACATTCCTTGAGCGTCCACCGGCTCTCTAAATTAGCGATTATTCCAAGGGAAGCCGGTAGCCAGCGTCATCTGCTGATTGACGGGAAACCGCCGCGGAAAAAACCCTGTGCTATGCGACTCGCCTGATTGGATCGCGGTTAGCGCGGTATCCAGATCGCGCAGATCGGTCATGGTCAGCCAGGGCGCTGACGTAAGCTCGCCGACGCGACAGCAGTGCGCGGTCCAGATTTTTGTATCGGCGGGCAGCGTCGCGAGTAGTTCTCGCGTCGTCGCCCGATATTCTGCGAGGCTCGCTCCCGGCAAGAACGCGTAGAGCGTCGTGGGGTAGATGAAATCTCCCGCAAAGAGCTGATGCGACGCTGCATCGTACAGAGCGACTGAGCTGTGCGTGTGGCCTGGCACATGCAGGATCTGCAGCACGCGCCCGCCGAGATCAATCGTTGTACCGGGCTTGACCCACTCGGTCACCCTGAACGCGGGTGGCACTAGTCCATCGAGCATGCCGAGGTATTCATAGCGGCTGGGGGTCAACTTGCCATTCGTGACGTCGGCGTGGGTGTCGGGCAGATCGATCATCGCGACCGAAGTGAACGGTGCGATACCACCGGTATGATCGAAATGCAGATGCGATGGCATCACCGTCACCGGCAGGCGCGTGAGGCTCGTGACAACGCCCGTGATGTCGCGTGTGCCAGAGCCGGCGTCGAACAGCAGCGCCCGTCGTCCACCGACAATGAGATACGCGTAGTTGGCCTGGTAGTAACGGGGCTCACCGAGCGCGTACGTGTTCGCGTCGATGTTTTGCACGGCCCAGTAGTCATCCACCATGTGCCCCTCGCCGAGGTCTGGCTTCGCCGGGTCGATGATCGCGTGGGGTTCCAGCGAGGCCGACAGCTCGGCGAAGAGGTACGGGGCAAAGACCAGGGCGAGGCCCACCAGAACAACCACAACAATGGCTGCCCAAACCGCGCACTTCGCCAGCCGACGGGCCAGACTCAACGGCCGCTCCCATTAACGCCGCTCGGCGGTCCCGCGCCCTGCAGCCATACACGCTGCAGCGATGCGCGGTCGCTACGCGGATTCTCGAGACGGTATGGTCCGCGCACGCGCTCGCCGACGCCGATCACGGTCGCGACGGGTACGAGAATTGCCTGCGGCGTGGCGGCCAGAGTCGCTGAAGCTGCCATCCGCAGCGACAACAAAGACGTTGCACAAGTCAGGGTTGTCAGATATTTCATCGCGGTGTTCCGACAGGGCAGAGCTGAACTTGCCAGCCTATCGTAAGACGCTGATTTCCGCTTCCGGGCAAATGAAACGGCTCCGCTCATGACTGCTTTTGGTCGTCGAGAGGCGCCTTTCTATTTTCTAAAACCCTAGAGCGCTGTGCGAGCCGAGTCGCACGAGCTGCAGCACTTGATCGCCCGTCTTCCGATAGATCAGCCCAAGATCGGGTTTTACATGGCAATCACGATAGTCCTTCCATTCCCCGCGCAACGGATGATCGACGTACTTTGCCGGGAGCGCAGTATCGCTCGCGAGAAGCGTTAGGATGGCGGGAAGCAGGTTATCGAGGTCGCGATGTTTGGGCGTGGCGATCACGCGCTGGTAATCGTGCTTGAACGCTTTCGTCCGCTCAATCCTTCGCATTCAGGTCGGCCATCAACTCTTCGACCCGGTCGAATCCCTTTAGTTTCCCCTTCCTCGCCTCCTTCATCGCGCGGATCGTCGCGGCATTCGGCGTCAGCGGCTCGAATGGCAGCGCCTTCTCTCTGGCGACGCGCACCATCAGAAGCCGGAACGCATCAGACACGGTCAGCCCCATCGCGGCAAGCACCGCGGCGGCCTCGTTCTTCGTTCGTTCATCGATTCGGGCTCGAACGACGGTGCTTTGAGCCATGGGTCATTCTCCACTTATATTGCGCTACAGTGTAGCCCAATTATTTCTCTTGTGCCACATAAGGAACTCAAAATCGGAGCCTTGGTCACCCGCAACACCAAAAATGCGCCTTCGACCCACCCGCGGCGCGGCCTGTCTGCTCGAGCCGGCGGCCGTAAGCGCGAACGGTCGCTCTTGGGCAGGCCTATCGATGAGTTAACTGACTGCTGTTGGTCCAGGAGTTACTCCTCGGGGCTCAAAGCGTGGGAGGGTTGAGTATGGGATCTGCTTACGCGGTAGTTCCTGCAACGGCATGAAGTCCGGAATCCGGCAACGCGATGCCCGCTGTTGACCGTTCACGGATATCCGCTCTATTTTTTTCGGCCTAACCTCGGACTATCCCAACTATCCGCGGCGCGAGTCCGTAACGCCGCATCGGCTCGATGCAAAACGCTCCGAACGCCTACCACATGCCGCCGAGAGCCACGGTGATCGCCTCGCCGTTCACGCCCCCGGCAGCGTCGCTGCACAGGAACGCGATCACCTGCGCGACCTCGCGCGGCTCTAGCACCCGGTTCTGCGGGTAGATGGCGGCGCGCTCGCGCCACACCTGCTCGACGCTGACCCCGCGCCGTTCGGCTTCCGCCTTCGCCGATCGCTCGGCCATTGCCGTTCGCACCCAGCCCGGCAGCACTGCGTTGGATGTGACTCCGAACGGCCCAGCGTCCTGGGCGACCGCGCGTGCGAGCCCGATAACCCCATGCTTGGAAGCGGTGTACGCGCTGCCGGAGCGTTCCGCTTTCTCGCCGGCGGTCGAACTGGTAAATACCAGCCGGCCGAAGCCGCGCTTGCACATGCCGCCTACCGTCAGCCGCGCGAGCTCGAACGGACCGTCTAGGTTGACGCGCATCGTCTCGCGCCAGACCTCGGGATCCTGCTCCCACACGAGCCGCTCATGGGCGGACCCGATGCCGTGGTTCACGACCAGCACGTCAATCGGCCCCAGTCGTTGCTCGGTCTCGGCAACGGCCAGGGCACAGCCCTCGGCGGTGCCGAGGTCGGCCGCGACGTATTCGAGGCCAACGACGGCCAGTTCCGTCGCGCTGCGCGAGACGACCATCACGCGCGCTCCCGCTTCCGACAGCAGTAGCGCGGCCTCGCGCCCGATCCCCCGGCCGCCGCCCGTGACCAGCGCCACACGTCCGTTCATCCCGTAGCTCCCCTATTCGTGTTCGCGGAACCGTCCCACGCTAGCCATTATGTTTTATCTTTCCCGAGGATTGGTACTTGGTGAACCGTCGGCTTCGGCGCAGTGCAATTAGGACTTCTGCTTTGCCAACACTTCACGCGCTTCCTGCTCCCTGTCTAAGACTGCAGGTCGGACAATCGGTCAAGAACCTGCTGAGCCACGACTTGGTCCGTGAGTCCGCGCTGCACGAGGTCCGGCGGAACGGAAAATGGTTCCACGACGAGGCCCCGGTCATTGGCGGCGTCCCAGGCCATATCCCCAAGGCCCAAAATCACGGCGCTACGAGCAAAGCGACGAAAAGCATGAATCCGTTACGCAAACGATCGCTGAGGCGCTTGCGCTCGGCAGCAGCGATCGCGAGGCGGCGCTCTTCATCAAAGTATTTGGCCTGTAGCCTGACGAGGGCATGCTGCTCCTCAAGGTAGTTACCCGCCTTGCGGGCAAGCTCCGGGTCGTGTTTAGCCGTGTCCATCGCGATGGCTAGGGCAATAGCGTCGGCGCCCGCGACGTAAGCGGTAACCACGTGTAACCACGTGGCGTGATTGATTAGACGGGGAATTCGTGGATGTCGGAGCGCAGAGGGTTGGCCGCGAAGTATTGTTTCCACAAGCGCGGCGTGAGTTCGGCGACGCAGCTGGCGGGATGCTCGCTGATTCGCTGCAGCACATCGACCAGGTAGGTGTACGGGTCGATGCCGTGCAGTCGGCAGGTCACGATCAAACTGTGGATGATGCCGACGTGTTTGGCGCCGAGTTCGGTCCAGCAGAAGAGCCAGGACTTTCGGCCCATTGGAACCACACGCAACGCCCGCTCGAGATGATTTGTGTCGATAGGAACATCCGGATCGGTGAGGAAGACCTCGAGGCCGGCACGCCGCTCGCGCACGTAGTTCAGGGCCTGGATGAACGGGTTGCTCGGCGTGAAGCCTTGGCGAGCGAGTTGCTGGTCAACCCACTCGAAGAACAGTTGAACCAACGGTTTGCTGTGCGTCAATCGATGCAGTTGCTTGGCATCGCCCGCGAGCTTGCGCTTGCGGATGTCCTCCTCGAGGGCGTACAGCGCCTTGATCTGCTCCAGGGCCTCGGCGGCTGCTGTGGGCTCGGCCGTCAAGGCGTCAAAGAAGCCGCGGCGGCCGTGCGACCAGCATCGAGCATGGTTGATTCCGGTCTTTTCGGCATATTGTTCGTATGCAGCGTAGCCGTCGGTCAATAGCACCGCACCGGCAGCAGGCGTGAGTCCCAAGGCGTTACAGACGAAGTCCCCGGACCGTGAGGAATGGAACGGGAAACACACTTCATCGAGCTGCCCGTAGATCGGCCAGAAGTAGCCGGTGTGCATCTTGCCGTGGCCGGCGCGACCCGCCTTGATGGGCGTCTCGTCCATCGCCTTGACTCGGCTTGAGCGGATCGAGTCAAACTGCGCCTCGTAGATCGGCGCGAGCAGGCTGATCGATTGCTGCGCCAACTGAGTGAGCCACGGTCGGCTGACGCGGATGCCGGCGGACGCGAGACGCTGATGCTGACGGTAGAGCGGCAAATGCCACGCAAACTTGTCCATCAAGAGCCCGGCGGCAAAGCTCACATCCGCGCGGCTCCCCTGCAGCACCCCGGCGGGCGCCGGCAGGGCCAGAATCTTCGCACTGGCTTTGAGCTTGATCACCGGCCGGCGATACTTCAGGACATGATATGCGCCCGGGCGTTGGGCGATCCGGTACGTCACCTTCTCGCCGATAACCTCGTACTGATCGGGCGCGAGTCCCTCGACATCCGCATGCACCAGCGTGATGGTCTGGACCGGGACCTTCGACTCATCGAAGAACTTCAGCTCCTCGCCGCTCTCTGCGCCGTCGTGTTGCGCCACGCGCCGGGTATGGGCGGGGATACTCTTACGCTCCTCGAGCGGCTTTGCCGGGAGCGGGAATGTCTCGCCCAAGTGCATCTGCGCTGGGTGAGGCTCAGGAACGAAGCGTTCGCTCTTTTGGCCGAAAATCTGACGGCGGAACCACTCAAGCTGGTGCTGCAGAGCGACGAGCTGTTCGCTCAGCTTCGCGATCTGCTCGTCTTTCGAGCGCATCATCGCCGCGATATCCGTGCTCATCGTGGCCGCATCGAAGGGCTTGGATGAGTCGATGGATGAGGTGCTTTCCACGGCCACTATCTTACCAAATAACAGCGCGATAGTGCTTTATTTATAGGCTTTTCATCGCTCCTGGCAGCGCGTATCGCTTGCGTACCCGCCGCCCTTCCAGTCCCTCGAGCAACAACTTCAATCCCGTCCAGTCCATCTCGCGGGTATGCACCGCACGCCAGTCGCCGATGAATTTTCCAGTCTCAAGCCGTTTGCCCCAGATGCAAAACCCGCTGCGATCAAAATACAGGCACTTCACCTGCGCGCCGCGGCGGTTGACGAACACATACAGCGCGCCATCCAATGGGTCACGACCCATCGCATGGCGTGCGAGTGCTTGCAGACCGTCGTACGACTTACGCATATCGGTCGGCTGCCCGTATAGGTGCACCCGGATCTGCGCCTCGGCGAAAAACATCAGCCGCGCGCGATGCTCAACACCACGCCCGCGCCGAGATCCAGGCGAACCTCCAACCGCGATCCGCCAGAGCGAAGATCGCCCAGATCAATGAATCCGCTCGCCGGGTTCGTCAACTGTGCCGCCTTGGCCACCAGTGCCTGATCCGACTCGCCTCCAAGCCGCGACCGCCAACCATAAAAACTCTGCCTGCTGATCCGCTCGCGTGCGCAGAATGCCGGCACCGTCATTCCGCTCTCTTCAAAACTCCCCAAAATCCTGCGCCACCTCTGCGCGCCATGCCGTCGTCGCCTGATCCCCTCCATCGCTCGCTCCAGTGTGTTTGAACTGAAGCGACATCTTCCTCACCTTCGCGCGAGTTGAAAAGAACGCCGCGGGCTTACTTTGCCGAGTAGAACGCAGGAATTTCACCCGCGAGCCCTCACAGATCCGTACGAGACGGTCTCCCGTCATACGGCTCGTGCCACCCGATGAGGGCTGCCGCCCTCCTAAACAACCC
>Ga0182024_10025499_pt1 | contig 10435 bp, 18 predicted proteins | sample P32metaG_FD_120480 | JGI IMG/M metagenome (GOLD analysis project Ga0182024, IMG submission 120480) | Permafrost microbial communities from Stordalen Mire, Sweden - P3-2 metaG (Illumina Assembly) | ecosystem: Environmental > Terrestrial > Soil > Wetlands > Permafrost | place: Sweden: Stordalen...
AGTGCGCTGGCCGCGGGTGGGCAGGTTGCGCCGGTGACGGAGGCCCCGGTAGGACTGAATGTCGATTAACCGCTTGATGTGCATGGAGACGTCTTTGCGCAGATCACCTTCGATCTGGCCTTCGTTCTCAATCACCTGGCGGATTCGGTTTACTTCGTCTTCGCCGAGATCCTGAACTTTTTTGACCGGGTCTACATTGGCCGTTGCCAAGATGCGCCGGGCGCGCGGGTTGCCGATTCCGAAGATGTAGGTCAGCGCGATTCTTGCCTGCTTGTGGCGGGGAAGGTCGACGCCTGCAATACGTGCCATAGCTGATCCTTTTTTCGTGCTTGCTCGAAGTGGCTTCGCCGCTTCTTGCGGTTTTTGCTGTCTTGGGACAGCGGGTGAAGGCTACGGGAGAGGTTCAACGCAAGCCTTTATGGCTAACTAGCCTCTTCGGTGCCGGTTTTGACTGAGGGAAAAACCCTCAGTTTGGATTTGTGGTATCCCACATCTCGCGAAAAACGAGCGAGATATGGGGCACCCGTCATTTGTTTTGCCGACAGAGTTTTTTCGTTTCTCCATCTGGCCCTACTAGGAGGATCCCAGGTCTCAAACGCGAGACCTGGGGCACCCTGTCGTTTTTTCCTTGAGAGTTTTTACACCCTCATGATTCTTATCGAAGAGAGTCCTTTTAAGACCTATCTTTGACTTCTACCGAGGGAGTTTTAGACCCTCGTGGGTTTCTTACCGAGGGAGTTGTTTAAAACCCTCTCTGATTTCCTACCGAGTCGTTTACTTCTATCCCAGACACCCAGGACTACGTCCTGGGCTAAGTTCAGCCGTCCCTTACGGGACTGTTTCTCGGTAACCTTGTTACCCAGGACTATGTCCTGGGCTAAGTTCAGCCGTCCCTTACGGGACTGTTTCTCGGTAGCCTTGCTGCCCAGGACTGCGTCCTGGGCTAACTTCGGCCGTCCCTCACGGGACTGGTTCTGACTAGCCTTGGCGTTGCTTGTGCTTTGAGTTTTCGCAGATCACGCGCACCACTCCGCGGCGATGGATCACTTTGCACTTGTCACAGATCTTTTTTACGGATGCCCTTACTTTCATAACTGCTCCTGAGTTTCCTTAGCTACTTGTAGCGGTATACGATCCGGCCTCGGGTCAGATCGTACGGACTGAGCTCTACCGCCACCCGGTCGCCAGGGAGGATGCGGATGAAATTCTTTCGCATGCGTCCCGATACGTGCGCCAGAACCTGGTGCTTGTTTTCAAGCTCGACTTTGAACATCGCGTTGGGCAACGTCTCTACGACAGTTGCCATTACTTCAATCGCGTCTTCCTTCGACAAACGTTATTCCCGATTCTGCCGGCGATAGATATCCCGCTGGCTTCTTTACCCTACTGCGTCAAAATCACAGCGCCTTCGGCCGTCACCGCCACGGTGTGCTCGAAGTGAGCGCTCAAGCTTCCATCTTCGGTTACTGCCGTCCAGCCATCACTCAATACCTGAACACCCGGCTTACCCACATTCACCATGGGCTCGATGGCTAACACCATTCCCGCGCGCAGCTTGGTTCCCATCCCCCGCTGCCCGTAGTTGGGAACCTGCGGATCCTCGTGCATCCGGGTCCCGATTCCATGGCCCACAAACTCCCGCACAACACTGAAGCCGTCCGCTTCTACCACTTCCTGCACCGCTGCGCCGATGTCGCCTAAGGTCGCTCCCGGCCGGATGACTTTGATCGCCGTCTCGAGCGATCTCCGGGTCACATCCAACAGGCGCTTGGCCTTCGGCGTCACCTCGGCTCCTACCGGAACCGTGATGGCCGAGTCTCCGTAGTAGCCGTCCAACACTACGCCGGTGTCGATCGAAACAATGTCCCCTTCGCGCAGCACCCGCTCCTTGGAGGGAATGCCGTGGACTACCTGCTCGTTCACCGAGGTGCACAGTACACAGGGGTAGCCGCGATATCCTTTAAATGCGGAGGTGGCGCCAAACTCAGCCATCTTCTTCTCCGCCGCGTTTTCCAGGTCGAGAGTGGTTACGCCGGGCTTGACGAGCGCTCTTACGTGCTCGAGGACCTCACGAACTACCGCTCCGCTGCGCCGCATTTTTTCTATCTCCTGCGGCGTCTTGATCATGATGGCCATTGGCCTTGTTTCAACTCTCTTTTCTAAGTCTGGGATCTGAGTCGCGCTACCGCGGCCATGATGCCCGCCATTACCTCGCCCGCCGGTTGCTCGCCATCGACTTCCACAAACCGACTGCTGGCGCGATAATGCTCTACCACTGGCGCCGTTAGCGCCGCATACGTGCGCATACGTTCATGGAAAACCGATTCGACATCATCCGCGCGCTGCACCAGCGGTGTGCCTTCTACATCGCACACCATGTCGAATTTCGGCGGCTGCAGGTAGACGTTGTAAATGCGCTGGCAGGTTGGACAGTTGCGCCTACCCGTGATACGACGCAACAACTGAGTATAACTTACCTTGATGCTAACCGCAATCAGCGGAAGCCCTTGGGGGATGGCCTCTAAGCGTGAATCAAGCCACTCCGCCTGGGCCAGGGTGCGGGGATAACCGTCCAAAATGTAGCCGCGGACTGTATCGGGTCGGGCCAAGCGTTCGGCGACCATCTGATTGACCAGGTCGTCGGGGACCAGCTTACCGGAGTCCATGATCTGGGTGGCTACCAGCCCTAACGACGTGCCGTTGGTCCGGTGTTCGCGCAGCAAATCTCCCGTAGAGATCTGGGGAATGCCCCAGGCGGCCATAAGTCCTTTGGCCTGTGTTCCCTTGCCTACTCCCGGCGCCCCCATCAACAGCATGGGGCCGGGGAGGATTTCCTTTTCTTTCGTAGACGGCTGTGAACCTTCCGCCACGGGTGCGGGCTTTACCACGACCGCCTTCCGCGGACACGGCCGCTGCGCGGGGAGAAGCCATCGTAGTGGCGCATGATCAGCTGGGATTCGACCTGGTTGATCGTATCCATGGCCACGCCGACCACGATCAGGAGGGAGGTTCCGCCGAAGTAGAAGCTCACGTTCAGGCCGTGGGTGACCCAGGTGGGCAGTTTTTCAAAGAAGCCGCCTACCAGCCAGAGGTCGTTGAGGTGGATTCCGCTGATCAAGATCTGCGGGATCAGAGAGATGACGATCAGGTAGAGCGCTCCCACCAAGGTGATGCGGGTGAGGACGTCGTTCACAAAGTCCGAAGTGCGGCGCCCGGGACGGATGCCGGGGATGAAGCCCCCGTACTTGCGCATGTTGTCGGCAATGTCGTCGGGGCGAAAGACGATGGAGATGTAGAAGTAGGCGAAGAAGACGATGCCTACCATGTAAAGCAGCTCGTACCAGGGTTCGCCGGGGCGCAGGCCGTCGAAAATGCGGGTCAGGAAGCCGCTGTTACGTACGAATCCTGAGCCCGCGAAGAGCAGCGGGGCGGAGAGGATGGAACTGGCAAAGATGACCGGCATCACGCCGCCGGAGTTGACCTTGAGCGGCAAGTGTGTGGATTGGCCCCCCATGAGGCGGCGGCCCACGATGCGCTTGGCGTATTGCACCGGGATGCGGCGTTCGCTGCGCTCCACAAAGACGATGAAGGCGACGATGGCGATCATCATGCCTACGAGGATGACCAGCGCCGGGACGGTGAAGGCTCCCCAGGCCTGGGTCTTGGCCTTGTCGATCAGGTCTTGAATACCGCGCGGCAGGCCGACGACGATGCCGGCGAAGATCAACAGGGACATGCCGTTGCCGATGCCGCGGTCGGTGATTTGCTCACCCAGCCACATGATGAAGGCGGTGCCCGTGGTCAGGGTGATCATTGTCATGATGATAAAGCCCGGTCCGGGGTTCAGGACGTAGGAGACGCCGCCCGAGCCGTGGGAAAGGGTGAGCGCAATGGCCAGCGATTGCACGGCTCCCAGGACTACGGTGACGTAGCGGGTCCACTGGGTGATTTTGCGGCGGCCGAGTTCGCCTTCCTTCTGCAGCTTGGCCAGTGGTTCGTAGACCACGGTCAGGAGCTGGAAGATGATGGAGGCGGTGATGTAGGGCATGATGCCCAGGGCGAAGATGGTCAGGCGGCGAAGGTTTCCACCGCTGAACAGGTCGACCAGGCCGAGCGCGCTCCCTGCTTGCTGGTCGAAGAATTGGGCCAGTAGCTTGAGGTTGACGCCAGGGGTGGGTATTTGCGAGCCCAGGCGATAGACGGCCAGGATGCCCAGCGTGAATAACACCCGCTTGCGCAGGTCCGGAATCCGGAAGATGTTGGCAATCTTCTCAAACATACAGTCGGTACCTCAGGGGCAGTGCCCCCATTTATCTTGCCGGTCCGCTACGAACGGAACCCTTGGGAAAAGCGTACCTCAGAGCATCTTTCTATCGTACCCCGGGACTGCGCCCCGGGTAATTTCAGCCGTCCTCACGGTGTCGGTCATTGCCGGCTAATGGCAAAAAGCGATCGAAGGGCCTCGCCTATCTTTTTCGGCCCATGTACGCCCCACGGCTAACCGGGGCAGGTGGGGCGAACATGGGGCACCCGTCCGATTTCCTCCAGCCTTTAATTAGGCGACCAGGACTGCCTTGCCGCCGGCTTTCTCGATCTTTTCCTGGGCCGACTTGGAAAACTTGTGGGCGTGCACTGTGACCGCGCCCGTCAACTCACCGTCACCCAGAACCTTGACCAGGCCCTTCCGCTTTTTCAGCAGGCCCTTGGCGGCGAAGGCTTCGAGGGTGAATTCCGTGTGACCCTCAGCCTGGAGCTCGGCGATGCGGCCCAGGTTGATGACGGAGTATTCGGTGCGGAAGATGTTGGTGAAGCCGCGCTTGGGTAGACGGCGATGGAGCGGCATCTGGCCGCCTTCAAAACCACGCATCATGTGGGAACCGGAACGGGAGCGCTGGCCCTTGTGTCCGCGGGCGGAGGTTTTGCCCATACCCGAGCCCATACCGCGACCGACACGCTTCTTGTTGCTGTTCGCCTGCTTGGGCGCCCGTAAATTGGAAAGATTCTTTGCCATATATCCTCGCTCAACGCCGGCTTGGCTGCGCCAGTCCGACTCGCTTTGTGTATCTATTCTACGATCCGCACCAAATGGGGCACAGTCTTGACCATGCCGCGGATCGACGGTGTGTCCTCACGCTCCACTACCTGGTTAAGCCGAGTGAAGCCCAAGCCCTTGACCACCAATTTGTGCTTCATCGGGGTGGAGATCTTTGACCGGTAGTATTGCAGGCGAATCATTGCCTTTGCCATTAGTAAAGCTCCTGTGGCTGCTTGCCACGAGCGGCCGCGACTTCGTTACGATCGCGCAATTGCACCAGGGCATCGAAGGTGGCCTTGACCACGTTGTGCGGATTAGCCGAGCCCAGGCTCTTGGTCAGAATGTTCTGCACGCCGACCGAGGTCATGACCGCGCGCACTGCACCACCCGCGATGACGCCTGTGCCTTCCGGCGCGGGCTTCAAGAGCACGTGCCCGGAACCGAAACGGCCTAGCACCTGGTGCGGGATGGTGGTTTCCGAGAGGTTCACGTGGACCAGGTTCTTCTTGGCCGCTTCGATGCCCTTGCGGATCGCCTGCGGTACTTCCTTGGCCTTGCCGGAACCGAAACCCACTACGCCGGCCGCGGGATCCCCGACTACCACCAGGGCCGCGAAGGACATGTTCTTACCACCCTTCACTACCTTGGTGACACGATTGATGGACACCACCTGATCCTTCAGGTTGTACTGCCCGGCGTCCAGTTTCCGCTTGATGATTGCCATGCTGTTTTCCGATCCTTCTGCGCTGCTTGCGAGCTGCGCAAATCCCCTAAAACCTTAAAATTCCAAACCTGCGACTAAAATTCCAAGCCGGCTTCGCGGGCTGCATCCGCCAGGGCCTTGATGCGCCCGTGGTAGAGATAGCCGCCGCGGTCGAAGACTACCCGCTTGATTCCCTTTTCGATGGCGCGCTCGGCCACCAGCTTGCCCACTTCTTTGGCCGCCGCCACGTTGCCGCCGGTCTTCACCTTGGCGGCGAGGCTGGAGGCGGAGAGCAAGGTCTCGCCCTTGGCGTCGTCGATGATCTGGGCATAGATGTGGTTCAGCGAGCGGTATACGTTCAACCGGGGACGCACCGCTGTGCCCTCCATCTTTTGACGAATGCGGAAGTGCACTCGCTGACGAATCACATTTCTCTGTCTAATCGGAAGCATTTGCTTGTTCCTTTCCTAATAGCGGAGCCGCCCTGCGACGCCGTTCGGTTTTACTTCGCGCCGGGCATTTACTTAGCGCCCGTTTTGCCGACCTTCTTCTTCAAACGTTCGCCGGTGTAGCGCACGCCCTTGTTTTTGTACGGATCGGGCTTGCGCAGGGAACGCATATCGGCGGCTATCTGGCCTACCTTTTGACGATCGATGCCGCTGATGGTTAAGTGGGTCTGCTTGGGGTCGATTGCTACCTCAATCCCTGTGGGCAAAGGGAACTCGATGGGGTGAGAGAAGCCCAGGGTAAAGACCACGATGCCCTTGCCCTTCAGCTCGGCGCGATAGCCGATGCCCACGATATCCAGCTCCTTGGTCCAGCCCTTGGTCACACCCTCGACTGCGTTCGAGACTAACGCGCGGGTCAGGCCATGCAGTGCGGCGAGTTCTTCCTTCTCGCGTACGGCGAGGAGGTTGCCATCCTGCTTCTCAAGCTTGATGCCCGTCGGCAGCATGGCGGTGAGTTTGCCTTTGGGGCCCTCGACCAGCACGGTGTTGCCCTGCACGGTGTACTTCACGGTGGTGGGTAACGGAATCGGTTTCTTCCCTATACGCGACATAACTTTTCTAACCTCTTGCGGCTTGCGAGTCGCGGTCCCGCATAGGACCGTTCCACTGCAGCCAATTGCTTACCAGACTTCGCAGAGAATTTCGCCGCCGACACCTTCGCGCCGTGCCTGCCGTCCGGTCATCACGCCGCGAGGCGTGGTCATAATGCTGATGCCGAGCCCGCTCTGGACGCGCTTGATCTCATCCCGGCCGACATAGACGCGGCAGCCCGGGCGCGAAATGCGCGAGAGGTCGCGTATGGCAGCTTCATTGTTGGCGCCGTACTTGAGGTATACCCGCAGCACTGCGCGGCCATTCTCTTCCGCCGCCTTGTAGTTGGCGATGTAGCCTTCTTCTTTGAGGATGCGGGCAATCTCGGTCTTCAGCTTCGACGCCGGAACATCCAGCTTTTGGTGCCGCGCACGGATGGAGTTGCGGATACGCGTCACAAAATCGGCTACTGGATCAGTCAAACTCATTCTCTCTCCTCCACTCCCCGTTCGCTCCGGCCTGGTGTTGTCCAGGACCGAAGAACCTGCGGGAATGTTGTGGTTACATCGGGGGCCGGTTACTTACCAGCTGGCTTTTACCAACTGGACTTAACGACGCCGGGGATCTCGCCCCGAAGCGCCAACTGGCGGAAGCACAAGCGGCATAGGCCGAACTTGCGCAGATACGCACGCGGCCGGCCGCAAATCTTGCAGCGATTGTGCTGGCGGCTGGAAAATTTCGGCTTGCGGGCGTCTTTAACTCGTTTCGCTGTCGTTGCCATTCGTTCTTGAATCCTCTCTACGCAGTCTGACGGAAGGGTATGCCGAACTGCCGTAGCAGGGCACGCGCCTGGTTGTCGTCCTTGGCAGTGGTCACAATGGTGACGTTCATGCCCTTCAACTTATCTACGCGCGCGTAATCGACTTCGGGAAAGATCAGCTGGTCGCGCATGCCCAGGGTGTAGTTGCCTCGTCCGTCAAAGCTCTTGGTGGATACGCCCTTGAAGTCGCGTACGCGGGGGAGGGCGACGGAAACCAGGCGGTCGAGAAATTCGTACATGATGTCGCCGCGCAGGGTTACCATGGCGCCGATCGGCATGCCTTCGCGCACCTTGAAGGCGGCGATGGACTTCTTGGCCTTGGTGGTCACCGGCTTTTGGCCGGCAATCGAGGCCAGGTCAGCTACCAGCGGATCCATGATCTTGACGTTCTGCGTGGCCTCGCCCAGGCCCATGTTCAGAACGATCTTTTCCAATCGGGGCACAGCCATCAGGTTGTTAAGGCCTAACTCTTTCTGCAGTGCCGGCCGGATTTCCTGGTTGTACTTTTCTTTCAGTCTTGCGTTTAGTTTTGCCATAATGCTCTTTTCTTTCACGGTCCCGGAGTGGGTTCGAAACCCGTTTACCGTTGCGTGATTACTTTTTCTTTGGGGCCAGGGTCTGGCCGCACTTCTTGCACACCCGAACCTTGGTGTCGCCTTCAAATTTGTGACCGACGCGGGTAGGGCCGCAGGAGCTGCAGACCAACATCACGTTCGAAATCTGGATGGCCGCTTCCTGCTCGGCAATGCCGCCCTTGATGTTGCGTTGAGGGTTGGGGTGGACATGCTTCTTGACCATGCGGACGTGCTCGACCAACACGCGATCCTTATCGCCCAGGACGCGCAGCACGCGGCCGCGCTTGCCTTTGTCAGTGCCGGTAATCACTTCCACCGTATCGTTGCGCTGTAACTTCAATGCCATAACTTCCTCTTCTCCGATTGCGCCCTTGCTTTAGATAACTTCCGGGGCCAGCGACACAATCTTCAGGAATTTCTTTTCCCGCAACTCGCGGGCTACCGGACCAAATACGCGCGTGCCTACAGGCTCTCCCACATCATTGATCAATACCGCGGCGTTCTGGTCGAAGCGGATATAGGTGCCGTCGCGGCGGCGATATTCCTTCCGCGTACGGACGACGACTGCTTTGACGACTACGCCCTTCTTGACCTGACCGTCGGGAGAGGCTTCCTTGACGGAGGCAGTAATCACGTCGCCCAGGCCGGCCTTCTTGCCGCTCGATCCGCCCAGCGGCAGGATCATCTGCAGCTTGCGCGCGCCGGAATTATCGGCGACGTCCAGCATGGTTCTCATTTGTACTGCCATACTCGTCTCTCCTTGTGCTGCCCTCAGGGGCTAAAGCCCTCGTGGGTTCACCCATTGCGGCACGGCTAAAGCCGTGCCCTGATACAAAGCGATCTATCTTCCTACCCGAATCAGATTCAGCCCATTGCGGCACGGCTAACGCCGTGCCCTGATACAAAGCGATCTATCTTCCTACCCGAATCAGATTCAGCCCATTGCGGCACGGCTAAAGCCGTGCCCTGATACAAAGCGATCTATCTTCCTACCCGAATCAGATTCAGCCCATTGCGGCACGGCTAACGCCGTGCCCTGACACAAAGCGATCTATCTTCCTACCCGAATCAGATTCAGCCCATTGCGGCACGGCTAAAGCCGTGCCCTGATACAAAGCGATCTATCTTCCTGCCCGAATCAGATTCAGCCCATTGCGGCACGGCTAACGCCGTGCCTTGATACAGGGCGATTTATCTTCCTACCCAAAACCTAGACTGCCGGGTGCGCGATTTCTTCGGCCTGCGGCAGTGAAGAACGGCGAATCACTTCTTCCAGCGTCCAGCGCTTCAGCTTGCTCAACGGGCGGCTTTCCTTGATGCGTACCACGTCGCCGACGCGGGCGGAGTTCTGCTCGTCGTGGGCATAAAACTTCTTGCTCAGCTTGATCACGCGCTTGTACTTGGGGTGAGTCTTGCGCATCTCCACCTGGACCACGATGGTCTTCTGCATCTTGGTGGAAACGACGTTGCCGATCTTTTCTGTGCGCCGTGACTCCGGCTTAACTGCTGTGGCTTCCGACATGGCTTAACGAGCCCCTTTTCTGGCCGGCTTGGCCTTTTTCGTTTTCGCAACCGCTTCACCGGCCGGCTTCAAGGCCGCGCCGTGCAGACCGAGCGCCCGCTCACGGGCAACGGTTTTGATGCGAGCTACGTCTTTGCGCAGATCGCGCAGCTTCTTTACGCCTTCGTTTTGCCCCAGCTTCATCTGGAAGCGCAGGCGAAAGAGCTGCTCGGCAGAGGTTTTTTCCTGCCGCACCAACTCGTCATCATTGAGGTTACGAATCTTTTCCGTTTCCATGGCTCTTCTCTCTACTTAGCTACTGCCGTGATCTTGACGTCATGGCGCATGACAAATCGCGTCTTGAGGGGCAGCTTGTTGGACGCCAGGCGCATGGCTTCTGCCGCGATGTCCGGAGCAACCCCTTCCATCTCGAACAGCACCTTGCCCGGGCGAACGACGGCTACCCAGTGATCCGGAGCGCCCTTGCCCTTACCCATACGGGTTTCGGCGGGCTTCTTGGTCACCGGCTTGTCGGGAAACAGGCGCAGCCAGATCTTGCCGCCGCGCTTGATGAAGCGCGTCATGGCCACACGGCTGGCTTCGATCTGCCGGTCGGTGATGTAACCGCACTCCATGACCTTCAACCCGTAATCCCCGAAAGAGAGCTCGGAGCCGCGCCAGGCTTTGCCTTTCATGCGGCCGCGCTGCTGCTTGCGGTACTTAACCTTCTTTGGCATCAACATAAAAATTCGCCTCGATAC
>Ga0182024_10025500_pt1 | contig 10435 bp, 10 predicted proteins | sample P32metaG_FD_120480 | JGI IMG/M metagenome (GOLD analysis project Ga0182024, IMG submission 120480) | Permafrost microbial communities from Stordalen Mire, Sweden - P3-2 metaG (Illumina Assembly) | ecosystem: Environmental > Terrestrial > Soil > Wetlands > Permafrost | place: Sweden: Stordalen...
ACGGCCACTTCACGCACCAAACCCGCCTGCACCAAGTCCCGCAGATTGTTATAAGTCGTGGCCCTCGAAGAGCGCGGATCCACGCGATTCACGGCTTCGAAGATTTCCGCAGCCGTGGGATGCTTGTGATGCTCCAGCAAGAATGCCATCACGGCGTAGCGCTGCGGAGTGCACCGCAACCCGCCGTCTTCCAAGGACCGCTTAATCGCCTCGGCGTCCATCAAAAACTAGACTATATCTAATGTGATATTTTGTCAAGACTCATGCGGCCGCGAGCGGAAGACTGGCGGATGCCGGTTTGAGCGTCTCACCGAGCGGCCGCCCGGTTACTCTTCCCAGGGTAACAATGCCCGTCGCGAAATCCCCATCCCGCCAGCTAACTGACAGCATTGACTCGCCGGCCATGGGCCCGCGCCACTTTGGCTAATAAATGTTAATCGGCATAGACCCGAATTCGTCGGCAAAGATAGCCTGCGCAGGCTATCGGAATTCAGGGCGTAAAGGCGCAACATGGGATTGTGAGCGGGAGACAGAGAAAAAAGCCCGCTGGGAGAAAAAACATGAAAACGACCTTAGTTACAATCGCCCTGATGGCAGCTTCGCTGCCTTTGACTTTCGCCGCGCAAACGCCGGCTAAACCGGCAGCCGCGCCTGCCGCCGCTCAAGCGAGCTCTTCGACCGTCGCGTCGAAGCCGGCCGCGAAGAAGAGCAACAAGAAGAGCAAGAAACCTTCAAAGAAAACCGACAGCACCGGCGCGGCTGCCGTAAAGAAGTAAGATGACGGAGGACGTAGGGGCCGGGTACGCCCGGTCCCTACAGTTTTATTTCTTGCGCGCTAACATGGGTTCCGGAGCCATTGGCGCCGGAGCAATTTCCTCCGCCTCATCTTCCGCCGGTTTCTTCGGCGGCCTTCGGTCCAGCCGGTTGGCTATAAACTGCTCGCGTGCCTTCAGATATTTCGGCGTCCCCGGCTTCCCTTCAATCGCTGCAAATTCCTCCGGCAGAATTTCCTGCACGGCGGGAAGATACTTCTGGAAGTAACTCCGCAACCTTTCCTGCACGGGCTTCAGCGTCGACCGGTAAAGCACCATCAAGATTTCGTCCGGCGCCGCCACCGACACAATCTGATACACCTGCGACGGCTTGCGAATCCGCGCCGACCGCAGCGCCGTCTCCAACTTCTTGGCGCGCGCTTCCAGCTTCTGAAATGCAGCGGCATCGGCTTTGGGCAAGTCCGCGATCTTGAGCACCGCCTGTTTTTCCCTCGGCGTCAGCTTTTCCATCAATACCCACAGAAACGGCCCCAGGCGGGCGACGCGGGTGCGCACTTCGTCGGGCAGCATATGCGCCAGCTTCTCAAACTTCGCCAGCCCGGCCAGATTCAGTTTGGCGCCGGCCAGCGCGGGCGCGAAGAGCTTCAGCACGCCCATCTCATCCAAACCTTTTATGATTTCCGAGGGTGCGTCTTCGGCCGCGATGCGGCGCAGCTCTTCGGCGAATACGCGCGCGGGGATCAGCTTCTCCACCTCCGCCTCGCGCGCATTCGCCACCTGCATTTCAGTGCGCGCTTCCAGCGTGAATCCCAGGCGGACGCGCAGGCGTACGAGCCGCAGCAGGCGCGACGGATCGTCGTAGAAACCGTAGGCGCTTACCGAGCGCAGCTCGCGCCGCTCAATATCGGCGAGGCCGTTCATGGGGTCCAGCAGCAAGCCGCGCGAGGCTCTGTTGAGCGACAGGGCTACGGCGTTGCAGGTGAAATCGCGCCCGCGCAAATCTTCCTGGATAGTCGCCGGCGATACCTGCGGCTTGCCTCCGCTGCGGGCATACTTCTCCTGCCTGGACATGGCGATCTGCGCCGTCACGCCGCTGGGGAAGAGCAGTTCGGCGCTCTTGCGGTTGTCGTCGGACGAGATGATTTTGGCGTGCGTCCGGTCGCTCACCGCCTTGGCGACTTTTAGCGCCGGCCCTTCCACCACGAAATCCAGATCGCGGATGCGGAAGCCGGCCAGCATGTCGCGCATGGCGCCGCCCGTCAGGAACACGTTGACGTTCGCCTGCCCGGCGGCCGCCTGCACCTCTTGCACCACCCGATTCTGGTCGGCGCTCAGGTGGTTCTCCAATATGTAAATGTAATCGCTCATCGTGGAGCCCTCTCGGCTCAACTATTCAACTACTCAGGCCCGGGGATGGTGTTTCTGAACCGTATCGCGCAATCGCGAACGCATCACGTGCGTATAAATCTGCGTCGTCGAAATATCGGCGTGCCCTAGCATCGCCTGGACGCTGCGGAGGTCCGCTCCGTGCTCCAGCAAATGGGTGGCGAAGCTATGCCGCAAAACGTGCGGCGTCAAGTCGCGGAATATGCCGGCCTTCTTCCCGTGGATCGCCAGCAGCTTCCAAAACGCCTGGCGAGTCAGGCAACCGCCGCGCGCGGTCACGAACAAGTACTTGCTGGCCCGGCCCTTCAGCAATGCCGGGCGTCCGTTCTTGGAGTAATCTTCGACGGCGCGGATGGCTTCCCGCCCCGCCGGAACCAGCCGCTGCTTGTTTCCCTTCCCGGTGGTGCGCAAAACCCCTGCCTCCAGGTTCAGATCGCTCACGCCCACGCGGCACAACTCGGAAACCCGCAATCCCGTAGCATATAGCAATTGCAGCATGGCGCGGTCGCGCAGACCGGTGGGGCGGATCTTGTCCGGAGAGTCGAGCAGACGCTCAATTTCCTCCAGATTCAGAAACTTAGGGATTGTCTGCCATTGCCGGGGACTCCGCAAGAGTTGGGTGGGGTCGCTCTCAATCACGCCCTCTCTCAGGAGAAATCCGTAGAAGCTCCGAAGTGTCGTGAGATGGCGCGCAATCGAACGGCTGCCCAACTTGATCTCGTATAAATAGTCGATATAATGGCGAAGTTCTTCGGGGCCCTGGATGGCGGGCGAATCGCCCAAAAATAGGTTAAACTTCGATAAATCAGCGGAATAAGCGCTAAGCGAGTTGGCCGACAGCCCTTTTTCAATACGGCAGAAGTTGAGAAACGCGGTCATTTGGCCGCGAAGCTCCGTAGATTCAGCCGTAACCGTTGCAGGCATCGTGCCAATGATACAATAAGCGCCGAAATGTTTGAAACACGATTGTGAAAAAGAGGTAGTACTTGGCCGCTTCCACCACCAAGAAGGCCGTGATCCGCCGTTTCGACCGGGAACCGCTTTGCGGCTATGTCAATTCCGTTTCTTTTCTGCAACTTGGCGGGGTGGAATTGCTCTCAGTGGAAGGCAATATCGCCACCATTCCCTACGCCGATATCAAGACTATCGCTTTTGTGCGCGATTTTACACCGCCGGATCAGCCGGAGCGCCGGGTTTTTCAGGCCCGGCCCAAAATGGAAGGCCTCTGGGTGGTCCTCCAATTCCGGGACGGCGACGCGCTGGAAGGCATTATGCCCAACAACCTCTTGCAGGTGGAGCATTACGGTTTTAGCATTGTGCCGCCGGATTCTTCTGGCAACCAGCAGCGCATATTCGTGCCCCGAGAAGCGCTCCACGCGGTGGAGGTGCTGGGGGTGGTGGGCAGTCCGCTCAAGCGTCGAAAAATCAAGCCGGAGCCTAAAGAACAGATCGGCTTGTTTGACGAACCATAGAGTATACTGAAATTTCTGACCAAGTAGTTAACATTTGGAGGTTCTATGAAGATCCGCACCCTGGCCCTTTCGGCAGCCGGGATGGCGATGTTTGCCCTCGCGTCTTTTGCGCAAATCACCGGCGTGGAAGGAGTGGTGAAGGGTACCGACGGTAAACCGGTCCAAGGCGCAATCATCAAGATTCACCGCACCGATATTAAGGGCGACTACACCACGAAGGGCACCGACAAGAGGGGCCATTACATCTACAACGGCCTACCGATCGGCACTTACGATCTGACGCTTTTCATCGATGGCAAGCAGATCGATATGTTGAAGAATATCAGGACCTCTCCGGGCGATCCGAAAGTCTTCGATTTCGATGAGAAGGCCGCTCAAGTCGATACCGGCGCCAAGCAGGCGTTGGCTCAAAAGGCCATGGAAACGGGCCAAATTTCCGACGAGTTGGCGCGCAGTCTGACGCCGGATCAGAAAAAAGAGCTGCAGAAGCAGATCGATTCGCAGGTCACGCAGCGCAAGAAGAACAGCGCGCTGAACGACGCCTACAATACCGGAATGACTTCGCTCGATGCGGCGAAAGCCGTCCCGGTTGTAGGACTATCGGGCGATGCATTGAACGCAGCCAAGACCGACGCGGGCAATAAGTACAGTCAGGCGATTGAGAACTTCAACAAAGCGGGCGAGATGGACCCGAATCAGATCGCGGTTTGGAGCCATCTCGCGGAAGCCTATATGGGCCTTGCGGATACGAAGACCGGCGCCGATCACGACGCTGCGGTAGGGAAGGCGCTGGAATCTTACAACAAAGCGCTCACCTTGAAGCCCGACGATGCGTCGATTCACAACAACTACGGTTTGGCTTTGGCGAAGGCCGGCAAGTTCCAGGATGCCCTTGGCGAATTGGAGAAAGCCGCGCAGCTCGAACCTGCGAACGCCTGCAAGTATTACTACAACGCCGGCGCCCTGTTAACCAACGCCGGCCAGGTGGACCCCGCCATCGATACCTTCAAGAAAGGGATCGTGGCCGACGCCAACTGCGCGGATGCCTATTACCAGATGGGCGTGAACCTGATGGCGAAGGTAACCACATCGCCGGATGGCAAGATGGTTCCCGTTCCGGGCACGGTAGAGGCGTTCCAAACGTATCTGAAACTGAAGCCGGACGGCACTTACGCCGAGCCGTCGAAAGAGATGCTGGCTGCGTTGGGCTCGACCGTCGATTCGACTTACAAGAATCCCAACGCGCCGCCTCCTCCCGTAAAGAAGAAGAAGCAATAGCTTGATTATCCGGGGCAGGGTCTATTCTCTTGCCCCGACTCCATGATTCGCAGTTTTTTCGTCGATTTCATTCTTCCGCTGCTGCTCTTCCTGATCGTCCGGTCGATTATAGGCGGCTTCTTCAAGCGCGGCAGCGATATCGCGACACAGCGCCGCTCTGAGGCGCCGGGCTCCATGGAGTTGAAGAAGGATCCGGTCTGCGGGACCTACGTTTCGGCCGCTACGGGCGTCAGTAGGTCGGTGCAGGGGCATTTGATTTATTTTTGCTCGAAGGAGTGCCGGGACAAGTTCGTGGGTTGAGCGGCGTCCGCTGTTCGTCAACTGAGGCAGACTCATGCGATCCCGAGAGGCCGACGGGGACGTCGGCCGCGGACCAGGGGGTCCGCCCCACAATTAGCTGCGCCAGCGGCTTGAAAAGCCCGGATCTCTCAGTGAGAATGGAGGGTCAATGGCAACTTCATTTTCGCCTACCCGACCCGATGTGGAGCGATACCGCCGCTTGCGCGCCGTCGGCATCGACCTGAGTCACAAAATCGTCACGACCATTCCGCGGCAAGCATTTGAGGAGGTCGCGAACGCAATCGGCGTCCTCCGCAATGGAGTCCTGGTACTCGACAGCGAGGACATGACTGGCGTTTTGGCGGACTGTTGCCTCTACGATTGGTTTGAAAACGGCAAGAATTTGATCCAGCGATATGCGGAGACACACCCGGCAGCGCCGGGGACGGATGAGGGCTACGTATTGAATGCTTACACCCAAGCGAAATACCGGATAGTGGCGGTGCAGTCGGCAGTGCCGGACGCCGGCATCCACTGCCTTGATGTCCAGAGCCGTGAGGAGTTGTTCGTTATGGATCTTGGGTTGAGCCGGACTCTTAGGAGCGCAGGCGCGGGGCTCGCCACGCGGACCATACCGCTGGGCGAATACTGGATGACCGGCGGCGCCGGTCTGCCATTACATTCCAATGAAGCTATCCAGTGCGCGTTTCGCCAGATCGAAAGCCAAGAACCTGAGCCGCTCGACGGCGTGTGCGGGGTCGCGCCTGTGCTTGTGCGTGCCTGCCTCGCATCGGGCGTTGCCGATCACGTCGCCTACGAGACTATAGAGGCGCAATCGAGGAAGCCTCGGATCGAGCCCCGCTTTCAGTTTAAACGGCGCCGCGGGCGGAGTTGAGGCGGGCGCCGCGGGCCCGGTGATCGAAAAAACGGGGCAAGCTAAAGCATGCGCTACCAAGGACGGCCTCCCGCGCCAATCAAAAGAAGAAGTGCTTCTTCCAATCCACCATCATGTGCAGCAGCGCCGAAGAAACCACGCTCGACGATTTCTGAAAGACGCGTCCATACGCCAGGCCCGCGATGGTCGCCTCAATCATATACCGCCAGTTTGGCAGCGGCTGCGGTCCGTTATCCAGATGCGCGCAGCCGAAGATAAAGCTCGCCCAGAAAAGCGTCCGCCATGTGGCGCCGAACCGCTGCATTAGCAGATTCTGAATCAGAGCCCGGAACAGGATTTCTTCCGGCAGCGCCGTGCCCACGAAGATAATGCCAATCGCGGCAGCCATCTTTCCGGCCGGCTGAACCGGCAGGTGCGGAGGTGGAATGAATCCGATGGCCACGCCTACCACGATCAACACCGGCGCTACAATCGCGAAGGCCGCCAACGGCAGCCATAGGTCGCGCCAGGAACGCGGAAGGTTGAATTTCATGCCGCCGATCGGCCGGAAGACGAGGAACAGCGTCAGACCCAGCAGAATCGCGATGCCGTAGATTACGGTGTGCAGAAATCCGTATGACGCGCGCGGCACAAACGTTATGCCGGCGGCGAACTCGATAGGCAGCCAGAGCAGCAGGATGGTGAGGAAATCCGCGCGGCCGCGCAGCGTGTAGCGGCAAAGCACGGGCGCGCAGGCGTATGCCAGGACGACGAGCGCCTGCGCGAGGCTGACCGCCGAAGCTGCCGCCGATGCCGCGACGAACACCGCCGTCAGCAGCAGCGGCGCCGCCCAAAGCAGGGATGGACGCCGGCGTAGGGCAGACTGCAATCCGCGCTGTACCGGCGGCGCGAAGAACGCGAATATGGCGGCGAGCATTAGCGCCAGCGTGGCTGTTTGCAGCGCTGTGTGGGCCATACGCTCAGTGCGTCATGGAGTAGATGATATAGTCGATGCCGATGCGGATTCCCAACGCCGCGGATTCCGCCGGATAGGTGGGCGCATCGGCCCACTCCCACGAATCGCCGACATCGGATTGAAACGTGGCCGCCACCACGACCCGGCCTTTCTCGTCATAGATGCCGCGCCATCTGGCCGGGCACGGCTCGCACTTGAAGGTAACGCCGCGATTGACCGATCCCTGGCTCGCCACCTGATAGCGGTCGGTGAGATCGTAGACGGAATGGAAGATGCCGGAGTCGTTGGGGAGGTCCACGATTTGGCGGTCTGGAAACACGCGCTTCATGGTGGATTGGAAGACTTCCCAATCGTACTCGTTCCAGAAATCGTCGGCCATCAGGAAGCCGCCGCGCAGCAGATATTCGCGCATCGACGCCACCTGTTTATCGGTGAGGGCCCAGTGCCCCACCTGCACCGAGTAGAGCCACGGCCAGTCGTAGACATCGCCTTCGTCGAGATTGACGGGCTGCTCCACGGAGCGGACAGCCAAGCGCGTCAATCTTCGGACGGCCTGCGAGAAATGGCGGTCGGCGCGCGGGAAGTCCTGGGTCCAAATGGAATTGCCGTTGGTCCAATCGAAACCGCCGCCGTAGCCGCGGCCGAAGCCGGCGCCCATGCCGCCATAGCCGCCGAAACGGCGACCGCCGCCGCCTCTGTTGGAATTCGGGGGATACATCAAGCGCGCGAAGGTCCATTCGGCTTGAACTTTATAGTCGGGCGGCAGGGGAATCTCGCCAAGCCGGTATTCGACGCCGGGGTACTCGCGAAAGGGGCGCTGGAAGGCGAAGAGCGTTCCGATGAGTGCCGCGCAAACGCCCAGGCGCCAGAGTTTCATCGCTCTAGGGTGAGGATAGCATTGTCGGGCGGGGCAGTAAGCACCCCATGGGCAGGTGGCTTGGCTCTTCCGTGCTACTTCTTCTAAGGGGTTCTATCCCGCAGCACACAAATCCGGGCAGATTCCGAGTACGCCGCCGCAAGCCCAGAGCAGTCGATGCTTCGTTCAGACCCTCCGTCGCCGGAACGCCCTTGCGCTTCGCTAACCCTTCACCTCCATCAGGTTGGGTAAAGGACTTTCACCTTCAAACTGCCGAACATGCTCGGCACACAACTCCAGAGACAGGCCGGGAGGCCTGTCCCACGAATCTCACAGCACGCGCATCGGTTCCGCCGGTTCCACCGCATAGTGCGCCCTGACCTTGCGCGCCGCCGCGCGGCCAACCACCGCGGCCAGTTGATCTTCCGATTTGGAACGAACCAGCTCCGAGCTGCCGAATTCCTTCAACAGGCGCTGCACGGTTTTCGGCCCAATGCCGGCGATGGCGTCCAGCTCGGAGGTCAGCGTGCGCGCGTTGCGGCGCGACCGGTGGAAAGTCACGGCGAAGCGATGGGCCTCGTCGCGAATGGATTGCACCAGGTGCAGGATGGGCGAGAAACGGTCGAGCGTCACGGGCTCGTCTTCCTGTCCGTAAACATAGATGATCTCTTCGCGCTTGGCGATGGAAGCGAGCGGCTGGTCGATCACTCCGATCGCTTCAAGCGCTCCGGCGGCGGCGTGAAGCTGGCCCAGTCCGCCATCGATCAGGATCAGGCCGGGCATGGGCAGCTTCTCTTCCCGCAGGCGGCTGTAACGGCGCGTCACCACTTCGCGCATGCTGGCGAAATCGTCGTTGCCGATTACCGTTTTTATGATGAACTTGCGGTAATCGGCCTTCTTCATGCGGCCATCTTCCCAGACCACCATGCTGGCGACTTTGTCCGTGCCTTGGATGTGCGAGATGTCGAAGCACTCGATGCGCGCGGGCGCGCCGGGAAGATTGAGCGCCTCCTGCAGCGCCGTCTGAATGGCGCGTGACGAGGGTTTCAGCACGCGGAAGCGGGCGTCGAAGCTGTGCTTGGCGTTGTTCTGCACCAGATCGAGCAGCGCCTTTTTCTGGCCGCGCTGCGGCGTGCGGATTTCCACGCGGCGTCCGCGCTTCTCGCTGAGCAGCTCCTCCAGCGCCTCGCGATCTTCAAACTCCGCGGGCGAATGGATTTCGGCGGGGACATATTGCTGATCGAGATAGAGTTGCTTGAGCAGCGACGAAAAGAATGCCGGCTCGTCGAAATCCGCCTGGTCTTCCCAGAAGAATTCGCGGCGATCGACTATCTGGCCGTTGCGCAGATGGAAGAGATTGAGCGCGACCAGCGGCGGCTCGGCGTAGCACGCGAAGATATCCACATCGTCGCCCTTGGCGGCGGCCATCTTCTGCTTTTCCTCGATCTCTTCCACTGTGGTGAGCAGGTCGCGCAGCGACGCGGCCTCTTCAAAGCGGGTGTCTTCGGAGGCGGATTCCATGCGGGCGCGCAAGCCGCGGGCCAGATCGGTGTGGCGGCCTTCGAGGAAGAGTTTCACGTCGCGCACCGCGCCGGCGTAGACATCGTCGGTAGTGAGACCTTGCACGCAGGGGCCAAGGCAGCGGTGAATGTGGAACTGCAGACAGGGCTTGGGATGGAAGCGGGTGAGATCCACCTTGCAGGAGGGGACCATGAAGTGTCGATGGATGAAGTGCACCAGCCGGTGCGCGAGGTTGGCGGGAAAGTACGGCCCGAAGTAGGTGGCGCCGTCTTTGCGCAGGCGGCGGGTCACGTAGACGCGCGGATATTTCTCGTGAGTGAGTTTGATGTAGGGGTAAGTTTTATCGTCGCGCAGCAGAATGTTGAAGCGCGGCTGATGCTGCTTGATGAGATTGTTTTCGAGGGCGAGCGCTTCCTTTTCGTTGTCGACCAGAATGTAGTCGATGTCGCGCGCTTCGGCGATGAGGGTTCCGGTCTTGATGTCGCCAAGCTTATCTTCGGAAAAGTAGCTGCGCACGCGCAGGCGCAGGGATTTGGCTTTGCCGATGTAAATGATGCGGCCGCCCGCGTCCTTATACAGATATACGCCCGGGGAAAGCGGAAGCTGCCCTACTTTCTCGCGAAGTTCCATTGAGGGGATGACTCTATTTTAGCAGTGAGCCTTACTGGCCCCACACGGGGCTGCTGTTATTCCCCTGCGCGGTGAGTTGCTGGGACTGCGTGCCATCCGCCAGCATGCTCCAGATCTGAAAAGTTCCGCCGCGGTTCGAGCTAAACGCGATGTGCACGCCGTCGGGCGCCCATGATGGGTTCTCGTTCTTGCCCGCCGCCTTCGTAAGCTGCACGTACTGCTGCGACGCGACTTCCATCACGAATATATTGAAGCTCCCCGGCGCATAGCCTTGCGTCCATGCGAAGGCCAGGTGATCGCCATCCGGACTCCACGCGGGGTTCACCGCCTCGCCGATGCCGTTGGTGAGACGCTCGGGGTCGCCGCCATCGGAGTTCATGGTGAATATCT
>Ga0182024_10025501_pt1 | contig 10434 bp, 8 predicted proteins | sample P32metaG_FD_120480 | JGI IMG/M metagenome (GOLD analysis project Ga0182024, IMG submission 120480) | Permafrost microbial communities from Stordalen Mire, Sweden - P3-2 metaG (Illumina Assembly) | ecosystem: Environmental > Terrestrial > Soil > Wetlands > Permafrost | place: Sweden: Stordalen...
AACTCAGTTGCCCAGCGGATGAAATGGCCCGAGCAGGCTCGAAACACCGGAGCGCTTACGCAATTCTCCAAGCAGCGCACTGGCTGCGTTGACATAAGTTTTGCTGGGTTCCGAGGGATCGGCCCAGACCGCGTCGTAGACAATCTGCGCAGCTTCTTTCAAGTCGATATGCAGCGCGGCCTCGAATACGTCCACGCGCTCCTGCAAGCGGTCGTAACACGCCTTGCAGATCGTAGCCGCTTCCGGGTTTTGAATATGGCGCTCTCCGAAGGCGCAGACTGCCGGAGCTTTTGCCACTTCCTCACGCGCTTCCAAAAGCTGCGACTTGAATTGTTTCAAGAACGCTTCCCGTTCTTTTTCCAATTTCTCCTGCTCCATAAGGGAGTTGTCAGGCGCGGCATCGGCGACAACCGGAGGGCTGGGAACGGCCATCGATTCGGCGGCGGAAACTCGTTCATGGCTGTCGCAGGTGGGACAACTGTCCAAATTCGCGGGATAGTAAAGATGGCATTGAGAGCAGGGCAAGCCGTACCCAGTGAGCTTGGGAAGCGCCGGGTTCCTTACGGCGTTCCGGCGATCATTGCGAGTCTCGGTACACAGAGCTGCAGCAGTGCCTGATGCGGTATGTGCTGCACGAGTCTCCATGATCTACATCTCCGTCGCGGCGCCACCAGCAATCGTTTGAAGTTTGAAACTGGTTCGTGACCGCGAGAACAACATTGCCAAGTGTGGCATTACCGCGCTCCAGTTGAAACTAACGGGAGTACACTATCGCGCACTGGCCCTGCGGCTTGGCTAGCGCGAATTTGTTTCTTTCATCAGCTTCAGCAGCTCGTCGCGGCGGGCGCGGTAGAGCTGGCGCTCGGGGTCAAGGCGCGCGGCAATCTCGAGTTCGGTAAGAGCTTCGTCATACCGGTCCATACTCATCAGGCAGGCAGCTAGGGCGTAATGGTTATCCGGAGAGGCGCTTAAACGCAGGGCTTCGCGAAATTCTTTTTCGGCTGCGTTTAACTGCTGCTGCCGGAACAGCGCCGTGCCCAGGGCGCGGTGGGCGGCGTCAGAGTCGGGATTCAGCGTGACGGCCAACCGCAGCTCGCGTGCGCCTTCTTCAAGCCTGTCGTTCAGCAACATCGCTTCGCCCAGTGCGCGGTGATCGGAAGAGCTGCCGGGATTCTGCCGAACCGCCAACTTCAATTCATCGACGGCATTGGCGTAATCTTTCTTCGCCATATAGCCCCGGGCCATGCAGGTGTGCCCCTGGTCCCACTCCGGATGCTGGCGGTACAGCTCGCGCAATTCCGTCATCGCGGCGTCGAAGTCGCCCTTGTCACAATAAGTGTTTCCCAGGTTGTAGCGAACCGAAGCATCTTCCGGCGCCAGCCGCTTGGCTTCTCGATATTCGCCGATGGCCTCATCGAACTGGTTTTCCTCGTGAAAAATCAGCGCCAAGTTGGAGTGAGCTTGCCAGAACGCGGGCTTCAGCTGAATCGCTTTTCGATATGCGGAGATCGCAGCGGTAATGTTGCCGTCGGCATGCAGCGCGATGCCCAGGTCGTAATAGGTATCGGGATTATTTGCATCCCGCGCCAGCGATTCCATATACGCATGTACGGCGGCTGGGTAGAGTCCCGTCGAATACAAACCGAGCGCGAGAATCTGATAGGCCTCGGCGTTCTGCGGATCCATGCTCAGCGCGGTACGCGCTTCCGCGATCGCGTTCGGCCCGTCATCCAGCCGATAGAAAATATAGGCAAAGCTGCTGTGGTTCTCAGGAAGGTCCGGCATTGCCTGGGCCGCCGCGGTGACTTCGTCGAAGGCATCGTCCCATCGTTCTTGCTGCCGCAGCATCGCGCCCAGGGCAAAGTGCAGCGAAGCATTCTGCGGATCGGCGATCAATGCCTGACGCAAACCCAGTTCTGCCTCGTGAAAATGCCCGGCGTGGGCATCGAAAGCGGCCTGTACCAAAGAAGCGGGAATTTCGGAGGTCGACGCCGCAAGCGAAGCAGCGGAGGCAGCGGAGGCAGCGGAGGACTTTACACTCGCCAGCGCATGAATCAGGTTCGCATCGGCGCCAGCCGATTCCAACTGCCGAAGCTGCTCTTTCCCCGGAGCGGCTGCGATTCCGCGCTCCTGCACCAGCCGCACCAGGCGATTGCACGGCACCCCAGCGGTGAGCCACGCCACCAATTCAGCCGAGTCTACTGGCTGGCTTTCGCTGCAGGTGGCAGCAATAGAAACTCCTAAAAACAGAAGGATGGACAGGCCCTTGCGCTTCACTTTAACTCTCCGGGCGATGGTTTTGGCTTGCTGGTTTGAGTTTGTCTTGCGCCGACTTTGCTCGGTTCGTTTCTGACTCGAACCGTCTCGAACCGCTAAATCCACATTAGCTCCGGCAAGCTGCCGAAGGTAAGGTCACGGAGGTAACTGCCTGGGATAACCGTTCTGGGATGGTGAACAACATAGGGCACAAAGGGCTGCGATGTCAGTGACAGCCTTTTCATTTTCTTGTGCAAAACTCGGAAAGTAAAATTAAGGAAGGGTAGTGGTGCAGTTTCGGGGTGCTCGTTGCTCTTCGCGAACTTTGCGAAATTCTTTGCGGCCTTTGCGGTCAAAAGCTCTAAAGCTCTTAACCGCAAAGCGCGCAAAGGTATCGCCAAGGGCGCAAAGAAAATAAACTACACCACCAGCTAAGGAACCCGGGGGTTTGACTTCCCCCTACCCGTCCAGTACCGTATTAAGAGGTAGTTGTCTCGTTCCGGGAGGTTCCCATGTTCGAAGGCCTATTTCAACCTACGCATCTGATCATCATCTTTGCCATTGCCCTGCTGGTTTTTGGCCCTAAAAAGCTGCCCGAGCTCGGCAAGGGACTGGGCGAGGGAATTCGCGCCCTGAAAGAAGGCATGAAGGATAATCCTGCGCCGCCAGCCGATCAGAATAAGACCCCGGACTCTAAAGACATCAAAGCCTAACCGACGTTGCTGGTTGCTGGCGTGCGTCTTTTACGTAACTGAATTCTCGTCTTCGTTTCCTGTCCTTTCCCAGTAATCCCCGGGCTCCAAAATCGCATCTGAGCTTTGCTCCAATTCTCTCTCTGGAGGTAGGCAGTGTTGCGTACGAGCAAGTTTGCAATTCTGTTGGTGCTGTTGGGAGTAGCTCCCGCCCTTTTCGCCGATCAAATCACGTTAAAGAATGGCGACCATCTAACCGGCAAAATCGTCAAGTCCGACGGCAAGACGCTGGTGCTGAAAACCGACTTCGCGGGAGACGTCACCCTGAAGTTCGACTCCATCTCCGCGATCAAGACGGATGCAGATCTCCACATCAGCACCTCGGACAAGAAAACCGTCGTCGGCCCCGTCAGCGGAGACGATGGGAAACTGGAAGTGGCCACGAAAAGCGGCCCGGTCGAGGTTCCCGCCGGCAGTGTCGCGCTCATCCGCAGCGACGAGGAAGAGGCGGCCTACCAAAAGTCTCTGCATCCCGGCCTGCTGCATGGATGGAACGGCGGCGCAAACGTCGGATTTTCTCTCGCCCGCGGCAACAGCCAAACCAGCAATCTGGCGCTGGCCCTGAACGCGGTGCATCCCACGTTGAATGACAAGACCACGATCTACCTGAGTTCCATCTACACCAACAATGATCTCGCGACGCCGACCGAAGTGGCCAACCTGATCCAGGGCGGCATTCGTTACGATCACAACCTGACTCCCCGGCTCTTCGCCTTCGTCTCCGCCGACTTCATCAGCAACGCTTTGCAGAATCTCGACCTGCGCGGACTCTACGGCGGAGGCCTGGGCTGGCATGCCATCAAATCCGACAACACCATGCTCGACCTGTCGGGCGGCCTCGACTACACGCATGAAACCTATTCCGATGGGGCGCTGGTCACGCCGGTCACGGCTCCGCCAACTTACATTTCCTACGGCGTAACCAACCGCTTCATGGCGCTGACATTCGAAGAAGACTTCATGCACAAGTTCGGCACGGGCAGCACGGTCATCACCGAGAAGCTTAACTTCCTTCCCGACATCAGCAACACGGGCGAATACCAGGGAAGCTTTCTGCTGGGCACAGTCACCAAACTGGGCAAATGGCTGGGCTGGCAAAACCAGTTCAGCGACATCTACGTCTCGAACCCTCCCATAGGGACGAAGAAAAACGATTTGATTCTGACGACCGGGCTGAATTTCTCGTTTACGCATTAAGCGCTTCGCGTCGAAAACCTGACCCCACTCGTCGAAAACCGCGACCAGCGGGGCAGCCTTTGCCTAAATAATGACCGGAACGACTCGCCTGCATCATTCCTCCGCTCACCTCTACTTGAACCCCACGTCTACTACCGGGTAGAGTACTGTTTCCCGTTTTCCCAGGGTTCTGCTTATCCCTCAACATAGGAGCTCGCTGATGCGTCGCGCTTTAGCTCTGCTGATTTCCCTCTGCTGCCTCGCCGCTTTTTCCTTCGCCCAAACCGCCGACGAACTGATCGCCAAAAACATTGAAGCTCGCGGAGGGATGGAAAAGATGAAGGCCATTAAGACTCTAAGAATGACCGGGAAGTTCGATGGCGACGGCTTTACCGCAACCGTGGGCCAGGAGAACCAACGGCCCAATCTGGTGCGGGAGACGTTTTCGCTGCAGGGCATGTCGGCGATTCAGGCTTACGACGGCTCGGCCGGATGGCAGATTCAACCCTTCGGCGGAAAAAAGACTCCGGAACTGATGGGCGAAGACGACCTGCGCGACCTGCTGCTGGACGCCGACTTCGATGGCCCGCTGGTGGATTACAAAGAAAAAGGCAGCACCGTCGAGTACCTCGGCCACGATGTGGTCGATGGCGACGACGCGCTGCGCCTGAAGATCACGCTGAAAAACGGCGACATTATTTATGACTACCTCGATCCCGATACTTTCATGGAGATTCGCCGTGAGATTCAGCAGTTCATACGCGGCTCGCAGCGCGACCGGGTGGTGGGGCTGGGTTCGTATAAGCCGGTGAACGGAGTGATGTATCCCTTCTCAATGTCGCAGGGGCCGAAGAACAATCCGAATGCGCAAACCGTTACGGTGCGAAAAATGGAAGCGAATGTGACCATCGATCCAGCGGACTTTAATTTGCCGGAGTCGTTGAAGACGGAAGAGAAGAAATCCGGGATCGTCGGGATTCACTAGAGCGCGCCGATTCTCGCACCCATTCGCCCGACGTTCGTTCGAAGCATGAAGACGACAACGAAAAATATCTGCCTGAAAAAAGGACTCGTGAACATGAACGCATCCGCTCGCAATTTTCTGGGAATGACTTTGCTGTTGGCTGCAGCTGCGCTGTGCGCAACCTCGCCGGCTGCGGCACAGGCGCCGTACCGCTACGATGCAGCCACGGTTTCAGGCTTACCTGCGCGGAACATCGGCTCGGCCACCATGAGCGGCCGCATTGCCGCGCTCGACGCGGTGGAAGAGAACGGGCGCATCACCGTCTTCGTGGGCGCGGCCAGCGGCGGAGTGTGGAAGTCGGTAAACGGCGGCACCACCTACAAGCCGGTGTTCGACCGCCAGGACGTGCAATCGATTGGCGCGGTCGCGATCGACCCCTCGAACTCGAAAATTGTCTGGGTGGGCACCGGAGAATCCTGGGTGCGAAACAGCGTTTCGGTGGGCGATGGCATTTATAAATCGACCGACAGCGGCGAAAACTGGACGAACGTCGGCCTGAAAGACAGCGAGCACATCGCCAAAATTCTGGTGAATCCGGCCGACGGCAACGACGTGCTTGCCTGCGCCACCGGCCACCTCTGGGACGACAACGACGAGCGCGGAGTCTTCCAAACCACCGACGGCGGCAAGACGTGGAAAAAAGTTCTGGCCGGAGTGAATGGATCGAGCGGCTGCGCCATGATCGCGCGCAGCAAGCAGGAACCGAAAACTATCTACGCCGCCATGTGGGATTTCCGCCGCCAGGGCTGGACCTTCCGCTCCGGCGGTCCGGGCAGCGGCATCTTCAAATCCACCGACGGTGGCGCGACGTGGAAAGAACTTACTGACAGCACGGCTCACGGCCTTCCGGCAAAGCCTTACGGACGCATCGCGGTGCAAGTTGCCGAGTCGAAACCGAACGTGATTTACGCCAACATTGAAGCCGAAAAAGGCCGTGGTCTATATCGTTCCGATGACGCCGGGTCAAGTTGGACCAAACTCGACGCCAGCAACTACATGGTCTGGCGTCCATTTTATTTCGGCAATCTGATTGTCGATCCCAAAGACGAAAACAAAATTTTCAAACCGGATCTTATTCTGCTGCTGAGCAATGACGCGGGCAAAACTTTCAACGTTGTCTCCAGCGCGGCGCACGGTGACTTTCACGATGTATGGATCAATCCGAAAAATACCAACATTGTGATTGCCGGCGACGACGGCGGCCTCTGGCGCAGCGAAGACGGCGGCAATCGCTGGAAGCACCAGATGAACCTTCCGGTCTCGCAGTTCTACCATGTCAGCACCGACAACGCCGACCCCTACCACGTTTATGGCGGCTTGCAGGACAACAGTTCCTGGGTAGGTGACTCTTCATACCCGGGCGGCGTCACCAACTCGCGCTGGGAAAACATGTTCGGCGGCGACGGCTTCTGGATGTTCGAAGATCCCTCTGATCCCAACTATCTTTACGCCGAAGCGCAAGGCGGCGAAATCGGCCGTGTGAATCGTTATACGCATGAGACGCGTGACCTGCATCCGTGGCCCAATTACGGCGAAGGCAAGCTGCGCTTCAACTGGAATACGCCCATCCACATGAGCCCCAACGAAAAGGGGACGATCTACATCGGCGCGCAGTTCTTGTTCCGCTCGCGCGATCACGGCCAGTCCTGGGACCGCATCTCGCCCGATCTCTCCACCAACGATCCCGAGAAGCAGAAGCAGGAAGAATCCGGCGGAGTCACCATCGATAACTCTGCCGCTGAAATGAACACCACGATTTATTCGATTTCCGAATCGCCAAAGAACGGCCAGATCATCTGGGTAGGCACCGACGACGGCAACGTGCAGGTCACTCGCGACGGCGCAAAGACCTGGACCAATGTAGTCGGCAACATCAGCGGACTCGGCAAGAATTCCTGGGTGACAACCATCGAGGCTAGCCGCTTCGACGAAGCCACCGCTTACGCTACATTCGATCGCCACACCTTCGGAGACAAGAATCCCTACGTTTACAAAACTTCCGACTATGGCAAGACGTGGACGGCTCTGGCCGCGCAGGAGAGCGGCGTGCGCGGTTACGCTCACGTCATTAAAGAAGACACGGTCAACCCCAACTTGCTCTTCCTTGGAACCGAGTTCGGCCTATGGATCTCCGTGGATGGCGGTCAGCATTGGGCGCAATACAAAGGATCGGATTTCCCGGCGGCTCCGGTCGATGACCTTGTCATCCAGGCGCGCGAATCGGACCTGGTTCTCGCCACGCACGGCCGAGGAATCTGGGTGGTCGACGACATCTCTCCGCTGCGCACCTTAACGCCTGACATGATGAGCAAGGAGGCGGCGCTGATTCCGGGACGTCCTTCCATTCAATACTTCGACGTCAGCGGCGGTTGGCCCGAAGGCGATGAAACTTTCCATGGGCGAAACCGTCCGACGGACGCGCAGATTACCTACTACCAGAAAGGCCGCCACATCTTCGGCGATCTGAAGATCGAAATTCTCGATTCGGATGGCAAGTTGGTCGACACCGTTGCCGGCAGCAAGCATCGTGGGCTGAACCGCGCGGGATGGGCGATGCGCGTGAAACCTCCAGCGGTCGCTCCGGCTGCGTCGGCGTTGTTTGAGGCGGCGCAGGGGCCGCGCGTATTGCCCGGCACTTACACCGTCAAGCTGACCAAGGGCGATCAAACTTATACCGAGAAGCTGGAAGTTGCGATCGATCCGCGGGCAAAGTATTCCGCCGAGGAGCGCAAGGCCCAGTTCGATCTCGCCATGAAGGTCTACAAACAGTTGGAGCACATGACCTTCGCCGTGGAGGCGATCGAGGGAGTGCGCGACGCGGCCAACTCACGCGCTGCCAAATTAGGAGAGAGAGTTTCGAAAAACGATCCTCTGCGCAAGCAGCTCGAGCAGCTCGCCGCCGATTGCGATACGCTGCGTTCCAAAATTGTGGCCACCAAAGAAGGCGGCATGATCACCGGCGAAGAGCGCATCCGCGAACACATTGGGCAGCTTTACGGCGCAATCAACTCCTACGACGGCAAGCCCACCGACTATCAGGTGGCGCGCACTGAGTCGCTGGCCCACGAACTGCAGGACGTGATCGACGACTTCCAGAAGCAAACCCAGAAGTCGCTGCCCGCCATCAACTCCGGCCTGAAGAAAAAGAAGCTGGAGCCGATCTCTGTGCTCGCCGAAAGCGACTGGCAGAAGAAGAATGAGTCGTCAGCGGCGGCGGGAACTGGGATGCGAGCACGTCAGGAGCCGGTGTGGGAGAGGGATTAGCGGCGAAGAGGCCGGCACTAAGAACACTCATGTAGGGACAGCCGCCCTCGGCTGTCCGCGGCGCGAAGCGCCGTCCGCTCGCGTGGAACGGACACTCCTGTCCGTTGCCTTTGACCTTGAAGTTGAATTTGAGTCGGCCCCCGCCCCAGGCCTTGTCATTCCGACCGAAGTCCGGAGCGACAGCGACGGCGAGTGGAGGAACCTGCTTTTTCTTGCACCCTGGGAAAAATAGTTTCCGACAGAAGGAGGCTAACGGAGAGGAACAGCAGGTTCCTCGCCCGCCTTCGGCGCGCTTCGGAATGACAAAAATATTTTTTAGTGGAAACAAAGCGGGCGAGTCGGCCGCTTCCACACAAGCAGCCCGATGGACAGCCGAGGGCGGCCGTCCCCACATGCGTTGTGGTGAATCAGTGCTGGATCTGCAATTTGACGATCTGTTGGGCGATTTGGGAGTTGGGGCCGACGGGTTCGACGGCGATGATCTGGTTGGGGTTGAGGTACATGCGGTCGGGCTCGTGGAGTTCTTTGCCGCGCTTCACCAGGATGTTGCTGGTTTGTTTGGTCTCGGGATTGGTCTGGGTGACGACGTAGTAGACCTCTTTGAGCACGGGGCGGGAGGTGCCGAATCCCTCAAGTTTGCCGAAGTAGGCGGAGCCGCTGGTGAGCAGGACCGCCTGGTAGGGAGTGGTGAAGGAGACGGGCGCGCTGGTGCCGGTGCTGCGGATGAATAAGAGGCCGGCGATGATAACGACCAGTCCCGCGACCGACCAGATGATTTGAACTGCTGTGGTGCCCCGTTGATTGCCGATCATGTGTGTCCTTGTGGTGTGCCATCAGGGGCTAAAGCCCCGTCATTATTGAGTCTTTACGCGGCGCTGAAGCGCCGCTCTTCCACGTCACTGCAAAACATTTGCTACGTCACTGCAAACTTTATCGCCATGTCGATACAAGCATTCGCGAATACTCACAGCAAGCATTTGTGCGTTTTCCCCTCAGCCCTAAAGCCGTGCCATTAACCGTCATCTTCCATCCCGGCCAATCATGATATAGCTTCTACTTTTCATCTGCTTCTTAGCCAATATGTCCAAATTGCTGATGCTACTTATTGCGCTGCTGGGGATTGCGTCGGCACAGATCACGCCCGGTTACCGCGCTCAGCAGTTGAATGCCGAAGGCATCCGGCTGATGCAGGCGGAGCGGCCAGCCGAAGCCGAGGCGCAGTTCCGCCAGGCGGTGCAGGCCGATCCCGCGAACGTCGAAGCCGTGACCAACCTCGGGGTCGCAATCTTTAGACAGGGGAGAATCGCAGAAAGCATACCATTTTTCGAGCAGGCGGTCGCCCGGCGGCCGCAGGAAGCGGCGCTGCACAACGATCTGGCGCAGGCGTATGTGCGGGTGGGGCGTCCGCATGACGCGGCAGCGGAGATGGCGCGGGCCTGCGACCTGGAGCCGCAGCGGGCGGAGTACCACAGATTTTTGGGCGATATGCTGGCGGAGGCGCACGATCAAGCGGCGGCCGAGAAACAGTTACGGCTGGCGGTAAAGCTCGATGCGAAGAGCGCGGAGAATTGGTTGTCGCTGGCCAAGCTGCTCACGCGGGCCGACCGCCGGGATGAGGCGACGAAGGCGTATTTGACATCCCTGCGGTTGAACGGGCGTCAGCCGGATGCACTGCGGGAGTTGGGCGAGTTGTACAGCTTTGCGGGAGAGTATTCGAAGGCGGAAGAGGAGTTTCGCAAGGCGCTGGCGATTGATGGGAAGAATGCGCTGTTGCATGAGGATTTGGGGAATGCACTGGCGAAGGCGGGAGATCCGGCGCACACGGAGGAGGCAGAGGCGGAGTTGCGGCGGGCGGTGAAGCTGGATCCGAACTCGGGCGCGGCGCACCGGGATTTGGGCTTGCTGTTGCGCGATCGCGAGAAATTCGATGAGGCGGTGGAGGAGTTGAGGCGCGCCGCGGAG
>Ga0182024_10025502_pt1 | contig 10434 bp, 9 predicted proteins | sample P32metaG_FD_120480 | JGI IMG/M metagenome (GOLD analysis project Ga0182024, IMG submission 120480) | Permafrost microbial communities from Stordalen Mire, Sweden - P3-2 metaG (Illumina Assembly) | ecosystem: Environmental > Terrestrial > Soil > Wetlands > Permafrost | place: Sweden: Stordalen...
AACACCTTACAGCGGCCTTTCCTAGGATGCCCTGCTCAGTGGAACCGGCTCTCTGTCTGGTCGAGCACCGATCTCTTCGGTTTCAAGATAACCGAGGAATTGTTTGAAGGGGTGTGAGGCAAAGTGGGAAGTGGAGGAATAGAGAGGAGATAGAGGCGGAAAAAAGTGAGATATGGCGGTGATTGGGGTTTTGGGGATGTCGAGTCGAGCCTTGGTGGGGAGTTGATCGTGCCGCTCGTTGACACTCGCGGTTCAGAAAGAGGTTGAGCGTACGTGTCGCGCTCTGGTTCCGGCATGGCGCGCCCCACATCGTTCGGCTGGTATGATCGTTCTCATGAAATTCTCCGCCACTTTCCTCACAGGCATTCTTGCGACCGCGGCCTTTGGCGCGCCGGCGAAGTCTCCCGAAACCAACTCGGCGCGCATGAAACACGCGTTCCGCAAACCGGCGCAGAGCGGGTGGATTTACGTGCACCTGGAAGGCACGCCCGCTGAGATCGGCTATCAGCACGGAACGCTTCTGGCGCCTGAAATCGCGGATGCGTTCAAGACCATCAAGACGGTGCTGACGCACGATTCGAAAGACTGGGCGTTCTTCCGCAATGCGGCCGAGAAAGTTTTGTGGCCGCACGTGGAGGCCGAATATCGCGCGGAGTTGCAGGGAATCGTCGAGGGGCTAAAGGCGAAAGGCGTCGCGCTGGACCTGTGGGACGTGGTCACGATGAACGCGTGGCTGGAGCTGGATCCGTATTACACCAAATGGGTGGACGCGTCCGCGAAGCGGCCGACGGGCGACCATTGCAGCGCTTTCGTTGCCACCGGCAGCTACACGCGCGACGGGAAACCGGTTCTGGCGCACAACAATTGGACCGACTACGCGACCGGCTCGCGCTGGAACATGATTTTCGATATCGCGCCAGAGCACGGGAATCGATTCATCATGGACGGCATGCCGGGCCTGATTCATTCGGGCGACGATTTCGGGATCAACTCGGCCGGCATCATGATCACGGAAACCACCATCAGCCAGTTTCACGGCTTCGATCCGAACGGTGTTCCGGAGTTCGTGCGCGCCCGCAAGGCCATGCAGTATTCGGCCAGTATCGACGACTTCGCGCGCATCATGAAGGACGGCAACAACGGCGGCTATGCCAACGACTGGCTGGTGGCGGATCGCACGACCGGCGAGGTGGCGAGTTTAGAGCTGGGTTTGAAGCACGTGAATTTGTGGCGCACCAAGGATGGTTACTTCGCGGGATCGAATTATCCCATCGATCCGGGTCTGGCGAAAGACGAAACCGATTTCGATTTGAAAGACCCGTCGCTAAGCCCCAACGCGCGCCATATTCGCTGGGACGATTTGATGAAGGAGAATCGCGGGCGTATCGACGTGGCGGCGGGCAAGCGTTTTCTGGCGGATCACTTCGATACGTTCGACAAGAAGATTCTGCCGAGCGAGCGGACGCTGTGCGGGCACATCGATCTTTCGTCACGAGGCATGGGGGACTGGCAGAAGCCCTTCGGCGCGGCGGGCGCGGTGCAGAACAAAATCGCCAGCGCGGCGATGGCCGAGCAGATGACCATGGCAGCGTCGATGGGGCATTCTTGCGGGATCAATTTCAAGGCCGCGAAGCACTTGAAGGATCATCCCGAATTCGGTTGGGAGAAAGACGTTCTGCGGGATTTGGATTCGCACGGGTGGGCGAATTTCAAGAGCGCGAAGTAGAATCGCCCGGCGGTATAGTGAACCATGGGTTCACAACTGCGTCTCGGCGTGTTCGCGATGTGTTGTTTGGGCTCGCCTTACCGGCGATGGCTCAACAGGATTCCTATGCGCTGCGAGCAAAGTTTGGCCCGCCGCTGAATAGAGAAACCTTCCATATTCCGCCAGGATTCGATCTGGTGGTCGATTACGGCGCGGGCAATCAGGCGTGCAGAATGGAAGTTCCGGCGCTGATGCCGACGGACGAAAAAGTTCAGAACTCGGCCGTGATGAAGCAGCGTATGTACGATTTTCTCGCGGAGGTGGCGCCGGCGTCGATGCGCGGTAAGGAATTAGGACGAATGGCACAACAGATGGGCACAATTTCTCTGATGTCTGTCGACTACGAACACGTCAAGGTCAGCGAGCTGCAGGTCGGGAACCAACATGATCGCGGCACGATCACGGTAAGGTTCAAGAGCTACGACTGCCAGAGGCCGGGCGGTGAGTAGCGGCGAGGATCGCGAGCGCAGTCTTACGATCCTACTTTCAAGAACCCCCACGCTGACGGGTGGGGCTGGAACAGACGACGAGGATGAGCGTCGCATGAGTGGTGAGTGCGCCGCTCCTTGACAGTCGCGGTTTCGAAAGAAGGAACGCGCTCCTTGACAGTCGCGGTTCAGAAAGAAGGGACGCGCGCCCTGACGGGCGCGCCTCAAGAAGTCCGCGTAAGAGAGCACGGGCGCGATTGCAAGAAGGCCGATCAATCGCGTACTGTATTTTCGAGGAGATGCGTGATGCTCAAGCTCGCCGCGATGGTGCTCCTGGTTTCGACGCCGATAGTGCTTCGCGGGCAAGGCACCCAGATTCAGCACTTCACTTTTAAGGGCCATACGACGGCCGGCACCGTTTCGGGTACGTGTGTGACCGAGCAGGTGAACACCGTTGGCTATCACTACAAGTGGACGCTGACGCTGCAATTCGACGCCGAGACCGAGAGAGTCGCGCGCCAGCTAACGCCCGATCAGTTCGCGGACATGGTGCGGACGCAAAGCACGGACATTGGCAGTGTCATCATCGTTCTGGGCCTGTGGGGCGATTTGACGCTCCTTCCGACGTCAAGAGAGAACGCGTATGAAATCGAGATGGGCGCGCCCGAATACGAGACCCGACCGAACCTGATCACGGTCACTCAAGTGAAAGAGGCTCCTTTCACGCTCCAATTGCTGTTTGAGGAGCCTGACAGCTATCTCGATCTGGTTGCGCGACAGCCGTCGCAGGCTTGGTGGACGCTGTACCTTCAGAGCTACTATCGGCTGGGCACGAATCGTCCGAACGGTTTTTCCGATGCCGAGCCCACGGGCGGGGATCAGGTCGCGAAACGGACCAGGGACGTGCGCGCGCCTGGCTTGGCGGAGACGCGGATCACGCCGGCTGGTCAATAGCCGCTGGGATTGGGACGCGCTCCCGCAGGGTCGCATCGAGAAGGAGTGTCGACATGAATGTCGACACGGCACGCTGAAGAGGGTGCTGAAAAACGCTCCCTTACGGTCGCGGTTCTGTAAGAAAAGACGGCGAACTAAAGTTCGCCGCTGCACGCTAAAGCGTGCGCCACGTCGAAGGCGCGCATCGAGAGAGCAGGGCGCGATTGCAGAAGGCCGATAAATCGCGTATCGTAACGGTCGAGGTGATCCCGATGATCAAGCTCAGTGCAGCCGGACTTCTAGTTTTAGCGCTGGTCTCAACGACGACGCCGGTTCGCGCGGACGACTATTACCATTACCCCGAGCCCTGCACGTTCCAGGCTCATACCACGGTAGGGACGGTCTCCGGGACGTGCGCGACTCTGCAAGTGCCGCTCGCGGGGTATCACTCGCGCTGGACGCTGACGCTGCAATTCGATGCCGCGAGCGTGGCGCTCGCGAGCCAGCTAAAGCCGGATCAGTTCGCCGACATGGTGCGGACGCAAAGCGTGGAGAACGGCACCGACATCATCGTACTCGGGCTGTGGGGCGACCTGGAGGTGGTCCCGACGATCCCGGCGTACCTGGCCGACATCCAAGCCGCATCGCCTATTTACGAGACCAGGCCGAACCTGATCACGATTACGCAAACCAGCACGTCTCCATTCAAGCTGCAACTGCTGTTTGAGGAGCCCGCCGATTATCTCAATCTGGAAACACGAAGGCCGTCGGAGGAGTGGTGGGACCGGTATCAGCGGAGTTATTACCGGCTAGGCACCAATCGCCCGACGGGATTTTCGGGCAACGACGCCACGGTGAGGAAGCCGCCGGTGAAACAGCCGAGTAAGGGCCAGGTCCAAGATAGGTAGTGGGACAGTTCGAAGAAATTGGGCCCACTATGAGAAGCAGATCCCTCGCTGCCGCTCGGGATGACGCGCGCGGGGGTAGCGAAGCGGGAACGAGAAGCAGATCCCTCGCTTCGCTCGGGATAACGGGTCGAGGGCGCTCGGGATGACGGGTGGAGGGCGCTCGCGATGACGCGTGGGCGAGGTCAATTTGATCAAACTGCTCCCCACCCAATAAGCCTCCGCAAATTAATCGGTTGACGCCGGTCTCGATTTGTCTTACACTGTTTGGGTAATCGGGTTTGACTTATGGCGAGACCGGAGCCCGTCGGGCAATTCGAACAGCTGGTGCTCACCGCGATCCTCACGCTTTACGACGAAGCGTACGGGGTAACCATTCACTCGCGGGTTCAGGAGTTGTCGCAGCCGAAGACCGTGTCGCTGGGGGCGGTCTACGTCACGCTGGATCGTCTGGAAGACAAGGGGCTGGTGTCTTCCTGGCTCACGGAACCGACGGGGGAGCGCGGCGGGCGCGCCAAGCGCTGCTATCGTCTGGAAGCGCTGGGCGAGCGCGCGCTGGAGGAATCGGCGGCGACCGCGAAACGGGTTTGGGATTCCATCGTGCAGGTGTGGGGCAAGGAATGGGCGAAGCGGTGGGGCAAAGGCGCGAAGGCATGGGGTTAAGGAAGTGACCAAGGGGATCGCGTGATGTCCGGCGAGCGTCGCAACGCACCGCCGCGTTTCCTGGAAGCGATCGTGGAATTTCTTACGCCGCCTGTGTGCCGCGAAGTGGTGCTGGGCGATTTGTATGAGCGCTATCGCTCGCCGCTGCGCTACATCTCGGATGCCTGGTACGCGATACCGTGCGTGGTCTACAGCCGTATTCGCCGTACCGCCGATCCGGGCGTGTTGTTGATGGACGCGATGCTGCTGTACGCGTCCTTCATCGGCGCGGCGTGGCAGCTCGATCGTGATTTGCTGTATCAACATTCGGGCCTGCTGCGATTGGCGATTCCGGTGGCCGCGACGTTGATCGCGCTGATGCTGGGCGATGCGTACGCGCGAGACGTTGAACGATCGGGAAAGCGGTCGCCGGTAAGACCGCTGGTGCAGGCGATACTCGGAGTGGGATTCGCGTGCTTCGCTCAGGCGGCGTTTGTGGCGGCCGGCTTCGCGTTCGCGCTGCCGTGGTGGATCATGGTGTTGGGCGGCGGGTTCGGCGTGATCGCGGTGTCGCTGGTCGGGATGGTTTTCCCGCCGGACGATCAGCGGCCACGGGGGGCGGGGTAGAAGGCGTGACAGGAACTCGTTACAGATGTGGGGGGCGAAGAGCCGCCTTAAAAGGCGGCTGCAGCCAAGATTGGCTGCCCCACACGAAGACGGCGACACCACGCAATCGTGCGAAAATGGTTTATTAGAAGTGTCCGAGCCTAGCCTAGACGATCGATTCAAGGATCTGCGGCATACCGTGGATCGCGAAATCGCGCGCTCACGCAGCGAGGTGATCGCAGAGCTGGCGCGGGCGGTGGAGCGAATGCGCTCGGCGGCGACCGAACCGGAATGGCACGAAGCAGTGCTCGATTCGGGGCGTATTTTTTCGAACGAGCCGGCGGCGCTGGATCTGCTTCGATCGCTGGCCGCGCTTACGGCGCCGGGCAGCCCGGCCGCCGCGATTGAGCACGTCGTATCAAAAAGGGCTTCACAGCACGCGGATTCGAACGGCAGGAAGGCGGAGGGTCTCGCGGAAACGAACCTTTCCGGCCACGCGTCAATGAATCCTCCGGATGCAATGGAGCCGGGTATCGCGAGCAATGCGGCGGCGCTCCGGTTTGCGCGCGTGAAGATCGCCGAGATTCAGCTGTATCACGCTTCCGCGGTAAAATCCGGGCGGGCGTCGCGTGACCTGTATGGATCGCTCAGACCGCAAATTGACGACGCGCGCGCGGAGTTTCGGAAACTATTTTTCGAGAACTCGGGCGAATCCAACGATTTTCTGCACGCGGAGATGTTGCATGCGCTGGCACATGACGATGCGACATTATTGGGTCCAAACTATCCCGGGCCGCTGGCATAGGAGGTTATTGAAAAACGCATCATCACCCCGCGACCGTCAGGAAGTGGTCCGCGCTAATTCACGACGCCTCGCGGCCGTGGTTTCCATCGCCGCAACCGCGGTCTCCTGCGGTCTGGTGTTCAACCTGATCGTGGCCGCGGCATCCACCGATCCGCTGGCCGATCTGAAAGCGGGCGCGGTGGCGCTGGACGCGAAGCGATACGCGGCCGCGGTCGCCACGCTCTCCCCGTTGGTGAAGAGGCTTCCCAAGCTGGCCGATTACGCCGCGTGGCTGCTGGCGTCCGCTCAGTTCGAATCGGCGGATTATTCCGCGGTTCCGAAAACACTGGAAGGCGTGTGGAAGCAAGCGCCGCCGTCGCCTCTGGCCGCGCGAGCCTTTCTGCTGGCCGGGCGCGCATATTTGCAGAATGGCGCCGCCAAGGACGCGGTGGACATCTTAAGAAAGAATTACGCGGTCCTGGCGCAGCCGCAAGGCGATCTCGCGATGGCTTCCGCGTTCGCCGGCGCGGGCGATCCGGTCAGCGCTGCGATCTACAATCAACGCGTGTATTACGGCTATCCGAATTCCGCCGAGGCCGCGCAGGCCGATGCCGAATCCATCAGGCTGCGCGCGCAGCTCGGCGATAATTATCCTCCGGCGATGCCCAATGCGATGCTGGGCCGCGCGCTCAAGCTGCTGGCTTCGGGACACGCGGCTCGAGCTCGCCAGGAGTTGGAATCGATCGTTCCACAACTCGGCGGCACGGAGCGCGACGTGGCGCGCGTGCGTATCGGCGTGGCGGATTACGAATCGAAAGAAACTCTTCGGGCGGAAAAATATTTGGCGTCGATCGAGGGACTCTCGCCGGAAGCGGACGCGGAGCGGCTGTCCTACCTGGTGCTGTGCGCGCGGCGGCTGAAGAATCATGAAGAAGTGCACGCGACGCTCGAGCGGATCGCGCGTTTGTATCCGAATTCGAACTGGCGGCTGCAAGCCCTGGTATCCGATGCGAACGACCACCTGATCCGGAATGAGATGGACTTGTATGAGCCGCTGTATCGCGCCTGCTACGAATCGTTTCCGGGGGATCCGCAGGCCGCTACGTGTCACTGGAAGGTCGCGTGGGGGCATTATTTGCGGCGCCGCGCGGACGCCGGGGATCTGCTGCGCGCGCATTTGCGGCTGTTCCCCGGGTCGGAAGATGCCGCGGCGGCGATGTATTTTCTGGGCCGGCTGGCCGAGGCATCGCACGATGCGAGCGCGGCGCGCTCCTGGTACGAGGAGATCGTGCGCGAATATCCGAATTATTACTACACGATTCTGGCGCGCGATCGACTGACGCAGGTCGCCAAAGCGCAGCCGTCGGCGGGAGTGAACGAATTTCTGCACGGATTGAACTTTCCGCCTCGCGCACGAATGGTGAATTTCACACCGAACGCGAATTCCAAGGCGAGAATGGAGCGCGCGCGAATGCTGGCCGGGGCGGGACTCGAGGATTGGGCGGAAGTCGAATTGCGTTTCGCCGCGCAGAACGAAGACCAGCCCGCGTTGATGGCGATGGAGCTGGCCTCGCTCACCACCCGCACCGGGGCGGATCAGGCCCTGCGTTACATCAAGCGGTATGCCCCCGGATATTTGTTCCTGCCGATGGAAACGGCGCCGCTGGATTTTTGGAGGCTCGCGTTTCCCATGCCGTATCGCGAATCGCTGGAACGCTACGCGCATCAGAACGGGCTGGATCCGTTCCTGCTGGCGGCGCTGATCCGGCAGGAGTCCGAGTTCAATCCGAAGGCGGTGTCGGTGGCGAATGCGCGCGGCCTGACGCAGATTCTTCCGTCGACGGGGCGCGAACTGAGCCGGCGGTTGAACGTCAAATCGTATTCCACGGCGCAATTATTCCAGCCCGCGGTGAATTTGCAGCTAGGGTCGTTCTATTTGAAAACTCTTGGCGACGGGCTGGGCGGACGATGGGAGGTTGCGCTGGCCGCCTACAACGCTGGACTCAGCCGGGCGCACGCGTGGCTCACCTGGGGCGAGTTTCGCGAGCCTGCCGAGTTCATCGAAACGGTGCCGTTCAGCCAAACTCGAACCTATATTCAAACGGTGTTGCGCAACGCGGATCTGTACCGGAGGGTGTATGGGTCGGCGCCAGGGTCGCGTGCGGTGACGACGCCGCCGAATTGAGGCGTCGACACGGCACGCTGAAAAGGATGTTGAAAGAGCCGGTTTCTGGCCGCTCCCTTACGGTCGCGGTTCCGTAAAGAAAGACACGGCGAACTAAAGTTCGCCGCTGCACGCTAAAGCGTGCGCCACGCCGGACTATTCGGCGGCCATTTTCAGTAACTGTTCGGCGTGGCGGAGCGCTTCCGGGGTGACACGCTCGCCCGAAAGCATGCGGCCGATTTCGCGGGTGCGTTCCGCGGGCGATAGCTCTTCGATGGACGCGAAGGTACGGCCCTTCGCGGCGCGCTTCTCGACATAGTAATGATGGTCGGCGAAGCCGGCGATCTGGGGCAGATGCGTCCCGCATAGCACCTGGCTCGACGCGGCCAGCCGCTTGAGCCTTCTGCCGACGGCTTCGGCGGCGCTGCCGCCGACGCCCGCATCGACTTCGTCGAAAACCAGCGTTCGGGGCGCGGCGCTATTTGCGGGTCCCCGCTCTGACGAGCGGGGCTGGGCAGGCGGGGTACAGGTTTTCAGCGCCAACGCGATGCGCGAGATCTCGCCGCCGGATGCGATCTTGTCCAGGGGCTTCAGCTCTTCGCCGACGTTCGGTGAGATGAGAAACTCGACCGCATCGGCTCCGGATTCCGACCAGGGTGCGGGAGTCACGCGAATCTCGACGCGCGATTTCTCCATCGCGAGCGAGCCGAGCTCGCTTTCGACTCGCGCCGACAGTTGTTTTGCGGCCGGTTTGCGCGCGGCCGTGAGCTTCGCCGCGGTCCTGCCGAACGCCGCCGACAGCGCATCCACTTCTTTGCGCAACAGTTCGCGGCGGTCGCTCGAATGCTCCACGGCGGCAAGCTGGCGTCGCACATCGTCGAGAAAAGCGAGCACCTCTTCGACGCTCGCGCCGTACTTGCGCTTCAACTTTTCGAGCGCGGCCATGCGCGCTTCCACGTGATCCAGGCGAGCGGGATCGGCTTCGAGCTTCGACAAATAGTGACGCAGCGTGTGCGCCGCCTCGTCGAGCGCGATGGAGGCGGGCTGTAGCATCGCGAGCACTTCGCCCACGCTTTCATCGATTCGCGAAAGCTCTTCCAGGCGCTTGACCACCGCGCGCAACTGAGCCGTGGCGCTTTCGGGCGCGTCGTAAAGAGCCGCGTAGGCGGCGCCGGCGATCTCCTCGATGCGAACCACGTTGCGCAGCACGCGGCGCTCATTTTCAAGCTGCGCGTCCTCGGCGGGGTCCGGCGCGACGGCTTCAATTTCGTTGCGCTGGAACGTCCAGAGATCGGCGAGGCGGAGTTTTTCCTGCGCGGTGCTATCCAGTTGCTCGAGCTCCCGGGCGGACGCGCGCCAGCGCGCGTAGAGCGCCCCCACTTCGGCGAGAACGTTTTGAACGCCCGCAAATGCGTCCAGCATTTCGAGCTGAACGGCGGGCGAAAACAGTTGCTGCTGATCGTGCTGTCCGTGGATGTCGCCGAGATGCGGCGCCAAATCCCGCAGCAGAGCCGCGGTCGCCGGGCGATTCCCGACGAATGCGCGAGATTTTCCATTTGCCAGGATTTCCCGTTCGATCAGGAGTTCGTGGTCCTCGATCTGAATCCCCGCGTTTTCAAGAACCGCTGTCAGCGGGCGAGTTGCCGCGATCTCGAAGATGCCTGTTATGCGCGCCCGTTCCGCTCCTCCGCGAACCATTTCAGCCGACGCACGTCCGCCCAGCAGCAGCGCGAGCGCGTCCACCACAATCGATTTTCCGCTGCCCGTCTCACCTGAAAGCAGATTCAATCCGCGATGAAACCTGACCCGGATGCTTTCGATGACGGCGTAGTTTTCAATCGCGAGCTCGACCAGCATTCGAGACGATTATAGCGGCTGGTGCGCCCCAAGCCCGCAGGCGCTCCCTGACGGTCGCGTCTCGGGTGGCAGGGCATGGCCCTGCCCCACAACGCGGTCGCGCCTCGAACGCGCGCCCTGACGGGCGCGCCTCAAGAAAACATTTCTGTTTGCTTATGTTTCGGGCTTGCGGTTCGTTTACAATGAAGCAGGAGAGTGAATCGGTTGATATCGGCATACCTGCGCGGACCTTTGCTGGACGTGAACTTCTGGGAGCTGGTGAAGGGCTCCGGCGTGGTGACGCTGACGGTTATGGGCGTGTTGGTGATGGCCTCGCTCAACTCCGTGACGATCATTTTCGCGAAGTTCGC
>Ga0182024_10025503_pt1 | contig 10433 bp, 8 predicted proteins | sample P32metaG_FD_120480 | JGI IMG/M metagenome (GOLD analysis project Ga0182024, IMG submission 120480) | Permafrost microbial communities from Stordalen Mire, Sweden - P3-2 metaG (Illumina Assembly) | ecosystem: Environmental > Terrestrial > Soil > Wetlands > Permafrost | place: Sweden: Stordalen...
ATCAAGAAAGGCACTGATGATCGGGTTCAGCCATTCCGACCGGCCCGAAAACGTGGCGTGGTCCGTCCCCGGCAGCACGCACAGCTCCGCCTCGGGAAGCGCATGAAATATCTTCAACGTGTGTTCAAGCGTGATCGCATCGCGGTCTCCAGAGATAACCAGCACCGGCTGAGTGATCTTTGCCAGCAGCGCCAAGCTTAGCTCCGTTTCGGTGGGCGACGTGAGCCACAGGTGCGCGAGTTTTTCATCGATCGTCTTCGGATTGGTAATTTGTGAGGCCCGCAGCTCTTCCAGGTCCTCCGAGTTCAGGCCCTCGGGAGCAATATTCACGCCGCTGATGACGAGCCGCCGCACCAGCTCCGGATGCCTGACAGCGAGCATCAGAGCCAAGATACCGCCGTCGCTGAATCCCACGACATCGACCTGTTTGAGTTTGAGCATCTTCAGCAGCGCCGCAGTGTCTTCCATCATCGCGGTGTAGCTCAATGGCCCAGGCACGTCGGGCGTGCGCCCCTGCCCCACTTGATCCGGCGCCACAATATGATGACGTTCCGAAAATACGTCGAGTTGGCGCACGAATGAGTGCTCGCCGGAATCGCCTCCGCCGTGCAGTAGGACCAGCGTCGGGCCGTTGCCGCGCACGGCGTAAAAGATCCTGTGGCCGTGAATCGCGGCCCAATGCCAATCGGTGGGTTGGATCGCAGCGTGGGCCATGTCAACCAACATACATGCCAACCACAGCGCCAGCACGGAAATTGCTGCGTCACGCGTCCGGGCGCTCACTCTAGTTTTCATCAGAATGATGGCCACTACCCTTGGCAAACACTGCAACACCGGTTGATCGGTTGCGGGTGCATAAGCTGGCTGCAGCATCATGTTCGCCATAGACTAGACCCGCTAACTCAAGCGTCGAATTGGATTTGCTGGACTTGCCCACTCAGATTCGCACTTTGTGCTTCCCGACACATAGGTGACAATCCATTCCGTCGGTATAGATCGTTACCGATGTGACCGGAATGGACCTGGCCTCTGATACTCGAGTCTAACTTGCATCTGGCGACTTCTGCACGGGTGTTGCGATTGTGAACGGTGGTATTCTCAATCACCGGCCCTACCACGCTTCACTGCGAAGGCACGCTCGAATGTCAGACGTTCTTCCGGGTGTTCAAACAAGCGATCGAGCGCATCTACCGTTTTCGACTGCCGAATGGATGCGCTTCTCGGGCCTTTACGGTTTCATCGCACTTTTGCATGGTTTAGGTTGGGGGCTATACCTACATTACACGCAATTGTATCCGGCACTCGTCGGTCTTGGGTTCGTGGCCTACATGTTCGGATTGAGGCATGCCTTCGATGCCGACCATATTGCCGCAGTCGATGACACGGTTCGGTTCATGTTGCAAAAGGGCAAAAAGCCGCTCGGCGTCGGCTTTTTCTTCTCTCTAGGACATTCGACCGTCGTCCTCGGCCTCGCGATCGGTATTGCATTCGCCGCAACTGCTTTGAAGCAAGAATTGCCACAGTTGAAAAATATCGGCGGCATCATCGGCACGAGCGTATCCGGGACATTTCTGTGGATCATTGGCATTCTCAATTTGCTGATCTTGCTCGACATTTTGAAGATCTGGCAAAAAGCGAAGACCGGCGCTCATAACCACGCCCACCTAGAGCAGCTCCTGCAGCAGCGGGGTTTGATCAATCGGGTCTTTGGCGGACGTTTACGGAAGCTGATGAATCACAGCTGGCAAATGTATCCACTCGGGCTCTTGTTCGGTTTGGGCTTCGACACGGCATCGGAAGTTGGTTTGTTAGCGATGACCGCAGGCGCGTCTGTCGGCAATTTGCCGATTCCGGCGGTATTGTCGCTGCCAATCTTATTCGCAGCCGGCATGACCGTGATGGACACCACCGACGGCATCGTCATGTCGAAGGCATACAACTGGGCGTTCGTGAACCCATTACGAAAAATCTTTTACAACATCACGACCACTGGCCTGTCAATCGCCGTCGCGCTGGTGATCGGCACAATCGAGTTATTGCAGGTGTTCATCGGCATGCTCGATTTGCATGGTCATATTTTCGATTTTATAGCGAGACTAGACTTCGGTGTTCTGGGGTATTTAATCGTGGGAATGTTTCTGTTGGCTTGGGGCCTGTCGGTGGCGCTGTGGAAATTCGGACATATTGAAGAGCGCTATGGGATGCAATTTGTCCCTCACGTTCATGCGCATGAGCATGAGGGCGGACTGAGACATTCTCATATACACACACACATAAATGATGATGCTCTATAACCGACTTCTACCGAATGGCTACCTCTGCTACGGCAGACAATCAAACCGAGATACATGAGCAAAATGAATATTAGATGGCGCAATGACGGTGTGCGGATCGTTCGGGCCGACGAGCTTGACTCAAGAACCGCGCAGACTTTAGGCATGCAGCGCAAAGCTGCCGTCACTACAGAACGTACCGGAGCGAAACAGCTATGGGCGGGAACTGTCACCATTGATACGAACGCAAAGACGGGCGCGCACCATCATGGCAACCTTGAGAGTGTTATTTACGTAGTCAGTGGAATTGCGCGATTGCGGTGGGGTGAAAGACTGGAGTTCGTTGCGGAGGCGAACGCCGGCGATTTTATTTACGTTCCACCCTATGTTCCGCACCAAGAAATCAATCCTAGCGATAGTCTAAAGCTGCATTGCGTGCTCGCGCGTAGCGGTCAGCAGGGTCTAGTCGTAAATCTCGAGATCACACCCGTCGAGACGCCGGAACTCGTTCGGTGGATTGATGACCTTCACAAATAGACCGTTGCGTCGAGTGCGGCGAAAACCCCTTCGGTGCTAAACTGTCTTCCGATACCCCAATGTTGCGGAGCGGAATGCTGCGCAGCGCAAAGAGAACATCTGGTTTGCACCCGAAATAGGGCGCTGGGTTGTGCACGAGAGTTCGGGAAGCTTCCGCCAAGACGTCGCCGAGGAATTCTTCGAGAGCAGCTATCGCTGGGAGCTGCTCAGCTGGACGCAGCCGGAAGTGAAGTCGCTCGCGAAACTTTGATATTGACTGTTTTGTAAGCGAGCGACCGTAGTAACTCGTCGACGCGCCGAAAAATGAAGGAGGTTCGCGGTGAACAAGCATAAATCGCCCATCGAGACCCTGGAAGCTGCTGAGGTCGCGGCCTTGTTGAACGCCGGCAAGCTGCTCCTTATTGACGTTCGGGAGCCAGCCGAATACGCATCGGAGCGGATTGCCGGAGCCCTTCTCTTCCCGCTCTCGACGTTTGATGCGGCATCATTGCCCGACGACGGAGCACGGCGTGTGGTTTTTCACTGCGGAAGCGGTAAGCGGTCGTTGACGGCAGCGGAGCATCGGCTTGCAGCGGGTCAAGGCCACGCCGCGCACATGGGTGGCGGTATAGCCGCCTGGAAAGCTGCAGGGTTACCCGTCATTGCGTCTTGATTTGAAGGCCGAGCGTCCATTCCACAAGGAGCACATATGAAGACAGCTAGTCTCTCCGGGACGATTTGATTTTTGCTTTATTGGTGCGAACTTTTGAGACTGACGGCGCGCAAAACGCCGAGTAGAGAACTTCCATGATCTTGAGCGCGGGACCCTGCGCCAGAGTGTAATTGACGGTTTGCGACTTCCGCCTCGTCGTGACGAGGCCCGCCTCACGCAAAACGCCGAGGTGCTGAGAGAGAGCGGATTGGCTCAGCGGCACGCGCTCATTGATCTCTCCCACGGACAGAGGTCCATCCAGGAGGCAGCAAAGCACCAACAGCCTTTGATCGTTTGCAAGTGCTTTCAATAATGCGGCGGCTTCACCGGCATGTTCCTGTATTGCGGACATCGCCGCCCTATCTTGCTCCGCACCAATCCCCACGTTCATGAATCCGAGAGCCTCTTTCGGCAACTACGGACGGAGTATAAACGATTGACCTGGTAATATCTCTACTTGCTAAATTAGTTATTCCTAATATAATGACATTGGCCGTAATTAATCATCCCCCCAACGCAATGAGGATATCCCGATGAGCATCGATCGCTTGGTAATGAGATTCGCGGGCACGATGATCCTTTTGAGCGTTGCACTCGCCCATTTTGTGAGTATCAATTGGCTTTGGCTTACCGTATTCGTCGGCGCCAACCTGCTGCAGTCCTCGTTCACTGGCTTCTGCCCGCTTGCCATTGCACTGAAGCGCATCGGGATCAAACCCGGTCACGCGTTTTCCTAGAAAAGATTGAGAGTTCACCGTGGTCCTGTTCCGATCGGCATCCGTCACGACTCTCCTGTTGGGAATCGTCTTAAGTTTCGCAGAATGCGGTGGCAAGGCGCCGCCGCCCGCGAACTTCTCGGTCGCGACGCTGGCAAGCATTGTCGTTCAACCGGTGCGGTCACCGCTCGAGCGCACCGTGGATGGCACGATTGAGGCCGTCAATCAGGCGACCGTTTCGGCGCAAACGGCCGGGCGAATCACGGAGATCCTCTACGATGTGAACGACGTGGTGCCGGCGGGCGCGGTCATCATCCGACTTAAAGGAAGTGAGCAACGCGCAGGGCTTCAAGGCGCGCAGGCCGCGCTCACCGAGGCAAAGGCACGAAACGCGGAGGCGGCAACCACCTATCAGCGCATCTCGGACCTATTCCAACGGCATGTGGTATCGAGGGCGCAGCTCGACCAAGCGACCGCAAATCGGGATGCCGCAGCCGCCCGCCTTACCTCTGCGGAAGCGGGTATCGCTACTGCGCGGGAGGGTGTTGGCTACACCGAAATCCGTGCCCCTTACGGCGGGGTCGTCACGAAACGGCTCGTGGAAGTAGGGGAATCCGTCAGTCCCGGCACCCCGTTGATGTCCGGTCTATCACTTCGGGACCTGCGGGTTAACATCAATGTCCCTCAGGGTATCGTGATGCAGGTTCGTCGGCTCAAGCGAGCCGCGGTCTATGTTGGGAATCAGCGCATCGAGGCGACGAAGATCACGATCTTTCCCGAGGCTGCCACTCCGTCGAGCACTTTTCGCGCGCGACTGGAGCTACCGCCTGACGCGATCGATCTAGCGCCCGGCATGTATGTCAAAGTCGGGCTCGTCGTTGGTGAAGAGGATCGCCTCCTGATCCCGGCCTCGGCAGTAGTCGAACGCAGCGAAATCACCGGTGTATATGTGCTCGATGCTGGTGGGCACGCGACGCTTCGGTACGTGCGACCCGGACATCGCGTTGGGGATAAGCTTGAGATCCTCGCCGGACTTGAGGGCGGCGAGCGAGTCGCACTCGATCCCATCGCGGCCAGCGCACAAGTCGTTGCCGCCGGACCCATCTCGTGACGAAACCGCTGGGGCTGAGCGGCAGGCTTGCGCGGTTCTTTCTTGAGAACCAACTGACGCCGCTCCTGGCATTGACCGCCCTCTTGATGGGCGCGTTTGCCGTGCTTGTCACGCCTCGAGAGGAAGAGCCGCAAATCGACGTCACTTTCGCCAATATTCTGATCCCTTTCCCCGGCGCGAGCTCCGAGCAAGTGGAGAATCTCGCCGCAACGCCGATGGAGAAGGTGCTCGGCGAGATTTCGGGCGTCAAACATATCTATTCGGTGTCGCGTCCCGGGCTTGCGATTCTGACGGTGCAGTATGAAGTGGGGATCCATCGAAACGACGCCATTGTGCGTCTCTACAACGCCGTGTACTCCAATCAGGATTGGCGCCCCGTCGGCGTTGGTATCGGACAGCCCTTGATCAAGCCGAAGGGTATCGACGATGTGCCCATCGTCACGCTCACTTTGTGGAGTCGCAATCCCAGCCTAGGCGGACACGAACTTGGAAAAATCGCGCGTGCCATCGAAAGTGAGTTGAAACGGGTACCCAACACTCGCAACGTCTATTCGGTCGGGGACACCGACCCCATGATCCGAGTCGAACTCGATCCGGGGCGTCTGTCCGCGGCGGGACTCACGGCGGGCGACCTCGCGACGGCGCTGCAGGCGGCGAATCTCGTGAGGCAAGCCGACGCGGTCGTCGGCGGCAATCGGCTGGCGCCCGTGCAGGCCGGGCAGTTCCTCGCGAATCGCGACGATGTGGGCGGCCTCATTGTCTCGGCCCGCGATGGCAAGCCCATCTATCTCGATGACGTCGCGACCGTTACAGACGCCCCCCGGACACCTTCGCAGTACGCATGGTTTGGCACCGGCGCTGCGGTGAACATCGCAAGCGGGAAGAGAGTGGATCAATCACCCGCAGTGACGCTCGCCATTGCAAAAAAGCCCGGTAGCAACGCGATCGAAGTCGCAACCACGGTGATCAATCGGATCGAACAACTGAAAGGCATTACGATTCCCTCCGGCGTCGAGGTGACGGTCACCCGCAACTATGGCGTTACGGCGAATGACAAAGCAAAGAAATTGATCGAGAAACTCCTGTTTGCCACGGCGTCGGTGGTAATTCTGGTGTTGCTGGCGGTCGGTAAGCGTGAAGCGGCCGTCGTGGGCGCTGCCGTTATCGTGACCCTGGCAGCGACACTCTTCGCTTCCTGGGCCTGGGGCTTTACGATCAATCGGGTTTCCCTGTTTGCTTTGATCTTTGCGATCGGAATCCTCGTCGACGATGCCATCGTCATCGTCGAGAACGTGCACCGACATTTGTCGCTCGACGAGGGGTCTCTCTCCGAAATCATCCCTCGCGCCGTGGACGAGGTCGGCGGGCCCACGATCCTGGCCACCTTCACGGTGATTGCTGCCCTACTGCCGATGGCGTTTGTCTCCGGACTCATGGGCCCGTACATGAGCCCGATCCCAATCAATGCGAGCATGGGAATGCTCATCTCGCTTGGAATCGCGCTGATTTTCACGCCCTGGTTGTGCCGGAAGCTATTCGCGAGCGCGGAACATTATGAAACGGTGGAATCCAAGACCGAAGCCAAGCTGCACCGATGGTTCGAGCGCTTGATGGCACCGTTCCTGCTGGGCGATCACGCGCGCCGCAACCGTCATCGATTATATCTCGGCACTGCAGGCGCAATCGCGGTTGCGGTGCTGCTTGCCGTGGTGCAACTCGTCGTGTTGAAGATGCTGCCGTTCGACAACAAGTCGGAATTCCAGGTGGTGCTCAACATGCCGGAAGGCACCCCCGTCGAGGGAACCGCCCGGGTTCTGGCGGGGTTGGCGGCCATTGTGCGGCAGGTACCGGAAGTCGCCAATTATCAGGCATATGCGGGAACCGCCGCCCCCATCAACTTCAATGGACTCGTGCGTCAGTACTACCTGCGCGGCGATAGCAATCAAGGCGACCTGCAGGTCAACCTGGTCGACAAGAGCGATCGCAGCCGCAAAAGTCACGACATCGCGCGCTCCGTCCGACCGGCACTTGCCGCTGAAGGCAAGCGGCTCGGCGCCGCCTCAGTTCAAGTGGTCGAGGTGCCCCCCGGGCCACCGGTGCAGGCTCCCGTGGTGGCCGAGATCTACGGTCCGGTGTACGCCGCCCAGCAGCAGATCGGGCGAGCGTTACGAACTGTATTTGATTCGACTCGCGATATAGTCGACACGGACGATACCCTCGCTGCAGCGACGCCTCGGTTCATCGTCGCGCTCGATCGAGCGAAAGCGGCCTTACTAGGTGTATCTCAGGCAGCCGTGACGGAGACGCTCGCCACCGGGCTCGCCGGATTCGACGCGACCTATGTTCACTCGGGGCGCGAGCGCGACCCGATTGCCGTGCACCTCGAACTCGGGACGGCCGACAAGCGGGGCCTTGAACAGGCGCTCGCCCTTCCGGTGCGAAGCGCGACGGGATCCCTCGTGCCCCTGTCCGAAGTCGTCACCGTCTCGCAAACGCCCTGGGATGCGACGATTTACCACAAGGATCTGTTACCCGTGGTTTTCGTGACGGGCGATATGGCTGGGCGACTCGATAGCCCGCTCTACGGCATGTTCGATATCGTGTCGAAGATCACCAAAGCCCCGCCCGGGGGGCAGCCGCTCGTGCAACGCTTCATGAGTCCGCCTGATCGCTTGAGTGAGTTCAGTGTGCGGTGGGATGGGGAATGGACGATCACCTATGAGACCTTTCGCGACATGGGTCTCGCCTATGCGGTGGGACTGGTGTTCATCTACCTGCTCGTCGTCGCGCAATTCCGCTCTTATGCGGTGCCGCTCATCATCATGGCGCCCATTCCCCTGACGATTATCGGCGTCATGCCGGGACACGCCCTGCTCGGAGCCAATTTTACCGCGACTTCCATGATCGGCATGATTGCGCTCGCCGGCATCATCGTCAGAAACTCCATTTTGCTGGTGGACTTCATCAACCAGGAAATCGCAGCGGGACAGCCACTCGCACAAGCCGTCATTCGCGCGGCTTCGATTCGGGCACGGCCCATCGTCCTCACGGGTCTTGCCGCCATGATCGGCGCATTTTTCATCATCGATGATCCTATATTCAACGGTCTCGCCATTTCACTGATCTTTGGAATCTTGGTGTCGACGGCATTGACGCTTCTGTTGATTCCGTTGCTTTACTACGGCTACATCGGGCGCTCCCAAGAGGGCGCCCACTAACTCACCGGGGGTATCTATGGCACACATCATCGTCATTGGCGCGGGATTGGGTGGGGTTCCCGCCGCATTCGATTTGCGCAAACATCTTCCGAAGATTCATCGGGTGACCTTGATCGGCTGCCGGCCCTATTTTGAATTTACGCCGTCGAATCCCTGGATCGCGGTCGGGTGGCGCTCCCCCGACGAAACGCGAGTTGCCATGCAAGGCCCGCTCGAGAAGAAAGGTATCGAGTGGCTCGCCAACACGGTCACACACATCGACGCGGAGGGCTCCCATCTCACGCTGGATGACGGGAAAGAACTCAACTACGACTACCTCGTCATCGCGACCGGACCGCGTCTCGCCTTCGAGGAGGTATCCGGTTTGGGTCCCGACGGATTCACGCAGTCGGTTTGCAGTCAGGACCATTCGGCGCAAGCTTGGACAAGGTATCAGGACTTCTTGAAGAATCCCGGCCCCATCATCGTCGGCGCGGCGCCCGGCGCGAGTTGTTTCGGCCCCGCATACGAAACTGCAATGATCTTGGATGCCGATCTACGTAAACGCAGGCTGCGAGATCGTGTACCGATGACCTACGTCACGAGCGAACCGTACATTGGCCATATGGGTTTGGGCGGTGTCGGGGATAGCAAGGGCCTGATGGAATCCGAGTTGCGCGAACGCCATATCAAATGGATTACCAATGCCAAGATGATCTCCGTCACTGTAAACGAAATGACGGTGCAGGAACTCGATGAGGGCGGAGCACTGAAGAAAGAGCATAAGCTGCCGTTTGCGTACAGTGCCGTAATTCCTGCGTTCAAAGGCGTCGATGCCGTAGCGGCGGTGCCGGGACTGTGCAATCCGCGTGGCTTCGTATTGATCGACAAGCATCAGCGGAACCCGAAGTACACGAATATTTTTTCTGTTGGCGTTTGTGTCGCCATCCCGCCGGTCGAGGTCACCCCCGTCGCGACCGGCGCACCGAAGACCGGCTATATGATCGAATCGATGGTATCGGCCACGGCGGCCAATATCGTTGCCGAGATTTCCGGCAACGCCGCCGTTGCCGAAGCCACGTGGAATGCGGTTTGTCTGGCTGATTTCGGCGATACGGGTGCTGCCTTCGTCGCGCTCCCGCAGATTCCGCCGCGCAACGTGACATGGTCCAAGAAAGGCAAATGGGTGCACTTGGCAAAAATTGCCTTCGAGAAGTACTTCCTGCGCAAGGTTCGTACGGGATCGTTGACGCCCGTTTACGAAACCTATGTTCTCAAGGCACTCGGCATCGCGTCGCTCAAGCGTCGCGCAAACTGAAAGGGTCGAGGAGCACCATGATCGCTCGCAAGTCGGCACGCAATGACTCTTTACGGCCACGTTGGGCTGTGTGTGCATTGCTCGTGATCCCCTGGGTTGGCCATGCGGAGTCGTTGGCCGACGCATGGGCGATGGCGCTGCAGTCGGAAGGCACCTTGGCGGCCGCGCACAACGAGCGGGAAGCGGCGGAGGCGGAACACTCCGCGGCATTGCGCCAGCGCTGGCCGTCGCTGGACTTGAACGGGAACTACACCCAATTGCAACATGCACCGCAACTCGATATTGCCACTCCTGCGGGCCGATTGCAGGCCCCGATATGGCAGCACGACGGCTACGCAACAGCCGGCGCGGATTTATCGGTGCCGGTTTGGACGTCGGGCCGCACCAGCGGCGCCATCGGCGCCGCAGCCGCCGGCGCTCGAGGAGCCGCTGCCCAAGAAGCACGAAGCACGGCCGATGTGAAGCTCGCGGTTGCCGAAGCCTATATCGCCGTGTTCCGCGCCCGCAGAGCTCTCGCAGTGGCAGAGTCGAACGTGGCGAGCCTCAAGGCGCATCACGATGATGTGCAGGTCATGTACGACAAACAAGCG
>Ga0182024_10025504_pt1 | contig 10433 bp, 7 predicted proteins | sample P32metaG_FD_120480 | JGI IMG/M metagenome (GOLD analysis project Ga0182024, IMG submission 120480) | Permafrost microbial communities from Stordalen Mire, Sweden - P3-2 metaG (Illumina Assembly) | ecosystem: Environmental > Terrestrial > Soil > Wetlands > Permafrost | place: Sweden: Stordalen...
AACACCATGATCCTGGAAGCGCGCAACGTGGCGCAAAGCCAGAGTTCCGCGCCGTGGCTCGATATTGATCGCGACAATTACAAGGCGCGCGTCATCGCGTTGCCAAAACGTGAAAACGTGCAGACGCCGCCGTTCACTGAGCAGCTTATCGTTGAGCTCTATTCGAAGTAGCTGCAAGCGGCCGCGGGTGCATACCCGCCCGGCCGGTTCGTGATTGTCGATTCTCCGTAGATCGTTCTGCGATTTGAGCTGTTTTCCCGCTGCGGCGGGAAGAAAGGAACGCAAATGTGGAAAGGCTTTCAGAAACCGAAGCGATTGGCGGCTGAACTCGAGTCGCTCACCGACAAGTACGGAAAGTTTTCGGCGCAGCCGTTTGAGCGCGGCTGGGGCACTACGGTTGGCAACAGCTTGCGGCGCGCGCTGCTCAGCTCCATCGAGGGTGCAGCGATCACCGCTGTAAGGATTGAAGGTGTGCTGCACGAATTCAGTTCGATTCCAGGTGTGGTCGAGGACGCCACCGACATCATTCTGAATTTGAAACAGGTGCCGCTCAAGCTCAATACCGATCAGGCCAAGACCATCACGCTCAACGCCGAAATTCCGGGCGTCATCACCTCCGCGATGATCGAGGAAGATGCCGATTTTGCGGTCCTCGACAAGAGTATTTATATCGCCACCGTCAGTGAAGGTGGAAAAATGCAGCTCGAAATGCGCGTCAAGAATGGCCGCGGCTATGTCGGCGCGGACCGCAACTTCGACGAAGACCTGCCCATCGGTTATATCCCGGTGGATTCGGTGCACTCGCCGGTGCGCAAGGTGAACTATTCGGTGGAAGCGGCGCGCCTCGGACAGATGACCGACTACGAAAAACTGATGCTCGAGGTGTGGACCAACGGCGCCATCACCCCGCAGGATGCGATTGGCCTTGCGTCCAAGCTCATCAAGGACCACATGAGCATCTTCATAAATTTCGAGGAGCAAACCGAATTGCCCGAGGAAGCGATCGAGTCCTACAACGATCCGCGCCTCGAGAATCTCGATCGCTCCGTCGAGGAACTCGAACTCTCCGTGCGTTCTTACAATTGCTTGAAGAATGCGAACATTCAAACGATTCGCGAGCTGGTGCAGAAATCCGAAAACGAGATGCTGAAAACCAAGAATTTCGGCCGCAAATCGCTCAACGAGATCAAGGAAATCCTCACGCGCATGGGTCTAGGGCTGGGAATGAAATTCGACGAACACGGCCGCATCATCTGGCCGCCGCTTCCCAGCCAGACCGCACCTCCCACTCCGGAGGAAACCGCGGGGTTGTAACCGCGCGGTCAACCTATGCGACATCTGAATTCCGGATCGAAGCTGGGTCGGCAGCCCGCCCATCGCAGGGCGACGCTGCGCAACCTGGTAACCAATGTCATTGAGCGCGAGCGCATCACCACCACCATCACTCGCGCGAAAGCGGCCCGTCCGCTCGTCGAGCGTATGGTCACCCTGGGCAAGCGGGATTCGCTGCACACCCGGCGGCAGGCGGCCGCCTACCTGATGACTCCAGCGGCAACCAAAAAACTTTTTCAGGATATCGCTCCGCGGTTTGCGGACCGCGCCGGTGGGTACACGCGCATCATTCATGCTGGCTTCCGCATCGGCGATGGCGCACAACTCGCCATTCTCGAACTGCTCGGATCGAAGCTGAAGAAGAAGGAAAAGGGCGACCGCGAAACCAGGGAAAAATCCGATCCGAAGAACGTGAAAGACGAGGTGTCGGAAGTTTCCGGCAAAGCGGGAAATAAGGCCGGCGTCACGAAGTCTAAGTCCTAGATCGGCGCCACAAAACGCCGCACGGCAGCGTTGCAAGTCTCCGCCCGCCCTCATTGCTCATTGCCGAGGGCGGGCTTTTGTGTTCCTCTGCCAGTGTGGCACCCTGCCTCTCCCTCAGAGGGCGCCACATTTCCGGCTACAGTGAAATTTGACGAGAGCGAAAAATTTGTCATTCGGGATTGGCCATCACGCGTGCGGCACCCGATCCAGGCCCCGACCCGCTTATTCGCGCATGACTCCACTTCGCCAGCAACCATAAGACCAATACCGCCGTCGCAGCGGCGGCCGTGTCGAGCAACGCATCCCAGGGTGACGCGCCCCTGCTGGGTACAAACGATTGATGAAATTCATCGCCAGCCGCGTAAACGGCGGCCAGCGCGATGGTGCTCGCAGCCCAGCGAATGGTCCACCCTCGGCCACTGCCGCGAATGGCCCGGAACAGTAGCGTTCCGAAAAAGAAATATTCAAATACGTGTGCGCCTTTGCGGATCAGGTGATGCAGGAGCTCGATCGTGTCCATGCTAGCGTGCGGGAACAGCCAGCGCAGCGCCGGAACGATGAACCGCGAAGTGTTATCGCTTGAAAATCTGTCGGTGGAAAATGTGGAGATCAAAATCGCCCACAACGCCACTGGAATCCACCGCCGTACGCGCGCCATCGCGCGGCCTACTCGACCTGGTAGTTCGGCGCTTCGCGCGTGATGATCACATCGTGGACATGGCTTTCGCGCAGGCCAGCGGAAGTGATGCGAATAAAGCGGCTGCGCGCCTGCAATTCCTTCAGGTTCGCGGCGCCACAGTAGCCCATGCCGCTGCGCAACCCGCCGACTAGCTGATCAACAAGCGCGCCTAGCGAGCCCTTGTACGGCACGCGTCCCTCGACACCTTCGGGCACCGATTTGCCCCGGTCGGCGGTTTCCTGCGCATAGCGGTCGGCTGAGCCCGCTTCCATGGCGGAAAGCGATCCCATGCCGCGATAAGACTTGAATGTGCGGCCTTGGTACAGGATCGTCTCGCCCGGCGATTCTTCGGTGCCGGCAAACAATCCGCCGATCATGACCACCGATGCGCCCGCGGCAATGGCCTTCGATATGTCACCCGAGTACTTGATGCCGCCATCGGCGATGATGGGCACACCGGTGTCCTGCACGGCGCGCTTGGCTTCAAGAATCGCGGTAATCTGGGGAACCCCGGCGCCCGTGACCACGCGCGTGGTACAGATCGAGCCCGGTCCGATGCCGATCTTGATTCCGTCAATGCCCAGTGAAATCAGGTCTCGCGTTCCCTCGTAGGTTGCCACATTGCCTGCCACCACCTGCATCTCGGGAAGCCGCTGCTTGATCACGCGAATGGCTTCCATCACCCGCGTCGAGTGCCCGTGCGCTGTGTCGATTCCCAGCAGGTCCACGTTGTTACGCGCTAATTCGATGGCGCGCTCCAGAAAGTCGCCAGTCGCCCCAATGGCCGCGCCCACGCGCAAGCGTCCTTGTTCGTCCTTGGTGGCATTGGGATATTCGAGTTTTTTCTGGATATCCTTAACGGTGATCAGTCCCTTGAGATTGAAGTTCTGATCCACAACGGGCAATTTCTCGATGCGGTGGCGTTGCAGGAGTCGTTCCGCCTCTTCGAGTGTCGTGCCGACCGGCACAGTGATCAGGTTTTCTTTCGTCATCACCGCTTCGACAGTCTGTTCCAGATTTCGCTCGAAGCGCAGGTCTCGATTGGTCAGGATGCCCACCAGTCGCGAGCCGCGCGTCACCGGAAGTCCCGACACGTGGTACTTGTTCATCTGATCGAGTGCATGTTGCAGCGAATGTTCCGGCGAAATCGTCACCGGATCGACGATCATGCCGCTCTCCGAGCGCTTCACCCGGTCGACTTCTTCCGCTTGGCGCTCAATTTTCATGTTGCGGTGAATGAAGCCCAGGCCGCCCTGTCGCGCCATAGCAATGGCCAAATGCGATTCGGTCACCGTGTCCATGGCGGCCGAAACCATGGGGATGTTGAGCAGGATTTTGCGCGTCAGATTCGTGCGCGTGTCCGCCTCCGCCGGCAAAATGGAAGACTTGCCCGGCTGCAGCAGCACGTCGTCGAACGTCAAACCTTCGGTGATCGCGCCTTCCATCCTGGTCTCCTCGAGCGGCGACGTGCCCCAAAAACTTTACAGCCCAGCGTGACACCGCTGGGCTGTCAGGAAATTTGCATACGCTGGTGGTCAGTCATGAAGGAATGTTCTATTTTAGGCGGCGCCGCCCCAATTGGCAAGCGACAGGCTAATGTGGAAGAGTCCGGTCACATTGTATCTCCCCGGCGGATTGGACGCGGGCTGTCGCGCGAGTTGCGAACCGCCAAAATATGCGGTTGCGAAGGGTTCTCCATGCTTGAGGAGGGTTGCCCATTGATTTTCCAATCAGAAATTCCGCAGCACAAACTCACAACACCCTAAGCGCCGGAGCAAAGGAATCCAGCCCACCAGTAAGGCTGGCTGAAAGGTTTGCGGGAGCTAGGCTGACTGCTGAATTCCTCATGGCGAAGCGAAATCATATCGTGTAGTTCGGACGTGAGGCCGGGCTGTTGCTGAAGAGCGGCCAGCCGTTTACTCACTTCCCCGCAGGTAAGTTCCTTCAACCATAGCTGCGCTGCTCGTAGCGCAGCGTCGGGGCGCGGCTCGACGGTGCTTGCGGAGCGATTGCTCGAGAGAACGAGGCCCTGATACAAGCGCTCCATCAGGAGCATCGTGCAGAGATCATCGACCAGCCATAGACTGCTGATCACAGCAATGGCGCCGGTGCGCAGCCAGCCAGACGAGAGCCCGGTGAACTCGCTCGGCGCATGCGCGATGTCGGCAACGCCTGTTTCGCATGCTGAAAGGGTAACCAGGCGCGTCGCGTTATCCCATGTGACCATCAGTTCCTGAAGTCGCAAGAAACCGGAAACGCCAGGTCGCTCAGGAGGTGGCGCTAAAGCCAGGAACGATCGCATCGGATATCTAGGATCGTATCGGCCGTGGCACGCAAAATGAATGTAGTCGCGATCCTTGAACTGGCGGCCCACTTCGCTCCAAGAAGCTTCCGGACCGGAAAGTAGTTGCGTCCGCGAGGGCTCACCCAGAGCCGCGATGGCATCTCCTTCAACGGTTGCGAACGGCAGATCTCCGGTGGGATTGGCGACTACCAGCAGCGAGTTCGAAGCCTCGGTAGGGTCGCGTTGGCGCCGAAGCAACTTTTGACTCGTACTCGCCAGTGCCATTGCGCTCGGGCAATAGGAAATTGTGTAGTCCTCCGCGAGATACTTCGTGACGCCATTCTCTTTTCGCCAACAGGCATGTAGCGGAAGAATGCTAAGTCCAGCGGCTGGCAGCAGTGCCAAAGGGGCCCCGGGCGGGATGGCCAACTTCCCCAGACGGGCATGAATAGGCGCGAAGAATTCGTCCCAAACCACGCTGCCAGTGCCCGATATGACGCGGCTCCAGTTCCTCTTCGCCTTGTTGCTTTGGGCGTACGCAGGCAGCCAGCCCGACGACTGAGCAACGCCGGGCTCTCCATTCAATATGCGTGCCAAATCCTTATCGGAGAAGCTGTCGATCCAAACGATATCATCCGGACCGATGGCGTTCGCTCCGCCGCGAATCACAAAAGCAGCGCTTCCGGCCTTGGTGACAATGGGGGCGACGATGACGCCATCGGTTCGAATGGCCGCGAGATATTGTTTCAAGCGCAACGCCGGATCGACCGCCGCCGCGGCCGCGCGGGCTTCCCGCACCTTGGCTACCAGAGCCGGCAACTCAGCGCGAATCGTCGCACTTTGTGACTGCAGATTGGCGCGATCATCCGGCGACTGTTGTGCCGCGTACGTCTTTGACAGTGCGAGAGCGTTAAGATTTACTTCCAGCAGTTGTGCCGGAGTGAGGTTGTTCTCTCCAGCCGGCGTGCTTGCTCCATTGAGGGGATCGGCGACGACCGCTTCGAAGCCGCGGCCGAGGGTACGCGCATTACCCTTTTCCAGCGTCAGAAAAGCTTCGTCCCAACGACCCAGGCGGAGCAAACAGTAAGCCGCGTCGGCGTAGGCCGAGTGCATGCTCTGACTTTCTGACTGCATCGCGTCGAGAGTGTCGGTGGTCGCGTCGATGATGTCATCGGCTTTGATAGCGGCGGTGAAGCTTGCCGTCGCTTCAGACCAACGCCCGCTGACCAGATGCAATCCGCCGAGCAGAATCTGCGTGCTGCGGTGTTGCCGGGGATATTCCAGGGTACGTACAGTCAGAGCATCGGTTAGACATCGCAGGGCGTTGGCCAGATTGTCAGGGCGTGTTCCCAACTCGCGCTCAAGGTAGGCGCTTCCGAGATTATGTTTCACACCAGCCCAATTCCATAAATCGTTAACGTGCTGGTAGGAGAGTGCGGCGTCGTTGTAGCAGGCGATCGTTTTTTCCATCGCTTCGACGTCGGTCGCGGCGAGCTGGCGCCACGCGTTTCCGAGATTCGTCTGGATTCCCGGCTGGAAGCGTTCTTCCGCGAGCGGCAGAGCCGCAGCGAAATGTGCGATCGCGCTTTTAATATTTTCATATTTATCGCCAACCTCGCGTTCCAGGAGGGCAAGCCCCAGGTTGTTTCGCAAGCCCCACAGCTCCGGCGAATTTTCTGGACAAAAGGAGCGCGCGCGCTGAAAGCACTCGATTGCGTACTCCACATTGTCGGCATGGTAGCCGTGCACCCGTTTCGCGGAGGCCAAACCTAACCGCTTCTTAGCGACGATCCAATCCTCAACGAAACCGCTAGCGTCCAAATCGCGTAATGCGCTCTCGGCATACTCGACCGCAGCTTCGAGATTGCCTGCTCGCTCGTCGTGCGCCCGATTGAGGTAAAGCTTGCTCAATTGGCTGGCAATCGTAGCTCGCAGGAAAACATCCTGCTCGCGCGTGCAATCGATCTGGGCGGCCTGCAGATGGCCGATGGTTTTCTCCAGCAACTCCTGCCCATTAGGGCCGTCGACGAGCGGCATCAACTCGACCGCTAACAGCATCTGCAATACAACGCGCGAAAACGGATCAATCGCATCGGCCATCGTTTGGAGTACTGTTTCGTAGGTGGCACGATCCAGAGGCGTAGTACCCCTACGCTTCGCCAGCATATCCGCGGTGAAGCACACCAGATTGATCGGCACGATGAGTTGCATCGGCGCAAACACGCTCGCAACGCCAAGCGTGCGGGCCGCTCGCAATGTCATCAATGCGCCTAAGAAGCGATTGTGATCGATACCCGGTGGGGTGCTGTCGGACATTTGCCGTAAGTGTTGCAGCACGGGATCGCGGAGCAAATCCGGATGACTTTGCACGAAGAGGCTGGCTTCGCTGTTTAGATCCATATCCAAAAAATTTGCCAGCACCTGTTGCGGCGTTTCGGGAGGAGCATTGGAAGCGGCTTCGTCGATGTCAGGGGCCGCGCCGCCTTCGGGATGATGAACAGCGGAGCGAATGGTGGCGAGCGCGCGAGCAAACAGCATCTGCTCCTGAGGATTTGTCAGGATGGTGAACGACAGCATTACCCCGCCAGCCGGAACCTGACCGCTGGTCATGAAGAGGAATTCGCCGGGCTTGGGAGCGCGGTCCGTTATGGTGAAAAAATATCCCTGTCCAGCGCTGGTGGTGATCCGGCATGGCCCAGGTTTCTCTTCGCGAACCTGCCCTCGCAGCTGTTCAAAAAGTTGCTGCAAAGAGGCCCACAACTGCTCGGCCGAAGGTGTGCCATTGGCATCGAGAGGGCTAACGGTGACGATGAGCCGTGCCTCACCGGTAGGGGTTTCCCGGAAAGCGACGGTCGGAAGAGGAATCGCGGCCTGTTGTTGAACGGCGGCAATCCAGCTCGGAGAAGTACGGATCTGCAGCGAGCCGAATCCAGGCAGCCCAAAGACTTGCCAATCGGAGAGGGGATCGCGATCCGGTGAGTCCTGCATCACGGTGCTCCTTTGTGAACCGCATTCCGACAGTACATGGCGACAGTACAGGGCGGCTGAGCCAGCGAGTCAGAACCAATGCAAGAAAGCATAGCCTGACGCCGCCGCAATGGAATATGCTGCTCTGCCCAGCAGGAGGCTGGAAATGACCTTCCTTTCTGATCTATGGGATCTGCTCAATTCACCTGCCGATGAAGCGCTGGAGAAGATTTACCACACTCCTTCGAAACAGTGGGTCGCGCAGTTTGCACCACCGTCCACAACCAACCTTCCGACGGTGAAGCAGAGCGAGATCGTGCCGAGGAAGCATTACATCACGGTCACGGCGCAGAAAACCGTTCTGCCTTACGATCGGGTCTTATTCAAGACCTTCTACGGCGCCGTGCACTCGACCATTATCGTTCGCGATGAAGTGGGCGAACCGCGAAGCCTTTCCACCTTCGCGAGCCTCGATCCGGGATTGACCGCCATCGACAAACGGGCTGGGGAAAAGATGGTGCAGGGCCCGCGCACACTGTTGGAGTTTGCGCCATTTCAAGGCACCCAGATGGCCTCCACGATTGCATTGCTCGCGGTGGAGGCCGTCGATTACGCGAAGCCGCTGCTTTCGACCCTGCAGAAGATTTCCAACGTCGCAGGTGGGACGTTCTTTTCCGCAGCGGCGCCACTGGCGGAACCGCTGATCTCAGGGATACAGGCTCTGACTGAAGTCGCCGGCGGAACGGGCACGCAGATTGTGTACGCCGGGAATCTGCCACGCAACACAGGGATTTTCCTGGTCGCCGCGACCGACGCTTCCGGATTTAGCTGGACCAATTACGGCTTCTCTTCGGACTACACGCTGCTGGAAGGTGGAGTTCCAGTGAATCGCTTCGCCTACATGGTGCTGACGATCGAGGTTGCCGAAGAACGACCGAACTGGATGCAAATTCCGGGTATCCGCGACGCCGAATCAGCGCTGGATAGGGCGGTTCGAGCGGCGGGGCGGAAGATCGCTGACCCTAAATCCGACGAGTTTGCCAAGGTGCAGGACGCGCTTGCGGCTTGTGTATGGGAGTGCACGAATAACCCCGACCTGTGCGAAGCGGATGGGGACCGCTGCGCCGACCTCATAAGCGCCAAAATTGAATCCTACATTCAGCGGTACAGCAAGAACTTAAAACCATTTGCCATCGACCGGGCATACGGCGACATACCGACAGACGGGTTCTCTCTACAAGACATCGAATTGTTTCCGCGGCCATAGGAACCACCTTTGTAACGAACGGGTATGGGTGCGGAGGCCTGCAACTATCCGAATTGGCAGTTTTTGCCCTTCATTGTGGAACTGATTCGCGTCACAGCGTGACCGTATGAAACTCTTGTTCATGGGATCCGCAGAGAAAGGATAAGGCAATGTTGCGCGCCAGCTCCGCGCGCAATCCCCCTGGATCCATTTGGTAGCGGAACTCCATCTTTGTTGCGACTTTTCATGCAGAAGCTTCCTTTGTTCCTTGCTTTGGATAGCCATCGCCACTCGAGGCAGCAATGGTCTTTCATGGAACAAGATAAGTAGGTAATGAAACGGGCAATGAATCGAGAGAATCGGGCTACCGCTTCCAGCGCATTTAATCTTAACCTTGGGATCAGACGATCAGTCAAAGGAGACGCAAATGCAGAAGCGCAAACTCGGAAAAAGCAATCTGGAAGTGTCCGCTATCGGCCTCGGCTGCATGGGAATGAGCTATGGCTACGGCCCGGCAATAGACAAGCAGGAGGGGCTCTCGCTGATTCGGGCGGCCGTCGAACGCGGAGTGACATTCTTCGATACCGCTGAAGCGTACGGTCCCTTCACAAACGAAGAACTCGTGGGCGAAGCCCTCGCTCCATTCCGCGGCCAAGTGGTGATCGCCACCAAGTTCGGCTTCAAATTTGATCCGAACACCGGCAAACAGGCCGGGCTGGACAGTCGGCCAGAGCACATCAAGGAAGTTGCCGAGGCCTCCCTCAAGCGACTAAAGACCAACGTCATCGATCTCTTCTATCAGCACCGTGTTGATCCGAACGTACCAATCGAGGACGTCGCCGGAGCCGTGAAGGACTTGGTCCAGCAAGGCAAGGTGAAGCACTTCGGCCTTTCTGAAGCGGGCGTGCAGACGATCCGCCGCGCACACGCCGTTCTGCCCGTCACCGCATTGCAAAGCGAATACTCACTCTTCTGGCGCGAGCCGGAAAAGGAAGTGGTGCCGACGCTTGAGGAACTCGGGATCGGGTTTGTTCCATTCAGTCCGCTGGGCAAGGGCTTCCTCACCGGCAAGATCAGCGAAGAGACGAAGTTCGACAAAAGCGATTTCCGCAACATCGTCCCTCGTTTTACACCGGAGAACCGAAAAGCGAATCAGGCTTTGGTGGATTTGCTTACCACAGTGGCAGAGCGGAAGAAAGCGACACCTGCTCAGATCGCACTCGCTTGGCTGCTGGCGCAGAAGCCTTGGATCGTTCCTATTCCCGGCACAACGAAGCTGCATCGCCTGGAAGAAAACATTGGAGCCGCTGCCGTCGAACTTACGCCTGAAGATCTCCGCCAAATCGACACCGCCGCTTCAAAGATCACGGTCCAGGGCGCTCGATACCCCGAAGAGCTGCAAAAAATGGTGGGCCGCTGAGCGGCAAAAGAGCAACCAAAGA
>Ga0182024_10025505_pt1 | contig 10433 bp, 10 predicted proteins | sample P32metaG_FD_120480 | JGI IMG/M metagenome (GOLD analysis project Ga0182024, IMG submission 120480) | Permafrost microbial communities from Stordalen Mire, Sweden - P3-2 metaG (Illumina Assembly) | ecosystem: Environmental > Terrestrial > Soil > Wetlands > Permafrost | place: Sweden: Stordalen...
CGGGCTGACCGGCCCGTAGGTGGACTGCCCACAAGTCAAGTTAGCGGCCAGGGTTGAGGTACGGCTCCGCAAGATCGGCGACGGCGGTCGTGGTGCGGCTCAACCAAAGTCCTGGCCCATCAACGTTCACGTCACGAAGAAAGCTCAATGACAGCACGGTTTCCGGGCCAGGTCGTCGGGCCCCTCGGCCTGTGCCCCCTAGGAGGCTTCCCACGGCCTTGGAACCACCCGAAGGCACCGGCGCAGGTTCCGGCGCCTCTGAGAGGCCTACAGGGGCGTCTCCGAGAACGTGAGGTGGGTCGCGCCAGCACCGTCGGAGCCCACTAAGGCCAACAACCGGTGTGCTGCCGGGCTTATCGACCTCTGTTGGGCCATTCAGGTTCGCCATTGCCAACTGCCGACGCTTGGGAGTAGGACCCGTACAACCGGTAGCACGGTTAGCGTGCACCAACATTTGTTGTGGGAAGATGTCCCGGTTAGAGTACCGGTTTGGCCCGGCAGCAACTCGACCAAACTCCTGTTACCACTTGACCTGTTCGCCTAGTGGAGGGAGTAACCCGGAAAAGTCCTCTCGTGAGGGGGGGCGGCCCACCAGGCAGTTCGACGGCTTTGTCCCCAGGCTACGATTGACGAGGTCTGCTCTTAGCTGTGCCTGCCGTTCCAGATAGCGGCGGATTGCCTGTCGGACCGCCTTCTTTTGGGGGATCGGACGTCCAAAAGCATCCCGGAAGAAGCCTCTCGTAGAGTGGGCCATGTGCCAGTTGTTGAGCGCCATGTAGTCGATCAAGGCTCCGGTTGCTTCCTGGCGGCTGGGGAGGCGGCTCAAGCTGAGGCTCTTGAAGATGTAAGTGAAGTTAGGCATCCCAAGGTTGTAGTCGAGTTTCACCAAGTTGACATTCCCAGCACCGTTCTTCTTGGAGTAGTGGCTCACCAGCTCCTGGTCCACGAAAGCCCTGAGGTATCCTTGCAGTGTTGCACCGGGCACTGACGGGTACCGCTCAATGGTGTATACCCAGTCAAGTGGTTGTCCATGGCGCTTCACCGACTGCACAAGATTTTTGGTAAAGCGCTCAAGGTCCGGCCACCGAGTTGGCACGTCTGGAACAGTGATCATGGAGTAGGGCCTTGAGAAGGCAATGGCATCTGAGAGCGGGTAGACGTTGCGCTGGGCGCAGAAGACGCATCCGTTCGACCGACACCTGAACACCCGGCCAGTCTGACGGGCTTGGTCCAGGGTTGCGAGGTCCTTGTACTTGTTGGGGCAACAGGGTAACGGCCATCGGTTGTCAACGAGGTCATAGGGATCGTCGTCTGGTAGATCATCCAACAGCAAGCTGCAGGGCGTGCGTCCTAGATCATCGTCACTGGTCTCCTCCCAAGAATCCCAAGGGTTATAAGAACCTTCTAGTGACGCCTCAAATAGTGAGAGAATTAGTAAGTATGTTTTATCTTCAGGAAGAGGAGAGCGAAGAGCCCGAGAAACATGGCCCTCGTTGGTGTATGTAACTATGTTGCCAAGAGGTCCCCGGTGGGGGTAAGATGCAGACATCGGTTGAAACCTCCGGGAAAAGAGGAACGTCGATAACAAACGGCCCTGCCTTCAGGCGGGGTCGTTTGTTTCTTAGGGGGACAGCCCTCCACACAGCTAGGCTGGTCTCCACCTAAGGTGAGCCGTTTGTAGCCGACCCGCAGGATGGCCCCTGCGTGCTGGGAGTAAGCAGGTACTGCAAGGCGCTCCACATAAGCGAAATGAGAGCGTCACTGATTTTATCGTCGTCAGTGTTTGGGCGCACATCCCGTGGTCAGACGACAAGCTGTCAACACCTGTTGACGCGGTTAGTCTTTTTGCTTGAAAGGAGCCGTACCGGGTTGTCGTCGATTATCACAGCACCGTTCATGGCTCGGGCACGGCGGAGGGAACCGAGGGGTTGACAGCTTGACGGCTCGGGTGGGATGCTGGGTAGCGCCGCAGTCACTAGCCATCCGATTACATAGTCCCTCCATTAGGAGACGAGGCGTTTTGGTGACGTGGTGTTGTACCGCCTATGCGGGGGACGAAGCCGGATGAAAATACCGGTGCAGAGCAACTCAGGGCATTGCTCACCCCCGGTGAGGCCGCGGCCGTCCTGAAGGTCCCTTTACGAATGGTCCGACGCCTTACAGAGGAGCGAAAGCTCGCCTGCACCAGGGTCGGAAGGTACATCCGTTACTCGGAGCAGCAGGTTGCCGAGTACATCAAGGAGCGGGAAGTGCCAGCGGCTCGGCGAAGGGGTCAATGAGAACGAATGGCTTAGATGGGTCAGTCTTCAGGTGCAGGCTGAGTTTCGAAGGCCGGGGGGTGTCAGCGGCGGGTAAGGTCGGAAACGTTGGGCCTCGGTATATCGCATGCCCTCGCAAGGGTGGTGCCGTCGGGGCAGCGGCAGCCCGTGTCCCACGTTGGGACCCGGTCGATCGAGGCTGGAATCAGCTCTGCTTTGCCACACCCCGGGGTTGACGGATGAGCACTTGGTCCATGCGGTCCGCTATCTCCCGCTGGCGCTCCTGGGTGGAGTATTGGTATAGAAGGCTGGCTCGCATCGTCGAGTGGTCGAGGCGGTCCATTAGCTCCTTGGTTGTGGCTCCGAGCTGAGCAGCCAACGTTCCGGCGTGGTGCCGGAGGTCGTGGAAATGAATGGCAGGGTCGAAACCGCTAGCTTTGACCGACCTGCGCCACACTGAAGCCCACCGGCCCCGCTCCATCGGCAGACCTTGATCGCTCGTGAAGACCAAGGCATGGCGTTCTGGTCCCACGTAGGCCTTCAGATGGTCGTCCAACATAGCCGCCAATGTTTTGGGAATCGTCACCACCCGGTGGCCCGCTGCGGACTTTGGGGGTCCTACGGCGCGCTCTCTTCCGACCATCTGCACCTGCTTTGTGACGCTGATCGCTCGGTGGAGAATGTCTATATCCTGGCGCTCAAGGGCAAAAAGCTCACCCTCACGAAGGCCCGAGAGCGCGGCCGTCCACACAAGCGCTTCATAGCGGTGGTCAGCGACTTTATTCTTGTAGTAGTCGTTCAGCCGGTAGCGGTCGTTGAGCTTCTCTACGATTCTCTCGATCATCTCCATGCTTAGCTGTGGACGTTCCGAAGTGTTCTCATTTCCGGCGCCCTTTATTGCACATGGGTTGAAAGGGATGACTCCGTCTGCTGCTGCTTCTCCGAGTATTGTGTGCAGGAGGCGGTAAGCCTTGGCGGCCTGCCCCGGCGTGCGCCTCGCCGCCACCTCGGCATGCCAAGAGCGGACGTGGGGGGTCTTGATCTCAGACAGCTCACGGTCTCCGAGCCCGGGGAGAATGATGCCATTGAGCAGACCGGTCACCAGCTCAAGGCTCCTTGGCCGATAATGGTTGACCTTCTGCTTGCGGTCGAGCCACCCGTCGACGTAGCTCCTAAGTGTCTCCTGGCCTGCAGTGGGGTCAATCCAGACGCCTCTCGTGATGTCAGCCTGGATGATTGCAAGCCAGACGGAGCCGTCCGCTTTTGTGGGGAAAGTCCTCGGTGCTTTGTGACGTATTCCGTCGACCTTGTAGCTCGCCTCCCATGAGCTTCTGCCGACGGGCCTGATATTGCCAAACGCTCTGCGCCTGGTTGCCATGAACGCTCCTTGCCCCCATGAATGCCCGCATTCGGCTCCCGTGACGGGGACCTAGTTACAGTGGAGTTACAGTAATGCACCCTGAACGTCAAGGGTAGCCCCGGCTCAGCCGCCTGTTACCGGTCCTGAGCTGCTGTTGTATCAGAGCGGGCGACGGGAATCGGACCCGCATGACCAGCTTGGAAGGCCGGAGTGCCTGCAGTGCGCGTGGGCAGGACGATGGTCAGTACCCCCTCTAACCGCTCCTCGACATGGAGAAAGAGAGTCCTCTGCTAGCTAATCTGCCACGGACGAGCAACCTGACGCCGGTGGCCAGGAGCATCTACTGCTGCAGGGAACGCGACAACGCCACCGGTGAGTTTCCCAGACCCATAAGCCACGATCCGTCCTTACGTGGTCGCAGTTTGGCCCAGTAAACCTTCAACCAGTTCCTCGACAGCACGGACCGGCACCCGCACCGCTCGGCCCAAATGGACGACGTCTAGCTCTCCCCTTGCGATCATCTCGTACACGGTGGACCGGCCGACGCTGAGCGCAGCTGCCGCTTGGACGATGGTAAGGAGTAACGGCTCCTTCTGTTTGGGCGATGTCGCTGCGCCGAGGAGGGGAGTAGCCGAAAAGCGGACCACGCGTTGTGAGGGTAACCAAAGGGTGGCGTCGGCACTTTCGTCGGTGAGCGGTAGTAGGTCGAGTGAGCGCAGCGTCGTCGCCAGTCCCGACGAGACAGGCCCGAGCACCACGACGGCCCGGTCATTGTTGGCCACCTTCATCGGTCGCTCTCTTTTTCAACGGGTGAGCCAGGAGCGAAAGGAAGATCGGCGGCCTGTTCACCGGCGTGGCGACGTGCGAGCGCGCGCAAATGCCACAGCGCCACTGCGGCCCCAATAGGTAAGAGTACGTCGCCCACCTGCCAGGTGAACCACAGCGAGACGATTACCCATGTGACTTTTGCCACAACACCGAAGGAAAACCAGTTTTTGGGGGCGCGGAGGACGCGAGTTGTCGCCAAGAGCATTACCATTCCCGCGAAGCAGTCCAGGCATATGTAGCCAAGTGCGGCAGAAGCGCTGATAGTGGATAGGAGGTAGCGGTGCATAGGGGCTCCTTTCGGTTAGCGGTTAGAAGTTCTCCCTCCTCCGGTCCGCGAAGCGCCCGAAATGAAACACCGTTGTCAAAAGAATTCGGGCGTACAGCGACCGGCGCGCACCGATGGCGGGATGCGTCGTGGCGGTCGGGCAGATGTATCTGCGGCATATTGCTGCTTGTATTTGGGACATGCGTGCTGTGTCCCGTCGCAGGCGCCGCCACCGTGGTTGGTGCAGGCGCGATGAGCACCGTCGCCAGCCCAGGTGTAACTCTTCACATCCCCGCGGACGGCAGGCTTGACGGGAACGGCTTCGCGGCCAACATCACCGGCTACCGCTTCGCGTACCAGCTCGGCTACGGCTCCTCCGCAAAAGACGCTGCTGCTGGCCAGGCTCTGCTCGTCTTCGGCTTGAGCGGCACTGGCGGAGACCTCACGGCCAACCTCGAGATCGACGGCCAGGGGGCCCCTCTACCCAATGCAATTACACCTAATTCCACCACCCCGGCCTACTTCGTGGCCTCCGTCCCCCAGGGCGCGCAGGACGTTGCACTGCAGGTTTCGGCGAACGGCTTCTCGCAGACCTTCAGCTTCACCAAGGGGCACCGTGAAGGAGTGCAACCAGCCGTGCTTTATCGCGGGCAGGACCAGTGGGAGCAGGTGGACAATATCGGCCAAGTCAGTTATGTGAACACGCCCGACAAGCCCGACGGCGTCCTGTACAACCGGGTCGAGTTCACCCTAACCTCGGCCACGCTCACCTACTTCCTACCGAGCACGGGCGCCACCCCGGCCAGCCCGTCGAAGGCCTGGGTCGTCCTGTCGGGAAGCGCATTGCCGAACAATGACGCACCGGCAGTCGCCGACGGGCTCGACAACACCCCGCTCAGCTACTTGAACACCCTGCCTTCGAGCGACCTCACCCTTACGATCCCCGGACGAGCGCCTATGCCTGCCATGCTCAGCGGCCAGGGCGGCGCGGACGACGAGTCGGGCCAAAACGGTGGTTGGGGCTTGTTCGGCGGTGACTATTACTGGCAGGTCCCGGCGGGCCTCGTGTCCGCCACGCTCAAGCTCAACCTGCCAGCGCAGCTCATGGCCGAGGCTCAGGACGGCGGCTCTCCGCTCGAAGTACCCATGGACGGCCAAGTCCCCGCCGTTCATGTCGCCTTCGCAGCTCCTGCCGCGCTACCCCCTGTCGCCAGCTCGGACCCGCCAGCGTGGGATGCCAATCCCGCAACCGGCCAACCGGTGACTGCCGGCCGTGCTGGCTCCCCTCAGGCCGGCCACAACACGGCCAGCGGCCCCGTCGGAGGCAGGAGTGGCGGTGGTTCGTCGAGCTCTGGCCTTGTTCTTTTAGTCGTCGTCGCCCTGATAGCCGTGGCGGTTGTGGCCTTCCTCACGCGCCGCAAGCTCGTTCCGGCACTGACCTCCCTGACGGCCAGCCCGGCCGAAAAGCGAGCGGCTGGCGTTCGAGCCTTCCTCCCCTCCCCGGCCCCAACCGCTCCAGCCACGCCCGTCGCCCCGACTGCGGGCGTGCCCGAGACTCCCTCCCCCACCGGCACGACCGTTGCGCAGGACAAGAAACGAGACTCGTCCCCCACCGTGCCCAACGAGACCCCGACGCCTGCGGTCGCGGCCCTCGTCCCGGTGCCAGATGGTCCTGCCCAGCTTCCCGGGGATCTCCTCTGGTTCCTCGTGCTGGGACCGCCGACGCTTTCCGGCAATCGAGCCGCCAAGGACGACTTGCTCCGCTCCGAGCTCGAGACAGCATGCTTCTTGGCCTGCAACCCGGGTAGTACCTTCAGCGGCGAAGCGCTACGTGCCGTGATTGGCGCCGGCCGGGACGAAGACTGGTCGGTGCGGACAATCGTCACCTACGTGAGCGGCCTGCGCCGCAAGCTCGGCTCCGAACACGTTCCCGACGCAACCGGTGCAGGCGGCTACCGCTTGGACAGGGTCAGCACCGATGGAGCCCGTTTCAAAGAGCTCGTCGCCTTGGCCAAGGCAGAACAAGGACCCGAGCAAGCTCAACATCTGGCCGACGCACTGAGCCTTGTCCGGGGAGCGCCGTTCGCAGGCGTCCAAAAGGGAACGTACGGCTGGGTTTTCCGCACCGACAACGGGCCTTCGCTCGCCGACGACCTGTGCAAAATAGTGGTGAACGCCGCAAGGGTCCTCGCCCGCCTCGCCCTCGATGCCGACGATTACGCGCTAGCCACTTGGGCGACAGCTAAGGGAGTCCTGGTCTGGCAGACGGATCTCAAGCTGTCCATGATGCAGCTTGATGCCGCTGCTATTTGCCCCGACTCCACCGAACTCGGCCGAACGTGGTCGGATATCTCGCAACGCTTCGCCGGCAACAACGAGCCGGTCCCCGACGACCTGATCGACTACTACCGCAAGCTGCGCAACCTGTAACAGACAAGATGGTGCGTCTCCTCTTTGATGGGCATTGCCGCACCGACGCAACCATTGGCCGTCTCAGTCCGGCACCATGAGCACCGCTCCTTCTGGGTGATCGAATGGCTTTCCGCACCGCTCGCACACAGCATGCGGCGCACCTACCACACGCGAGTGCTCTCCCGCCCTCCCGCACGCCGAGATCGCTCTCGGCGGAACACTCGCCGCCACCGGCCAGGCATTGCCGGATACCTGTTGTGCTCAGGTACACATGGACGCGCACTAGCGGTCACGATAGATGTCGGTCCGTAGGCGTCCGTCCCGAGGCGGCAGTCGCCGATCGGGCTCGTAGAAATCGCGATCCTTGACTACATCAAAGCTGTGTGGTGTAATGACGTTATGGTTACACGAAAGACCTACCCGGTAATCAGCCCTCCCGAGGCGACTGCAGTCGACGACTTCCCGATCTCCGCCTCCGATGCCCACCAAGCGGCCGGCATCAGCTACCGCCAGTGCGACCATTGGGCGCGCAAGGGCTGGGTCCGTCCGTCTATTGATCCTGGTAGCGGTCGTGCGGGTCGCAGGCAGTACCGCTGGTCCGACGTGGTCCGTTTGGACGTGCTACGCCATCTGGCGGTGTCCAAAGTCAGTACGGCCCTCGCCGGGCCGGCCATTTCCGAGCTCGTCGTCCCCGACCGCGACATCCGCATCTTGTGGAACCTTTTGGGAGATGACGACCCTCTTCGCGTTGTGGACGTCGAGCAGGCGTTGCAACTTGTCGAGGCCGGCGGAGCCTGGGTGGTCTACAACCCGGCGGAGGTGCGGGCAAAGATCGACGCGCTCCGGGGTGTTCTACCCCCGATCCCTCGGCTAGCTGAGCTGGCGCCAAGCGACCGCACCAAGGGAAAGAGGATGACAGCATGACCCTGTTCCCCCTGGATCCCGCCTCGGAGCAGCCACTTTACGAAGAGGACCTTGACCCCGACCCGGTGTCGGAGTCCCAGGCCGGGCCTCGAGAGACGGCCGAGAGTTCGACTTCGAGGCTTTCGAGTACTTAGAGCGAGCAGGTGCCACCGTCCTGCAGAGGTACCTCCATGTCGACCGGTACCCGGTAGATGCCCTCGTCGAGGGCGCAAACGGCGCTCAGTTCCACGTGGACGCACACGGGACGCCGGACCGGACGTTGAAGCCTCAGGCCGGGATGCGACGGCAGGACACCATGTTGAAGTTCGGTTGTAAGGCGTACCACTGGAAAGCCCAAAACCTGGTCCCCCGCCTGATCTTGGTCACATCCCATATGCCTACCGCCAAAATGGCAAGTGCGCGAACTCTGCAGGACCTGGGGCGGGCGAATGCCCTCTGGGATGCGGTTCAAGTAACCGGCGATCTACAGGGTTTCCACCGGCTCCAGAAGTACTTCACATCCGAACCGCCGTGCGAGCAACCGTTGCCGGCACCGTGGCGCGACGGGCAGATGCAGCTGCGTGGAGTCGGCCGCCCGGAGGCGTACTAATGCGACCGCGCCGCCCCTCCGATTGGGTCGCAGACCTGGGTGGTCGCCATGAGCTTGAGACGGAGGTCCGGTCAGCCCTCGCGGCGCGCCAGGACCTGGTTTTGCTGCGCAGCTCAACGAACAGCCTCGACCGCCTCGACTACCAGTTGGAGTACTCCGAACAGTTCGTCGAGCTTGAGCTGAAAACAAAGAACCAGCGCTTGTCACAGGGATGGCAACAACTTCGGCCCGAAGTCCGAGAGGCTGACCTCTTTGTTATGGATGAGCTGGCGCTGCGCAAGATCACCGATGCCGGGCGCTTCGCCTTCTTGCTTGTCTGGGATGCCCCGAACGCACGGTGGGCATTGTGGTCATCGGGAGATCTCTTGGTCGCCAGTCGCCGGCGCCATACCCGAGCACTCGACACCCCCGCCGGCAAGACGAAGGGCAAGCTCCTGTTTGACATTTCTGAGGCCGGCTACATCTGTGCGAACCTCGACGCTGCTCTCGACGCGCTTGTTGCCATGGCGGCTCACCTAGAAAGCTGGTGGCAAGACATCGCCCCCTGGCCCCAAGCGGAGCCGTTACCGTATGACGCGGGTCCTGCGGAAATTGGTACCGGAGCAAGACGTCAGGCCCAAAGTGCTTATGACAGCTGACGAAGCTCGCTGGGAACTAGGTCGTTCGGCTATCGCCTGCATCAAGGGGGCGCGCTGCGAGCCTAGGGACCTCTGGGCGCTGCTGCACGGGCTTCACGTGTCGGGGCTTCGGTTTCGCGACCGTTCGCTTGCCGTGGCCCACAAGCGAGTGCTCGCGGCAATCAAAGCCGCTGGCCACGGTTACGTGATCGCGGACGAACTTGAGGGCATTGGTTCGGCAACTGGCCTTTGCGAGGGCGAACTGCGCGACATCACCGCGCTCGAGGAGACATTCGCCGAGGAGCCGGACCACCCACGGATGGCTGGCTGAGCGCTTCATCCACGGCGGAGGCCAGGCCTTCCTCGCTTGCGATAGCTGTGGCCGCCAAGGCCTGGCGTGCCCGACGACGAGTGAGCTTCGCGTACTCGGGTTCAGTGTCATAGCCAACCCAACGACGACCACTTTCGATGGCAGCGACGGCCGTAGACCCGCTGCCCATGAAGGGGTCGAGCACTACGTCGCCTCTGAACGTGTAGAGCTCGATGAACCGTCGCGGCAGCGCCGTCGGGAACGGGGCAGGGTGCCCAATCCTGCGAGCCGATTCGGCGGGTAAATGCCATGTGGAAAGAGTCGCCTCCATGAACTCGTCGCGCTCGATGGTCGACTCACCGGTGCGTACCCGGCCCAGCCGTCCCTTCGAGAAACAGAGGCAGTACTCATGGACGTCGCGCAGGGTTGGGTTAGACGCTGATCGCCAGGATCCCCAGGCACAATTGCCGGCAGCACCCGTTGCCTTGACCCAGATCACTTCACCGCGGCAAAAGAACCCTAGGTCCATCGTCATCGCCGTGACCATGGCGCTGAGAGGTATGTAGGGCCGACGGCCCAGGTTGGCGACGTTCACAACTGCTCGGCCCCCCGGCTCGAGCACGCGATGGGTCTCGGCCAGTACCCGCTTGAGCATGCCCAGGTACTCCTCGAAGGTCCCGTCGCCGTCATATTCCTTACCGACGTGGTACGGGGGCGACGTGATCATCAGGGCCACGGAATTGTCCGGGAGCTCGGCCATCCGCTCGGACGAGTGCTCGAACACCCGGTTGGCGACCTTCCCCGGGACCTCGTTCAGTACCTGGTCCGTTGACCACTCCGCAGCACCCAGACCACGCGCATAAAAGCCCG
>Ga0182024_10025506_pt1 | contig 10433 bp, 6 predicted proteins | sample P32metaG_FD_120480 | JGI IMG/M metagenome (GOLD analysis project Ga0182024, IMG submission 120480) | Permafrost microbial communities from Stordalen Mire, Sweden - P3-2 metaG (Illumina Assembly) | ecosystem: Environmental > Terrestrial > Soil > Wetlands > Permafrost | place: Sweden: Stordalen...
CGATCAAGGAACGGGGCGCAATTTTCTCCTGCTCCACGGCGGCGCCGGCCCCGTTTCAGTGTCAAGCTTCGCCGATCTTCTCAGTAGCAATCGCGCCGCTCGCGTACTCACCCCCACGCACCCTGGATTTCTGGGTACGCCTCGCTCGGATGCTCTTCGTGACGTCAAAGGGCTGGCTGCTCTCTACGTCACGCTGATAGAGGATCTCGATCTTTCTGACGTCACGGTTATTGGTAATTCCATTGGTGGATGGATTGCCGCCGAGGTAGCCGTTCTCAACTCTCAGCGAGTGAGCGCAGTGGTGATCATGGACGCGGTCGGCATCGACGTCGACGGCCACCCCGTAGCGGACGTGTCGACCAAGACCTTTCCCGAGATACAGAGCCTCAGTTACTTCGAGCCCGAGAAGTTTCGCGTCGATCCAACAACGTTCAGCGATGCGCAACGCGCCATGATGGCCAATAACTTTGCCACCCTCTCCCTCTACGCCGGCGGCTCCTCGATGGTCGATCCCACGCTGCGTTCTCGACTTGGCACTATCCGAGTTCCGACCCTCGTGGTCTGGGGCGACAGCGATGGGATTGCCGACGTGGAGTACGGGCGCGCGTACGCTGCGGCGGTAGAGGGTGCGGAGTTTGTGGTCATGGACAAGGCCGGACACCTGCCCCAACTCGAAGCGCCCGATCGACTGCTCCCACTTGTATTTAACTTCGCTGCGAGTCACCCTCCCTCTCGGTGACTCTCGGACGTCTGGGACCTAGGCGGAAAAGTTTGGTGAAGGATTGGTTGGCCGTCCAATATGCCATCTGTATCGGCGGCATTCCCCTGGGCCACCACTTCGACTCGTAGTTGAGTTTAGGAATCGTCTCCGTACCGTGGCTTGCCTCGGTGAGCAGGTGGTCGCCCGCGTTTTGGCAAGGGCTCGGCCTTCTTGGGCATTCGCCCGGCATCGGAGAGTGACTTTCGCAAGAGCACCTCCATTTGGGAGTTGAGGCTTCGAAAGTCATCGGCCGCCCACCGGGCCAGCGCGTCGTGGACTGCCGGATCGATTCGCAGCAGTATCGGTTTACGATCAACCACGGATTAGTTGTACAGCGTCCCGGTGTTGACGATTGGCGACGCCGGCTGGTCACTGCATAGCACGACCATCAGGTTGCTCACCATGGCCGCCTTGCGTTCTTCGTCCAGGTCGACGATGTTTCGCTCTCTTAGTCGGTCGAGCGCAAGTTCCACCATGCCAACCGCGCCGTCGACGATGAGCGAGCGAGCGGCGACGACGGCACTGGCCTGTTGTCGCCGCAGCATCGCCTGGGCGATCTCCGGGGCGTAGGCGAGGTGACTGATACGCACCTCGACGATCTCCAACCCGGCGATGGCCACCCGCTCCGCTACCTCTACGGCGAGTTCGCCGGCCACCACGTCAGTCGAGCCCCGCAACGAGACTCCGCTCTCGGCGGGGTTGTCGTAGGGGTGCGTGGTTGCGACGTGGCGCAATGCCGACTCGGCCTGGACGCGCACGAAATTGTGATAGTCGTCGACGGCAAAGAGCGCCCGAGAGGTATCAGTGACCTGCCACACGACGATGGCCGCGATCTCCACGGGATTGCCGTCGGCGTCATTGACCTTCAAGTGGTTCGTCTCGAAGTTCCTAACCCGTATGCTCACGTCGCGGTGCTTGGTCAGTGGCCGGATCCACGACAGGCCCGTCTTGTGCACGGTGCCGACGTAGCTGCCGAAGAACTGCACCAGCCTGGTCTGACCGGGCTGCACGATGACCAGTGATCCAAAGACGACGACGGCCAACACGATTGGGATCGCGATGAATCCTTTGGCGGAATTTACGGCGAGCAGGATTGTTACGCCGATACATACGGCGATCGCCAGGACGCCAAACCATCCGTTGATGGTCCACGCCTCGTGCTCGTGGATTTGAACTCGTGTTCCTGACACGCCGACCGGCGCTGCCTGAGGATCTTGGTACGGCTGATCGGATTGGCTCATGATGGCTCCCTCGAAATTATTTAAGTGATACTAAAATGATATCTCTTTTATGATGACGGCGTTGACGGTTCTTGAGGACGTAGCCGGGGACGCTTCCGCGGTCATTACCGTCGAGCACCTGCATAAGGCGTACGGCGCGACCGTCGCGGTAGATGACGTGAGTTTTTCGGTCCGAGCTGGCGAGATATTTGGTGTCCTCGGGCGCAACGGCGCGGGTAAGACGACGACCGTCGAGTACCTCTCCGGCTTGCGGGTGTCAAATGGTGGACGCGTTGAAGTCCTCGGCCTCGATCCACGAGAGGATCGCCGAGAACTGCACGAGAGGGTTGAGGTGCAGCTTCAGGAGAGCGCCTTACCACCGAAGATTCGGGTCCGCGAAGTCGTCGAACTCTTGGCCCCTTTTTATCGACAACCCGCCGATGGCGACGATCTCCTTGGTGTCCTCGGACTCGACGAGAAGCGGGACTCGTACTATCTTGAGCTCTCCGGTGGGCAGAAGCAGCGGCTGTCCATTGTCGTCGCCCTTATCGGTCAGCCTCGGAGGTGACTTCATTGAAGCGCTGTACGTCGATGTTCCCGCCAGAGATAATGACACCGACTCTCTGACCAGTGACGTCAATCTTGCCAGCTAGAAGCGCGGCCACAGCCGTCGCACCGCTCGGCTCAGCGACGATCTTCACTCGTTCAAATAAAAAGCGCATGGCTGCCCTAATCTCTGCATCGCTCACCGTTACGATTCCCTCGAGTAGGGGAGCCGCAACCTCGAAGTTGAGTTTTCCCGGAGTAGGAAGTTGCTGCCCATCCGCGATGGTTTTACCCACATGAACAACTACGCGTTCTCCAGCCACCAAGGAGCGCTGCCAATCGTCGGACGATTCCGGTTCTACACCGACAATTCGAACGTTGGGTTGCGCGGTCCTTGCCGCAAGCGCGCTTCCCGCGAGCAGGCCTCCTCCCCCCGTGGGGACTAGAAGAATGTCAAGCCACTTCGTTTCTTCCATGATCTCTAGGCCCGTTGTTCCAGCTCCCGCGATGATGAAAGGATCGTCATACGCGTGAACGATGGTGGCTCCGAGTTTGTTTGCCAGTTCTGCGGTTAGCGATTCTCGGTCCGCTGTATAACGATCAAACAAAATGACGTCGGCGCCATACGCGCGTGTCGCCGTGAGCTTCGAGTTCGGCGCGTCTTCGGGCATAAGAATCGTTGCCTTGGTGTCACAAAGACGCGCCGCGAGGGCGAGCGCCTGGGCGTGGTTTCCGGATGACGATGCGACGACCCCTCCCGTTTGCTGCTTGCGTGAAAGTGTCGAGACTCGATTAAAAGCCCCCCGAAACTTGAAGGCACCCACGCGCTGAAAGTTCTCTGCCTTGATGAATACCTGAGCTCCAACCTTCTGATCAAGTGCAGCGCACGTCACGAGGGGCGTGCGATGGGCTACGCCACGGAGTCGGTATGCCGCCGCTTCTATGTCGATGGAATCGATGTTGTTCACTGTCGTACGGCCCTTCTGTCTTCCAGATGAGTGTAAGACCTCATCATTGGGCCGCCGGGGTTTCGATCCCGGCACCACCGATTGAAAGGAACTCCAATCGGTGGTGGCGTGTCAATTTGGTCACGTACGTTGTCCAGTTCAAGGATGCGCGTTTTCCTACGTCGTTCTCGTCCCCATCGCCAGATTGTGTGATGTACAATCCGCCATCAGCATGAACGGGGGCGAACGTGTATTGGTATGACTCGCGCAAGATCCGAAATCAACAGACGTTCGATGCGTGGGATAGCCGGGACATCGATGATGCCGCGAACGCCATCCCCCAACAGGCCATCAAGAAGTTACAGGAGTCTATTCAGGGATCGGTGTTAATTCCGGGAGACCCTGGTTACGAGCAAGCCACTCGTCTGGCCAATCCTCGGTTCAACTTCCACCCCGAAGTGATCGTCATGTGCGAGGCGATTTCCGATGTCCAGGAATGCCTCGCTCTCATCACTAAGTACGCGATCACGTTTTCGATTCGCTCCGGAGGTCACAGTACCGCCGGCTACTCCGGCAACAACGTAATGATGCTCGACGTCAGCCGGCTCGACGGCGTGTTCGTGGACCCCGAAGAGCTCATAGCCATCGTGCAACCAGGTTGCACCTGGGGGGCGTTCAACAAGGCCGCCGAGATCTACGGCCTGCACCTACCCGGGGGAGCGTGTCCGGACGTGTGCCAGGGCGGGTACATGCAGGGCGGCGGATACGGGTTCACCGCACGGATATTCGGGATGAACTGCGACCAACCGAAATACTTTTACGTGATGCTCGCCGACGGTTCGATCACCCAGGCCAGCGCGACGACAAATCCCGACCTCTTCTGGGCGATCCGCGGCGGCACCGGGAACAACTTCGGTGTTGTCCTGGCGACCACCTATCCGATGCGCGTAGGTGACACCTTCTTGGGCTTCTCCGTATCCTGGGACCTCGTGAGCCCCGAAAATCGGCTCGACGCCGCGCGCTCATTGACCTGGATGCAAGACAATTTCGTTCGCTCGGTCACCGCGAAGCTGGGCTTTCAAATGGTGTGGGTCTTCGATGGGCCCGACGTCGGGCCCAAAGCGCCGTCCTGGCGCTTGATGGGCATGTTCGATGGTACTCAGGGAGAATTAGAGGGGGTGCTAGCGCCGCTCCTCGCTCAGCCCGGCGCGAACTTGCAGTACTTCACGGGACCCATGAAGTACTCCGCGCTCAACGAATACCTCATGAGTAATCCCTATGAAGTGCCCGAGTTTCCTCCGCACATCAACCCCGATCCGCCCGAGGAGAACAAGGCGAGTCGCTACCTTGCGCGAACTTTAAATCCCAACGAGTGGCTAACGCTGCTCGACTACTTCATGTCGTCGCCCAATCCCTACACCACCGTCGCGTTCGAGGGGTATGGCGGCGCGATCAGCGCACGCGATGTGACCTTCAACGCCTTCGTGCATCGTGACGTCGACTTCGATTGCTTCATGGACGTGTTCTGGCTCCAGCCCGAGAACCGTCAACTAATGGAGCGGTACCTCGACGGATGGATTCGCACCATCGAGCCCTTCTGGTCGGGACAGGTCTACCAGAACTATCCCAGTGACGGCGACGGCAATTTCGCTCAGCAGTACTGGACGCCCCAGGTCTACAAGAAGCTTCGCCAAATTAAGTTCAAGTACGATCCCGGCGACGTCTTTCGCTTTCCCCAATCGATTCCGCCGCTCGACGAACCCGTTGTTGGTGACGCACTCGATGACACCATCGCCGGCGACATCGAGCGCGTCACGGAGTCGAGACAATCTGAATCCGACTCCTGAGGCGCGGCGGTGCAGGATCCCGACGTCACGGTGTGGCTGAGCGATCTTGGGCTCGAGCGATACGCACCCGCCTTTGGCGCCGCTGAGGTGGACTTCGCCACTCTGGCGGAACTGAACAGCGATGACCTGCGTGAACTCGGTGTCGTCGAGGTCGGACCGCGCCGCCGGCTCGAGAGCGCCCTCGCTCGACTGCGCGATGAGTCGAAACCCGGCGCGGTTGCGCGTGAGACGCGGCGACACCTGACCATTCTGTTCTGTGACGTCGTGGGTTCGACGGCCATGTCGAGCCGTAGCGACCCCGAGCAGATGAGCCAAATGTTTCGCAATTTCTTCGACGTGTTGAGCGAGGTCATTGAACGCCGACAGGGGCACGTGGCCAATCGCCTGGGCGACGGGGCACTGATCTACTTCGGCTACCCTCAGGCGAGCGAGCACGCGGCGCTGCAAGCGGCTTTGGCCGCCCGCGAGGTGATTGAAGAGGTGGGTGCGAGGGTGCGAGACCCTCAAGGTCAGCACTTGCGGGTGCGAGCGGGGATCGCGAGTGGCATGGTGGTCGTCGACCGTTCGGACACGAAGAGCGTCTTCGGCGATACGCCCAACGTGGCCGCTCGAGTCCAAGCACTCGCCCGTCCTGGCGAGGTCCTCGTTGCCGAGAGCACCTACCTCTTGATCCGCAATCTGATGGCCCTCGAGTCCCGAGGCGAGCACTCGCTGAAGGGTCTCGTCGAACCAATGTCGGTATGGCGTGTTCCCCTCGGCGTGCAGGACCAGCCCACCAGTGCGTCGCCCGGTCCCGCCACCGTTCTCGTGGGTCGCAGTGACGAGTTGCGCCGACTTGAGGATCTGTGGGCGGCGGCCACGTCGGGCTGCGGTCAGCGCGTGATCGTCACGGGCGAGGCGGGTATCGGCAAGTCATTTCTCACCTCGGTCTTCTCGGACCTCGTGAAGGAGGGCGGCGCCCGAGTGCGCCACGTGCACTGCTCCCGCGAGCACATGGACTGGCCGTTTTACGCCTTCATCCGCGAAGCGCACGACACGGCTGAGGGGACCGAGGAGATTGACCCCGAACTGGTCAGCGCACTGGGCGAACCCGGTTCGCGCGAGGCGCTCAGCCTCATCCGCCAACGTAGAGAATCGCTGATCCGCGGTTTCGTCCGTCGGGCACTGGCCCACGACGACGGTGTGCCGATCCTGCTGCGATTCGAGGACGCTCACTGGAGCGACCCGTCGTCGCTCGAGGTGCTCGCGAGGATCGCGGCCGACATCCGCGATTTACCGGTGCTGTTGCTCATCACGACCCGCGAGGCGGATATTCTCGACGTCGGAGATGCCGAAGTGCTCTCTCTGGATCCCCTCGACGTCGCGGACACGCGCCACGTCGTCGCGGCCACGATCTCGGCCCTGGACATTACCGCGAGCGAGGAAATGGTCGCGGAGATTGCTGCGCGCGCTGACGGCGTCCCGTATTTTGCCGAGGAACTGGCACGCTCCTTCGCGTACGCGAATGCACGCGGCGGCGGCGTCTCGCTCGACGATGTCCCAGCGACTTTGCAAGAGGCCCTGCAATTCCGCGTGGATGCGCTCACGCACGGAACCGAGGTCGTGCAGTTGGCCGCAGTGCTCGGACGAGAGGTGTCCATCGACGTGCTCCGCGATCTCGTGACCGATGAGGTGAACCTGAGTGCGGCGCTCGAGGAACTCGAGTCGGCGGGACTGCTAGGTCCGACCTCGGCATCGTCGCCGGCGTCGTCGGGCAATCTCATATTTAGACACCAGCTCGTGGCGGAGTACGTCTACGACACCATTTTGCGCCGCGATCGCGTCAGACTCCACGTCCGCGTCGCCGACGTGTTGGGGCATCGTCTTGAGACGGAGCCCCAGACGCTTGCCTACCATGAAGAGCGAGCGGGACGCGCGGAAGCGGCGGCGATGAGTTGGGCGACGGCGGGTCGGCGCGCGGCGTCGAGGTCGGCCGATGCCGAAGCGGCGGCGTACTTTCGTCGATCGCTCGCCCTCATCCCAGAGTTCGACGACGTGCCCCGTGCCGAGTCCTTCGAGATCGAGGTGCTCTTGGCGTTCTTACCGACCGTGATGGGGTCGGACGGCTACGTGCGCTCGATGTCGGCGTCGGTGAATCGGGTGGTGGAGCTCACGGCCAGGCGGTCTGAGCCCGTCCAAGCGTTCAACGCGTTGTTTCTGCGTTGGTTGGAACAGTTGGGAAGTGGCGGCATCGACGCGGCCCACGAATTGGCTCAGGAACTCCAAGCGCTCGCCGATGGGATCGATAGCGAGATCACGACATTGTTGATGGACCGGATGATGGGCACCACCCATATGTTCCGCGGCGACCTGGCCTCGGCTCATGACGCCCTCGAACAATTCGCGACGCGCTACGACGCTACCCGACACGCCCCACATTTGTCGGAGTACGGCGCGACCGACAACTACACGACTGTCCAATGTTGTCGGATCTGCGTGGCGACGTTGCGGGAGGACATTGAGGAGTCGCGCCGACTCCAGTCGTCCACCATCCAAGAGGCCGAGGCCTTGGGACGGGTTCACAACCTCTGTCATGTCCTCGCCTACGGCGGTGCCTTTGGCTCGGCGTTGCGCCAAGAATGGACGACCATGTCCGATTTCGCCGAGCGGTTGGAATCGGTCGCGTCTGAGCACGTCCTGCCGTTCTGGTTGGCCGCAGTCAACATGTTCCGCGGTATCGCCAGGGCGAGTAACGCGCAGGACGACGCTGACGCGTTCTTCAGCCGGGGCGTTGATTGGTACATTGCCAATGGCGTCGGTTTCTTACTGCCATCGTTTCGAGTGTTATTCGCTTCCGCGAAGGGAGTGGGCGGTAACGATCCGAGGGAACTGGAATTTCTCGACGCATCGTTGGACGACGGCGAGCGCTGGCTTCGCCCCGAGGTGCTTCGACTCCTCGCTGGAGAGGAACTGCGACAAGGGAAGATTGAGTCGGGCGTCGAGCGCCTTGTGCGCAGCATTGATCTGGCCAACGAACAGGGTTCGCGTTTATTCGTTGAACGCTCGTCGCAGATGCTCGATCACGTTCGCGCGGGCGTGGATCCAAAAGGAGCGACCGCGTCGCGGACGACGTTGGGGATCGCACATACGGGTCAGTAAGTGACACCATGCGTGTCAGAGCCCAACCGCAGCACCGACGTCGTCGGAGATGACTCGTGCGCCGGGTGCGCAATCTTGACATTTAGTCGGGTGGGGTTGCATTGCGAGCCTGGTGTCCGAAGAGGTGACCATCAAACCGGGGCAACTACTTTTGAATGACGTCTAAGACGGAGTCATAACGTGTTCGGCCGAGTTGGAGACAATTTGGTCTATCGGGGACTCGTCGCGATTCACACACTCGGCTTCGGAGGCTGGCATAGTTAAAACATGTCGGGGCTGTTTGAGAGTCGAGCCGGAGTTGAGATGACGGTGTCCGTTCGTGTAGTGACGACGGAGGATGACCTCGATACGCTTCTCGCTGGGACGCTTGGCTGGCCTGGAGCCGACCGGATCGCCGCTGCCTTCGCTGCCGCGTGCGACACTGCAAGCGCGCAGTTCGTCGCGGAGGGTGGTGGACGTATCGTGGGCTACGGCCACCTGTTGACTGAGCCGGTGGCAGACGGTGGCCGGGCCGGAGTGCACATCTTTGTTTCTCCGTCTCACCGCGGTCGCGGCATAGGCTCCGAGTTATGGCGTGTGGTCCTTCTCTGCGCGCGCGCGTCGGGACTACCAGGACTCCGAGCGCTGGCCGATGTTGACGACGAACTCAGCATGGCTATCGCGGAGGCGCACGGCCTTTCGAGAGGCACTGTTCGGCGGGAGAGTTTGCTTGATCTGACAACTTTACGAACCGAGTTCGTCGAAGCAGCAGTTCGACGGGCGCACGAGGAGGGACTTGACCTGGTCGCTTTTGCGCCTCGGAGTGAAGGCGACTGGGAGGCGTTCTACGAGGCCTTTTTGCAGCTCCACCAGGCGACGCCCGACAGCGCCGCTGGGGGCGAGCCGCCGCCGTTCGAGACACTACGCGGCGGATATGCCGAGCCATGGCAGGTTCTTTTGGCACGACGTGGGCCTGTCATTATCGGGATCACGATGGCGTTCCAACGACTGGATCTGGCGTCGCGAGTCGTGACATTCTTCACCGGTGTTATCTCGACCGAGCGCGGACGAGGGGTCGCGACGGCGCTCAAGGCGGAGCATGCACGCCGATTACGAGACGAAGGCTGGCGTGAACTTTCGACGTGGAATATGGAGGAAAATTTGCCGATCCTGGCAGCGAACGCCCGGCTCGGTTTCCAGCCGATTCTGAGGGTCCAGTCATTGTTGCTGGACTTCGACGAACCCTGAGCACCGAGCTCCTGGAACCAGAGGGCCACCTCGCTGACCGTAAATCCATCTCCAATGACGCCGAGCACGGCGTCGCATCGCTGCACCATTTTGCTTGACTCTCAAAGCATTGGGCCACCTCCCGCTCAGCTAGAGCAAAGGCCGATGGCGGCTCTGTGTCAAGGAGGTCCTGAAGGTCTGTCAAGCAGGTGTCGAAGTTGTGTAAAGCAAGTCCCGAAGGTCTAATGTCCAGCAGGACTCGAAGCAATACACGGATCTACTGGGCCGCCCGGGTCTTGATCCCGGCACCTTGGGAATAAAAGGAACCTTCCATCGGTTGTTTTGTGTCGGTCTCGTTGCGCATGTCTATTGTTTTCAAAGAATCGTGTTGTCTCCTGTCGGTCCCGTCTCGTGGTGTTGCGGAAATATGAGGCCTAAAATGAGGCCTGTTTTGAAGATCGATATCGACTCTTCAATACTGGTCCATTTTTAACGGATTAGCGTGCGGTTCTAATCGGGCCATCGAAAACATGACATTTCAGGAATCTGATGTCACCGAGCGCAAAAGCCCAGCAAGACTTACTTTGTCGGATTTAGTCAGATTGGGGATGAGTAGTACTTGTCATGTTGACCGGGTCGCCCCTTTTTCCATGTCGTGAACTCAGGGCCAACCTATGGCATCAAAAACTGCGACCGGATCGAGATAGTCCCGCCACCATGCCACCTTTCGGTCCTTGAGCGTGACGATTGAGACGAATCGATTGTCGTA
>Ga0182024_10025507_pt1 | contig 10433 bp, 11 predicted proteins | sample P32metaG_FD_120480 | JGI IMG/M metagenome (GOLD analysis project Ga0182024, IMG submission 120480) | Permafrost microbial communities from Stordalen Mire, Sweden - P3-2 metaG (Illumina Assembly) | ecosystem: Environmental > Terrestrial > Soil > Wetlands > Permafrost | place: Sweden: Stordalen...
CGACGGCCTTCAACGGCCAGCTGCCCGACTGGGTGGCCGGAACCGACGCAACACTCACGCAGGCGCGGCAGAACTGCACGAGCGGTGGCTTCACCGGCGTGGCGCCGAACCTCGCGCAGTACCGGATCGGCCCGCTCGACGCCGACCTGCGCTGTACTGGCACACGCTGACCACATCCCTAACGCGCCCGACGGTCAGAGATCACGATCGCGTTGCCACGAACCCGACCGCCCGCATGATCGGACCTGCTTCCAGGTCGAGACGGGCTTCCGGTCCTACTCGTCGCCCGCCCCGCTTGGCGCGGAATCCAAGCGCGCCGCGTACCCAGCGAGGCGCCCGATCTGGACGTCCGTAGCGAGCGTCCTGGGCCAGCGACGCTGGAGTGCTGCTGTTCGCGGGTTGCGAGCGCGTCGAGTACTCCTTTCTGGCGCTCGCTTTTCGCGGGAGCGGCTGTCTCGCGCACCTGCTGGCGCGGGCTCGTGGCGGTCGGGCGGTTCATGGTACGCGGCTGTCGCTGTCGCGTTGGTTCGGTCGCGAGTCAGCCTTCGCCGAACCCTGCAGGCAGTCTCGTGCGCGCGCGAGAGCGGCATCCGATGCCGCGCTTGTCGGTGCGATGATCTCCGCTCTCGTGAGCCCGGTGGCACGACAGCTGGGCGTGGTGGCCGCAGGGCACGCAGTCAGCGCCCGCGCGGGTGCTGACGTCCTGCGCGCTGGCGGTAATGCCGTCGATGCAACGCTCGCCTCGATGCTCGCGTCGTTCGTCTGCGAGCCGCTGCTGACCGGGCTCGGCGCTGGCGGCTACATGCTCGTTGTGGCGCCCGGGCAGGCTCCGACACTGCTTGACTTCTTCGTCGAGGCACCCGGACGGGGGAGCGATGCGTCTCGCCATGGTGTGCTGATCCCCGTTCGCGTCTCGTTCGGCGACGCGATCCAGACCTTCAACATCGGCGCCGCCTCGGTCGGAACGTTCGGTATGCCGGCCGGCGTGTGTGAGGCGTCACGCCGGTTCGGACGAGTTCCCCTCGAGCAGCTCGTCGCCCCCGCCGCGGCGCTGGCCCGCGACGGCGTCGAGCTCAACCGACAGCAGGCCTACGTCGTCGAGATCCTCAAGGCAACCATCACCTCCACCGCCGAGGCGGCAGCGCTGTTCGCGCCCGGCGGGCGGCTGCTGCGCACCGGGGACCGCCTGCGCCAGCCTGAGCTCGCCGACGCGCTCGAGCGGCTGGGAACAGAGGGTGCGCGGCCGTTTTACGAGGGCGACATCGGAGCCGCCATCGTCGGCTGGCTCGCCGAGCGGGGCGGGCTCGTGACCGCCGCCGATCTGCGGGCGTACGAGGTCGTCGACCGCGAGCCGCTGCGCGTGCCCTATCGCGAGCGGGAGGTGCTGACGAATCCGCCGCCCGCGGCAGGCGGGATCCTCATCGCCCTTGCCTTAGCGCTGCTCGACGCGAGCTCCTCGCCGCCCTCGCTGACGCAGATCGTCGACGTGATGGAACGAACCCAGACCGAGCGCACACCGGAGTTCCTGGTCGGGCTCGACGATCCGGAGTTCGTGCACGCCTTCATGCGCCGCGGGGCCGGGCCGCTCGGCTCGACGACCCACATCGCGGCGCTCGACCGGGAGGGCTGGGCCTGTTCGGTGACATCCTCGGCCGGCTCCGCCTCGGGCGTGATCGTGCCCGGCACCGGTGTCCACCTCAACAACATGCTCGGCGAGCAGGACCTCAACCCGCTCGGCTTCCACCGCCACCCTCCCGGCCGCCGGCTGCCGAGCATGATGGCCCCGACGATCGTGCTCGGCGACGGGATCCCCGAGCTCGCGGTCGGCAGCGCCGGCTCCAACCGGATCCGCTCGGCGATCCTTCAGACCATCATCCGCTGCGTCGACGAAGGCATGCTCGCTCAGCAGGCGATCGACGCCCCCCGCGTGCACTTCGAAGACGGCGTCGTCTACACCGAACCCGGGATCGACGCGACGGCGCTCGAGCACGCCGGACGCACCCTGAGGCCGTTCCACGAGCGCAACCTCTTCTTCGGCGGGGCACAGGCAGCGGCCCGCAACCCGGACGGGACGTTCTCAGGCGGCGGCGATCCGCGCCGGGGCGGAGCCGCCGTTGTCGTCACGGAGCGATGAGCACAAGCGCCGGCGCCCTCTAACGTCGGACTTGCGCTATCGCGTGTTAAACAACACTCCCGGTGGCAACGTGGACCGCTCGCCCAACGGACGACGTGCGACCGTCTTGTCCGCACCGAGCCGCACTTTCGCAACGCCCTTCGGAAGCGGTCGTTGGCGTGACCCGGAGTAGGTCGGGAGATACCCGGCGTGTGATTCCGGAGCGACGGGACTCGAATTAGCCACCGCCCAGCACGTGCCGGAGCGACGGGGGGCATCTTGCGGGTCCGCGCCGGTCGCCTCTACGAATACACGCCGTATTCCCTGGTGAAGTCGACCATCGCGTGGACGGTGTCGGGCTTGCCCTCGTCCATCGCCGTGCCGAAGGACATGATGTAGCCGCCGCCAGGAGCGACGTCATCGATCAGCTCCTTACAGTACGCCCGCACCGCGTCGGCCGTGCCGATCATGATCATGCTCGACGGCACGTTGCCGCCGATGCACACGCGGCCTCCGAGCACCTGCTTCGCCTTGCGCATGTCGGTGCGGTCGAAGATGCAAAACGACGTTCCGGCGGGGATCTCGGTCAGGTACTCAAGGCGCGAGTCATAGCCGCCCTCGCAGAACAGGAACGGGATGCAGCCCTCCTCGACCAGGCCGAGCACGACCGCTTTCAGCGACGGCCAGTACAGCGTCTGGAACTGCTCATCGGACATGAACCCGTCCGCGCCCTTGTGCAGCGGCATGAACACGATCGGGTTGCCCTGCGCGGTCGCTCCCGCGACGCCTTGCTTGATCGCCAGCGGTGTGAGCCGCTCCACCGCCTGCAGCAGCAGGTCGGGCCGCCGGCGCATGTCGAGCATCGTCGCCCGGGTGCCGCGCACGGTGTCGGCCAGCAGGTCGAACGGCGCCTTGCTGACGCCGCCCGCGGCGCTGACGAAGCCGAGGCCCTTGGCCTCCGCTTCGAAGCGCCCGATGTGCTCCGCCCAGGCGAGCGCCGCGCGGCCCGCATCCATCAGCGCGCGCAGGGCATCCTGCACGTCGGGCGTGCCGAACGGGATCATGTGCGCGCTGACGAGCACGATCTCCCACAGCTCGGTGAAGGCGGGAATCCGGCTGAGCGGCTCGAGCGCACCGAACGTGCGCGGCAGGTAGCGGCGCAGCCAGAAGTCCGAGGGGTCGTCGATCAGTGCCTGGTAATCCTCGGTGACCATGTATTCGTCCTCGACGTACTGGTAGCCCTGGTCCTTCGAGAGGTCGTGCCCCGGCCACTTGTACTGCTTGTAGTCGAGCAGCTCGAGCACCTGCCCCGAGCCGATCAAGGCCGGCGTGAAGTAGTAGTCCGGCTTGTAGTCGACGAGGAACTGCATGAAGGTCGAGGCGAGCGCCTCGGGGTCGTACATGGCCGTGTACGGGGCGACTCCGTACAGGTCCGCCGGCATGAACGTCGAGCTCACGATGATCGGGACGCGGTCGGGAAGCTTCTTGCATTCGATCGCGTCAACCAACCGGGTCACACCGGCTCGGTAGGTGTTCTGCGCTGCGGCGCTCTGGAACTCGACGCCGGTCGGCGAAAGCCACTCCTCAATGCGGGATTGCCGCCGCTCCGCGGGCGTCATCGCCGCCCAGCTCTCGGTCGCGCTCGTGGTCATGCCGCCACCTGGCCTGTAGTTGCGATCCAGCCCTTGCCGTGCTCCACGGCCGCCATCGCGTCGCTAACGAACGGACCCGCTCCGGCGAAGCTCCTCCCGCCATCCGGAAGGCGGTGCGCGACGACCACAAGCGCCTCGTCCTCCTTTAGGTCGGCGTGACCGCCGACAAGATCGGACTCCATGCTGTTCCCTCCCGGGTCCCCTGCTGATTTGTCATCCGCAGGCTTACCAGCGCCCGGTAGTCCGCCCATCCGCATCAACTCCGGTATCCGCTGCGGGTTAACCCCGAGTTGTTGCTCGGCGATGACGCGCCTGGGGCGACGGGACCGCCGCTGCAACGGACGCCTCACGCTGGTGTCCGCGGGCCGATGCGGCCGTCGCGGAACGCGCCGTTGAAGGTGCGGCAGAACCGGTCCTTGCCGACCAGGGACTCGGCCGCGAGGATCATGCCGATCAGGTCCCGGTTCGTCGGGTCCATGATCGCGCTGTCCATCCCCGCGGAGATCGCCAGAACGACAAACGCCTGGTTGATGAGCGACCGGGCCGGCATCCCAAAAGAGATGTTGCTGAGGCCGCCGGTGATGTGAGCGTCGGGGATCTGCTCGCGCATGCGGCGCATCGTCTCGAGCGCCACGTTGCCCTGTTCGTCGCCGGTGGAGATGGCCATTATCAGCGGGTCGATGAACAGCCTGTCCTGGGGTATTCCGGCGTCGTCGGTCCGCTCGAGCAACTGGCCGATCACCCTCATGCGGTCGTCCGCTGTCTTTGGCATGCCGCTGTCGTCGAGTGCGAGCATGATCAGCGGGCAGCCGTGCTCTGCCGCCTGCGGCAAGATCCTCTCGAGCCGCTCGGCCTCGCCGCTGATCGAGTTGACCAGCGGCGTCTGCGCCGCCTCATCCAGCGCGGCCGCGAGGGCGACCGGATTCGGGGTGTCGATCGAGAGCGGCGTGTCGACCTCTTGCTGCACCGTCCGCACGAGCCACCTCATCACCTCGGGCTCGAGGTCAGGACTCGTGCCGGCATTGACGTCGAGGTAGTTCGCGCCGGCCTCCACCTGGGTACGCGCCAACTCGCGAATCTTGTCCGCGTCGCGCGCGGCAATCGCCGCCGCCACCTCCTTGCGAGTGCCGTTGATCTTCTCACCGATGATCAGCAATTGGGTCTCCCTTGTTCACTGTGAGCGCCACCCGGGTGGGGAAGCGAGTGGCTCGCGCGAGCCGCCCATTGAAGTGCGCCTGAGCCTTCAGGTCAATGCGAACGGCGCGCCGCGCGACCTGCTCCGCGCGTGCTCGCTCGGACACCGAGACGAGCGCCATCTTCGCTCCGAGCCCCGCCGAGTTGCCGGCCTGGACATACCGGGCGCCCGGTATCCGTGGCAACATGCCAATCGCCACCGCGCTATCGAGGTTGAGGTACGAACCGAAGGCGCCGGCGATCACTATCTGCTCGACCTCGTCCGGGCTCGTGTTGCTCACGTCCAGCAGGGTTCCGATGCCGGCGGAGATCGCGGCCTTGCCGAGCTGGATCCCGCCGATGTCCTGCTGGGTGACGCGAATATCGTTGCCGTGCGCGCTCGCCTCGCCGTCGATCAGGAGGTACTCGAGGCCCTGCTTCCCCGTGAGCACGCCCCTCGCACCACGCTGAATGTGACCGCGGTCGTTGACTGCGCCGGTGCGATGGAGCTCCGCAGCCACGTCCACGATGCCCGACCCGCAAATCCCAGCCGGCGGAAGCCCCTCGACCGTCTTCACGTGCACGTCGCCGTCGTCGTCGATCCAGACGCGCTCGATCGCGCCGGGCGCGGCGCGCATGCCGTCGCGGATGTGAGCTCCTTCGAGCGCAGGGCCCGAAGGGGCGGAGGTCGCCAGCAGCAGTCCTTTCTCCGGCAGGGCGAGGACTATCTCGGAGTTCGTACCGATGTCGATCGCAAGCATCGGCCGCTCGGCGCGGTCGAGGCCGTTGGCGATGATCATGGCCACCGCATCCGCGCCGACCCAGCCACCGACGCAGGGCAGCACGTGCACATAGGCCCCCGGAGCCGTCACCACGTCGAGATCGGTGGCGCGCACGTCGAGCGGCAGCCGGGTGACCGGGACGTACGGCGCCGCGACGAGATGGTCGACCGGCAGCTCGAGAAGGAGGTGGATCATCGCGGTGTTGCCCACCAGGCACAGATCCGCGACCTGGAGCCGGCTCCTGTCCGCGCTGGCAGTGAGCGTTCCGACCAGCTCGTCAAGCGCCCCGCGCGCAATCTCGGCCAGGGCGCGAGCGCTGGCGCGGTCCTTGCGCGCCGAGACCAGCCGGCTGATCAGATCCTCGCCGTAGCTGAGCTGTGGGTTCGGAGCGCCCGCAGTCGCGAGCTCCTCGCCGGACTCGAGGTCGACAAGGTAGCCCGCGATCTTGGTGGTCCCGAGATCGAAGGCTGCGCCGAGGGCGCGCTCGCGCTCGCGCTCGAAGCCGACGACCTCGGTGCCGCGCACGAAGGCCGTGAACCGCCAGCTCCCTTCGCGGGCGATCCCCGGAAGCTGGTGCAGGACGTCCGGATGCGCCCACCAGCGTGCCGGCCCGAGCTCCGAGCTCAGCACCTCGCCGACGCGCTCGAAGTCCGACCGGGCATCGCTGAGAGACGGCGCGAACGCTTCGATCCCGTACCGCCGCACGGCCGCCTCGGTGCCGATCACAAGCCGCTCGCCCTCGATCTGCAGGCGCTGCTCGCTCGCGAGCGTCGTGCGCGGGACATAGACTTTCACGTTGCCGGCGATCCGCGCCGAGCACGCCAGCCGCTGCCCGGCCGCCAGCTGCTCCTCGGTTAGGTGCTCGTAGTCGGCATCCGTTGGAGGCGAGAGCTCGCCGCCGACGACGGCGACGCGACACTGCCCGCAGACGCCGACTCCCCCGCAGTTTGCGGTTAGCAGCACCCCGGCCTGGCGAGCCGCCTCGAGCAGCGTGTCCCCGCGGAGGACGTCCACTCGCCGGCCGATGGGCTGGAACTCGACCCGGCAGGTCTGTGAGGGCTGTGGCCGTGACACCGATGTGGGAGACGCGCGCCCGCGTCAGGCGGCCACGGCGGTGCTCCCATGCCGTGTCGCGGCGGCGATCGCCCGGACGTTGCTCTGTGCCATCAGACCTTGGCCTCCATCCATCCCTTGCACAGCCGCACCGCGGCCTGGGCATCGGCGCCCCACTCGTCAGCGCCGACGAACTTGCAGACCTCGCCGTCGACCGGTGCGCCGCCAATCATCACCTTCACCTTGTCGCGCAGCCCCTGCGCCTCGAGCGCGTCGACCGTCTCCTTCATCGAGTCAAACGCCAGCGTCAACAGCCCCGACATGCCGAGCACGGGTGCGCCCGTCTCGATGAGCGCCTGCACGAACTGCGCGGCCGGCACGTCGACACCCAGATCGGTGACCTCCAGGTTGGCCGACATGAGCATGTTCACCACGATGTCCTTGCCGATATCGTGGATGTCGCCCTTGACCGTGCCAACGACGACCTTGCCGCCCGTGCCGACCCCGCCCGCCGTGAGGCTCGGGCCGAGCACCTCGCCGACCTCTTTGAAGATCTCGCCCGCCATCATCAGGTCCGAGACGAAGTACTCCGCCCGCTCGAAGCGCTCACCGACCTTGACCATCCCCTCCTGACAGGCAGCCAGGATCTCGTCGGCCGGCGTGCCCGCGTCGAGCTCCTGCTTGACCAGCTCGAGAACCTTGTCCTCCTCCAGCTCCGCCAACGCGTCAACGATCTCCGACCGCATGCTCACCTCCACCTGTAGGGGTTCCAGCCGTAACCATCCCAGCCCGCGGCGAGCTGGTAGCGCCCGCACCGAAAAAGTCCTCGAACTTGACCGTCCCGCCGGGCTCAACCACCACGTAGCGGTCGTCCCACGGGCCATCGAGCAACTGCTCGAACACGGCCGTCGTTGCCTCCCGCTCGACGAAGCGAAGGCCGAGCCAGTCCGCCATCTCGCGCGCCTTCATGCGCTCCGGCTCGAAGTCGTCTGTCCCCGTCCGTATGAACACGATGCGGGTGTAGTGGCGCATCATCGAGCGCACGAGCCGCTCGGCTCGCTCGGGCCCCCGGCGCGCCGCCACCTGCGCGTAGGCCGCCAGCGGCCCGGCGGCGCCGGTCCTGAGCCAACCCTTGGTCAAGAAGTAGGTGCCGGGCTCAGCCGCAAGCTCCTTCTGGCGCAGCTCGTGCGATCCGAGCAACATGCTGATGCAGTCATCTGTCCGAGCGATCACGAGACGGCACCCGTTGGCGCGCAGCCCGACGACCGCCTGGGAGCACAGGCCGTACGCCAGCGCCAGCGTGTCGCAGCTGCCCGCCGACGCATCGATGACGTCCTGCAGGTGCTCGCGCAGCTTGCCCGGCCGCTCGTGCAGGCTCATGTCGACGATCTCCCTGGGGATCTCCGGACGGAGGCCGCCCAGGTCCTCAATGACCGCTTCGCAGGCGACCAGCTTCATCCGCCCCGCCCTGGCGCGGGTGTCGGAATCCGTCATGTCACCGGCGCCATCCCTCATCGTTGTCCACCTTGGTCCTGCGTCCCGCAGGCCGGCAGCTGAGTGGCTGAGACCCTACCCCAAGGGCAAACGTCGTGCCGCCGAGCGCATCCAGGGGTCGGAACGGAAGCCGCTGCACATCCGGCGCTGAACCACCGCCGGTGAGGGGCGCTCGATGGTGGCTGAGGAGAGCCGTGACGAGCACACGCTTGAGCTCTGGCGGGAGCGCGACGAGCGTGTCCAGCGGGCGCTCAGCTACAAGCCGGTCGGCAAGGTACCGCCCGCGTTCACGGGCTCTGCGTTTGCGGCGATCTCCCAAGGCGTGCCGTTCTCACGCTTGTGCACCGACGCCGACACCGCGATCGAGGTCACGCTTGACTGCATGGACGAGCTCGGCGACGTCGACGCGACCAGCATGACGGCCTCGGGGCTGCTCCCGTGCCATCCCACCAGCCTCTGGTTGTAGCCCGTCCATCTCCCGGGGCACGAACTGCCCGATCACAGCCTTTGGCAGGAGCAGGACTCCGCCGAGATGTCCGTCGAGGACTACGAGATCATCCTGAGCGACGGCTGGGAGGCGTTCCTCGCCTACTTCATTCCCAAGGTCCACAACCTGGAACTGCTCGAGCGCCACGACAAATGGATGGCCGAGAACCTCGCCGACATGCCGCGGCGCTACCACGAGCGCGGCTACGCGACGCTCGCCTCGGTGGCCGCGACGATCCCATTCGAGGCGCTCTGCGTCTAGGAGTCGATCGTTCGGTAGAAGTCGAGAAGCGCTTGCGCGAGCGCGTGTGGGGCCTCGAGCGCGGCATAGTGGCCGATGCCCTCGAGCGTGGCGTTGCTGAGGCGTCCGGCGACGTGGGTCATGGTGTGATGGGTGAACTCGCCGCCACCGGCGCCGACGGCCAGTACCGGGATCTGGAGCTTGTTCTGAGCTACCAGCTCCTGGATCTGTTCGCCCTCTTGGAGCATGGAGCGATACAGCCCACTTGCGCCGAGGAAGCCGCCGGGGCGGGCGAAGGTCCGGGTGAACTCGTCAGCGTCCGATTCGCTGATGGCGCCGTCGGTTGCGCACAGGGAGGGGTACGCGTAGCCGGCGAGGAATTCTCGTTCACGACCGGCGAGCAGCATCTCCGCGATGCCGGGCGCGGCGAGCACCCCGATATGCCACGCGCCGCCGTGGGTCACGTCAGCGAGCATCTCCAGTCCGAAACCGGGTAGGCCGGTCTCGATCGCGGCGAAGCTACGGACGAGCTGGGGATGCGTCGCAGCAACTCGGAAGGTCGTCGGCCCGCTGATGTCTTGGCCGGTGAGGTGCACCGCGCCGAGGCCGAGTTCTTCGACCAGCAGTCCCAGGATTTCGGCTGCTGTGGAGCTGGTGTATTCACCCGGCGTCGAGTCGCCGAATCCGGGCAGATCGACGGCGTAGACGCGATGCTCAGCCGCGAGCAACGGGATGAGCTTATGGAACGTCCACCAGGTCTCCGGGAAGCCGTGGACGAGCAGGACCGGGGAGCCGTCAGATCCGGCGCTGACGTAGTGCAGATCGATACCGCTGAGGGTGGAGTTGTGATGGGTGACCCCGGGAATCGAGGCGGCGGCGGAAACGGCAGGCATAGCTGCTCCTCAGTTCGACAACTTAGTTGTCTACATACTAGCAACCTGGTTGTCTATGCTGTAGGCATACCTCGTTCAGGGGCTGATCTCGCGTTGTTGCTGCTCGGCGGATTCCGTTCCTTGGCGGACGCCGCGAGCGTCGAGCTGGCCGAACGTGGGCACGAGAAGATCCGGCCGGTCCACGACTTCGCTATCCGCTCGATCGACGCCGGCGCCGACACGGCCTCAGAGCTCGGCCGCCAACTGGGCGTGTCGAAGCAAGCGGCCGCCAAGACAATCGCCTTTCTCGAAAGCCGTGGCTATGTCCTCGGCGAGGCCGACCCGCGAGACTCGCGCCGCCGCCGGTTCACAGTCACCAGCAAGGGCCACGCGCTGCTCGCCACCGGTGAGCAAGTATTCGACGAGCTCCGCGACCGCTGGGCGCAGCGCATCGGTGTCGAGGAACTCGAACGCCTTGAAGAAGCACTAGCCGACCTGGGGATCCGGACGCCGTCTCGCTTCGACGCTCCAGGCTGGTTCGCTGGCTCGTCCCCGGAATAGGCCCCA
>Ga0182024_10025508_pt1 | contig 10432 bp, 6 predicted proteins | sample P32metaG_FD_120480 | JGI IMG/M metagenome (GOLD analysis project Ga0182024, IMG submission 120480) | Permafrost microbial communities from Stordalen Mire, Sweden - P3-2 metaG (Illumina Assembly) | ecosystem: Environmental > Terrestrial > Soil > Wetlands > Permafrost | place: Sweden: Stordalen...
GGTGTTTTCACTGGCGTATCAATGCCCTCAAACCTGGCTCAATTCGCTCGAAGCGCGCGCCGGCCATAGCAGGTCATAAGCCTGGCGATACGAGGCCAGGGCGAACAAGGTCAGCAGCCAGATCAGGCGGCTCCCATAGCGCGCTGAGGGTCGGGACAAAGCTCCTGACACGAACGAATTAACCAGCACCGCGCAAGCGATAGTAACCAGCAGTTCCGTCTGCAGCCATTGTCCGCGCTTGGCGAAGAGCAGGCCCATCGCACAGCCATACAGAAAGCTCAAAATCAGGGCCGCCCTATGCAGGCGATTGAGATTGTACAAATGGGCCAACTCGCCGCGGCTCTGCCGTGAATTCTCGAACGCGCCGTATTCCGACGGATAGTAAGCACGTATTTCGTCGCTCGTGTTCTGCCGATTTGCATAGGTTTTATAAGATGCGAAGCCGTATCCTGTTCCGGTGCGGACTTCGACAACTTGCCGGGCGGTGTTCTTAAGAGCGCTCTTCAGAGTCCAAAGCGGAAACCGCATGATAGTATGTACGACGATCTCTTGCCCCTCCCGGCGGTAGCCGGCAAACGCCCCGACCTTTCTGAACGGACTATCTGGCGACCAGAGAAACTCGTCAGAGTCATTCGGCAAATGGTCAATATATTCACACAGAGCATATCTGCGTTGCGGACAGGCTTCCCGCAGATAGCTGACGGCTTGCCCATCAGCCACCAGGCGCGCCAATGGAAACGCGTATCCATTGACCGAGAAGGTTGCTTCGCCCAGCGTGAAATAGTTCATGGCGATCATAAGTAACAGGGCCACAGCTATCGGCAGGGCCGGCAGAATCAGCTTCGGTGGTGGTATTTGCGGCCGCTTGCGGCAAGCGATCCGGATCAGCACGGTCATCAGGAGCAGGCCTACGGCGAGGGGTAGATGCGAGAAGTGTACGGTGGCGGCAACGACTGTCAGCGCGAAGATATACCCCAGCTCCGCAGGTCTCAGGCGCCGAGAGCAGAACGCCAGAAGGAAGAAGCACAGGACCAGTGCCGACGTGAAAACGTCGGGCATGATAAAGCCCGTGCACCACGGCAGGCAGGTCAGTACGCAGAGCAAAGTGGTAATTGCGATGAAGGCTGCTGCTGACGCGATCCCGAAGACGGCGCGCAGGATCAGTCGAAGCAGGTGGGCTTCGATCAGCGATTGAATGAATACCATCAGCCAAAGCGAGCCTGTCAGACGTCCCGGGGCGAGGAACAGAGAGTAAAAAAAGCTGCGATAGCCGAGGTTAACCGGACGGAGGTAGCCCGAGGTGTCCGGGTCTAACAGCGGGTATCCGTTGTAGATGGCAGCGCCGGAGAGTAACAGCGTGGCTGCAAAAAGAATGGCCGCCGCACACGATTTTTCCAACCCCGCCTGAGTCGCCCCCTTCATCATCGGGGCGTCAACGAGGGACACGCATTGATGATTTTAATGGGGTTGCTCATATGGACCCAAAGCCGTCGTTGAACCCTTCCTCCCGCTCCACCTCGGCGCTGCCCCGGCCGTGCCGAAACCCAAGTCTGTCAAGGGCTTTGCAGGACTCTACTAAATTGGTGGTCTACCAGGAAAATGGAAATCCGGGTTGACCCGACTTGGACCACGTGAAATATCAACTGGGTAGTCGCTGCTGAACTGTTACACTACCGCAAAAATGCGCGTTGCATTGATCAAAGTTGGGTCCTTGGGTGACGTACTCAGGACCACAGCGCTTCTCCCGGGCTTTAGACGACTTCACCCTTCCCTTGAGCTGACCTGGATCGCGGCAAGAGAGGCGCTGCCCCTGGTCTCGAGTCACCCTGACGTAAGTGAGGCCGTTGACCCTAATAATTTACGCATCAATAGTTGGCGCCATCGTTACTACGACTGGGTTGTCTCGCTTGACGATGATCGCGACCTATGTCGCCTCGCAGCCGACCTACCGCACAACCGGCTATCCGGAGGATACGAGGATCAGAACGGCTGCTTGCGCTACACTACGGACCTTGAATGCTGGTTCGGCATGGGGCTACTACGTTCCGACCAAGACGGCGGTCTGCGACGCGCGAATCAACTCAAGCGCGAGAATTCGCTAACCTACGGCAAGATATTTTACGCTGGCCTTGCGCTGCCCCCGCCGATCGAGCGGCCGAGCCTCTCCATACCGGCGTGTGAGGAGGAGTGGGCGCACCAATGGATACGTGGACGTGGGCTCTTCGGGAAACCGCTGGTCGCTCTTAGTACCAGTGCCGGCCCGCGCTGGCGGTTCAAGAGCTGGGGAGAGCAACAGACCGCGCAACTGGCGCGCAGGCTCGCTGAAGAGTTGCATCTCGGGGTCATCATTACGGGAGGTCCGGCTGAGGCCTCACGTAACGCGCGCATCGTTAGTACTGTGAACAGCCCGGACGTTGCGGCGGCGCCCACGGAACTGAGTCTCTTATCCTTCGCGTCCCTGCTTGGGCAGTGCAGTGTCCTGGTTACAAGCGACTCCTTGGCCATGCACATCGGAATAGCGCTGCAACGCCCTGTCATAGCTTTCTTTGGCCCGACCTCGGATGCGGAGGTCGACCTCTTCGGCTTGGGCGAAAAGATCGTGACTCCCTTGAATTGCAGCCGCTGCTATCTCGCCGATTGCGACGTCCGCCCGCACTGCATGGAATCAATCTCGGTTAGCGAAGTATACAACGCTGTTAACCGATGGCTGTAACTCATGGGCGGGCGTTGATCGATCCTGTGGAACCCGAACGCGCCAGTTGCTGTGCTTAGGAAAGCCGTTGGACTCAAAGCGGGTTCAAATTTGTGTTTGCAAACCGCGTGGTCTTGGTGCCAGCCTGAGTCGGATTTCCGGACAAATGGGGCGCTCCATGGATATAGCCTCTTCGATGAAACTTGCCCGCTCGAACAGCCGCGCAGCGCCGCAGTGAAGCCTATCGCTTCGCTAAGATGAAACAGGATCAGGGGGGGTGATGGAGTACGCGAACAGATTCTCGATTCCTGACGTCATCGTACGGTCAGGATATGTCTACTGCCCCGGCAACCAAGCGATTTCCGGGCGCGTCGTCGCTCCGTCAAGAACGCGCTGAGGCGAATGCGATGGAGCAACCGCCACTGATTTCGTCGGGAACGGTAGACATAGCGCCTCAGCGGCCGGTAATGCTCGGCGGCTTCGCCAACCGAACTGCGCCATTTCGTGGCATAGCCGACCGGCTAGAGGCAAATGTGCTCGTCCTGCGAGGAGCCTCTTCACGGGCCGTGATCGTTACCACCGATCTGCTCTACCCCGGCGAAACGCTAAGGGCTCTTCTATTGGAGAACCTGGGGCTCACCGAGAAAGCTGAGGAGTTGTTTTTGTCTGCATCGCATACGCATTTCGCGCCCATGACCGCGCCGTCGATGCCGCGCCTGGGTGTTGCCGATGCGGGCTATGTACGCTACGTCTTCGAGCGAATCGCCGGGTTGATAAAGTCCCTCGAGAAAGCAGGAGCACCGTGCGACTGCACCTATCACGAGGGCCGCGCACATCACTCAATGAATCGTCGGCTAGTCCGCCTTCGCCTGACAAGGTCCGGACTTACCGCGTGCGCCGGTTGGGGCCCGAACCCCAAGGGGGAGCGAGATGAGGGCGTCCGGATTCTGAAATTCTCCAAACCCGGCGGCGAGCCGGTCGCGCTTATTTGGAATTACGCCTGTCACCCGAGCGGATTCCATGATCGTATGCAGATCTCAGCGGAGTACCCTGGAGTGGTTCGGTCGCGTTTGCGGTCGGAATTCGGCAATATTCCGATTCTTTTTCTGCAGGGCTTTTCGGGCGATGTGCGGCCACCATTCGCGGGGATGGCAAGTGGAATCGGGGGGCTCGCACGAAAAGTGCTCTTCGGACCGGAATTTCGAACTCCGGTCCAAGCCGAATGGGAGCAATGGTCGAATAGCCTGGCGGATTGCGTCACCTCCATCGCGCGATCCTCGCCCACGCGACTGGAAATCTCCTCGCCAATGTCAAAGCGGGTTGAGATACCCGAACCCGAATTCGCCTCCGGCGACGGCGGTAACAAATCTTTGTTCTGGCATTTGCTCGATTGCGGTGGGTTCCGGATCGTGGGGATTAACGCCGAACCTGTAGTCGAATACCGACGGCTAATTGAGAAATACTTGCCGGGCGCTCCGGTTCTCACCGCCGGATGCTTGGACCAGACCCACTGCTACTTGCCCAGCGATGCGATGATTCCGGGACGCGGCTATGAAGTGGATGGCTTCCGCCGGCTATTAGGTTTTGACGGGCGATTTCGAGCGCGATTGCAAAATTCGATTATCAGCGGGCTGAAAGAGGCAGTGACCTAGGCTGCGCAGATGTTTCCTCCGCCGCGTCGCGATCGGAGCGAAGATTGCCGACTCTGTCCTCCCACTGCTGCCGAGGAGAACTCCGCGCCGATGTCCTAAAGGTTGTTGAGATTTGAGGGGCGGCATTCCTCGCCCAATCGGAAGAGCATGAACATTTGCGGCAGGGAAGTTAAGATCGAGGGGCGCCTTTGCCGAACTGCGCACCTCGACGCCGATGGCTACAAGTTTCTGGACGATCCTGAAGCGGTGCTTGGCGAACTGCGTAAATCCGAGATGAGGATTGACCTCTTTACGTTCGTGCAAAAATTACCTGAGACCACTCCGAAATACACTTATCCAATGGAATGGGACAATGTGGCTGTCTTGAAGGTCTCCACATTTGAACAATGGTGGACAAAGCAGATTAGGAAAAATACACGAAACAAAGCCAGGCAAGCACCAAAGAAAGGGGTTGTGATCCGTGAAGTCCCCTTTGACAATACGCTCGCCCGGGGAATCTGGGAGATCTATAACGAGTGCCCCGTTCGGCAGGGAAGGCGGTTTCCACATTACGGAAAGAGTCTCGAAACCGTACGTGAGATGAGTGCGACATATCTTGATTCGAGCATCTTTATCGGAGCCTATGTAGACGACAAGCTGATCGGTTTCATTAAACTTACGGTTGACGACACCGGGACTCAGGCCGGAATGATGCACATGATCTCCATGATCCGGCACCGAGATAAGGCACCCGCGAATGCACTGGTTGCGCAAGCGGTTCGTTCTTGTGCTGAGCGACATATTCCTTACCTGGTTTGCGGGCGATTCGCTTATGGGAAAAAGACGCAGAGCAGCTTGAGTGATTTTAAAGGGCGAAATGCGTTCGAACGCGTAGACATACCGCTGTATTTCGTTCCTCTGACTCGCTGGGGCTCGTTCGCCCTGAGCATGAAGCTACACCACCGACTCTACGATCGGCTGCCAGAACCCCTGGCAGCAAAACTGCGCGAACTGCGCAGTGCTTGGTACCAAAGTAGATCTCAATTGAGAGCGAAATCACTCTAGGAGAGCCTCCTTTGCCCGGAATCGTAGGCATGATCACAAATAGCCCAAGGGCGAGCGCGGAGAGCGAACTGTGCCAAATGCTGGAACCGCTCCGTCACGAATCTTTTTATACCGCCGGTAACTGGAGTGATCCCGCACAGGGCGTTTACGTTGGCTGGGTGGCGCGCGAGGGTTCCTTTGCCGCCGCGATGCCACTGAAGAACGAGCGAGGCGACGTCACGCTGATTTTTTCAGGAGAAGAATTCCCCACACCGCACACTATCGAGGCGCTGCGTGCAGCCGGCCATGCGGTTGAAACGAATGGCCCGAACTATTTAGTGCACAGGTATGAAGAGGAACCGGACTTTCCCAAGCGGTTGAATGGCCGGTTTCACGGTCTGGTCGCCGACCGAGCGCGTGGGACGGTGATGCTGTTCAACGATCGGTACGGTTTGCAACGGATTTATTACCATGAGGCGAAGGATGGCTTTTATTTTGCGGCAGAGGCCAAGGCTATCCTGAAGGTGCGCCCCGAGCTACGCGTCCCCGATCCGCGCGGTATGGGAGAATTCATCGTTTGCGGCTGCGTGCTCGACAACCGAACGCTCTTTTCAGGCGTCCATGTCCTGCCTCCTGGAGCGGCCTGGTCCTTCCGCGGAGGATCTCTTGAGAAGAAGGCCTCTTATTTTGAGCCGCGCGAATGGGAACAAGAGGAGCCGCTCAAGCCGGAAGAGTACTTTGCCAGTTTGCGTGACGTTTTCGTGCGTAATCTGCCGCGCTATTTTGACGGGAACGAGAGGATTGGAGTTTCGCTCACCGGCGGCCTGGACACGCGTATCATCATGGCATGGCGCAAGGCGCCGCCCGGATCTCTACCCTGCTACACCTTCGGCAGCATGTATCGCGATAGTGAGGACGTGCGCTTGGCGCGGCGCGTGGCAAAGATTTGTGGCCAGTCACATCAGGTGATCACTACCGGTAAGGAATTCCTCTCACAGTTTCCCCGCTACGCCGAGCGCAGCATTTACCTGACGGACGCGACCGTGGACCTTGGCCGTTCGCCGGATCTGTATGTGAACGAGAAGGCTCGAGAGATAGCTCCCGTGCGGATGCAGGGTACGTTCGGCAGCGAAATGCTTTTGCACGAGGTAACGTTTAAGGCCGACGAGCCTGTTGCAGGGCTATACCAGACGGAGCTCTTGCCACAGATGCATGCGGCCAAGGAGAATTACGCTGCAATCCGACGGGGCCATCAGGTCACGGTTGTCCTTTTCCGCCAGTCGCCCTGGCATCAATATGGTCTGCTTGGCCTGGAGCAGACCCAGGTAGCCGTCCGCACGCCGTATCTGGACAACGATTGGGTCAAGGCCGTGTACAAAGCGCCGGGCCCGGTTGCGATCAACGGAGAAGGCAGATTGCGACTGATTCGAGAGGGGAACCCCGCCCTTGCGAATCTGCGTACCGATCTCGGCGTCGGCGCCGCGACCAGCCTCTTTACCCACGCCGCGCTCGAGTTTCTATTCAAGGCTGAATATGCCTACGACTACGGCATGCCGCAGTGGGTTGCACAAATGAATCACATGTTTGCGCCGCCTTGGTTTGACCGTTTCTGGATCGGTCGCCACAAGATGTTTCATTTTCGAGTGTGGTATCGCGACGAGTTGGCAAACTACGTCCGTGAGATACTCCTCGACCGACGCTCTCTCGCACGTCCTTATCTAAACCCAGAATCAGTCCGAGCCATTGTCAAGGGCCATCTCAAAGGCAACCGGAATTACACTACCGAGATTCACCGGCTCCTGGCGTTGGAACTTGCGCATCGACTCTTACTGGACTCGTGATGAACCCCGTACCAAGCCGATTCCGATTTGGCCAACGGGACAATAAGTGAGCAGCGCGTTGGCCGCACTTGCCTGTGCGATCGGCGTTCTGGGACTTTTTTACCTGGACCGCGACAAGTCCGTCGAGACTTCCATTGCGCTTTGGATCCCGGTGATTTGGCTGTGGATCAGCGGTTCGAGAAATGTCTCGATATGGCTCGGGATCGACCCGATGAACCACCGCGCCAGCCAACTTCTCGAAGGCAGCCCGCTTGATCGGGCGATCTTTGCGAGTCTAATCGCCCTTGGCCTCATTGTTCTGCTGTTGCGCCGCGGCAGGGTCACCCCTCTGCTCAAAACGAGTTGGCCGATCCTGCTGTACTTCTCCTTTTGTCTGCTTAGCGTGCTGTGGTCGGATTTTCCATGGGTTGCGTTCAAGCGATGGACCAAAGCGACCGGCGACCTGGTGATGGTGCTAATTGTTGTAACGGACACCCGGCCCATTACGGCGTTAGAGAGACTGATTACCCGCGTCGGATTTGTTTTGATGCCCGCTTCTGTACTTTTGATCAAGTACTACCCGGATTTGGGCACATACCGCGCTCGGAGCTATGTGGGAAATTGCGGCGTGGCGACCGACAAGAACATGCTCGGTGTCACCGTTTTCGTTCTCTCAGTGGGTGCATTCTGGCTGGTCCTTAGGCTTTTGAGCGATAAAAGTCGGCCCGACCGTGCCCGGCACTTCCTGGCTCAGGCCACGCTGCTGGCTTTCGGCGTTTCACTTTTGGTCATGGCCCACTCCGCAACCTCTACGGCTTGCTTCGTCCTTGGGGCTGGGGTGATGCTTGCGGCCGGTTGGTCTGTTGTAGGACGCCATCCGGCGGCGGTGCATGCGCTCGTTCTTGCCGTTTTAATCACGGGAAGTCTCACGATATTTTTTGGTGGTTATCACCGCGTGGTTCAGGCAATGGGGAGACCGACGAACCTCCATGACCGAACGCAAATCTGGCACACCGTAATTTCGCTAGCACCGAATCCGCTCGTCGGCGCCGGCTACGAGAGCTTCTGGCTCGGGCCGCGTCTGGAAACCATGTGGAGCGCCTTCCCGGGTAACTACGTAAGCGAGGCGCACAATGGTTACCTCGAGGCCTACCTCAACCTCGGTTGGGTGGGGGTAGGACTCATCACGCTGATTCTGATTCATGGCTATCGGCACGCCGTGCGCACTTTTCGCACCGATCAAACCTACGGCGCTCTGCTTCTAGCTTACCTCCTCACCGCGGCCGTTTACAGCGTCACCGAAGCCGGTTTCAGGCTCTTGGACCCGGTATGGATATTCCTCCTCTTAGCAGTTGTCGCTGCGAGTGACGCTCCCGGCCTGGAGGGAGAAGCTCAAGGCGACCAAATCTCAGGGTCTCCGATTGAATTTGACGTTGCCTTGCTGACAGGAGGCCAGGACCCGCCCTATGCGTTTGGAGTGGCGACGGCTATGGCCGCGCAGGGCGTCAGCATGGAGATTATTGGTAACGACCTGGTGGACAGCCCTGAGTTCCACACCACCCCGAAGCTGAAGTTTCTAAACCTGAGAGGGATAAAGCATTCGGAAGTCAGCTTTCCGATTAAGTTATTGCAGCTGTGCGGCTACTATGCGCGATTGATTCACTATGTCACATTTGCCAAGCCTAAGCTTTTACATATCCTGTGGAACAACAAGTTCGAGTCCTTCGATCGAACGCTTCTCATGCTTTATTACAAACTATGCGGCAAGAAGGTTGTCCTCACAGCACACAACGTTAATAAGGACAAGAGGGACTCGAGCGATTCGCCGGTCAAACATTTGACCTTGAAGATTCAGTATGGGCTCGTTGATCACATTTTCGTTCATACGGACCAGATGAAGAGTGAACTCCGCGAGGATTTTGGCGTCCGAGAGCAAGCGGTTACCGTCATACCCTTTGGGATCAATAACGCTACTCGAGACACGGATGTCACCCCCGCCGAAGCAAAACGGCGCCTGAGCATCGGGAGCCGGGAAAGAACAATCCTTTTCTTTGGGAGGATCAAACCCTACAAGGGTCTCGAATACCTGCTGTCTGCATTTCAAGAGCTTCTTGCCAAGGATGCCAATTACCGGTTGATCATCGCCGGCGAACCAATGAAAGGATGCGAGAAATATTGGAAGGAGATCCGGCAAACAATAAATGGTAGCGACATTCGGGATCGCATCGTTCGCAGGTTCGAATTCATTCCAGATGAACAAATCGAACTGTACTTCAAGGCCGCGGATGCTCTGGTGCTACCATATAAGAACATCTCCCAAAGTGGCGTGCTGTTCCTGGCCTATCGTTTTGGAACCCCCGTGATCGCTGCTGATGTCGGTTCCTTTAGAGAAGATATAATCGAAGGACGCACAGGATTTCTGTATCGGCCTGGTGATACTGCGGACTTGACCAGAGCGATCGAGGCGTATTTCGGGAGTGACTTATACAAGGGGCTGGACCAGTGTCGACAGGAAATAAAGGACTTCGTGCAAGCCCGGCATTCGTGGGATGTGGTCGGCGAGTTGACCCGAGACGTATATGAGGGCCTGCTGCAGAAGTAACTACGATCGACCGCCCGCTGGTGTTCCGCGCCTGGAACCTCGGACGCTGTTCCGATGTCACAAATGCAAGATCAAATAGATCGCGTGACATACGTCCTCATCACTCCCGCTTGTAATGAGGCGGCATTCATCGACAATGCGATTCAGTCCGTTATCAAGCAAACTGCTGTGCCTTCCAAGTGGGTAATCGTGAACGATGGCTCGACGGACGATACGGCGAACATCGTAGGCCGATACGCCGCGACGTACCAGTGGATGGAATTGGTCAATCTTCCGGCACACAAGGGCCGAAGTTTCGCAGCGAAGGCCCGTGCATTCAAAGCGGGTGAGGAGAGATTGAAGGGCATCGAATATGACGTCATCGGCAACTTGGATGCAGATGTCACGTTAGGTGACGATTACTTTGAGTTTCTTATGGATAAGTTCAGGGAGGACAAGCATCTAGGAGTAGCGGGGACGATTTTTAGAGAGCCTGGCTATAGCTCGGACGCCGATAGTTTCGAAGGGCAGAATTACGTTCCCGGTCAGTGTCAGATGTTCCGGCGCCAGTGCTTCGAGGAAATTGGCGGATATTTTCCAAGCAGAGTCGGAGGCATTGACTGGATCGCAGTCACGACCGCCCGGATGATAGGCTGGAAGACAA
>Ga0182024_10025509_pt1 | contig 10432 bp, 7 predicted proteins | sample P32metaG_FD_120480 | JGI IMG/M metagenome (GOLD analysis project Ga0182024, IMG submission 120480) | Permafrost microbial communities from Stordalen Mire, Sweden - P3-2 metaG (Illumina Assembly) | ecosystem: Environmental > Terrestrial > Soil > Wetlands > Permafrost | place: Sweden: Stordalen...
TCGCCAAAAAGCACAACTGATGTCGGCGTCTGATATGGATCGCTCAATCGTTCGTCTTGCTTACCAGATTGTGGAAGACAATGGCACGGATGGTTTAGGGCTGATCGGCGTCCGGCGCCGCGGTGTGCCGCTGGCCGAGCGCTTGAGCAAGTCGATCTCACATATCGAAAATACCCGTGTTCCCGTTGGCGCGTTGGATATCACGTTTTATCGCGACGATCTTTCTACGGTTGGACCGAAGCCGGTAGTGAATGAATCGGAGATAGGATTTTCTATTCAAGATAAAAATATTGTGCTCGTGGATGACGTTCTTTTCACCGGACGCACCGTGCGCGCCGCGCTAGACGCTCTTTTCTCACAAGGCCGTCCCCGCCGGGTTCAGCTTTGCGTGCTGATTGACCGCGGCCACCGCGAGTTGCCGATTGAGGCGGCATTCGTCGGCCGCACCGTGCAAACTACTATGAACGAAGTGATCGAAGTAAAGCTGCAGGAAATCGATAACACAGAAAGAGTTCTCCTGATGGAGAAATGATCTTACGTGAAGACAGCCGCCTCGGCTGTCCGTGCCGGTCGACAGACTGTCCAAAATCACAATCGTCATCTCGAGCGAAGCGAGGGATCTGGGTTCTTTTCGCGGTCGACGGAAACCCAGATTCCTCGTCGCTTCGCTCCTCGGAATGACAGGAGATAGGTTGTTCAAACCGTCCTGCTAACGCGAAAGTCGGCTGGTACTTGCATTCCCACGATAAAGCTCATTCTTAAACGCACTCGCTTGCAATCGAAAACCATAGCGCAAAAATCAGTCGCGGTTTAGAATCACCGCTGTTTCTTTCCCGAACCTAATGAACCTGTCGAGCAAAGAAGTTTCGAGCAAGCAAAATCAGCGCCTGCTCGGAGCGGCACGCAAAGCCATGAAACGCGCCTACGCCCCATACTCTCAGTTTCGCGTGGGCGCTGCGCTGCTGACCTCGAAAGGCGAAGTATTCACCGGCTGCAATGTGGAGAACGCATCTTACGGCTTGTCAAACTGCGCCGAGCGCACCGCGATTTTTGCCGCCGTAGCTAAATCCGGCCCCGGATTGAATATTCGCGCCATCGCCGTCGTAAATGACCAGGGAGTTCCATGCTCTCCCTGCGGAGCCTGCCGCCAGGTAATTTATGAATTCGGTCCTGAGGCCACGGTCTTTTTTCAAAGCGCCAAGGGATGGAAGCAAAGTCATATTACAGAACTTTTGCCAGAAGGGTTCCGTCTAAAGTGAACCCACCCGCGGAAAGCCAAACGTTTCGCGCCGTCGACGTCATTCGCAAGAAACGTGATGGGCAGGAGCTGTCGCCATCCGAAATCGAATATCTTGTTCACGCCTACACTACCGGCGAAATTCCCGATTATCAGGTTTCCGCCTGGCTCATGGCTGTAATTCTGCGTGGGCTCACGCGTCCCGAAACCTCCGCGCTGACCGATGCCATGCTGCATTCAGGCGATGTACTCGATCTCTCGGAGTTGTCCGCCAAAAAAGTAGACAAGCACTCAACCGGCGGAGTCGGCGACAAAACGTCGCTGGTGTTAGCGCCGCTGGTCGCAGCTGGCGGCCTTGTCGTTCCGATGATCAGCGGCCGTGGGCTTGGCCATACCGGAGGCACGCTCGACAAGCTGGAATCAATTCCTGGTTTCAACGTTAACCTGTCTGTCCCCGAGTTTCGGCGCATTCTAAAAGACTGTGGTTGCGCCATGATCGGCCAGACTTCCGAGATCGCGCCGGCTGATCGCAAGCTGTATGCCTTACGCGATGTCACCGCGACCGTGGAAAGTCCCTACCTTATTTGCGCATCTATCATGAGTAAGAAACTAGCAGAGGGCATCGATGCGCTCGTGCTCGACGTCAAAACCGGCTCGGGCGCATTTATGAAAAAGGAGGAAGATGCGGTTTTTCTGGCTGAATTAATGGTTGAAACCGGGGAGCGCATGGGCAAATCCGTGGTTGCGTTAATCACTAACATGGATCAGCCGCTCGGAACCCACGTGGGAAATTCGCTCGAAGTGATCGAGGTTCTCGAAGTGTTGCATGGACGCGGCCCTGGCGACTTGAAAGAACTGTGCATCGAACTTGCCGGGTGGATGTTGCACCTCGGCGGAGCCGCCGCGACTGTGGCGCAGGGCAAACTGGATGCTGAACAACTCGTCGCCTCGGGCAAGGCTCTCGACAACTTCCGCCAGATGGTTTCGTTGCAAGGAGGAGACGTCCGCGCGCTGGATGACCCTGCCAAACTTCCTCGCGCAAAATATTTGCACAACGTACTCAGCCCAAGAAGTGGATTTATCACTGCCATGAATTGCGAAGCCATTGGCACTGCCTGCGTGGTTCTCGGCGGCGGACGTGAGAAGAAAGAAGATGCAGTTGACCCGGCGGTGGGAATTGTTCTGCATCGCAAAATCGCTGATCAAGTCAGAGGCGGGGAACCGCTTTGCACCATCCACTCGAATTCTGAAGCTCGTACTGCGCGGGCCGCCAGCCTGCTGCTCGATAGTTTCCATATTGCAGATGCTCCCGCCGTTGAGATGAATGCGCTAGTTCGTCGCGTAATTAGAGGGTCAAAAGCAAATAGCGTGGGAGGAAAATAGATGGGGCGATTCACCGGCATTCTGGGTTTGCTCACCATGCTGACGCTGGCGTTTATTTTCTCCACCAATCGTCGCGCCATTCGCGTCAAAACCGTGGTCTGGGGATTGGGCTTGCAATTCGCTTTCGCAGTGTTCGTATTGCGTATCGAGGTTGGCCGCCGCATTTTTCAGTATGCCGGGAACGCTGTGAACAAACTGCTGAGCTACGCCTTCGTAGGTTCTCAATTTGTGTTTGGTGATTTGGGTAAGCAAGGCTCGCATCTCGGTTTCTATTTTGCTTTCCAAGTTCTCCCAACGGTTATTTTCATCGCGGCATTTTTTGCAGTTTTATATCACTACGGAATCATGCAATTCATCATCAAGCTGGCCGCGCGCGTGATGACGCGTTTCATGGGAGCCAGCGGGGCCGAGTCGCTCAACGTCGCTGCCAGCATTTTTATGGGCCAGACGGAAGCGCCGCTGACCATACGGCCTTTTCTGCCAGACCTTACCCGCTCTGAACTAATGACCGTCATGACCAGCGGAATGGCACACGTTTCCGGCGGGATCATGGCTGCGTATATCGCATTCGGAATCGAGCCTAAGCATCTTTTGAGCGCCGTAATTATGACCGCTCCCGGAACGATTTTAATTTCGAAGATGCTGGTGCCTGAGACTGAAGAACCGAAGACCGCCGGCCGCGTGGTCATGAGTGAAGAGGAAGTGGAAACCGAGAAAAAAGAAAACGTGCTGGGAGCAGTTGCGCGCGGCACTACCGACGGCCTGAATCTGGCGCTGAACATCGCGGCCATGCTGATTTCGTTTCTCGCGCTGATCGCCTTGATGGACGGGATTCTTTATGGAATTCACGCGGGTCTCGCGCATATTGGCTTTCCGTGGTTTCCTGCAAGCCTGGAAATTATCTCCGGAAAACTTTTCGCTCCCGTGGCCTGGGTAATTGGGATCCCCTGGAAAGACTGCACTCTGGTCGGAAACCTTTTGGGCACGCGCATGGTTCTCAATGAATTGGTGGCGTTTTCTATGCTGGGGCCGCAGAAGGCCGTTCTTGACCCGCGCTCGTTCACGATTGCAACCTTCGCCCTGTGTGGCTTTGCCAATCTGAGCTGCATCGGCATTCAGATTGGCGGTATCGGCGCGCTGGCGCCGAATAAAAAGGGTGAACTGGCACGTCTTGGAGTGCGAGCGATGTTGGCCGGCACCATGGCAAATTTAATGTCGGCGTCCATCGCCGGCATGCTTATCTAAATTTTGAGAAACGCCAGCGAAAACAGTCGTCCGCGTCATCAAACGAATCAAGGAGCTACTAAATCCAGCATGAGATACACAAACGTTGTGCGTTTTGTCGGGCGAACTGCCTGTCTTTTTTTTGTTCTATCGTTGATTTGTTCGGCCGCCGCAGAAGAAATTCCTTCCAATATTCTCCAAGCCATGCAGTGGCGCCTGATCGGTCCGCATCGCGGCGGCCGGATAACATCCGTCTCCGGAGTGCTGAGCGACCCGAACGTGTATTACGTCGGAACCCCGGGCGGCGGTGTTTGGAAAACTGAGGACGCCGGCCGAGTCTGGAAGCCCATTTTCGATCAACAACACGTCGCATCGATCGGCGCACTTGCGGTCGCACAGTCCGATCCCAGAATAATTTATGTAGGAACTGGCGAGCAGACCCAGGGCGACGGCATTTACAAATCAACCGACGCAGGCGCGACCTGGACAAATATCGGCTTGCGGGAAACTCACGTGATCAAGGGCATAGTGATCGATTCGCGGAATCCGGACATCGTTCTGGTAGCCACCGCTGGAGATCACTGGTCCGGCACTGAGCGCGGAATCTACAAAACTTCTGACGGCGGCAAGAACTGGCAAAAGGTGTTGTACAAAGATCCGAATACCGGCGCCCCTGATATTGAAGCCGACCCAACCAATCCCAGCGTCCTGTACGCAACTCTGTGGACACGTCCCGAGGATCCATTCAGCGAAGAGGAGCCCGAGAAAAAGAAACAGCAAGACGCCGCGATTTACAAATCCACCGACGAAGGTTCAACCTGGAGCGCAGTTGAAGGCAAAGGTCTGCCTACCGATCCCATGGGACGTATGGGCGTCGCCGTTGCGCCCGGCACTAACGGCATGCAGGTTTACGCGATCGTTGCGCAGGGGTTGTTTCGCTCGGATGACGGCGGCGCGAGTTGGCAACGCAGCACCACCGATCCTCGCATCTTGGGAAATGCATATTTCAGCCGCGTATTTGTCGATCCCACAGATGCCCACTTTGTCTACGTTGCGCAAACTTCCATGTATCGTTCGACCGACGGAGGCCGCACCTTCGAAGCCTGGGCGGGCGCGCCGAGTGGAGATGACTTTCACGTTCTCTGGATCAATCCTGTGCACACACAGAATATGATTCTCGGAGTCGATCAAGGCGCAATCATCAGCGTGGATGGCGGCAAGACTTGGAGTTCGTGGTACAACCAGCCGACCGGGCAGTTTTATCATGTAAGCACTGATCAACATTTTCCGTATTACGTTTATGGAGCGCAGCAGGACAGCGGCACCGCGGCCGTCCCCAGCCGCAGCGATTATGGAGAGATTACCTATCGCGATTGGGCGCCGACCGGGGCTTTTGAGTTTTGCTACATCGTGCCCGATCCCGCAAATCCAAATTACGTATACGCCGGAGGATGGTATGGCACTGTGCTTCGCTATGACAAAACCACGGGCCAGATTGTCCATCTTCTAATTCGCACCTCGAAATACCGCACCGCACAAATGGCCCCGATTGCGTTCGCGCCTCAGGATCCACACGCACTGTATGCCGGGACGCAATACCTCTTGCGCAGCAATGACGGCGGATTCAGCTGGCAGGAAGTCAGCCCCGACCTGACAGTAAAGCAAGAGCCTGAGCAGAAAAAACCTGATATGCGGCGAACAGTAATTTATACGATCGCGCTTTCCCCAGTTCAGTCTGGGGTGATCTGGGCGGGCACAGGGAACGGCCTCATTCAAGTCACGAAGGATGACAAGACTTGGCAGAATGTCAGCGTTCCAGGGTTGCATGAAAAAAGCAGCGTAACCATGCTGGAAGCTTCGCATTACGACGCAGCCTCGGCGTATGCCGTGGTTAACAGCTATCAGCAACGGAGTCCGCTAATTTATCGCACCCGCGACTATGGACACACCTGGCAGCTCATCACTGGCGGATTGCCCGACTCTGGAAATGCGCGCGTGGTTCGCGAAGACCCAGCACGCAAGGGATTGCTCTACGCTGGCACATGGAACGGCGTTTACTTTTCGCTGGACGACGGCGATCACTGGCAAACCCTGCAACTGAATCTGCCTACCGCTTCAGTTACTGATCTCGACGTGCACGGCGATGACTTGGTTGCATCGACGTTTGGACGCGCGTTGTGGATTCTCGATGACATTACTCCGTTGCGTCAGTTCAACTCGAAATGGCCGCAGTCGCAAGCTTACATGCTCCTTCCGCGTAATACGGTACGGGCGCGCTGGGATATGTCGCAGGACACGCCGCTGCCTCCGGAAACTCCCGCCGGAGATAATCCGCCCGACGGCGCAATCATCAACTACTTCCTGAAGTCCGCGCCGACCGGCAACATCAAACTTTCCATCTACGACGCTGAAAACCATCTGGTGCGCGAGTTCACAGATGTTCCTCCATCATTCGACAAAGCCCCAGCCAACGCCCCGGAATATTGGTTCGCGCCACCGCTCGCGCTCACCAAGAATGCGGGACTCAACCGCTTCGTTTGGGATCTGCGCTATCCGGCGATGAAGGCGCTGCGTTACAGCTACTACGGCAACATTCTCGATTACATTGAGTACACGCTTTCCGATCACGCCATACCGGGCAAATTTCCGCGCGACCTGCAACCCGGACCGTTCATCGTCCCCGGCCAATACTCGGTCGTGCTGAATGTCGATGGCAAAACATTCCGCCAGCCGTTGACGGTCAGTCTCGATCCGAGAGTGCACGTGCCACCATCCGATTTAGTGGAGCAACTCGATGCCGAGAAGAATATTGCAGCTCAGATGTCGGCCACCTATGACGGATACGAGCAAGTGCATCCTCTACAAGAAGCGATCGCCGAACGGCAAAAATCTTTGGGGGCCGATGCGACAGCAACGAAGAAAGACGCTGCGGATGCGCTGAAGGCGCTGGCTGATCAGGTTGCGGAGGTTGGCGAAGGGAAGCCTGTGGATCTTGGAATAGGACCATTGAACCGCGAACTGGCGCGCTTCGCGTTTATGATCGAGAGCGGAGACGCGCGTCCAGCAACTTTACTCGAAGCCAGCGTGGAACAAAGTTGTCAGAACGTGGGCAAACGGCTAGGGCAATGGCGCGATCTTAATCAGCAGAAGATTTCGTCGGTGAACACGATTTTGCAGAAATACAACATGGCGGCATTGCCGGTCGTCAGCGATATTCCGGCTGCTCCTGCGTGCCAAAAATAACTTTTTTACTTAATACAAAACCCGCGCTCGTGCTTGCACAATGGAGACTCACAGTGCAAACAAGAACCCAGATCCCTCGCTTCGCTTCGGGATGACAACTAAAGCGGAAAAGCATTCCAGACAACATAAGCGGCACTATCGTCATCCATGGCACGTGAGTTGCGATATTCGCATTGGCACTTCTGGATTCCACTACAAACATTGGCTGGGCTCTTTCTATCCACCGAAAACTCCAGCCAGCGGGATGCTGAAGTTTTATCTGCAACACTTCGATACGCTCGAATTAAATAACAGTTTCTACCGCCTGCCTCTGGTCAGCTCTTTGGAGAACTGGCGGGACGCGACGCCCGCTGACTTTGTGTTCGCCGTCAAGGCATACCGGTTCATTACTCACAACAAAAAGTTGAAAGATCCAGAAAATGCGCTGGATAATTTAATTCCGCGCGTTATGCATCTGGGCCCGAAACTGGGGCCCATCCTTTTTCAGTTGCCGCCGAAATGGCAGCTGAATCGCGAGCGTCTGCAAGACTTACTGGCGGCGCTGCCTGTGGAATTGCGTTATGCCTTCGAGTTCCGCGAACTTTCCTGGATGAATCCCGAAGTCATGGATGTGCTGAAGCGTTTCAACACCGCATTCTGCATTTATGAACTCGCGGGCTATCACTCGCCTATGCATGTGACCGCAGACTTCATTTATGTCCGTTTACACGGCCCTGACGCCAACAAATACCAGGGCAGCTACAGTGACGATCGATTACGTTGGTGGGCCCGTCAGATTGAGTCCTGGGCGAAAACACATAAGGCCGTCTATGTGTACTTCGATAATGATCAAGCAGGCTACGCGCCTCAGAATGCGCTAACGCTGAAGAATATGGTGTTTGGGTGATCCACGCGGTCACGATTGAGGGTGATACAAGTCACTGCACCAACCACTTCCCACCGTTGAAACTCGCATCATGCAGCAACCGAGCTGCTGAGTTCTTTTACATCCACTTTTTTCAGGTTGTACCGGTGCTTAATTTTCGCAACACAAATAGCGCAAAAAACCGCTGAATTCGTATCGGAGAAAAAACTTTACTAGGAGAAAACGAAATCATGAAGACGACGAAGCTGGTGATGCTGGTAATGACAATTGCGGTAGCCCTTTTCATTCTGATTCCCAATCTGTCCTGGGCCGCCGACGACGGAGCGACCATTTACAAAGCGAAATGCGCAGCCTGCCACGGGGCCGATGCAGCGGGCAAACCCGCAGCCAAAATCCCGAGCCTGGTATCGGACGATGTTAAAAAGCTATCAGATGATGATCTGGCCAAGAAAGTTACCGATAACGCAAAGCATCCAGGAGGCGTAAAGTCATTGGCTTCTGACCAAACGAAAGCAGTCATCGGCTACATTCGTACACTGCAGAAGTAATCATCGGCTGCCCGTCGCTCCGCTTTCTGCGACGAAAGAGCCGCCCGGGTCCGGGTGTTCACTTCTCCGGACCCTTTGTTCGTCTACTCGAAGGCCTTCGACGCTCGCCCGTACTTAGCGCGAGGCAGGGTGAAAATAACGATTAGGCTCATGAGAACCAGGATAGGGAGGATGAAGATGCTGCCTTCCGGGCCGGTGGTTCCTCCGCTAAGAATGATCTTGCCCGCAGGATGAGTGGCGAGCAGATGGTGCTGCACCATGAGTCCGCTGTCGGCGACGCCATACAGAAAAGATTGGCCCCAATCCCATGAGGCATGAACGCCAATGGCCCACCACAGCGACCCGGTGCGCCACAGGCTGAGGCAGAAGACCAACGCGACCAGTCCGGCGGAAAGCAGTCCGACGGGGGATTCTCCGGGGTTGCTCTTGTGCCCGAAGCCAAACACAAAGGAGAAGATTAACGCCGATGTCCAGAAGCCTAAAGCTGCGCTGTGCCGCGTCTTGAAGGCCCAGCGGTAAAAGCCGGCGAGGCCGCGCGTAAGCGTGTACTGCACATAGCCGCGAGTCGCATACTCCTCAAACAGCCCGACCAAAAGAAAGCCGATCAGCCAGATGGCTCCGTAACGAATGACGTCGCTGCCAAACAGCAGACGACGGTCAATCACAAGCAGTCCCGCTTTCCAGAGGGTGAGAACGAGAAGCGACAAACAAGTAACTCCCCAACCCAGGCCAGCAAAGAAGTGCGAGAATTTACGGCTGTCGCCAAAGCCATAAACGGAATTTGGGCGACGCTCGATCTTCGACATGATCCAGGTGACCAAGAGGACCAACAGCAACTGCAATGACTCGCCGATCAACATGAAGCGCGGCCGGCCCATCGCGTCCTGCATTTCCGCCGCGGTCCTGGGAGCGTGAGGGAAAATAATTTTCCCAATACGATTGAAGCAGAAGCCGATGGCGACGCAGAGAGCTGCAAAAATCAGGAGACTCCACCCGGCGCGCAGCCCATCTTCGCCGATGAAAATCCTATGAAGAGTGGACGTCTGCCTGGGTGGAATTTTCTCGGCCGCTGTCAGGGTCGCGTCGTTAAGCGGAGACTGCACGTCGATTTCATTGTTCAGAGCTTGGTTCAAGGTTTCCTCGCTCAGCTAAATTATATACGGCGCTGCACTTGAAAAGGTTCCATAGCGATTGGGTGGAAGAATGGTGGCTAATCAGAGGAAGTTCCGGGGGGCTGCTCTGTCATTCCGAGGAGCGAAGCGACTAGGAATCTGGGTTTCTGCGGCTAGAGGAAATACCTTAATGCCGGGGCGCTCGCGACGATAACCAGTCGGCTCGATTTGAGGACAAGAAATCTCTTGCCAGCCCCGATAATTAATGCTAATTTAAGATTGCAAGCAAAAACTTTAAGATAAGATCGCGGCTTCTTCAAGGGCCGCGTTTATTTTTGCGCTACTTTTCAGGAATTTCTGACAGAGATCCCCGGGACAGAGGAGTTTAGGGATTATTCATGGCAAAACCGAGAGCAAAGATAAAGATCAAGCACCCCAAGCGGCGCGGGGAATGGGCCGAGATGCGCTTCATGGCCATGGCTGCCGAAAACGGACTGGAGGTAACCAAGCCGTTTGGCGAGATGGCGCGCTACGACTTCATAGTCGAACACGAAGGTAGGTTTGCCCGGGTGCAGGTAAAGTCCACGATCCGTACACTTGGCTCGGGCTATGCCTGTACCATGCGGGGCTGGCGGGATCCGTACGGGCGCAACGAGTTCGATTTCGTGGCTGTATATTTAGTCTTGGAAGACCTCTGGTACATCATTCCAGGCAAGAATGTCCTTGGAAAATGGAGTATCGCGCTATGTCCCAACTCGAGGAAGGCGAAGTACGACCCATACCGCGAAGCCTGGCACCTCTTGCGGGGAGAGTCGCCGAA
>Ga0182024_10025510_pt1 | contig 10432 bp, 14 predicted proteins | sample P32metaG_FD_120480 | JGI IMG/M metagenome (GOLD analysis project Ga0182024, IMG submission 120480) | Permafrost microbial communities from Stordalen Mire, Sweden - P3-2 metaG (Illumina Assembly) | ecosystem: Environmental > Terrestrial > Soil > Wetlands > Permafrost | place: Sweden: Stordalen...
ATCACCTGAGAAGCGAGACATCATCCAGAGGGTTCAACCTTGCGGAGGACCAGCAAGAACACCGCCCCCCGCTAGATAGAATTCGCACTGGCGAAGAGTTGCCACACAAACTCTGAAGCCTGTGCTAATGGAGACGCGGCTGAATCTGGTAGCGCATGTATCAACTTGCGCGAGGTTGAATTTCGGAAGGGCAAGTCAAAGGCAAACTTCGGGAGGAATTATGGCCACTACACCATCGGCAACACAAACAACGCAAACAATGACGCAGAAGATCGGCCTGTACGTCGAGATCGCAGGTGCCGGCGCGTTTGTAACCGGAGGAATCTTGAGCGTTCACCACTACGCGATTGGAGTGTGCTTCCTCGCCGGAGCCGCGGCGATTTACGTCGGGCAGAAATTCCGCGCGGCCTGAATCGGCGGTTATTCGGTTGCCTTGCACGCATCCTTCCTGTGCAACCAGTGCGTTCCGGCCTTGTCTACCATGATTTCGTCCACCATCCCGCCAACACTGGGGGGGCCATACTGGATCGTCCATTTCACCAACTGAGCCGCGTTCAGGGCCAAATCTTCTTGCGAATCGCTTTCTGCGGGGGCCGAATTCCAGTCGGCCCAGGCCGCGCGCGCGCGGGCGGTCTTATCAGCCAGGAATTCACCGGCGATCGCGGCTTCGCCGATGATCGTCCACTGAATCGGCGAAGATGAAGACACATTCTCCTGCAACACGTAAGTAACAACCTTGCTCGCATCCGTAGCGGCCGGATGGATGATCAGTTTCGCGTAGGTTGCCGCGATTCCGCCATCCGGATCAACGCCGGCAAAAACACCTATGGTGATAATTTTGCCGTAGGTCTCAAGCTGCCTCATGAATTTAAGTGGGTTGACGGAAGCCAGCGGATCAATGATCCCCGCACTCGAAGCGCCCCAGTCCTCGGCGACTCTTTGAACGTCTTTGGTTTGATCAATGGAGGCGATGCGTGCCACTTTGTAGGAATCCCAGACGGCAGGGGCCTTCCCGGGCAAATCGAATTTACGAATCCCAGCGGAAACAAAAATTAGGTTATTGCCGAACGAGGAAATCTTACAGTAATCGTCGTTGTGCGAATTTTTTAACGTAGCCCGGCTGTCTGCCGCCACGACCACCTGATTCTTGGTCCGGCCTATGATAATGACGGTTCCTTTCATAACTTCCGTCTGGGACCAGGCGCAACTCGCCAGACCGAGCGCCAGGAATATAGACACGCAGCATTTAGAGAGGGCTTTCATCGCATCCTCCAAATTGTCCGGTCGTCAATCGTCGAGTATGCAGATGGGCTGAATACTTGGTGCTGACGGAAGGAGACTCCCATCTTAACCGGGTTGAGGCGTCGCGGGCCGGAAACCTGGAAGTTGACCCCAAGTAGACATCTTGAAGAAAAGCGGTTAGCCACAGATGGACACGGATAAACACTGATGAAAGCGGAAAAGATCGACAAAGAGATAGGCCGAAAGAATCAACTATTATCTTGTTTTCATCGGTGTTTATCGGTGTCCATCTGTGGCCATACTCCCCGTGAGGGTTAGAGCAGACAAGGCGAAGGCGCGCAAGCGCCCTTACAGGATCGAAGATTTTTACAAGCCATTTCCTCGCCAGAAGGAATTTCACGATTCGGCTGCGAAGTACCGGCTCTTCGGCGGCGCGGCGGGACCGGGAAAAACCAAGGCGCTGCTTTACGAAGCGATTTTGCAGGCGCACAAGCATCCGGGCGTCGATACGCTGCTGCTGCGGCGGACGTATCCGGAGCTGGAGGCTTCGCTCATCACCTATTTCCGGCGGGATGTTCCGCGCGAGCTGTATGAAAAGTACAACGAAGCGAAACATATCGTCACGTGGCTCAACGGCTCGACGACGCGGTTCGCCTACTGCGACAGCGAAAACGATGTGTACCGCTATCAGGGCGCGGAATATCTTTTCATCGGCGTCGACGAGCTGACGCACTTCACGATGAAGCAGTGGCAATTTCTGACCAGCCGCAATTGCTGCCGGATTGCAGGAGCAAAGCCATGCATGGCGGGAGCGACCAATCCCGGCAACATCGGGCACGCCTGGGTGAAAGCGCTGTGGGTGGACTGCGTTCCCGCGCCGGGGATGGATCGTCCCGACCAGTACGACGCGGGCGACTACGAATTTATTCACGCGACGATTGAAGATAATCCGCTCTTCAAGAACGACACGCAGTATCACAAAACTTTGGGGCAATTGCCGGAGGCGCTGCGGCGCGCGTTTCTGGATGGCGAGTGGGACGTTTACGCGGGGCAGTACTTCGATATTTTCGCGGCGGGGCGGCACACGGTGCGCGCCGAGCAGGTGCAGCTCGATCCCTGGACGCCACGCTGGATTTCGATTGACTGGGGATTCGAGCACCCCAGCGCGGTGTATTAGCACGCGACGCGCCCGGACGGCGTTGTGGTGACGTACCGCGAATTCGTGCAGAACCGGCTCTCGCCGCGCATGCTCGCGGCCGCGATTGCCGAGCGCAGCGTGGATCGCCTGGGGCGCGCCGAGCGCGTGCGCGATATTTTTCTTTCGCCAGATGCGTTTGCACAGCGCACGGCAGACGCTACCATCGCGGAGCAGCTGGGCGACGGCCTCGCGGCGGCGGCCTTGCCGCGTCCTTCGCCGGCGGATAACGACCGCGTTGGCGGATGGATGCTGATGTACCAGGCGCTCGAAAGCGATCACTGGCTGATCGCTGAAAATTGCACGCGCCTGATCGAGAATTTGCCGACGCTCACGCGCGATCCCGCGAACGTCGAGGACGTGCTGAAGTGCGATGGCGACGATCCATCGGATGCGGCGCGGTATGGTTTGAAATCGGCTCTTGAGCCGGGGCGGGCTCCGGCGGATGTAGTGGCGGCGGAACGCGTCACGGCGGTGGATCCGACTTCGCGCGCAATTTGGCTGAAGAAATTTTCGGCGGAGGAGTCGCGTAGAGTTGCCCCGGTGGTGCCGCGGAGATGGCGGCCGCAGGGGTGGTAGGGTTTCGTAAGGAGGACAGGCCGGTCCTACTTGGCGTCGCTCTGGTCGATTAGCATGGCTGGCAGGAAGGGAATCAGGAACAGAATGATGGCTGTGGTTCCTGAGTTGAGCCAGACCAGGTGGAAGAAGGTGATGTAATGCTTGTCGATCAGCCAGGACCCGAAAATATCCGACAAAGCTGCGGAGCCATTGCGCACGCTGATCATCAGCGCAAAGCCCAGGCCTTCCCCGCCTTTCGGAGTGGCGCGGGCGGCGAGGTCCATCAGAGCCAGCTCGGCAACCGTGGCGATAAAGCCGTTCTGGCTCTCAATGATGGCTGCGTTCGTGGCCGAGTGATAGAACAGGTAGGCTAACGTGCCGACCGTGCTGATGATAACGCTGATGTACAGCAGGGTCCGTAGATTCAGCTTACGACAAAGATACGAATAAGCGAACGCGCCTGCGATTCCGAAGCCGCCGGCCAGCAGAATCAGCGTGCCAATAAATTGCTGTGAGAGCTTCAGCGTGTCCACCTGATAGTAGTAGAGCGGCGTGCCGAAGCCGGGCGAGATGTAAACCAAAAAGAGAAATCCGGAGGCAATCCAAAGCGACTTGGCCCTCATCAGCTTGCGCAACTCGGATTTCATGTTGGTCCACGCCTGAGCATTGGTTCGCGTGGACTGCGGCTCCTTCAACATCAGCAATGCGAAAGGCACGACAGATAAGGAAATCGCGGCGCCGGCAATGGTCGTAAGTCCAAAAGAGCGCGCGGCGAGAAATCCGCCCAGCGGACCGCCAATGAGCGTACAGGCGTTCATGACGAAGTAGCGCGAAGAATTGAGGCGGCCGGTGGCGCGTTCGCGGTTGCCGATTTCGACGATCAGTCCGCCAACCACGGTGCTGCCAATCACGAGCATGCAGTTCACCGCGATCATGGCCAATAGAATCGCTATATACGTGCGCGGCACCACGCCGACGATAAGGTAGAGGACACCGGCAAAGATGGCGCTGAGAACCAGATAAGATTTTCGCCTTGTACCGAACAGAGGCACGCTGTCCGTAAAAATTCCGGCGAGCGGCTTGAAGTACCAGGCCAGAGTGCTGAGCGCGAAAAACGAGGCCATCGTTTCGCGGGAAACGTGCAGGTCCGCCTTGAGGAAATTTTGGAATGGCAGCCGAAGAACCGCGGGCTGCGACATCGTAGTTGCAAAGACGCCAGCGCCAATCAGGACGGCCCAGCGGGTAAGGCTGCCGTGATGAGTGTCGGAGGAAGATGCTGGATCGTCCCCCTTGGGCAGGGGTTCGGCAACGATGTTTTCGGGATTTTCGACGCTCACGCGGGTCCTGCCGTGGGCGATTGTGGTTTGTTTAAGGCTGGGCCCATGAACCGTGAGACTCCCAATTGAGAATTTATGATGCTCGGCTAATATACGCCGCCTATGGGTTAGACGCGGAAGTCGAGATTATGGGGAGTGCTGAATTTGCCAGTAGGACAGACCTGCCCGTCCGGCAGGCGGCCTTTAGTCTGCGGGCTTGTGATGGCTCAATCACTACTCGATCGGGCGCGAGGCGCTTGACCAGGGCCAATCCTCGGGCTTCTGAACGAGACCCGCTTTTACGGGATTCTGCAAGATGTAGTTTTTAATACGCTGCCATTCCTGGGGAGTCCGAATCCAATGATCGAATGATTCCGTCTGCCAGAATTTGGCATTTGCCCGGCGGAGAATATCATTTGCATCGTGCGCGTTATGGCCCTTTATTGATTTTGTGATTTGAGCGAGCGAAGAATGCGGCTCGATTAGGATGTGGACGTGATTGGCCATTACGGCGAACGCGTGTTCGCGAAACATTTTTTGATGGTGTCCTCTTTTCAGCGCGGCGATGACGGATTCGGCGACTCGAGGATCTTTAAGCCACAGCGGGCCGGTTGTCGCGGCATCCAAATTGCGATCGTAGTAGCGGAACTTCTTGCCAACGGAATCTTCTTCTTTGGGAATCTTGAGACAGGCTGGAAGAGAGCCGTATAGGCGCCAGGTGATGAATATATCCTGACCGGGCGGTCGCCAGTGTGGCAGGTTACGCGCGTAGAAAGTCATGATACGTGACTACAGTAGCATAGACGCGCTTTTGCACGGAACGTCAAATGCGCGCAGGCTGAAGCCTACGCTACTGGAGGCGGGGGGTTGAGTCTAGTAGCGTAGACTTCAGTCTGCGCGCTTTGGTGATTGGTCGAAGGCAAAATCGCGTAAATTGAAAATTAATATTGCTAAGGGAACCAATTTCTCCAGATCCCCGAGTCTCTTTCAGTAAACTCCTTGCACCTTTCGGAGAGAGCCATGAATCTCTTAGGCCAAAATGCTAGCAATGCGGCAAACGGGGCAATGGGAACAAGCGGGAGGAAGCATATCGTCCAGGAAAGGTGAAAAAGCAACCTGGCGGCGATCCCCATCAGGATGCCCTCCAGCAATAAAATAACCGCAAGCCACTTTGCGCGAGCGGGCGGTATCACAGTCGGTTCGGGCACCGGCGATGCGGCGTTGTTTGACACAACTTTGTTACGGCTTTATGCCGTCTTTTTCGGCGGTGACGTTGTTCGCTACCAGGGCGCCGTCTTTCATGTTGGCGACGACGGCTACGGTGGCGCCGGGTTTCAGCAGGGATTTGTCGGCGATCACGATTCTTGTGATGGGCGTGGTGGGATCAACGACGATTACGGTTTGGCCGCCCTTGTAGGTTACGGTGAGGCTACGGCTGGCGGCGTCTCCCGAGGCAACCGTGCCGTTGGTCATGGTGCGCGCTTCAGGATCGGGCGCTGAGACTGTGCCGTTGGTCATCGTGCGATCGCTTGACTGTCCTGCGACTGGGGCCATGGGGCGATGACCTTCTCCGGCGCCGCGCATGGCTTCGGGGAAGATGCGGAGTTCCTCGGCGTGAATTTTTCCGTCGGTGCCTTTGTCGGCTGCGGAGGCGACGAAATCTCCGGGCTTGATGTCGGCGAGCGTGGCTTTTTCATTTGCGCGGACGGCGAGGTCGGCCGGAATCGTGACGGAAGAGCTCTGGCCGTCCGGCGTTGCGACGACGAGAATTGTGCCGTCAAAAGAAGTGACGGTGCCGCGAAGCCGGGTGCCCTGATTCTGTGCGGCGGTTCTGGTCGCGAGCGGGAGCATAGCCAGCGCGGCGAATGCAAGGACAGCGCCGGTCATTTTACGGGTGCGGGCTGTACTTGCAGCCCGCCGGAAATTGTTGAGTTTCAATGGTGCCTCCTGATCGGTTTTGAAGTTGGTCTGGCACGACTATAACCTATTTTTAACGCACGAAGCAATGCGGCAACGGGGAAGGGAATGGCGCAGTTTGGCGTGCACGATCGTCACCGCTTTTCGTCGCGCGAATGGGCTTGCCGCGCATAAGAAGACAGGCACGAGTACCTTTTTTATAAACGGCTCACGTGAAATTCCAGGGCGCGCGAAAAAACATTAGACGCTTCCAGTGTCGGAGGAGTATCCTCTGGGCAAGTCGTGAATTGGTGTCGGAGGATTCATGAGTGGTTTGTCGAATGGCAGGTTTCACCGCTTGGTATTATTTTGCGGAATGGCCCTGGCGGTGACATCGGGCCTCGGGGCGGTCTGGGTGTTTACGATCGTCAGCTTGGGGCTGGCGCCCTGAGGGAAACATCCTGCGCATGGGATTTGGGTTGCTGTTGATTTTGATTTCGCTCCTGATTTTCGGGACAGCCGCGATCTATTTTAACGCCTCCGAAACGCCTACAGATACGAAGTCTGACACCCATCTTTAAGGCTCGGTTGGACGTGCAGGTGACGGGTTTCGTAGAGGCCGCTCGTTTTTTTGAGCGGGCAGCCATCGGGTCGCATCCGCCTCAACTCCGGAACCTTCCTATTTAATTTCCATGTGGCAATCCCTGATGACGTGGCTTTCGCGGCATGCGCGAAGCCGGTACGTGCGCCTGCTCGAGCGGGAAGTCGAGCGGTTGCGCGCGGAAAATCGCGCGCTGGTGAACCCCCTTCTCGGAACGGCGGGATTTCCTCCGGTGACGCTGGATGAAGAACTGCGGCGCGGCGGCACGGCGATGACTCCTGTGCGGCGGCGAACATGGACGCAGATCGCGCGGGATCGGGAACTGGCGGCGGGGAAGGGCTCGGGAGAGAAATAAGAAACAATCAGTACGCGCCGAGGAAGAACGATGCAACTCAAGCCCACATCTCAAGGCAAATCGTGGCTCGATCGTATTGCCGATCGGATTTCGCCGCAGCCCGCAGAACCTGGGTCTCCAGAGCCTCCCCGGGTGGATCAGACGCAGTGGGAGAAGGCCGTTGACTCTCACAAATTGAATACGTTGACAGTCCACGATGTGGGGCTTATCGTATTCGGAGAAACGCAGTCAGTCATGAATAGTGACCATGCAAATGACACCTTAGACGGCACTCGTCAAAAGGTGGCTCACGCGATAATCAATGGAGATTTGGGGCATGGGCTAGCGCGGCCCAGAACGGCTCGTCCAATCGAACCTTCGGCAAAGGAGTTGAAGGATTCAAACATTAGGAAAGCTTACGATACGTCGCTGGCAGCGGCCCGCGAAGCCTATCTTAGCCCTACGGACCCGACGCAAGGTGCGACACATTTCAATCTGCGACCAAACGCTAATCGATCCAATTTTAAGCCAGGAGATTCCCGCGGACCGGGATTCATAATTCGGACGCAGTCTGGACCGTTCAACAACTCTTTCCCTACGTCGGGTAAGAATGGTCTCCCTTCTCGAGGCATTTATGTTAATACGTATGGGCCGGACTAAGAAAGCACTGCTTCATTTCATTTTTACGATGATATTCGGATCGACGCTGGTTTCTTCCTGGAGTCAGGATTCGACACACCCTGCTGCTATGCGGAAGATGCCTTGCAAGACGCTCGAGAATGCCGCGTCTTGTTACTGGGCTCATGGCCGTTTGAGTCTCTACAATGGGACGCCGGCGTTTCGTCTTTGGAAGATTGGAACACGCAGGCTATTGGGGATATACAGCGGCCCGAACGCCGAGTTACGGGACGATTTGGATAACGAGCATCCAGAACTTCCTGCAAACATTACGCGTATATTCGATCCGGTTTCTAATCAGATTTTCGCCGACTTTGAGGTATGCCCGCTCGAACCAGAGCGAGAAGGCGCGATGCAGAGTGCGTGCATTGAATCCGCGAAAAATATTGTCGTCGACAAATGGCCGTCACGCTAGCAGGCCGATATTGCCCTATTAGAGTAAGACGTCTTTCACCAACGTGCCGCCGCGACATGTGTTTGCGAAAACCTGTGGATAGGATTGAGAACGAGAGCGGCAAGGCTGCATGCTTTATAAGATCGGTGGCGTGCTTCTGTCTGCTCCTGTTCGTGGTGAACGCGTCTATTAGCCAATCGCAGGGAACATCGCCAGCAGAGCAGGCGCCTCAAAAGCTCGATAAAGCCGACCTCTTAGGCTTTTTGGTTTGCGCCACGAGGCCGGATCAGCTGTTGGCCGTGCGGGCTGATTCCTACGGCGGCGATAATTTCAGCGTGCGTTACATGTATCCGGTCTTACCTGGCCGTGAGGCGAACCAACTGAACACGATGCACCCGGCCAACTGGGCAGCCATGTTGCTCTATAACCGCGATGCGCGCTACGCGGCCCTTTTTGAAGTGGCATTTGATGGGCCGCCCACGAAGAGGACATATATTCTTCTGGATGGCGCAAATCTTGAGAACCAAGGAGCGCGGTGGGTCATCAAAGGTGTTTTGAATGGCGGTGCTTCAACCTGGCCTGAGATCGTGAGTCACGTTGATCGGCTCTCGACCGTCCCGCTGGTCACAATTTCAAGTGCCGCACCGGCGAGCACAAAGACATCATGCGAGTTCCCAACTGCGGGGATGACATTTTCCGCTACCTCCATCACTGGGAGTCAATCCAATTGGAAGTTCAGAGGCGGCGTGTCGGAAGGCATTCGGTTAACGTCGCATTTAGGGCCGTTTCATAATTCGGACCTCAAAAGAGTGCCATCGGCGGAGGTCTATATAAATACGTACGGCCCATGAGGAATCCAGTCGTGCGCTATGCGTCTGCTACGCCTTCTTAATCAGCCGCACGATCCAGAGCAGGATGCAGGCTCCAACGAAAGCCACCAGGATCGAGCCGATCAAACCGAGGCCGGGATAGATGCCCAACATGCCGAAGAGCCATCCGCCCAGGACTGCGCCAACCATGCCGAGCAGGATGTCCATCAGGACGCCGTAGCCGCCGCCTCGCATTACTTTTCCGGCGAGCCAGCCTGCGATCAAGCCTACGAGGATCCACCAGATTATGCCGCCGGTCATCATGAATGCCTCCTGGAGTCTTGAGTGGGGTCACTTGTAGTCCAATTGCACTCTGACGTCAACTGGCGACTCCAGTAGCGTAGGCTTCAGCCTGCGCGCCATTGTCTTGAACTACGTCCAAATTCAAACCGCGCAGGCTAAAGCCTACGCTACTGACTCCTACCAGACGAATGGAATAAACGCTTTCACTTCGCGTTCGTATTGAACGTATTCGTCGCCGAAACGTTCGGTCATGAATTTTTCTTCCAGGCCGGCTTTGAACTTTACACCGATCAACGCCGCGACAAATGCGAATAAGCCGCGGATTTCTCCGATCGCGATGGCCGTGCCCAGCGTCGCCACAAGAAAGCCGGTATAAATCGGGTGGCGCACGATGGAGTACGGGCCGGTGCGGATGAGTGTGTGGTCCGTCTTGATCGTGACCGTGCCGCTCCAGTTGCGGCCGATGTGCAGGCGGGCCCAGATCGCGAAGGCGACGCCTGCAAACGTCAGATACACGCCTGATTTTGCGGCCGTGGCGGTGTCCGCGATGAAGCGGATCCCGAGTGGCGTGTAATGCAATCTCGCATTGGTGAGCAGGATGAACGCGATCGCGAAAAATACGATCTGGCCCACGCGCGAGGATGGCGATTGCCTGCGTTCGGTGGGCTTCGCCGTGAAGGCGCAGACCAGCCAGACGATGCCCGCCAGGAACCACGCCGCGTCAATGTAACGTTGAACTTCAGGAGCCATCGTTAAGACCCGAGCAATATCAGTTGCGTAGGCTTTAGCCCGCCTGCCGGATGGGCAGGCCTGCGCGGTTTTTGATATTGGTTTCGATATTGCCCACGCTGGAAGAAAAGCACGCAGACTAAAGCCCGCCTGCGGGACGTGCAGGTCTACGCTACCAAATGCGGCGTCGTAGACAGTAGCGTAGGCTTTAGCCTGCGTGCATTTGGTTTTGAATTTCTGAAATCAAAAGCGCGCAGGCTGAAGAGTTTGTGTGGCAACTCTTCGCCAGTGCGAATTCTATCTAGCGGGGGGCGGTGTTCTTGCTGGTCCTCCGCAAGGTTGAACCCTCTGGATGATGTCTCGCTTCTCAGGTGATG
>Ga0182024_10025511_pt1 | contig 10432 bp, 11 predicted proteins | sample P32metaG_FD_120480 | JGI IMG/M metagenome (GOLD analysis project Ga0182024, IMG submission 120480) | Permafrost microbial communities from Stordalen Mire, Sweden - P3-2 metaG (Illumina Assembly) | ecosystem: Environmental > Terrestrial > Soil > Wetlands > Permafrost | place: Sweden: Stordalen...
CCCCACGTTTGGCGAACAGCCACGAACGGGAACTCGCGACCCAGCCACGGATGGAACGGGTGCGTCACACAGACAGTTCGCTGCGCAACAACCCGATCAGGCGCAGTCGACAGCGAAGGCGAAGGGGGTGTTGGAGCGCTCGCACCGGTTCATGCGCTCTAACTTCGAGCCGGGTCGTGTGTTCGCTAACCACCTGGACTTCCAGGACCGCCTTGACGCGTGGGCTGAGAAGGTCAACCACCGGGTGCATCGCACGATCCGTGCCGTGCCTGCTGAGCGGCTCATTCAGGAGCGTGAGCGGATGCGGCCGTTGCCGCCCAGGATGCCCGACACCGACCGCCGCCAGGTGATCCGCGTCCCGGTGCAGCCACTGGTCCGCGTGGATCGCAACGACTACTCGATCGATCCCGCCTTCGTTGGCCGTCGTGTCGAGGTGCGCGTCAGCCAGACGTATGTGACCGCGGTCGTGTTGGACACTGGTGAGCTCGCGGCCAGGCATCAGCGAGTGTTCGCCGGTGGCCTGACGCTCGTCGATCCGGCGCATCAGACGCGTCTTGAGCGCCAACGCGAGACACGCCGGCAACGCCACCAAGTTGAGGTGCAGATCCGGCCGCTGTCCCGCTATGACGAGCTGATCCCGGCATGACCAAACAAGCCGAGCTCACCCACCTGTTCCGGGCGCTGAAAGCCCCAGCCGCCGCGAGAGCGCTGCCAGCCGTCGCTGACCGGGCCCGGGAGGAGTCCTGGTCCTATGAGCGATTCGCCGAGGTTCTGCTGGGCACCGAGGTCTCAGCCCGCGATTCACACGGCGGCGAGGGCCGGATCAAGACCGCCCGGTTCCCTGCCCGCAAAACCCTGGAGGAGTTCGACTTCACCTTCCAACGCTCGGTCAAGAAAACGGTGATCGAGCACCTCGGCCAACTCGACTTCCTGCACGGCCGCGAGAACGTGATCCTGCTCGGCCCTCCCGGCACCGGCAAAACCCACATCGCGACCGCCCTGGGCATCAGGGCCTGCCTCGCTGGGCAGCGTGTGCAGTTCGCGACCGCGACCCAATGGGTCGCCCGCCTCGGCGAATCCAAACGCCAAGGCCAGCTCGAGGCGGAACTCAAACGGCTGTCGTTCATCCCGCTGCTGATCATCGACGAGATCGGCTACATCCCGTTCGATCCCGAAGCCGCGAACCTCATGTTCTCACTGGTCTCCAACCGCTACGAACGCGCCTCAATGATCGTCACCTCAAACAAGCCGTTCTCCGCCTGGGGAGAGATCTTCGGTGACGACATGGCCGCCACCGCAATGATCGACCGGCTGATCCACCACTCAGAGATCCTCTCCCTCAAAGGCGACAGCTACCGGCTCAGGGGCAAAGACCTCGACGCCCGCCCCGCACACCCAGCCGACATCGGCTGACGATGACACTTTGGTCCCAAAGCGTCAGCCGCCAAGGCCCAGCGATTCCGCTGCTTGAACCGACTGAGCTACTCCCACCGACCGGCCCAACGATGAGAAACTTCATCTCGGTGCGGGTAACTGACCGAGCAAAGAGCAGGACCAGGGACTCCTAGACCTGCCGCGCAGCATGCCCCTCGAGGGCCAAAAAGTCGCGTCCCATTAGTCGCACCCGCACCACCCACCACGACGCGCGCCACGCCGGCATTCGCTCCGCTCGCCTACGGCTCGCTCCACAAAAGCCGGCACTTCACCAACCCTCAAGTGGCCTACTTTTCTCAACCGGCGCAACTGGTCCACTTTTCGACCGGCCTTGACACGATTACCCTCACCCCCCGCTACTCGTCTGGCGAGCGATGACCGACCCAGAGCTCGTGGCTCGCTGGACGACCACCGGCCAGAGCGGGCGGCCAGAGGGCTTTGAGCCACGCGTCGGCTGCGAGTTCCGATTCATCGGCAAGCCTCTACCCGGATGGGACGGAATCGTGCGCTGCAAGGTCCTCGACGTTCGAGCACCCGAGCTGCTGCGTTACTCCTGGCAAGGCGGAGAGGACGAGCGACCGACCGAGGTGACCTATCGCGTCGAACCTCATGCAGACGGCGCCCGCTTGACCTTCTCACACACCGGGTTCACAGGAGTGAGCGGGCAAATCATGTCGCGTCTACTCGGCCGCGTCAGGCGCAAAATGCTCGACCGAGGCCTGCCAACCGTTCTCTCCGATATCAACCGCAGCCAATAGACGCAGGCAGAACCGGCGGTGCCGCCCCCCAAACTGGCGGCTAAGCGGGTGCTGCTGCAGCCTTTCGCTTTGAACGCGATCACGGGCTGCCTGCTCGCAAGCTCGTGAGTGCATTGCCACGCTTCCGCAGCCCGCGCATAGCGAGACTGCCGGCCTTAGCGCCGACAGGCGCGACTGGACATCAAAGCGGGTCCGGCCGCGGACGATCGCTCGTGTGGTAAGGCGGTTTGACACGTGGTGCTGGCCCGAGCAGAGGATTCGCCTTGGGACGCGCGTTTGGTGCGTGCGTGATTTCCGAGGGCGCAGGCTGCGGCTGTGTCCTAGCTGATCGCGTTAGTTGTTGGCGTCGCGCATGATCCAGCCGGGTGAGTCGAGCCGGATCGTTTCGTTGCCGAGAAGCTGGCGGAGTGTTTCCTCGAGTGAGGAGAGCGATGCGGTTCCGACTTGTTGTTCCCATTGCTCGCGTAGCTCGTCGAAGATGCTCTCGCCTTCCTGCAGCATCGCGAGGCCGCGGTCGGTGACGCGGATTCTCGTCCGGCGGCGATCGGTTGAGTCGGGCTCGCGCGTCACGTAGCGACGTTCCTCGAGCACCAAAATGGTTTTCGCGGCGGCCTGCTTTGTGACGGACATCCTGCGGCCGAGCTCTGACGCGTTGTCGGCGCCGGAGAGGATCGCTCGCAGGGCGAAGTCGTGGACAGGTCGAACGTCCTCGTACCCGCGCTGGGCGAGTTCGGTGGTGGCTTGATCCGCGAGTGTTCGGAAGCCGGCCAACAACAGCAGGGCCAGATCGGCGCCGGTTCTAGAAGACACGCGCCGAGCATACGCGTGCTGATTGACATCGACAACCAGGTTGACTATGGTGGTAGACAACCTGGTTGTCTAAGGAGGAGTCTTCTGATGAACACGATCACACCCCCGGGCGCGACCATCCCCGGCGTCAAGCACCATCTCGCAGAAGTGAATGGGATCAACCTGCACTACGTCTCGGTCGGCGACTCGGGCTCGCCGATTCTGCTCGTCCATGGGTGGCCCGAGACATGGTGGGCGTTTCGGAAGCTGATCCCGCTACTCGCCCACACACACCGCGTCTTCGCGCTTGACCTCCGCGGCTTCGGTGACTCAAGCAGCACCGACGGCGAATATGGCGAGGCGGTCGCTGCCGAAGACCTGCACTGTCTGGTCGAGCACATCGGAGCCGGTCCTGTGCACCTGCTCTGCCAGGACGTCAGTGGCGGCACCGGGTTCCGATTCGCGGCCACGCACCCCGCTGACGTTCTCAGCTTCATCGCGGTCGAGACGACGCTGGCTGGATTCGGCCTCGAGACCCTTGCCGACGTAAACGGCTTCGGTTCCTGGCATGTCGGATTCCTGGGCGCCCCCGGAATCCCCACGATGCTCCTCCCGGGCCACGAGCGTGAACTGCTCGCGGGCTGGGCGTACCCGCTGATGACAGCCACGCACGACGCAGTCACCGACACCGATATGGACGAGTTCGTGCGCACTTACGCCCGTCCCAACGCCTGGCGAGGAACAGAAGGCCTCTACCAGGCACTGTTCTCAGACAACGGAGCGACCAAGGCCCTGGCGCAGGCGCACCCAATCGCAGTCCCGGTGCTCGCAGTCGACGGCGCCAGCCACCCCTTCACCGAAAACACGTTCCGCCAAGTAGCCGCCGGTGAGATCACCGCCGCGCACATTCAAGACGTGGGACATCTTGTAGCGCAAGAGGCCCCAGAACAACTCGCTGCCCTAATCCTCAAGTTCACCGGACGAGTCGACGCCGAGTAGCTCAGATGTGAGGCGATCTCATGAGAGCTCTGCCACGGTTGCGGTCGTCCGCGAGCGGCCGGCGACGTAGCGGGGAATTGCAGAAGCACGACCGACCGGACGGGGCGAGCGCGGCCCTGCAAATCGCCAGGTCTGCCTGGCTTTGCCGCCTTCTTCTTGATCGTTGCTCTGCTCACCTAGCCGCTGCGTAGGGCGCCGGACGTCGTCAAAGGGCTCGTCGTCCCGAGCGACGAGCAACTGAAGCTGTCGCGCGCCAACCCGCGACCGAAGCCACACGGCTCACTGGCGCCCTTGCCCTGAGTGCAGCCCGGCCGCGAAGTAGGCTTCGCAGATGACTGATCATGACCGGCCGGTGCTGGTCACGGGCGGGACGGGGTTCCTCGGAGGCTGGTGCGTTGCAGAGCTGCTGCGACGCGGGTACACGGTCAGGACGACGGTGCGCGACCTGCGCCGAGAGCCCAAGGTCCGCTCTGCGGTGGCGACGGCCGGTGTCGAGGCCGGCGAGCGGCTCTCGGTGCTCGCCGCTGAGCTGACCGCGGACGACGGATGGGCGGCGGCGGTCGATGGGTGCCGGTACGTGCTGCACGTCGCGTCGCCGTTCCCTGCCACGCAGCCCAAGGACCCCGACGAGCTGATCGTGCCGGCCCGCGACGGGGCCCTGCGCGTGCTGCGGGCCGCCCTCGACAGCGGTGTCGAGCGCGTCGTCCTGACCTCGGCGCTTGCCGCGATCCACTCCTCGCGAGCGTCCACGCCAGAGGCGCCTTACACCGAGGCGGACTGGACGGACGGCGCCGACACTAGCCTGACCCCGTACACGCGCTCGAAGACGATCGCCGAGGCGGCCGCTTGGGAGCTCGCGCGCGGCGCAGAGGCCGACAGCCGGCTGGCCACGGTCAACCCGGGCGCGATCATCGGGCCCGTCCTCGGCGAGGACCGCTCCTACTCCCTGCAGACGATCGAGCGGCTGCTGCACGGCATGCCCGCCATCCCACGCCTGGGCTTCCCGTTCATCGACGTCCGCGACGTTGCTGACCTGCATCTGCGCGCGATGACCGAGCCCGCCGGCGGCGGTCAGCGCTTCATCGCCGCCGACCGTTTCCTCTGGCTGCAAGAGGTCGCCGCGACGCTGCGGGAGCGGCTGGGCGATGACGCGCGCAGGGTGCCGACGCGGCTGGCGCCGAACCTCCTCGTTCGGGCAATGGCGCTGTTCGACCCGGGCGTGCGCTCGGTCGTCGGCGACCTCGCGCGCTATTCGACCTACTCGAGCGAGAAGGCTCGCACCACGCTTGGTTGGGCGCCACGACCGATCGAGGACTCGATCGAGGACTGCGCCCGCAGCCTGCTGGCCTGAGCGACGAGCGCCCCACGGTCCCGCTGGCACATGCCCCTGGCGACCCGCGAGGCGCGGCGCGTACATCGCCAGGAGCGCCCTGCACACCCCGCTGCACGCTGGGCTCGCGTTCCTGCGGATGACGATCGCCAACTTCGGCTTCGCCATCGCCGTGCCCATCGTTCACCCGCCCGCAGGCGCGAGTGCAAAGTGAGTCCGCTCGGCGCTTCCCTTTTGTCGCCTAGGCGACACTCTCGGATGGTGCGGCGACAGCCTAAGACCGCCCAGGAAAGGAGGGCTGTGAAGACAGGACAGGCGGCGATCGAACTGCTGTCGCCACGATCGCAACTAACAACTTCCCCTCGGCGCCCGTCGTTGGCGGCCAGCCGGCGGTCTATCGAATGTCGTCAGGTGGGCGCGCTCTGGGCGGTGTGACTTGTTGTTGGGCTTTGGCGTGGGCGGCGGCGACGCGGATGAGGACGGTGGACCAGGTGCGAAACGGTCGCCAGTTCTCAGCGAGTTGGGTTAGGCGTTCGAGCGACAGTTGTTGGGTGTGGTAGAGCTCGGCGGCGTAGTTGAGCGTTCGGGGTTCAGGGATTTCGAGCGGCGCGTCCGCGAAACCGGTTGCGCGTAGGACGATGAGGCTCGCGTAGAACGGTCCGATGCCCTCGAGCGTCTGTGCGTAGATGAATGCGTCTTCTGGCCCGCGGGACTTGAGCGCGTCGGCCTGTAATTCGGCGCTGGCGTCGGCGATCTTGTGTAGTCGTCGTGCCTTGGTCTGGTCCAGCCCCGGGAAGTCGGTGAGGGCGCTGAGTGCGTCGGGTTGTGGGAAGGAATGAACGGTTTGACCGGCGAGGGTGAAGCTGTGCCCGAGACGTTCGCTGATCGCGGTGCGTGTCCGGGCGGCGGCCGCCGATGGCTTCCGGGCGGAGATGATCGACCACGCAGCAGCTTCGTAGGGGGAGTGAAAGAGCACCGGTCGATGCCCGGGAAACCGCGTTTGCAGCTCAGCGATGACGCGGTCGCGCTGGCCGACGCCAAGGAACTTGTTGCCGTCATAGTCGATGGAGATGATCCGCGCGATCTGTTTGAGTGCGAGCTCGGGATCTGCCGCGTTTGTGCTTTGCAGCTCGACCGTGATCTCCTGATCGGCAGCGGATTGGCGAAGAACCGCACCGGCGTATCCGCTGCCCCCATCAACCGGGAACGCAAGCCGCATAGCCCCGTCGAAGCGAATCGGCTGGCCTTCAGTCGGGCCAAAGCCAAAGGTTGCGGCCGCCTCCAGCGAAAACGGTCCGACGGGAACCAACTGCGCGGTGTGCGAGCTGATGGCTGGACGGGGTGAAGGGGTCATCGTTCGGCAGAAGCAGGCAGGGTTCGCTCGCCGGAACGTAGTGTCGCCCGCGATCTGTGTCAAGATCTTGACGTGCCGCGCGTTGATATCGACACCTCAATTGGCTACGCGTTGAAACGGACCGCCACGGCGCTGCGGACGGCGATGGAGGCCTCGCTGCGATCATTTGGACTGAGCGTGCCGCAGTATTCATGCCTGGAGATCCTCAACGCCCGTCCCGGCATCTCAAACGCGGACCTAGCCCGAGGTGTGTTCGTCACCCGCCAGGCGATGCATCAGCTCCTCGGCGGCTTACAAGAAGCCAAGCTTGTCAGCGCTGGCGGCCACGCGCGCGTCCAGCGTTACTCCTTGACTCCCAAAGGACAACAAGTCATCAAGGCCGCATCAGCGGCGGTCGTCGCGGTGGAGGAACGAATGCTGTCTGGCCTGCAGCCATTAGAGCGACAGCGCCTGCACAGCGACTTGGAGAGGTGCACCGCAGCTCTCGGTGAGGACTGACTACGAGCCGAGGACCAGCGTCGTGCACGGCACCGTGGGGCAGCCCAGTACGTCAATGACTTGACATCTGTCAAGGTCTTGACGTACCCTATGTTGCGATACCTACCTTCAAAGGAGTTTCCGATGCCCGCTACTGGGCCCGATTTCATCTCGCTTCAAGTCCGTAACCTCGAAAGCTCCGCCGCTTTCTACGAGCAGTACCTCGGCCTGGTCCGCAACCCCGCAGGCCCGCCCCACGCTGTTGTCTTTGACACCAAGCCGGTCGCATTCGCCGTCCGCGATCCACTGCCAGGAGTCGATCTGAACGCCATCAAGCAGCCCGCGCAAGGCATCGCGGTGTGGTTGCACGCACCCGACGCCCAGCAGATCCATGACGCGCTCGCCGCGGACAGTCACCCGATCGTGACCGAGCCCTTCGACGGGCCGTTCGGACGGACCTTCACATTCGCCGATCCAGACGGATACCAGATCACCCTGCACACCAAAAGCTAAACCTCGCGTGCCCACCTTGAGAACCGCCGACCAACAGGGTCTGCTCAGGTTTAGCCAAGAGGGAACGCCTTCCACGGACTCGGGGACGCTGCCCTCATTACGGGATCGCCCATCGGTCGGGCAGGTGATCAAAACGGTTCCGGTGTTACCACGCGCCATCGTCATTTGCCCAGCAGGCCGAGCTCGCGCAGGCTCTCGGCGGTCTCGACGATCGTGGTCTGTGCCGGGCGTGGCTGCCAGCCGAGCTCCTGCTTGGCCCGATCGTTGTGGATCGTCAGCGGCGATGGGTCCTCGCCGGGCGCCTCGTTGGTTGTGACGTGCTCGCCGGCGGTCCCGAGGTGCTCGCGGAGGATCTGTGCCAGCCCCAGCCAGGTGATCGTCGGGCCGTCCGCCAACAGCAGGTAGCGCTTCCCGGCCGCGGCCGGAGTGGCCATCGCCGAGATGTGCGCGTCGGCGACGTCGCGCACGTCGACGACGCCGAAGCGCTGGCGCGGCAGCGCCGGCATCGTGCCCTCGATGATCGCCTTGAAGAAGCTCAGCGACGAGCGCAGTGACGGCACCAGCGACGGACCAGCGATGAATGTCGGGTTTACCACCACCAGTTCGGTGTCGCCACCCTCGGATTCCATGAAGTCCCACGCGGCGCGCTCGGCGATCGCCTTGGAACGCGGGTAGGGCGGCAACCCTGGCGTGTCCGGGTCGGTCCAATCCGCCTCTGTGTAATCGCGGACTTCCTTTGGCGTGTAGCCGATCGCGGCGAAGGAGGAGGTCAGCACCACCCGGTGCGCACCGGCATCGCGAGCCGCCTTCAGGACACGCAGTGTGCCTTGGCGGGCGGGGACGATCAGCTCGTCCGGGTCCTTGGGCTGCGCCGACGGGATCGGCGAAGCGACGTGGTGGACCTCCTCCACACCCTCAAGCGCAGCCGACCAGCCGTCGTCGGAGGTCAGATCTGCCGCCACCAGCTCAAGGCCGGTGTCGTCCACGCCACCGCGGCGGACGGCCGCACGCGCATCTGCCTCACCCTCCAGGGAGCGCACCGTCGCGCGCACCTCACGCCCATCACCCAGCAGCGCCGCGATCAACCGCGTGCCTAGATATCCAGACCCGCCTGTCACCAACACTTTGGTGCTCATACGAGCACCTCCTCCAGCCGTGGGAGCACTTTCTGTACCTGCACGTTCGCCTCGGCCTCTGCGTCGCCGTCACCGTGATCACGGGCATCCCAAAGCGCCGCCTTAGCCCGTAGGTACTCGAGGTGGATGCCCAGCGTCTCGATCTCAGCCTCGACCCGCTCGGCGTGCCCCAGCAGCAGATCGCGCTGTTCACCCGCCTTGGTATGCCCAATCTCGCGGTTCGCCTGGTAGGTGCGCATATCCGCGATCCCGACACCCATCGCACGCAGACAAGCGAGCGCCTGCAAAGTGTCGACGTCGTCCTCGCGGTACCGGCGGTGTCCGCTGCTCGGATCACGTGCGATCGGGCCTATCAGCCCGACCTGCTCGTAGTAGCGCAGCGTCGGCTCGCTCAGCCCGCTGCGCCTGGATACGTCTTGGATAGTGAGAGCTGTCATACGAGCAGCAAAACACACCTCAAGCGCTTGAAGTCAAGCCCGTAGACAAAAAAAGCTCCGACGTCACCTCACGGCGCGAAGCAGCCGCCCCACGGTCCGCCGAATCAGGTCGCTGCTATTTCGGCCACCAGCGAGGGGGTACTGATCGCCGCGATCATCGCCGGGGTCAACATCGCGATCGGCGTCACCTCCCTACGGCTGCGGCCCACCACGCAGCAGCTGGAGGCCGCGGTCACATGAGCAACCAGCCGCGTTTGGAATCGGCCGCGAGGCCCCTTCCGGTCCGGGCCGCAGTACCGGTTCCCGAGTTTCATCGACAGCTCATCACCGACAGCCTAGAGCGACACACACGTCGCTTAGGTGTGGCGGGAGATGCACGCGCGCACCCAAAGGCAGAGCTCGACCCGCACGAGGCAAGAGACCTGAGATTCGCCATTTGCGCAACTTTGGGGAGTGCGGCGTTTGGTCGCCATTGCGCTCGCCCGCCCTAGACCGTCGGAACGATTGCTCTTGGGGAATGGGATCGTCCCTTCGCTGACGCGCGGTCCGCCAGCCCGGCCTGCGGAGTCTGGGCAAATACCCAGGCCGCCGGCCGGATGACAGCAGCCTGATCGGCGCCGGGCTTCTAGCTTTGAGGGGTTGGTGGTCTGGCTTCGTCTCCAGCGCGTCCCTGAGGAGCGATGTCGGCGAGCCGGGGCTCTGGCTCGTCGCCTGGGCGGATGATGCCGGTTTCGTAGGCGAGCACGACGGCTTGGACGCGGTCGCGGAGCCCGAGCTTGTCGAGGACCCGCCCAACGTGCGTCTTGATCGTCGCGTTCGAGACGACGAGCTGCTCGGCGATCTCCGCGTTGGAGAGCCCGCGGGCGATGAGGCGGAGGATCTCGACCTCGCGGACGGTCAGCTCGTCGAAGCCCGGCGGCGGCTCCGGCACGCGCGGATGATCGCGGACGAAGGACTCGATCAGGCGCCTGGTGACCGACGGTGAGAGCAGCGATTCGCCTTGGGCGATGATGTGGATACCGGCGACGAGCTGTTCGGGCGCGACGTCCTTGAGCAGGAAGCCACTCGCGCCGGCGCCGAGTGCGTCGAACACGTACTCGTCGAGGTCGTACGTCGTCAGAATCAGAACCCGCGGCGGGTCCTTGCCAGCGACGATCCGGCGGGTCGCCTCGAGACCGTCCATCACGGGCATCCGGATGTCCATC
>Ga0182024_10025512_pt1 | contig 10432 bp, 6 predicted proteins | sample P32metaG_FD_120480 | JGI IMG/M metagenome (GOLD analysis project Ga0182024, IMG submission 120480) | Permafrost microbial communities from Stordalen Mire, Sweden - P3-2 metaG (Illumina Assembly) | ecosystem: Environmental > Terrestrial > Soil > Wetlands > Permafrost | place: Sweden: Stordalen...
CACGATTCCCGTCCGCCTGAGCACCCACATCATCAAAAACGAGAACAGCACTGCCAAGGGCAACGTGATACAGATCACAAATACGCTGCGAACGTGCATCAGAATCAACAGGATCGCCAGCGAGGCGATAATCATTTCGTGCCCCATCACTTCGGTCAGCGTGTGAATGGCGCCGGTAATCAGTCGCGTCCGCTGGTAAGCCGGCACGATATGGACACCGGCCGGCAGCCCGGCCTGAAGTTCACCGATTCGTTCCTTGACCCGCTTGGTAACCTCCAGCGGGTTTGCGTGCTGGCGCATCAGCACCACCCCCCCGGTCACCTCGTTGCCATCTTTTTCATAAACACTGCGGCGGAACTGCGTCCCCAGCGATACATTGGCCACCGTGCCGACGTAGATCGGCGTCCCGCCGACCTGTTTGATCACCGTGTCCTCGATATCCTTCTTATCCTTCAGCCAGCCGACGCTGCGCACGAGGTATTCGGCATTGTTTTTTTGGATCACGCCACCACCGGCCGGCATGTTGCTTTTGGCGACGGCCGAGTAGAGATCGCCGAGCGTGATTCCATACGCCCGCAGGGCGTCCGGCCGCACGTCGATCTGATATTCCAGCGGCGCGCCACCGACGATCGCAACGTCGGAAACTCCCGGCGCGGCGTTGAGTTGAGGCGCGATATAGAACTTGTTCAGCGACCAAAGCCGTTCGGGACTGACTTTGTTTTCGGCGCTCGATTCGACGGTGTACCAGAAGATCTGCCCCAGCGCGGTGGCGTCGGGGGCGAGATAGGGGACGACCCCCGCCGGCAGAAACGTATTGGCCTGAGCCAATTTCTCTGTCACTCGCTCGCGAGCGAAGTAGACATCGATATTGTCCTCGAAAATGATCGTGATCATCGAGAAATTGAATTCGCTCGATGACCGCACGGTCCGCACTCCGGCCAATCCCTGCAATTTGCGCGACAGCGGATAGGTGATCTGGTCCTCGATTTCGCGTGGACTGCGCCCCATCCAATCGGTGAAGACGATCGCCTGGTTTTCGCTGAGGTCCGGAATCGCATCGATCGGTGTGTTGAGCATCGCAAACACGCCCGCGATCGCCAGCGCTGCGGTCAAAATCAGCACCAGAAAGCGATTCCGGATCGAAAACTCGATGATCGATTCAATCATGCGATGCGTCCTCAGCCTTTGGCTGTGTGGTTCTACTTCGAAGCATTGGCGCGCTTGAGCCGCTCGACTGTGGCCAAGGTGGCCTTAGGATCCTTCAAGGCACCGTCCCGGCATCCCTGGCAACAAACGAACACCGGTTGTCCTTCGACCATGACCTTGATGGGCGTCCCCATGGAACCGAGACGGCTGGTGTTCAACACCGCGCAAAACCGCTGCTGTAGGGCAATCTTGCGATCCTCGTCCGACAATTTGGCCAGCGCGGCTTCGATCTTTGCTTCCTTGCTTTCGGCCGATGGTTTCTGCTCGGATTTCACGGGATCGCTTTGGTTCGCCGGAGCCGACTTTTGCTTGAGCTGCTCGACTTTGGCGAGAGTATCCTTCGAATGCGCGAGCGCTTTCTCCTTGCAGCCGGCGCAGCAGAGGAATACCGGTTGGCCGTCGATCATCAGCTTCACCGGTTGGCCCATCGAACCGAGTTTGTTGTCCGGCAGGATCGGACAATATCTTTGTGATTCCACCAGTTTGCGATCCTCGGCCGACAGGCCCGCGAGAACGGCCGTCAGCTTGGCGTCTTCGTCCTCGGGCGTGGAGGGGCGCACTGTCGTCACGCTTGACGATCCCGACTTCGATCCGCCGCTGCCGCCGAAGTAGATCGAGCCGGCGGCCGGATTGAGCCGCGTTTCAGCGTCGACCAGGAACGAGCCCGACGTGACCACCTGGTCGCCCGCGTCGAGTCCCGACAGAACCGGATACCATGTGCCGTCGTGAGGGCCCGACATCCGCGGCCCCAGTCTCACGCGCACCCCTTCGAACACCCCGGGCGTTGTTTCGCGGTAGACGATCGTCTGGCGACCCGTATCGATCACCGCCGTTTCGGGCACCGCCAACACCCGGCCTTCGAGGAGCATCTCTGCCGGCATGCCACCCGCTTCGGCGATACGAGCGAACATCGGCAGCCGGTTCGGCGGCACCTCGATGGTGACCGTCGCGGTGCTGCCCGGCCGCAGTTTATGCCCTGGATTCTCCACCTCGAACCGTACGGAAACGGTCCGCGTGGCTTCATCGACGTGGGGATAAATAAAGGCCAGCGTGCCATAGAACGGTTCGTCGGCGAATCCTCGAGTGGTAGCGACGACCGGCAAACGGTCGTCTTCCTCGTCGAATTTCTTATGCGATTGATCCGCCGGCAGGAACTCGAGGTCATCCTCGTAGACTTGAGCTTGAATCCAGACGGTCGAAAGATCGGCAATTTCGTACAGCGGCATCCCCTTTTCGACGTATTGCCCCTCGCGAACATATTTTTTGATAACGTGGCCGGCGATCGGCGAGCGAATTCTGAGATGAGTGTTGGCCTTCCCGCTCGCCAGAATCTCGTCGATCTGGTCGTCGTCGATTCCCAGCAGTTCCAGCCGTCGCCGCGAACTCTCCAAATTACGCTCGTTCCTGGTCCGTTTCGCGTCGAGCAGGTTGTCGACCGTCACGATCAGATCGGGGCTGTAGAGCGACGCCAATTCATCCCCCGCATCGACCATTTGACCGGTTTCGTTGATCAATAGCTTGTCGATCCGGCCAGCGATTCGGGCCGCGACCGTCTTCTGTCCACGCTCGTTGAACTCGACGTAGCCGATCGCACGGATTTCCTTGCTCAAAGGTTCGTATTCGACTTTCGAGGTCTGAACACCCGCCAACACCACGCGGTAGGGCGAAAGCTGCACACGGTTGACCACGCCCGCCGGCAGCGCTTCTTCGTGCTCGGCTCCCTTTTTGCGTTTCGAAAGTGGCATGAAGCAGATGGGGCACTTGTCGCGCGGATTGTCGCGGACCACGGACGGATGCATCGGGCAAAACCATTCCACGTCTCCGGTCGGTCCGGCTTCACCATGGGTCGGCCGGGTCAGCTTGTCGTAACGAGCCGCCAGCCAATCCCATTGCGTGATTGCGATGCCAATAACGGCCAAAACGGCAATGAATCGCAGTCGGGCCAGTTTGACCAGAATGATGAAATCGAACCACCACCAGGCTTTTCGCCAGCCCGTCAGACCCGGCGGGGCGCGCAAGCCCCCTTCGTCGTTTGTTCGGAACTCGTCATGCGCCGGATCCTGCAAGGGAGGCGGTTTTTGGCTGATGGACACGATAAACTCCTGGAAAAGCTCTCTCGGATTCACAATCCGGCGTGGCGATGGCTCATGGTAGTTCGCCTTGAGGAGCCCGTCGCTCCTCAAAGGCGAACTACCGTTCTATCTTTTCTTTGAACTGAAAGGGCGGCTTGCTCGATTCTGCAAGCGCGGCCAGATCGGACCATTAGTAATTCGACGCTTTGAATCCGGCCGCATCGAGTGCGTCGATCAGTTGTTTACTGCTCACTTTGCCATCACTGGCAAATTGCACCGAGAGCGTGTGCTGCTTCGGCGAAGCACCGACCTTCGCCACTCCCTTGATGCCGCGCACGCTCGTCTCGGCCTCTTTGGCAGACGCCTCGTCCTTGATCCCCGGGACGCTAAGTGCCAGCCAGCCGCCATAGCTCATTCCGCCACCCATCATGTGTGGCGTCGATGCAATCGCCGCTGCCAACTGCTGCGCCGAAAGCACGCTCTCGTCAAAACTGACTTTCGCGCTTTTAGTCGCCCAGTCAACTTTGGCCGTGCGCACTCCTGTGAGTCTCTTGAGGGACGATTCGACCGTCTTGGTGCAGGGTGGGCAGTGAAGGCCCGAAATCGTGTAAGTCGCTTTCGTCGGTTCGTCCGATTTGGTGGCCGTTGCGTCGTCGCCATAGAGGTTGCTGGCGGCCAACAACAAGCCGACTGACATGAGCATGCGATTCATAAAATCCTCGTTGGAATGGTTAATTGCAAGGTGACTTTTTAATTTCGATTTGAGAAAGGGCAGCCGTGGCACCAGTGGCTCGACTTTCGCCGAGTGCTAACCCGCCGGAAAGCCACGGCTGCCGTAGTCCTACCGTCCGATTAGGGGAGGCGTCCTAAAGGCTTGGCGTCGGCAGGTCGAATCCCGAGCGACGGGCTGGCGGAACCACCCATCATCGAGGCCCGACCGTAGGCCGGCGCGGTCGCGCGATTCCCCGGCTCGTAGTTATAGAGCCGAGTCCCGCCGCTGCTTTGTGCCGCCACCGCAGCCGCGGCCTGGCTGCTGCACGCAGCACTATTTCCGCACCCGCCGCCGCCACAAGCGAGGGCCGCATTTCCTCCGGCCGAACCTAAAGCAGCCGCCGCGATGGCAATTCCGATGGACTTCAACATTGCATGAATCCTCTCGTGAAAATGAAACGGAACGAAACATCAGTCGACTAACCTGGCCGGAGCGCCAGCCCGACTTTTCGATCGTGCTGGGCACTTCCGGTCAGGCACCCCACCCTAATACTGTCCGAGGGCCTTGGAAGCCGCGTTACGCACTCCACCCGAATAACCAGACGGAGCCCCGACCCCCGAACGAATCTGGAAGGGCGCCGCGGGCGAGTAGGAGAACGTCCGGCCACCGGTGGGTCGCCGTAGTGACATCGAAGGCATTTCTGACGGCGTGGCCGAGGACGGCTCGACCTGCGTAGCCTTGTAGGAGTAGCTGCGAGTTTGTGCGCCTGCTCGGGGTTGCGCGGCCGCCGTAGCTACCGGAGCACGCATGGTCCGGCGTTGCTGCGTGGCGATCCGCGCCGTTGTTTTCCCCTGCAGGAAGCTGTAATCACCGCGAGCCTTCGCAGCCGCATCTCGAATCTGCGCGTGGGCAGTTTCCGAGAGCGTCGAAATGGCAAGCACCGCAAGGAGCAGCGTTAATCGTGAAATGGTTTTCATGGCTGGAAATCTCACTCAATTTGACCTAGGGATTTAGGCCGGTCCACGACGGACCAGCGCAATCGGCGAACGGATAACGGAGGCTGTTGGCCGAACGTCCAGACGTTTGCGCGTGAAAGTGCGCGGCGGAGCTAGAGTTGGCCGGGCAGACTGGAATCAACGAGCGCGCAAGAGATGCGCCCGGAGCGGATCAGGTCTGAATCCGCACGTGTTGCGATTGCAACGAGACAACGGCCTGCAAGCCGTCGAAAGAAGAAGGATCACCATGCCCGGCGGAGGCACTACTGCTGCCCTCGACCAGGCTGCCAATCTCGAAGACGAGCACAACGGTGTTGTGTTTGCTGTCTTCGTTCCGGCTGGGCGCCTGGGGTGAAACCGGCTTGGTGCTGTTTTGCTTGCAACAGGCGCCCCCACAACGACCGTCGCAATTCGCACAGCAACAAGTCCGAACCTTCGTCTGGTCCGATGCTGGCCTGCTACATGAGGCGTGGCCAATTGCTGCCACCGGCTGAGTGCACAACCCCATCATGCCCAAGCTCAAAATGAGCGAGCAGAGGATGCTGCGACGAAAGAATGCGATTGCGCGTTGCATGGTATTGGTATTATACGGCACTTCGGGTCGCCAAGTTCACGGAATCCTACGCAGAATATGACGGATTGGCCAGCCCGGCCGCCGATTTTTCCGCCAGAGGCCCCACCGTCGTATCCTAAGGCATTGCAGCATTGCGGTTTGTCCGTTTCAACGCGGTACAGCCGGCGAGTTGCCGGCGCTGCGGCCATTTGCGGTAAGGCGAGGATTTTCCCGTGCTATTGTGTAGAAAAATATATCGTTGCTAAACTTCGGCCATGACAACCATCGGCATCGTGATGAAGAAGCTGCGTCTCGCCGTGGTGATCGCAGTCACAATTTGCGGATTCGCAAATCGGTGCACCCTGGGAGATTCGCCCGATCGGCCCCAGATCGACGAAGAGCTGCGCTGCGAGATTCTCTACCGAAAGGATGTCGATCAACAGGCCTGTCTGGCGGTCATCCGATCGGGGGATTTTCAGACCAATCCGAGCGTGCTGCAAAAAATTGTGGATGAAATTTATCTGCCGAATACCGATCGCATGAAGCAGATCGTGACCCGGTATGGTTGGCCTGGCAAATCTCTGGTTGGCGACGACGGCGCCGGCGCCGCCTGGTTGATCGTGCAACATTCAGAGGATCTATCATTTATGCAGCAATGCCTCGCATTGATGGAAGCCGCGGCCGCTCAGGGCGAAGTTTCGCGACGGGACGTGGCCTTGCTGACCGATCGCGTCCGTTGGCGGCAGGGCAAACCGCAGCTCTACGGCACGCAATTCACGCAAAGCTCGGCGGGGGGAGGCTTCGCGCCCCATCCGATCGAAGACGAATCGCACGTCGACGAGAGGAGAAAATCGGTGGGGCTTCCGTCGATGGCCGAGCAGGAAAAAACCCTGCGGGCAACGTACGGCAGCAAAGCGATCTCGCGCTAGCAATCGACGGCATCGGGTTGCCCCGGCACGTTCTGGCGAATCGCGGCGTGAATCAGGGAAGTCTACCGAAGTTCTTGCCTCGCCCCCGGTCCGCCAAGGTGGGCTACCCGGCCGGCGTCGATCTGCTAAAATCGGAACTCGTAACGGCCCGGCCTGCCTACCGCAAGGTGACCGGCAAATTGCGAAACCTTGCACCCCTAGCTCAATTGGATAGAGCATCGGTCTACGGAACCGAAGGTTAGTGGTTCGAGCCCACTGGGGTGTACTTCTTCTAACTTCTGCTGATCGCTGGATTTAGCGAACCTGCCGGCGTCGGGTTAGCCATGTTCGCCTCGATGGTGCCCAGCAATACGTTTAGCCGTCTGGCAGTGTCTTAAGTCATGCCGACGACGAGCGGGTCATCGCCACGTGGCGCGCTGTTAGAATGGCGAGCCGTCCAAGCCTGGGTCGAAGGCCATGCTCAAGCTGGTGCTTGAACCGCTTCTGCTGCGGCGCACCGCGATCTTCAAGTCAGCTCGTCGCGTTCCCTGCCCGACCCCGAACCGGGGCGTCACCACGCATCGACTCGCCAACATGATCAAACGAACCATCCTGCGAAATCTTGACACCAGTCCACGCCGTGGCGTCGGGTTGTTGATCGCCGGCCTGCTTTTGCTGGCGGCCAACAGGGCGGCCTTCGCCGAAAACTGGCCGGGTTGGCGCGGCCCGCGCGGCGACGGCACCAGTCTCGAAACCAATGTTCCCGTCCATTGGTCAAAGACTGAAAATATTGCCTGGAAGGCCGAAGTGCCGGGCGTGGGACATGCCTCGCCGATCGTCTGGAACGACCGCGTGTTTGTCGTTTCATGCCTCGAGTCGGAGCGACAGCGAATTCTGCTGTCGTTCGATCGTCGGACCGGCCGGAAACTTTGGCAGATCGTGGTGCTGGAAAGTCCCTTGGAACGGAAGCACGAGCTGAATAGTTTCGCCTCGAGCACGCCGGTCACCGACGGCAAGAACGTCTATTGCACGTTTCTCGACCGCGACCAGATGGCCGTCGCCGCACACGATTTCTCGGGTCGGCAGTTGTGGCTCGTTCATCCCGGCCCCTTCTCGTCGGTTCACGGCTACTGCAGTTCACCGGTATTGTTCGAAAATCTGATCATTGTCAACGGCGACCATGACGGCGATGCCTACCTTGTGGCGCTCGACCGGCAGAACGGTCGGACCGTTTGGAAAACACCGCGGGAAAACAAAACTCGCAGTTACTCGACTCCCATCATCCGCCAGATCGATGGCCGCACGCAGATGATCCTCTCCGGGAGCAAATCGGTCGCCAGCTACGACCCGCGCACCGGCAAGCGGCACTGGATCATCGACGGACCGACCGAACAGTTCGTCGCGTCGGTCGTCTATAACGGCCGGCTCTTGTTTTTGACGGCGGGTTTTCCGGAGTTGCATCTGCTCGCGGTGCGGCCCGACGGACAGGGTAACGTCACCGACACGCACATCGCCTGGCGCAGCACCAAAGGGGCCGCCTACGTTCCGTCACCGATCGCCGTGGACGACTATTTCCTGGTCGTGTCCGACGGCGGTGTCGCAACCTGTCTGGCTGCCGATAGCGGCCAGAGGCATTGGACGGAGCGGCTGGGCACCCATTTCAGCGCGTCTTTGACCTCGGCCGGCGGACTGGTTTATTTTCTGGCCGACGACGGAGTGACGAGCATCGTCCGTGCGGGCAATCAATTCGAATTGGTGGCCAAAAACGAGTTGGGAGAAGACTGCTATTCCTCGCCTGCCATCAGCCAGGGCCAGATTTTCTTCCGGGCAACGCATCATCTTTACGCAGTCGGCCAAGCCAAGCCCGATTCGGACTGACACCCGCGATGCGGCGTCTCGACGATGCCAGGACACCCTCTTGTCGTCAGATTCCAGTCGGAACTCAGGGATCGAAGGTGCCACAACCCTCGTGGCGTGTCTCGGAGCGAGTATCACCGAGGCCAAGGGAAGCTTCGACTGGATTGGCGAGCTCCAGCGGAGACCGGCCAACCAAGGCTTTCGATTCCGCAATTTCGGCGCCGGCGGTGACCTCGCCTATAACGCGCTGCAACGCCTTCCGGAGGTGATCGCCTGTCGTCCCGACAAGGTGGTGATCCTGATCGGTCATAATGACGTCGTGGCGTTGGTTTCAAGGAAGGCCAGACGTGTTTTTCGGGTCTGGAAGCATCTCCCGAGCAAACCATCGCCCCCTTGGTACCGCGAGAATATCCAAGCCATTGTGCGCCGCCTAAAAAACGAAACCGCGGCCGACGTGGCGCTCTGCTCGTTATGCCCGATTGGCGAAGACCCAGTCTCTTCGAACCCGTTCCAGCAGGAGATCAACCGACGTGTCGAGACCTATAGCGGAATCGTCAGGCAAACCGCACGAGAAGAAAAGGTGGGCTACATTCCAGCTTATGAAGTGATGCTTGAGCAAATCATGGCGTCGCCTGGCCGGGCTTTTAAGTCGTTCCGATTCCTTTCCTTCTACCGCGATGCCTTGCGTCGTTTCGTGCTGAAAAAGTCTCTCGACGAGATCGCACAATCGAACGGTTGGCGGTTTCACACCGATGGCATCCATCTCAACAGCCGCGGTGGAATGATCCTGGCCGATCTCGTCCAGGAGTTTATCGATCGTAAACGCGCTCGGAATTGAGCAACGAACAGGCTGAATCGCAGAGAGCGAAAGATTTCATTCAGGCCAGGATGCCTTGGATGACCTTGGCCCCTTCGACACCCGTCAGCTTGGCGTCGAGTCCCTGAAACTTGACGCTGAAATCCTCATGTTGGACGCCGAGTTGGTGCAGCATCGTGGCGTGCAGGTCATGCACGGTGCAGACGTTCTCGACCGCCGCGTAACCGAGCTCGTCGGTGGCGCCATAAACGAGGCCGCCCCGAATCCCGCCCCCGGCCAACCATACCGACATCGCCTTGTTGTGATGGTCGCGTCCGTTGCCTTGAGACATTGGCGTGCGGCCGAACTCGCCGGCCCACACAATCAGCGTGTCGTCGAACATGCCCCGCTGCTTGAGGTCCGTGATCAGGGCCATGCAGGCGCGATCGATCTCCTGCGCCTTCAACGCGATCCCCTCCTTGACGCCGCCGTGGTGGTCCCAATCCTTGTGGTAGAGCTGGACGAAACGGACCCCGCGCTCGGCCAGACGCCGGGCCAACAGGCAATTCGAGGCAAACGAGCCGTCTCCCGGCTGGCACCCATAGAGTTCCAGCGTCTGAGCCGTTTCGCTGCGAATGTCGACCAGTTCAGGGACGCTGGCCTGCATCCGGAACGCCATCTCATATTGTGCAATACGGGTAGCGATCTCGGGATCACCGACCAGCGACTCGTGTTGGCCGTTGAGCGCATTGATCGCGGCCACGTCGGCGCCTTGCTGCCCACGCGTGATACCGGCCGGATTGCCGAGGTATAACACCGGATCGCCTTTGGACCTCAGTTGCACGCCTTGATAACGGGTCGGCAGGAAACCGCAGCTCCACTGCCGAGCGGCAATCGGCTGATTCTGGCCCCCCCGACCCAGCGACGTGAGCACCACGAACCCTGGCAGATCTTCGGCGTCGCTCCCCAAACCGTACGTGATCCAAGAGCCCATGCTGGGCCGACCCGCAATCTGCGATCCGGTATTCATGAACATGTGCGCCGGATCGTGATTGATCGCTTCGGTGGTCATCGAGCGGATCAGGCAGACGTCGTCGATCACCGATCCAATCTGAGGAAAGAGCTCGCAGATCTCGGTCTGATTCTGGCCGAACTTTGCAAAGGCGTGCTGCGGTCCGAAGCAAGACAGTTTCGCTCCTTGGAGTTGTGCGAGCTGTTGTCCCTTCGTGAAACTCTCCGGCATCGGTTGGCCATCCATCTCGGCCAGCTTCGGCTTGGGATCGAAGGTCTCCAGATGCGAAGGTCCGCCGGCCATCGAGAGCCAAATGACGCG
>Ga0182024_10025514_pt1 | contig 10431 bp, 8 predicted proteins | sample P32metaG_FD_120480 | JGI IMG/M metagenome (GOLD analysis project Ga0182024, IMG submission 120480) | Permafrost microbial communities from Stordalen Mire, Sweden - P3-2 metaG (Illumina Assembly) | ecosystem: Environmental > Terrestrial > Soil > Wetlands > Permafrost | place: Sweden: Stordalen...
CGCCTTGGTGGCCGACAGGCGCATCTGCTCGATGTGCTCGTTGACCGAGGAGTCCTTCTCTATATATGTGTCGCTCGAGGGCACGTAGGCCTCGGGCTGGTAGTAGTCGTAATAGGACACGAAGTACTCGACAGCATTCTTGGGGAAATAGGCGCGAAACTCGCCATACAGCTGCGCCGCCAAGGTCTTGTTGTGGGCGAGGACCAGCGCTGGGCGCTGCACGCGCTGAATGATTTCCGCTACGGAGTATGTCTTGCCCGATCCCGTGACGCCGAGCAGCGTCTGGTGCGACAGACCGGATTCCAGCCCCTCGGTCAGGGCCTCGATGGCCTGCGGTTGATCGCCAGCCGGCGTATAATCTGCTTGCAATTCAAAGCGGTTTGCGGGTTTATCCATTCCTGTCCGTGCGGCGCGTTGGTCGTCGCCAAGTGAATCCCGTAATATAACCTCCACGCTGATGTAACGACGACTCTCGGTGTCTACAAGGGGACAGGTGTGCCTTTAACCGTTTCGCGGCGCGCTCAGCGCGTCAAGCCCTCGCCCACCCTGGCGGTGACCGCGCTGGCCAACCGGCTCAAAGCCGAAGGCAAGGACATCATTGGCCTCGGGGCCGGTGAGCCCGATTTCGACACCCCGGTACCCATTGCCGATGCCGGTGTCGAGGCGATCCGCACGGGATTTACGCGCTACACCAACGTTGAAGGCATCAACGAGCTGAAAGACGCGATCATCGCCAAGTTCAAGCGGGACAATGGCATCAGCTACGAGCGTCCCCAGATATTGGTGTCCTCCGGCGCGAAGCAGACCATCTTTAACCTCTGCATGGCGGTGCTCGACACCGGCGATGAAGCGATCATTCCAGCGCCCTACTGGGTCTCCTATCCTGACATGGTGTTGCTGTCCGACGGCATTCCGGTGATGCCCAGCGCCGGTCCCGAACAGGGCTACAAGATCAACCCGAAACAGCTCGCCGCCGCGATCACCGCGAAGACGCGCCTGGTGCTGTTCAACAGCCCGAGCAATCCTACCGGCGCCGCTTACAGCCGCGCCGAGCTGCGCGCGCTGGCCAATGTCCTGGTCGAGCACCCGCGCATTCTGATCGGCACCGACGACATGTACGAGAAGATCTACTGGGCGCCCGAGCCGTTCGTGAGCCTGCTGACGGTCGCCCCCGAGCTCTACGATCGCACCGTCACGATCAACGGTTGTTCCAAGACCTACGCGATGACCGGCTGGCGCATCGGCTACTGCGGCGGACCCAAGGAGATCATCACCGCGATGGGCACGATCCAGGGCCAGTCGACCTCCAATGCGTCGAGCATTTCGCAGAAAGCAGCGGTTGCCGCGCTCAACGGCAGCCAGCAGTGCGTCACCGAGATGAACCGCGCATACAAAGAGAGGCACGACTATGTGGTCGCCGCGCTCAATAGCCTTCCCGGAGTCTCGTGCCTGCCTGGGGCGGGAACGTTCTATGCATTCGCGGATGTGCGCGGTGCGATGGCCAATCTCGGTATGCGCGATGACAATGCCTTCTCGGAGTACCTGATCAACAAGGCCGGCGTCGCCGTGGTCCCAGGCTCGGGCTTCGGCGCACCGGGGCACATGCGCCTGTCTTTTGCCTGCAGCAAGCAGACGCTGGAAAAGGCGATGGAGCGCATCCGGGCGGTGCTACCGCAACAGTCACAAGCGCAGGTCAAGACCGCCTGAACATCAGCACTGCCGGCCGGCGGTGCGTTGACTTATGTCCTTGACGAGGCGGCATTGGACCCTGAGAATTCGCGCCGCCGCTATAGAGCCCATACAAGCGTTCCCGCAAAGAACGCCCTGTCTACTCCCCGGTAGCTCAGTTGGTAGAGCGTCGGACTGTTAATCCGTTGGTCGTTGGTTCGAGTCCAACCCGGGGAGCCAAATATTTATATATCAGTAAGATATATAACTATTTTAAAGTAAAGTCCACGATGGGATGTTGCGCCGAGCCGATGGTACGCGCCACCTGTGATGGGATTCCTCTCCACCTTGACCCAATCTCGCTTTTAAGCGAATCTGTTGGCTGTGGATGTTCGCCACTACCTGACGCTCACGGGGGCCGATCCCTTTCAGTCTTGGCTAGACGGACTAAAGGACTTGAAAGCCCGAGTGGCGATACTCCGCCGTGTCGATCGGCTGTCTGCCGACAATTTCGGTGACCACAAATACTTGAAGGACGGCGTGTGGGAACTTCGGGTCGACGTCGGCCCCGGATACCGAGTGTATTACGGAAAACACGGAACGACCTTGGTGCTTCTGCTCTGCGCTGGCTCCAAGCGAACTCAGGCGTCCGACATCGCCAAGGCTGTCGAATACTGGACGGACTATCAACGGAGACGAAAATGACTCGCAAGATCAGAGCTGCGCTTTCTCGTGGTCATGACGAGGCCACGGTGGAGAGTCTTCGCAGGGACTCAAAATTCGCCGTTGAATACCTGAACGGCGTGCTCGAAGACGGTGACGAACAGGAACTCATGGTCGCGCTGCGACGGGTAGCCGAAGCTTTCGGCGGCGTACCGAAGCTGGCCGACAAGACCAAGCTCAATGCGACGACGCTCTATCGGACGCTTTCTCGCAAAGGGAATCCAGAGCTAAGGAGCATGACTACAATGCTGAGAGCGATGGGGTTGCGTCTTGCTGTGCGGCCACTCTAGCGTCCACGGCTTTGGATTACTACATGCGGATGCCTGACAGCCGACGCCGGCGTATCCGCAGCATTCCCGGCGAGATAACCGTAATCGCTTGATCCTTTTCAGCGGCGTGATCTTTTCGCTTTCTCAATGTTCGACATCCAGTAATAGCTGGGAATGTTCAGGAACAGCCAGTCAACGGCGGGGGTATTCGTGGGGGTATCTGCGCAAACCGCAACCACGAAACAGCTGAAATTACCGCCCATTTCGTGATCATTGTGACTCCAACCCGTAGAGCCAATTAATCAATGAGTTATTAGTTCGCAGTACCTCACCAGTTCTGCAAAAGCGCATCGATGTTGCACTATGGTTGCACCAGCGTACAGCAGCCGCACAAAGGTCGTCCTGGATATCGAGAAGCTTGGCTCGTGGCCGCCAGAGTTGCTCTTCGTTCTCGAGCGCGAACGCGACGTCTTTCTCCACTGGGAACGCCACAGCGGCCGACCGTATAGCGCACAGTACTTCGATCCTGTCATTGGGGCGGTTACGGAGGCTCACAAACCACTCTCAGTCACAGGCTGGAACTGCACACGCCTGACCGCGGAAGAGATCGAGACGAATCGAACTGATGGGACGGATCTTCCGAACGCTTCGATGTTGGAAAGCCGCATCGGCCGCCAGTTGGCAGCGGGCTTACGGTCGCCTGGTATCGCCGCGACCCTGAAGTCACGAAACCAAGCCAGCGACAAAAACCGAGCTGGGAGGCTTTGGTTTTGCATCTTTCCTCCGCTCCTCGCGGGCGAAAGCGGCATTGGCCGGTTCTTCCGCCAATCGGGCGCACGGGCGCTCTACAATTCACATGAGCGTGACCCCGTGACCTCGCCGGCCCTGCGGGCGATCGGAATACCAGCACTCGTAGAGGCCACTCCAGGATTCGGATTTCAGTGTTGTGCAGAACAGTAAAAGCGTCGCTCTTGCACATTCGTCGTGAATCCGTCGAGCAGGTCCGGTTTCTGAGGCTTGAGGCGCGTACGGTGGTAAATCAGTGGGTCCGAAGCGACATAGGCTTCTCATGGCCTGCGTAGACCGCCAATCCGTGAAATGCCCTTGCGGATACGTACCAACCCATGCGGTGAACCAACGCACATAGGCGCGTTCCTATTCACTCATAGGCTTCTATTCGATGCGAGTTGCCCAATCACATAGCGTTAATTGTGCCGAGAACGAGCGATCGAAGGCGAGCCCCCGTGCCCTAGCGCAGGTGTTAGAACAGAGCGGCGAGGCCGTTATCGTCAAGGATCTGAACGCTGTGATCACGTATTGGAACCGGGAAGCGGCTTCTTTGTACGGCTTTTCCGCTGAGGAGGCCATCGGTCAGTCGTCGCGCAAGCTGCATGCGGCCGAGCTCTCCGAGGTCGAGTACGAGCGTCTGCTCGAGCGCGTTCGCGCGGGAAGCCCGACCTCGACGACCACTGAGCGGCGTAAGAAGAATGGTGAAACTATCCGCGTTGCTATCAAAACGACGCCGTTGCTGGACGACCAAGGAGCTTTAGTCGGGGAGATCACGATCGCACGCGACGTCACGGAAGTGGAGCGCGCGGCCACCTCACTTCACAGAGCCAACCGCGCTCTTCGTGTTCTCAGCACGGTCAACCAAGCGCTGATCCACGGCGAGAGTGAGCCCGTGTTACTCAACCTCGTATGCAAAGCACTCGTGGATCAGGGCGGCTATCGAATGGCCTGGGTCGGTTTTGCCGAGCACGATCAAAACAAATCCGTTCGTCCCGTAGCGCAGTACGGAGTTTCTGACGGCTACCTCGACCACACGGCGATTTCCTGGGCCGATACCTCGCGTGGACGCGGCCCTACTGGAGCCGCTGCGCGAACGGGCACGGTACAGGTCTCCCGGGACATCGGTTCGGACCCTCGGGTGCTTGCCTGGCGCGCCGAAGCACTCAAGCGCGGCTACGCTTCTTCGATCGCCCTGCCTCTTGTTGCAGGCCTTGACACCTATGGCGTCTTGACCATCTATTCGAGCGAGACAAATGTCTTCGACGATCAGGAAGTCTCATTGCTGCGGGAGCTTTCCGCGGATCTTTCCTTTGGCATTCTTACTCATCGTTCGAATCTGGAGCACCGGCGAGCCGAGGCCAGAGTGGAGCGGCTGGCGAATTTCGATCCTCTGACGGAGTTGCCCAACCGCGTTCAACTCATCTCGCATCTGCAGAAGGCCATTGAACGGGATGGGTCCGAGGCAAATGGCATTGCACTGATGATGCTCAGCGTCGACCGATTTAGCGAAATTCAAGAGGGTGTTGGCATCGCAGGAGCCGACGATCTTCTCAAGAAAGTGGCGTTGCGCCTCGGAAATATGGCCGAAGCAGATAACTTCATCGCACGAATTACCGATGATTCATTCGCAATTGTCATCCCGCAGGCAGATGCCGAGCGTGTCCACGAGCTTGCAAAGCGCATCCAACGCGCGATGACCGATCCTTTCGAGCTCGCTGGAGTACCCTTGGATGTGCGGACAACCAGCGGCATCGCTATGTTTCCGGCCCATGGTGCCAATGCGGACGCGCTAATCCGGCGCGGCGATATCGCAGTCCGACGAGCCAGATCCGCAGGCATCGAGTACGCGCTATACAGCGGCAAGGGCGAGACCGAGACGCCCCAACGCTTGATCCTTCTGGCAGAGCTCAGAAAAGCGATCAAAGACGATGGGCTGTTGCTCTATTATCAGCCAAAGATTGATGTGCGGGGCCACGCAGTCTCCTCTGTAGAGGCCCTGGTGCGTTGGCCGCATGCTGAGCGCGGAATCGTGCCGCCGAAGGACTTCATTCCCCAGGCCGAGGAAACCGGCCTAATCAAGCCCCTCACCGATTGGGTATTGAATGCAGCCTGGAAGCAGGTCAGCAATTGGCAGCAGCTGGGCATTGAAATGCCCATCGCAGTCAACGTATCGCCGAACACGCTTGGCGATCCGGATCTACTTAAACAGCCTATCGCGCTAGGTACTCACGCTGGCGGAAGATTGCATCTCCTCCAGTTGGAAGTGACCGAATCGGCGCTGATGGAGGATCCGGAGCAGTCGCACGATGTCCTTTCCCGGATCCGGGATCTTGGAATTCAGATCTTCCTTGATGATTTTGGAACAGGTTATTCGTCCCTGAGCTACATCGCGACCCTCCCCATACATGCGGTCAAGATAGACAGATCATTCATCATTCGCATGATGCAGCATGAGCGTCATCGAGCCGTGGTCATCGCCGCAATCTCTCTTGCGCACTCGCTTGGCATGAGAGTCATCGCCGAGGGTGTCGAAACTGCTGATCAGGCCAAAGCCGTGATCGAGCTAGGATGTGATGAGATCCAGGGCTTCTTTTTCAGCAAACCCGTGCCGGCCGCCGAATTCCTGCGCTGGAAGGCCGCTTTTCGCTGGGAGCAGTTTGGGTTGCAATCTGGTCAGCGACAATTGGCCTTCCAGTAGATCCCAGTGTGGGGGGGGGGGGCCGTCATCGAGCGACTAGCCCTTCCTTCGTAAGCACGGGCACCACTGTGCGCAGGATCAAGCGTTTGACGGAACCACCGCGAGAGCAAGCCATGCACGCGTGCCCCACTTCGTCACGCCGGACGGTATCCAGCGGCATGGTAGCGATATAGGCCATCAGCGCGCGCATCGGCCAAACCATGGGCCGCGGCATCGCGGGACGGCTCGGTGTCGAGGATCCTCGTGCGCCCGGTTGCTGCGCCACTCTCCGGGGGCCCTCGGGTTGATCGATCGCGTTGGACCAGCTGCCCCCCCTCCCCGCGCTATCCGAATTCACCAATCAGTTCGCAACCGGAGAGCTCCGAATAGGCCTGGAGAACCCTTTTTCTGAGCTTTGCGTCGCCAATTCTGGATGATGCACGTTGTAAACTTCAGGTCTCAACCGAGCCTGAAGCGTTCATGTCGCTATACCTGCCTTTAGCCTTCCTTTCAGTTCAGCTCATCGTGTTGGGCCTCTTCGGGCCCTCAGTGACTGGACCTGCGGCCTACATCCTGATGGTGATCGCGCCGCTGTTTGCAGCTGCGGCGACGCTCTGGCGCGGGCGAACGCACACCACCTCAGTTCGCTACGGCTGGTACGCCCTCTCATTGGCCCTGACGATCTGGGCGGCGGGCGCCTTCGGTAATTTGTGGCAGGAAATGGTCCTGCATCGTCAAAACGAGATGTACCGCGCGAGCATGCTGGCATTTAACCTGGCGGTGGTACCGACCACGTACTTGCTTGCCAGCGATTGGCGGTTGCATGGGCGGCAGTTGTTACGTGTGGTCGATGCGCTGGTGGCGCTCGCGCTTGGCTGCGCGTACTTCCAGTACACCTGGACCATGATTAACGACCATTCGGCTCCCGCGGAAACAGGCGTGGCCTACCTGGTGTGGCTGCTGGATCTGCAAAACCTCTACCTCGCCGCGGGAGCGCTGGTCCGCTGGTACGTCGCAGAAGACCGCGACGAGCGCGACTTGTTCCGCGCGCTCGCGGTGTACACGTTTATCTACTTCGTCATTGTTTTCATCAATGACCACTACTTTGCCGGTAACCCCGCCTTCGGGCCGCAATACGGCACGCTCGTCACGCTGGCCTTTGCGGTGCTCTGCAGCTTCGCCTTGCGCGCTCCCTCGGCTTTGCCGGTGCGCTCGGTGAACTCGACGCTGGTGCGCATGGTGCGCAGCGGCAGCCCGATCTTGCTGGCGGTCGCGCTGCTCACGGCGTCTTTGTTTCTAATCCGAGTGGAATATCTCTGGGGTTGCGCTGGCATTTTGATCGCCGTGCTCGGAATCGGTGTGCGAACAACCTTGATCCAGGTGCATCAAATCGAGCGTAGAGAAGCCCTGCGGCGGGAAGCATCGGCGCTGCAAACCATTGCGTGGACTGATGCATTGACCGGCGTGCCCAATCGCCATTTCTTCACCGAGGCGCTCGCAAGCGCCTGGCGCGGCGAGCGCCGTCCCGGACGGCAGGCGATCCTGATGATCGACATCGATCATTTCAAGCTACTCAATGATCGCTATGGTCACCCCGTGGGCGACGGCTGCCTGCGCGAAGTAGCTCGGGCTTTGCAGCGCGCCGTGATGCGCCCGGATGATGTGCTGGCCCGCTACGGTGGCGAGGAATTCATCGTCCTTCTACGCGACAGCCCCGCGGCCGGCGCACAAGCCGTGGCGGAGCGACTGCGTGCCACAGTGCAAAACTTGCGAATTGAGAATGCAGGTAGTCCAGAGCGGGTGGTGACGGTCAGCATTGGCGTTGCCAGTGCTGAGCTCACCGACGAGGCCGCGGCCACGCGGATGGTCGAGGACGCCGACCGAGCGCTGTACGAGGCCAAGTGTGCCGGGCGAAATCAAGTAAAGCTGGCGACAGACCACACCAATGATGAGTTTGCGTCCACGGCGAGTATTACCGCCCGACGCCGGCGCTTGCAAAGGTAATTCAAACGCCACGACCATGATCCATCCGCGACAGCTCCCTTTGCTTCCAATGCCCTGAGACTTACTGGGTCGGTCGCAGCCGAATCCGGAAAGTGAATAAGCCTTCTAGCTTGCGCTGACCCCCTTTCTCAATGCCCGAGATCCAGGAATAGCTGGCGATGTTCAAGCACAGCCAGTCAACGGCGGAGATATCTTTGGGGGTATCTGCGTAAACTACAAACCACGAAACCGCGGAAATTGCCGGCTTTTCAGCATGACTGTGACTCCGGCCAGAGCAGCTAGTATTTTCAATAAGTTAGTACAGATCTTTAATCCAGAATAAACATCCAGTCAAGCAACCTGCTGAGCCACCGTTGGCCATTTCGAGTCCTAGAGACGGGTACCCCGCTTAAGGGGAATCCGGAGCGGAACACGGCTTCAACCGACCGCTTATCACTACGCGCTCCTTGGTCGCCCCCGCTTGCTCTTGCGCTTGGATGAGGTCTGCGCACAGGCTGGCGTGGCGAAAGTCGCCGACAAGCTGCCAAATTGACTATCAACGAAGCTCGGAGTTTTCATCGAGCACGTGACCGAGGAGACGTGCGTTGATACCGCAGGAGGATGGGATGCGAGACCAAGAGATACGTGCGGCACTGGATCAGCATTGGGCCGCGTCCGATGTCAACGACTTTGAAACGGAGCATTCGATCTATCACGCGGATGCGGTGCTGGAATACCCACAGTCAGGCGAGCGCATCCGCAGTCGATGCAACATACAAATTACACGCACTAGACAGCCGAGCAAGAAGCGTTTCATCGTCCGGCGAATCATGGGTCACGGTGATCTTTGGGTCACCGAATACATCCTGATGTATGACGGGAAGCCGTCCTACACCGTGAGCATCATGGAATTCAGGGGCGAGAAGGTGGCGCGGGAAACGCAGTACTTTGCGGACCCCTTCGAGGCCGCCGCATCGCGCGCTCAATGGGTCGAGCGGATGGACACATAGCCGCGAAGCGAAATTCCGGATCGCAGCGAACTTGACAACCAGATGTCATCGCTGCGAGGTCAGCCCCGCATGCATGCTGCCCGGTCACGCGCCAAGAGGCTGTAATTGGTCAAGCATGGTGGGAATCAGCTCAGAGACCGTGGGATGAATGTGCATCGCCCATTGCATCACGGTGTACGGCGCCCGCGCATACATCAGATCCAGCACGCAGTGAATCACCTCATCGCCACCGGTCCCGAGAATGGTAGCTCCCAGGAACTCTTTCGAGTCTGCATCCACAAGCACTTTCATGAATCCCTGGGTCTCGCCCTTCTCGACCGCCCGGCCGACACGTGTCATGGGCCGCCGCCCGATCAGAACACGCCGTCCGGAGGCAAGCGCCTCACGCTCCGTCATTCCACATCGCCCGAGCGGAGGATCGATATAAAGATTGTAAGCCCTGATCCGGTCTGCGACGCTGCGCGTCTCGTGGTCTAACAGGTTGGCGGCGACGACCTGGAAGTCGTTGTAAGAGGTGTGCGTGAATCCTCCCCGTCCGTTGCAATCGCCGAGTGCCCAGATGCCAGTAACATTGGTGCGCAGTTGATCGTCCACTACGATATAGCCGTGGGCATCGCGCGCGACCCCCGCCTTTTCCAGGCCGAGGTCAGCGGTGTTCGGGGTCCGGCCCATTGCCAGCAACAAGTGCGACCCGCTCACCTCCAGCACGCCTTGAGCGCAATCCACGCGCGCTCCGACCTCTTCGCCGTGACTCATCAGCTCGATGCAGGTCGCGTTGAGCCGCACCTGAATGCCATCGCGCTCGAGGATCGCCTGCACTTCCATTGATACGTCCTCATCTTCATGGGCGATCAGGCGCGACGTCCTGTCGACGATGGTCACCTCGCTGCCAAAGCGTCGGAAAATCTGCCCGAATTCCAATCCCACGTAACCACCGCCGACGATGACGAGATGTCGCGGTAGAATGTCGAGATCCAGCAACGTGGAATTGGTCAGATAAGTTGTGTGCGCCACTCCGGGCATGGACGGTATCGCCGCGCGCGCTCCCACGTTGATGAAAATTTGCGGGGCCGTCAGTAGCTCCTCACCGACCCGCACCTCCTTCGACGATTCGAAGCACGCAAGCCCCTGGTACACGGTGCAGTTCGGCGTGCTCCTGAGCAATGATTCCAACGCGCTTCTTGATTTCCCAGTAATCTCATCCTTGCGTGCTTTCACTCGCTTCATATCAGTAGATATCGGTCCCGCCAATTGGACACCGAATTCCCCTGCGCGGCGGGTCATGTGCGCAGCATAGGCGGAGGCGACTAGC